>Ga0247727_10000356_pt1 | contig 111206 bp, 100 predicted proteins | sample WisWelCaveWW1625_FD_202498 | JGI IMG/M metagenome (GOLD analysis project Ga0247727, IMG submission 202498) | Biofilm microbial communities from Wishing Well Cave, Virginia, United States - WW16-25 | ecosystem: Environmental > Aquatic > Deep subsurface > Groundwater > Cave microbial mat... | reverse complement strand
GTTCCTCGAAGTGAAGTTGTTCCATAGGGTACGAGATTCCTTTCTCCCTGACAGGGTTAGGAACTCGTACCCTTTCTCTTTCCTCATTGCAATCCCAAAAGGACACACTTCTATATACAGCACGTCGGAGCGGGAAAGATTATCCCTTCCTTGACTTTGGTTTGAGCCCGTGATATTTTTGAGGTTGTGAGGTAATCCCATGCGAAAATTAGAATACCTTGTATTAATCGAAGGCGATGAAGATGGAATGCTGGTGGGTTCGGTACCTGCTTTGCCAGGCTGCCACACCCAAGCCAAAACTCTCCCTGAGTTGATGAAGCGAATTAAAGAAGCCATCCAGCTTTGTATCAGTGTCCACAAAAAAGTTCCAAAACCGCTCAAATTTGTAGGAATCCAGGAAATCCAGGTCGCCTGTTGAGCCGTCTCACCCCTCTTAAGCCTGCTCAAATTATTCGCATTCTCCAAAAATTGGGATTTGAAGCGATTCGGCAAAAAGGAAGTCACATTTTCTTTCGTCATTCCGACGGCCGCACGACTGTTGTACCCTTTCATAAAGGCGAAGACATAGGTCGCGGCTTGATGCGCAAAATCCTTCAAGATATTGAGCTCTCTTGGGAAGAATTCATCCGATCTCGCTAAGAATCTTCCCTCCCGCAGCTCGGCACTTGAAGCGATCGGCTTCAAGGCACGAGCAGTGCTTGGCTCGATAGGAGCCAAGCGCACCTCGGAGCGGGCAGCAGCGGCAACGGCGGAAACGGGTAAAATATCCCAGATCCGAATTGTACGATCCAATCCCGTCGAAACAATTCTTCCGTCAGGCAGGGCGGTAACAGAAGCAACCTCATTCACATGACCGCGTGTGGTGTCTTGATTTCCTACCACGCCGAGCACGGCAACCATCCGGGGGTTCCGAATATCCGAAATGTCCCATGTCCGGATGGTTCGATCCCAACCCGTCGAAACAATTCTTCCGTCAGGCAGCACAGAAAGCGATAAAACCAAATCCACATGACCGCGTGCAGGGTCTTGATTATTTACTGCACCAAGGACGGCTAACATCCGGGGATTCGCAATATCCGAAATATCCCAGATCCGAATTGTACGATCCGATCCCGCCGAAACAATTCTTCCGTCAGGCAGGACAGAAATAGAATGAACCGATTTCACATGACCGCGTGTGGTGTCTTCATTATATACCGCACCAAGGACGGCTAACATCCGGGGATTCGCGATATCCGAAATATCCCAGATCCGGAGGGTATGATCCGCGCCCGCTGAAGCAAGTCTTCCGTCAGGCAGGACGGTAACAGAACGAACCCCAGCCACATGACCGCGTGTGGTGTCTTGATTATTTACCGCACCAAGGCTGGCCAACATTCGGGGGTTCCCAATATCCGAAATATCCCAGATCCGGATTGTACCATCCCCTCCTCCCGAAACAATTTTTCCGCCGGGTAACACAGAAATAGAATCAACCCTATACATATGACCGCTTGCAGGGTCTTGATTATTTACCACGCCAAGGACGGCTAACATTCGGGGGTCCGCAATATCCGAAATATCCCATATCCGGAGGGTATCATCCCATCCCGCCGAAACAATTCTTCCGCCAGGCAACACAGAAATAGAATCAACCCCAGCCACATGACCGCGTGTGGTGTCTTGATTATTTACCGCACCAAGGACGGCCAACATCCGGGGATTCGCGATATCCGAAATATCCCACATCCGGATGGTATCATCTATTCCCGTCGAAACAATTCTTCCGTCAGGCAGGATGTAAATAGAATTAACCCCATTCACATGACCGTGTATGGTGTCTTGATTATTTACTGCGCCAAGCGTTGTTCCGCCCCAATGTTTCTGTATCCGGTTCCCCACTTCAAAAATAGTTGACTTATCTTCTTCAGGAATTCCAAGTGCCCCTTCCGAAAAGAGCGCTTCAATATATTCCCGAACCATTCTTGCGGCTTCGCGGTCCGCCTCTTCGACTCTCTCATATCGCAATAAATAATGCATCCTCAGTAAATCCACATAATCCTGCCCTGCCCACAACGGAAAACCGCTTTCTCCTGATTCCATCATGTCTGCATAGGCCCCAAGCATGGGCGTAAAATTAAACTCTCCGTTTGCGGCAATCTGCCGAAGCAGCCCGGCCGTACCCGAGACAACGGCAGCCGGAGCAGCACTATAAGCACGCCCCTCTAATGGCCGAATCCGGCTGCTGATTGGGCCCAAATCCGGCACAAGCCCTGCCGATTCCCCCTGCGGAACCCTTCCCGCTATTTCCCACTGCTGCATAAGATTTCGCAGATTGATGCGGATTTGTTCAATCCGTTCATTGATCGCCGATTCTGCGATCGCAGGCTCTTCCTGAGCCTTTTCTCCAAGATCTATCTTGGCCGTACCCAGCATTCCCAGAGTTTCATTCATGAGTGCGGCGCGTTCGTCCATTGAACGTTCCCGGCGATTATCAAATTCAATAAAGTTAATGAGCCGTCCTGCGATTGATCTTGCCTCAGGCGAACTGAAACTTGTGGTCGTAGCTAGGGTTCCTGTTTCTAATAATTCTCCGATTCGAGCCTCATTCCACTGCCCATTTTGAATAATTCCGGGCAAGCCTTGCCTGAGCCGGTTTAAATCCGCCGGTTGCAGCTCCGGAGAAGACAATAGCGTTCTCAACCTTTCTTTATCTTCTTCACTTATGCTGCGCACTTCGGAACGGCGGGGTTCTTTTTGTTCGGTCGTCGGAGCCGGAGTTTGCTTTTGGGAAGCTTGCCATAATGCAATACCGCCTGCCGTGGCCGCAATGAGTGCCGTAACCAAAGCACCTGTTATTAGGAGTCGTTGCGTAAGGCTCCGTTTTTGCGGGCCTTCTTGAGACTGGCTTTTTTCCGCGCTGGCACCTGCGGGAGGACTTCGGTCTCGCATCGTAAAATCGGGGGCGGGCATAATAACGGCTTTTTGTTCCAGCGGAATACTTTTGGGCGCCGGTTCCGGAGAAACTGTTCCCTGCTCCGGAATCACCGGAGGGAGTTCGGGCCGTATAATTTTGACCTGGGATGGAACTGCTCCCGATTGATTGATCTGTGTCTGATCTTCAGGGCGTTCCTCTTGTTGGGGCGGTAAAGGCCGGTCTGCTGCTTCAGTTTGTCGAGCCCTTTCAAAAAACTGGTCAATGGATCTAACAGTTCGAACAACAAGTTCCCGCAGCCTTGCATTCCTCCCCCGCTCCGGAAGAAGGTCAAGCATAGGCTGCATGCGCTGCATGCTGGATTTTATATCGCTAAGGGATTTGCGAATTTGTGGATTAAACAGAACGGACGAAGGAATGTCAGGCAACAAATATCCGTCACGGCTAAAAACGGGATGTCCCGAATCTCTTAGTTGAACCATGAGTTGATTGAAATCATAAAAAACGTCCCGGGAAACAGGTCTGGCGGGTTTGCTTTCTTTAGCGCGGCGATTTTGGTATACCTCTTTCAGAAAATCCCTTAAATAAACCCGAAAATCCCCCGTCAGGGCCAAACCGTATTGCAGGGCAATCCGTTCCATTCGCATTAAACGATCTTCAATCACTTCGTCGTAAAATATGGCATTCCCTGGATCGTAGTTAATCTCCCTATTTAAGGCGTGAATCAGGCTATCGAGATCAATTTTTGTCTTTTCACCCTCTTTTTCTTGAACTTCCACGCCTTCGAGTTTCAATACTTCAAGCGCGGCTTGACGCCAGGCGGCTGGCGCCGGGCTTCTAACCTCGGCGCGTGCGGTTGAGGTCGGCAATTTCTTAGTTTTGTTAATTAATAAACTATTATTGATTATTTCTAAATTGTCCGGTAACCTATCGCCCGAAACTGGGGGAGCGAACAATTGCGATTCTCGGACAGACAACGGGGAAACTTGGTTAAGGTCTTTCAAACTTTTACGGGCATTCTGTTCGCTACGACTGTCGTTGGCTCCTTTATTAACCCCCAAGGCTTCAACCTTTGGACGTTCCTCACGGGTTCGAGCTTGACCCTTTTTTTTATCGGTGTTATCCTCTGGTTGGAGATTTAAAGGAGACAATGATGACTTTGAACGTGGAAGCTGGGTTGTGGACGGCATACGGGATGGCTGCCATTGTCCTGGTGTTTGTCCTTTCCCTTCTGCTAATGGATCACTGGTCAAGGAAACACCCGAAACATCAACACCGTTAATCGAGATTCCCTTCTCTTCTCTCCCCGCTTGAACCTTTTCCAAAAGGAGTCGCGCTGCCTGCCCATTGGTTATCGCCAATTTATCTGCTAAGTCTCCGATTTTTTGGCGGACATAATTGCCGTAAGCTTCCGGGGTTTTGATGCTCGGCTCAAGGGCTTCCGTATCCTTAACGCTATCTTCTAATTCCACGGCGAGCATGGCGATTTGGAGATTGTCCTGAAGATTTTGAAGGATTTCCGGTGCCTCAAAGGCAATATCCTGAAGCGTTCTCTGTAAATCAGCAGGCCGCCCCAAGGGTTTCTCCTGCATAGCAAAAATCTGGGCTGAAATTTTTTCTCCCCGCATGCCGGGTAAAATGGGATTGCGCGCAAAAGGATGGACGGTGGCTAAAACAGCAGGCGGTGATTGACTCATCTGATCCCGAAGCAAAGCTATTCTTTCAACCGTCAATTCTTTACGCTGAATGAGGGATCCAAGGCCTTCGGTGAATGCCTTAAGCTGGGACTGAAAGCGGGTCCAGAGATTATCCGTGGTTTCTTTTTGAAAGCGCTGCCATTCCCCTTCCAGGGCTTTCAGGATTTCTTCCCGGCTGCGGCTGGTGTTTCCGATTCCAAACCGGTCATAATAGGTTTTAATCAATAAATCAATGTAGCGGGTATACTCATGCGCTCGGTCGATTCTTTTCTCGCCGGCAAGCTGCCGGATGACATTATCCCGCCACTGTTTTAAATTCTTGCGAAAATCCGGTTCGCTCAGCGCCCCCATTAACTGGATCGTGGAGTGACGGACAAACGCGTCATAATAAGTGGTTTTAAAATACTCCTTGTAAGAAACCTTCCCTTCCATGACTTCCTGATAAGTTTCTTTTCCGGCAAGGGATTGAATCTTAGGCATAACAATCGCGTAAGAATACCCTTGTTCTTTTAAATTTGTCTCAAATCCCTTGGCGTGAAATCCGCCGGTCAAAACAACCGCGGAACGGGCCTTTTTTTTCTTAATTAAGTCTGTCAGATTTTTGATAAACGCCTTGTCTCTTTCCAGCGCCAGCCGGTAAAACTCAAGGGCAGGTTGAAAAGCAGCAGTAAGCGACAAGGGGTAAGCGTTAAGTGAAAAACTGTTCGTGGTTTCTTTTCTTACCGCTGAGCGCTTATCGCTTAACGCTTGAAGTTCTCCCCACTGATCACGGGTCAGTTCAAGGTTGGCCAAATCCTTAAGGAGACGAAGGTGCCGGTATTTGTCGGAAAGCTCCTTTTGTGCCGGGGTTTTTATGAGGCGGGTATAAACCGCGGCTAGGCACTCCTCCAATTCGTCAAAAAGTTTTGTCCCTTTGATCATTGAAAGAGTTTCATAATTCCCTAAAAGTTCGCGCATTCGAGGAGACATCCTGGGTTTGACGCCAATGCTATTCCCCATTTGAATCAAGGACGTTAAAAATGAGCCGGCATCCATTTGGCCTGTCGCATAATTCTGGTGCATTTCATGAAATTGCATGATTTGGTTTTTGTCTAATCGGCCGAGATATTTTTTTTTAAATAATTCAGCCATCCGGCGAATCGAGGCGTCAATGCCTTCCTGCCCTTGTTTTGAATCTTCCGTCATTGACTTTGAAAGCGCCGCGAGCTGCGGATATTTTTCAAAAGCGACGGGTTTTCCCTTTTCAAGATTGCCGAGATACCTCACGAGGTCGATCAAATGCAGGTTTTCCTCCTGAAAAGCTTCACCTTTCTCATGCAGTGTATTCAATTCGGGAGAGTAGATTTGCCCTCGCTTTTGATTCGCTTCGATTTTCAGGCCCTGAAGTTTTTGCAGAATGCCGTCTTTATTTTGCGTGGCACTCAAATAGGCCAGATAATTTTGTTCATAGAGGTCCCAATCTTCGATCCCGTAAAACTTTGCTTCCAGAGGATTTCCGCCAGAAATCCCGGCGGACCCGCCATGATTTGTGGCGGGTAAAATAGCGGCCATATCCGCGCCGCTTAGTTCACCGCGCGCAAAATATTCCTTAAAAACTTTTTTCTTAATAAAAGAGTCCGGAAAAGTACGGGAAAGAAGAGGATCGAGCTCCCCTTTGGCTCCTTCGACCGCAACCAGACCTGTGCCGAACTTTTGCTGAAAGTATTGAATTAAGCCGTGAATATTGTTTTGGGCATCCCAAATGGCGTGAGCATCCTGGATATAAATAATAAAAGGCTTGCCGGTTTCGGCACGGTATTCGTGCTGGATGCTCCCCAAGTCAGAAGGCAGATGCAGGCGATCGGGTAAAACAATCTCCCCTGGGGATGTTGCAGTGGCAGGAGAAAAGACAGGGGGCTGAGCCGCAAGCGCTGTATTGAAGGCAAAAAAAACCACCGTCAACGCGGCCAGGAAACGGCAACACCCGTCTTTTTGGCTATTTTTTGATCGTTTTCGCTCTCTTTTCATGATGCTTAGTACTTTCCATAATAAATGATACATCAATGGAGCAGTAGAGACAAAAAAGCTTTTAAAAAATAAACAAAAAGAATTTAGATAATAGCTCTAACTAATTGAGAGATAATAAGATAGGGGTTAATCAACCGGCTGAGGATGTAAATTTAAGGAACGGCGTTCGCTCTCAAGGATTTTCTTAATCTCGGAAGTGAGCTTAAGGCTGTCATGACGGACAAGTTCCGTTTCAGAGGCAACATCCGCCCAGACCGCGTGGGCGCGAGTAACCTGCCTGAGAACTTCAGAGCTCTTTTCAGTCACAGGAATTTGATGCTGGGTCGCGTAATGGATTAAAGCATCGGATGTAATGTGGGTTGATGAGCAAAGGACATAATCCAGCACATCCTTTTTTAAATACCTGACAATTTCACGCACGTGGTCGCTTACCTGAAAATTCGTGGTTTCGCCCGGTTTGGTCATGACATTACAAATATAGATTTTTTTAGCACTGCTTGCCAGAATCGCCTCGCTAATACCTTCCACAATAAGATTACTCACAAGGCTCGTGAAAAGGTCGCCGGGGCCGATCAAGATAACGTGAGCGCTGAAAAGCGCCTCAAGGGCATCGGGGTTTGCCCTGGCAAGCGGATCTTGCCAAAGCCTTTTAATCCTTAGGTTAAGATCACGCCCTTCAATGAGATCAATCCCGTGCTCCCCTTCAATCACGGTACCGTCCTCCAGCTCTGCCTTTAAGGTATTTATTGTTTCTGTCACCGGAATCACTTGCCCCTGAATATTCAAAATTTCACCCGCGGCTTTGACCGCGCTTGTCATAGATCCGCGCATTTCGGAAAGCGCGGTTAAAAGCAGGTTTCCCAGATTGTGGCCACTGAGCTCTCCGCCCCGGTTAAAACGATACTGGATCAATTCATTTAAAAGATCCGGCGCGGTCGATAACGCAATTAAACTCCGGCGGACATCCCCCGGAGGGAGGATTCCGAACATATCCCGCAGCCGGCCGGTCGAACCTCCGTCGTCACTCATGCTGACAACAGAAGAAAGCGTCACGCCGGAAAGGGTTTTAAGTCCGGAAAGCAGTGTGAAAAGGCCTGTTCCCCCGCCGATACAGGCAATCCGTATCCCCTGGTGAAGGATTCGCTGAACTTTACTGACAAATTCACGAATCGCTACGGGGCTTACCACGACCTCGGTTTGGCGAAAATGCTCGACTTCGATTTGGTGGCGCTCTTCCTCGGTCATCGTAAAAACAATGACCGGGGGATGCTTAAATTTTGCGAGCCCGCCCAGCCTGCGTAAAATCTCAATAGTCATCATGCGGGGAAGGTCATACTGCAGAAGGAGAAGGTCAAATTTGTGGCTTAAAACTTTCTCAAAGGCATCAAAACCGTTGTCGACTTCTACCCATTCGTAATGAAAGCGGGACAGGGCTCTTTTGATCATCTCGCTTAAAGGAGGATTTGAAGTCGCAAGAAGAATCCGCATGTTGTTCCCTTTCACTCCCTTTCAAGCACCCTGGAAGTATTTAATAAAAGCATACCACCTATTTGGCAAAAAGGAATTCGCCCTCCTTCATATTTTTAGAACTTGCTATTAGGGCCCCGGCGCAGCGGACCTCGGCTAAGGCATTTTCACCATCTCCAAGCTTAATGTTCACGGCCCGGATAAGGTCCTTTAGAACCACGGTTTCGTATCCCAATCGGAGGGCATCCAGAGCGGTTGTGCGCACACAATAGTCCGTTGTAAGCCCCGCGATAAAAATGCGCCGGATACGGCGCTTTCTGAACTCCTCGTCAAGTGTACTTCCGTCAAATCCCGAGTAGGCTTCTTTTTCCGGGCACTGAGCCTTCAGGATCCGGAATTGAATTGGCTTTTTATTCAGACGGGGATGCAGCTCTGCCCCAAACGTATTCTGGATACAATGCGGCGGCCAAGGGCCCCCTTGTTCTTTGAAGGAGCAATGGTTTGGCGGGTGCCAGTCCTGGGTTGTCCCAATCACTGAAAAGGACTGCATGAGTTGATTGATCGGCTCAACAATTTGATCCCCCTCCCTAACAGCCAGGGATCCGCCCTTGCAAAAATCATTTTGCAAATCAACAATGAGTAAACAATCGGAGTTGTGCATTGTATTCCCTTTTATAAGGTTAACTCACTCAAAGGGAAAAACAAAACCAGGCAGGCAAAAAAAAGGGCCAGGCGCTAATTCTTACAAGCACCTGGCCCTGATTTTAAGGATTTTATGCAGCGTACGAAGTTACAAAAGCTGCGGGCTGACGATTCTTCCGGAAGCGATTCTCATTCAGACGCTCACGCTGCCAGCGCCTTTGGGCAAAACGCAATTGCAGCTTAAGATCCCGAACTTGGCCGTGAATGCTGGGATAAAGCACTTTTTGGGACTCTGAACCAGATAGGCCAAACCCCGAATTCAGAGTCTCAATCTGGTGAATTTTTTTCTGGAGAAATGCCTTTAACTTTTGAATTTCGTCATTCGACCTAAGAGGAAGCTCTCCGGCAAGCTGCTGGTAGTCCTCATAAAGGCGATCGACTAAGGGTTTGATAAGCTGCGTATTGATTTCCATGGTCACATCTCCTGCTAGTTTTCTGTACTTGTTTGTTAGAAATATTTAGTTCGTGTTAGCTGATTAACTTACCTAAGGTTCGTAATGATAACATAATAAGATTAAAAAAAGATTAAATTAAGATTAAAAATAATTAAGCTGTTGGAAGCCTTATGGTAACGATTGTCCCCTTGCCAGGCTGGCTCTCAATCCCAAGGGTTCCCTGGTGCGCTTCACAAATGGCTTTGGCAATATTAAGGCCTAACCCAGCGCCCTCGTGGGAGCGGGCCTGGTCCGTTCTGTAAAAACGCAAGAACACTTTTTCTATCATATCCGCCTCAATCCCCATTCCATTATCCGTCACTTTAATGGCCGCTTCCCTGGGCTTGACATCAAGATGAACGGCAACCTGCCCGCCTTCTTGAGTAAATTTAATGGCATTATCGACCAAATTGCTAAAAAGACGTTTCAAGTACACAGGATCACCCAGGATCTGCAAATCCTTTGGGCTGGACAAGGTCATCTGAATCTTCTTTGCCAGGGCCCTTTCCTGATAAAGGTGCGTGACTTGCTCAAGCAGCTCCCGCAAAGACACCTGTTTTTTCTCGAAGCGCAGCTGCCGGGCATCACTTCGAACCAAAAACATTAAATCATCCACAAGCCGGATTAACTCATTCACTTCGCTTTCAATCACCCTTAATGTTTCAACCAGCGCTTCGGGGGAACGTGAACGGCGAAGGGCCAAATCAATTTCTCCTCGAATAATGGCTAGCGGTGTTTTTAATTCATGAGAAACATTAGAGCTGAATTCCTGAACCACGCGTGTGGAGGCTTCAAGCCGGTCTATCATTTCATTCAGCGTTTCAGCCAGGCGGTCGAGTTCATCTTCAGCGTGCGTGCGCGGGAGCCGCCCTTTTAAATAAGCGGCCGTAATTTGTTTGGCTTCGCGGATCATCAAATCCACAGGCCGAAAAGACCTCTTGGCAAGAAACCATCCGGCAACACAAGCCGCCAGAACAGCTCCCGGTATCGAAACCCAGATGATAAACGCTAACCGCTGCAGCGTTCTTTTGAGCTCATAGATAGGGACCGCCGATTGAATCACAAATAAAGGCTGCATCTTATACTGGACAAGGTAGTAATAAAGCCGGATCGGCCGGCGGCGGAAATGAATGGTTTGAAAGGATGCTCCCTTTTCCATAAAAACGGCGTCACGTTCATGCTCGGGAAACAGGATATCCTGCTGCCAGCCTTTCAGATTGCCTAAAAGCACTTCTTTGTCAAAACCAAAAAAACGGATCAAGAGTGTACTGCGATTGACATAATGATTGTTTCGTTCCCACTCCCGCAAGGTTTTGAGCAGTCTTGCCCGGAGCTTGGGTGAAAGCACAAAAGAAGAAGCTTCTGGAAAGGGGCGTAGAGACTCTTCCGTTACCTTTGTGCGAAATGCCTTTTCCACATAAGGCATGAGGGATTCTTCAAGGGTATGCGTTTCGTAAAAAAGGGTACGGTCCACGTCCCGGTAAAGAACACGCGAAAATTCCGAATACATCAGGATAGAAAAAATGGAGAGGATCACCGTAAGGATCAGCGCGTACCAGAGAGTCAGCCGGAATTTTACGGACTTTAGGATTTTAAAGGAGGGAAAACGGATCAAGGGACCTCGCTCCACTCGGCCACCTGCCCTTGCGCTTCGCGCAAGGACTGGTACTGCTCCAGAAACCCCGGGCAAGCCCGGTGCATCTTCCGCTGTCACACATCCACCAGCCGGTAACCGACGCCGCGCACGGTTTCGATACGGCTTTTAGCTGATTCCTGATCGACTTTCTTTCTCAGGAAATTTATGTAGACGTCAATCGTGTTACTCATGGGGTCAAAATGAAGGTCCCAGACATGCTCGGCAATTTGAGAACGGGAAACCACCTCTCCTTTCCGCCGGATGAGATATTCAAGCAAAGCAAACTCTTTCTGGGAAAGAGTAATTTCTTCAGACCCGACCCAGGCCTTGCGGCTTAAAAGATCCACGGTCAGGTTCCCTGATTTGAGCATGGCTTCTTCCTGAAGCTCGCGGGGACGCCTGAGTAATGCGCGTATGCGGGCAAGCAGCTCTTCAAAAGAAAACGGCTTGGTCAAATAATCGTCGGCCCCTTGGTCAAGGCCCTTGATTTTATCTTCGACCGCGTCCCGGGCCGTCAGAATCATCACCGGCGTCCGCTGCCCGGTTTGGCGAATCTTTTGGCAGAGGGTAAGCCCGCTCATTTTAGGCAGCATCCAGTCTAAAATCACAAGATCATATTCATTGGTCGTCGCATACTCCCAGCCCGCCTCGCCATCCGTGGCAACATCCACCGCATACCCCTCTTCATGAAGTCCGCGCTCAATGAAACTTGCCATCTTCTTTTCATCTTCAACCACGAGAATACGCATAATCCGTTTAACTCCTTCTAGTCAAGAAAAGTGGGGGGAGGAATTTAAGGCAGCATCGTCAAAAAAGCTTCCCAGGGAAAGTCCTTTCCCGGGCATTCAGTTTCCTTTTTTTTCACATCATTGTGCCTGAGGACATGACTTGTTGGAATGCCGTAACGCTTCTGGAGATTTTCAACGAGCCAGGCAGCCGATTCAAGCTGCGCAGGATCGACTTGGCCTTTGCTGAAATTTCCAACCAGACAGATCCCGATCCCTTCCTCATTCATTCCCATCCGGTTGCAGTGAGCGCCTTCCATTTGCCGGTACCAGCGGTCACCGGATTCAATCTGCCCAACGCGGGTTCCATATGTTCCATTATCAATAACAAAGTGATACCCCAGCCCCTGCTGAAAACCCCGAAGGCGGTGTCCCCTGTCAAATATTTTAGCGTTTCCCCGTTCGGTCGCGCTGTGGTGGATCACAATATATTTCCAGCGGTGAGCTTCGGGAAGATAAGAAAGAAGACGCCCTTCATTCCAGCGGATATGCGAGAAACCTGCCCAAAAACGGGCAAAAGGCGCTTTTTGCCCTATAAACCCAAGGGAAAGAATACCGATCATCACAAGCAGTAACATGCCGTTATGCTTTAAAAGTTTCATCATAAAGATATCGAACGAAAAGCCCTTTTTCTTTATTGAGCGCCCTCAGGATCAAAATGGACGGTAATGTCGGCTCCCGGATGACGTTCCTGAATCTGTTGGATCAAGGCTTCGGTCATATCGTGAGCCCGCTTAAAGTTATTTTCGCCCCGGATTTCGATATGAAAATCGAGAAAGATTTTCGTCCCCACCCGGCGGCTGCGGAAATTGTGCAGTCCCACAATCGACGAATGGTAATGCCGTATGATATTTTCGATTTCTTCTTTAGAAACCGGCGGCAGGCTTCGGTCAAGTAACTCATCAATGGAATGCCTTAAAATCTTAAAAGAAGTTTTAAAAATATAGAAAGCCACTCCCATAGAAACGATCAAATCCAAAAAAACAAACTGGGTAAATTTTACAAGCACAAGGGCCAGAATAACGCCGGCGTTGGTCAGAATATCACTCGAAAAATGAAGTTTCTCTGTGGCCAGAATAAGCGAGCGGTTTTTTTTGGCCACTTCCCGGATTCTCCAAACCAGGAGTCCACTTGCCAAAATCGCAAATATCATCACGCCAATCCCGGTATTGATCTCGCGCACATAACTTCCAACGACGAGCCGCTTCGCGGATTCCCAAAGCACGTAAAGACCACTCAACCCGATAAATGTACTTTGAAAAAGGCTGGCCAGACTTTCAATTTTTCCGTGGCCGTAAGCATGATCTTCATCCGGGGGCTTGGCCGCTTCTTTGGCCGCAATCAAGTTCACCGTCGATGCCCCGATATCCATTAAGGAATCCAGCGCGGAAGCTGTGATCGCCAGGGAATGAGTAAAAAATCCGGCTAGAAATTTAATAATAGCCAGACAGGAAGCGGTAAAAATGGAGAGCTTTAAAGTGGAGGTCGTCTCGTTTATTCTTAATGATTCACCCGGCTCATGACTTTGCAAGGTATTCTTATCCAATTTACTTTCTCCTTGTTGGGGAAAAAGGCTGTAAAATTTTTGGGAACTTCCCCGAGAGAATCCCTTGGGTCAGAAGTTCGCCCACGTACGGCGCAATCAGAATACCGCTTCGGTAATATCCCGCGGCCCAATAATAACCTTTCGCGCGCGCGGGGCCAATGAAAGGCAATAGGTCATTTGAGTAGGGTCTTAACCCTCCCCAGGCGTTTATCCGCTTCAGGGAGCTGAGTTGCGGAAGCACGGCTTGAGCTCTGTTCTGAATATCCCGAAGCCCGGCGGTTGTCACCTCCGGTTTAAATCCCGCAAATTCAACCGTGGAGCCCACCAAATACTGATTTCTTCCCCACGGCACAATGTAAGCTCCGTCCAAAGAGTGAACAATGGTGGAAATTCCGAGATTCCCTTTCAAAAGGATAATTTGACCCCGGACCGGAAGCACGGAAACTTTTAGAGAATCCTTCCCGGCCCAGCACCCCATTGCATTAATAACAACGGAAGAAAAAGAAGTCCGGCTCCCGTCCCGCACGCCTCGAACAACATTTTTTTCCGTTAAGAGTTCGATGTTTCGGGTTGACTCGACAAATGGAACTCCCAGTTTACGCAAAAGCCGGATCATCGCCAATCTTAATTTCCTGGGGTTGACTTTAGCAATCGTAGGATAAAAAAGAGCGGAACGGGAATCCGAAGCAACACCTTTAATCCACGTTTTCAGCTGTTTCCGGCTGAGCCAGCGGGTAGGAACACCTGTTTTCCGGTGCCAGCGGAAACGACCTTTAAGGATTTTTTCGCCCTGGCTGGAGCGCGCAATGAAAATCATCCCGGTCTTTTCATAATCCACTTTCATTCCGGTCCTCTTGACAAGGGACCGGATAAAGGCCGGGTATTTTGCAAAAGCGTTTAAGGTGACTTTTAAAAGAGGGCTGCCCGGTTCCATTTCAAGAAAAGGATCCAGAATACCTGCTGAGGCTTGGGTGGCTTCGCCCCGAAGGCCTTTTTTATGGATCACTAAAACTTTCTTGCCTGACCGCACCAGCGGAAGAGCGCATCCTAAACCGGCAATCCCCGCCCCTAAAATAATCGCGTCATATTTTTTCATAATTCCTCTGAAATAAAACAAAAGTTCCTAGCGCAACACCATACATGAGTAACGCCAGAATCACAATAAAATTAAACCCAAAATGGACTGCCAGAAGGGTCGCTAAAATCGCTCCCAGCACTGACGCGCAGCCATTAATGGCCCACGCCCAGGGAATCGAGGATTCAAAAGAATGGCAAAGCTTCTGCATACCGGAAGGAAAAGGAATCCCCATACAAAAGGCCAGCGGAGCCAGCAAAAAAATACTGGCAATCACTTTCAGTTCGCGGCTCCAGGATACCCCAAACGCAAAGACGCGCGGCAAAATCAAAAGGTAAAGCCCTGAAATAATCACTATCCCCGCCACAGACAAGAGCAAAAAAACAAGGTTGCTGTGGGAATACCGATCCGCGGCAAAACTCCCTACTCCCGAGAAAATAAGAAAGGCGGTGAGCACTACCGCCACGGCATAAATGGGGAACCCGAGAAAAAGCATAAAGCGCTGGATAAAGGCGATCTCCAAAAACATATAGGCAAATCCAATACTTGTGAAGAAAAGAAAGACCGCGCACTTCGTCGGGTAAGCGATTTTTTCTTTTTGAAAAAGGGCCGGAATACCCAGAAGAAACACGCTCGCTGCCACGGCTTGTATGAGCGTTGCCAGCAAAATTAAATAGCCCCATTCCACGAAAGGCACCCATTCCAAACCCATTCCTTTCAAAAGCCGCATCAAGGATTTCCACTTAAAGAACTGAAAGAAATAAGGCCGATTATCCGTTGCCGGCCGGATATCAAAAAGATAGTCCCGGTAGAACTGCTCTCGGTTTCTTTCCATTAATTTTGGAATGGCCTGTTCATAAACAGGGTCTTGCAAAACTGAAAAGCGGTTCGTTTCTTCGGGGCGAACGCCCGGATAAAAAATGGCATCAAATCCGCGGGTTTGAATAAAATCCCGGATGCTCTGAATCTGGCTTTCATGCCACGGACTGCGCGACATCAGCAAAGTCACGGTATTCCAGGACCGAATCACGGCCAGGTGACGGCCGGGCTCGTTCACTTTTGTTTTTTCCAACGCCTCAATCATCGTGGCAAAAAGCTTCAGCTCATCTCGTGGCGGAGTTTTGAACCAGCGCGTAATGGAAAGAACACCTTGCGGCGTAAGGTGTTCTAAATACATCTTGAAGGCTTCGACCGTATAAAGATAACTTTCGTTTAAGGCATAAACCCCTGCCGAGGCCGCGCTGAAAGAATCCAGCGGAGGAATGTTAATCAAATCATACGCGCTACCCCTTGATTGCAAAAATTCACGGCCTTCAGCAATGACGGTTGTGACAGACGCATGTTCATAAATTCCCCCGGAAAAATCCTTAAAATGCTTTTGGATCACCGAAAACACACGAGGGTCAACTTCCACAGCCGTGATGTGTTCAACTCCTCGAGCAAGCACCTGCAGAATAGGGGTTCCCCCGCCCGGCCCCATGATTAAAACTTCTCTCGCGTTGATCAAATGATAAGGCAAAGCGGAGGTCACGTAATCCAGGTAAGAAAATGGCTTGAAATCCCCCTGAAATCGGTTAAGCGGTGAAATAGAATCGGCATCAAAAAAAAGCCCGATCTGCTCGGGCAAAGGGCCGGATTCTTTCCACGGGTAGCGAAAGGAAATCTGGCCGGGCGTTTCACGGATCATGCTAGAACGCACCGCCGTGATGACGGACAAGGGGCTTTGGGATTGGGCTATCACTTGCGCATCGGGTATTCGAAGAGCATAGGCCAGGCCTTTATATTCAGAAATTTGCAGGGGCGTATCCGCCCATTTGAATAAAACGGATAAAGAAAAAATCAGAGCGAGTGAAATACGCACAATTCGCCTGCTGTTTCCAACCGCTAAAAGAAGGCATGCAGCGGCTGCCGGCAAGGTTAATAAATAAGGGATTTTTTCAGGCCGTACCCAATTCAAAAGAAAAACAGCGCCCAGCGCCCCCGCGCCGGAACCGATCATATTGGCGGCGTAGAGCCTTCCCAGATGTCCGGAATCCAGGACAAGTCCTTGCAGGATACAAAGAGAAAGAAGGAAAAAAGGAATCGAAAGAATTCCGTAAAGCGCCAATAAGTACCCGATTTGTTTGGGTTGGGAAATAAGTTGATAAGTTTCGAAGGGAATTTTCTGGCTGAACGCGTAGCAGAGAATGAAACTTAAGCAAAGAAGAAACGCGGCTCCGGCAATGACGTTTGATTCCGCGCCTGCGTACTTGGCCCTCAAAAAAGTGCCGATTGTTCCCCCAGCCGCAAAACCCAGCATTGCAATACTAATGATCATGTAAGCAAAATGATGCCACTGAGCAATGGCAAAAATCCGCATCAGCGCCATTTGATAAGCCATTCCGGCGGCACTTAAAAGGAAAATAGCGGGATAGAGAAATCGGCTTTTCATTTCCCGCCTGTAAGAGGGACAAATCGGACAGGCATAAGACTTTTCTGCCGGATAGAACCGTCCTCGCGCTTTTCAACCAGGATGAGCGTTTGGACATAAAAGACCGGGCCCACGGGGATGATCATTCGTCCGCCCGGCTTTAACTGCTCAATCAGGGGCGGTGGAATATGCGTGGCTGCGGCAGTCACGATAATCCCGTCATAAGGAGCGTGGTCCCGCCATCCGAAGTAACCGTCCCCCACTTTCACCTGGACATTCTTATATCCCAATTGCTCAAGCCGCGAGCGTGCAAGGTCCCCAAGCTCAGGGATAATTTCTACGGTACGCACTTCCTTCGCTATTTCACCAAGAACTGCGGCCTGATAACCGGATCCGGTTCCTACTTCAAGAACGACATCGTCCTTGTCCAATTGAAGCAGCTCCGTCATTAAAGCCACAATGTAAGGCTGCGAAATCGTCTGGCCGTAGCCAATGGGAAGCGGCCTGTCTGCGTAGGCCGAGTCTTTTAGACCAGGGTCCACAAAGAGATGGCGTTCCACCTTTTTCATAACCGCAAGAACCGCAGGATCCGAGACGCCTCGCGCCTGAATTGTTTCTTCAACCATTGCTTTACGCCTCTGGGCAAAAGCCGGCTCTTCTTCTGAAGCCCGGGCTTGCGCCCCGGGCTGAAGCGCGAGCAAAACAATAAATGCAGGTATTATCGGAACCTTTGGAATCAAGGGCACCCCCTCCTTAAAAACACAAGAACCAGGTTTTTTTATTGTCGGCATTAGGCGCTATTAAATTGTGGAGTGTCTTGTTAGGCGACTTTGGAGAGGTCTGGAACTATAGTGTCTGCAGGACTTCTACAATAGCATCGCGCAAAGGACGAAGGCGGCCGCTCGGGTATTTCAAGTAAATAATCTCACCTCGAGCCTTTGACCGGTAGAGATGGGTTTTGATCCAGGGTTCCAGTGCTTCGTTCTTGTAGTTATCATTGATAAACTGCTTGGCCTTGGCAAAAGCCAGGGTAACGTTATACTCATGCCCGTCATAGAGGACTGCATAGCCCTTCTTTTTGAAAGAATCCAAGGCCTTAAAGAGCGCGGGAATCTGCTCTTTGGTCTGTTTAACAGAGGGGGTCCGGACAGTGGCGGAAGCTTTCGAAAGACTGTGGCGATGGACGAGGTTCCGGGTCCTGCTTAAGGCATAGTCTCGGATATGCTCCTGGGAAGCGATCAGCACTACCCCTGTGGCTAAGGCTGAAAGAGTTATACCCAACATAAGGCTTTGTAATCCCGTACCGACCGAAGTTTGAGGTTTCATGTACTTAATTGTTTCGTCCTTTCTTTCTTAAAGCTTATAGGAAAGTTACCACGTACTTGCCGATAATACTAGGGCAAGACAGCCTAAAAGTTATAAATTGCTATAAATTGATAGTTTTTTATCCGGTAAAGGCCATCATCCGAGAACGCGCTAGCATAGCAATATGAATCAATTTGAAATAATTTATGACATTGCAATTATAGGCGGCGGTATTGCTGGGACAGGCATTGATTGCCCGGGAGGCGTCACTAAGGGAGCTTATCGGCCAACTCTTTCCAAATCACCCAACTTTATTCCCTAGCGCAAAAAGAACAACTGTGACTCGAAAAAAACCCTGGAAACGGCGTAGTAGGATAACCCGTGTATTGAAGGGTGGATACAGACGATAAGATAGTGACAAAACAATCGTTTGACCTTAGAGGCTCTATCATGTATCCTTCAGTGTCGCAAAGAAAAGGAGCTTTTATGGATTTTAGTATCAAAAGAAAAACCACCTTGGCTACACGCCAAGCCATTGTTTGGGAAAATATTACCTTTTTTGCCGTAACAACCGTTCTTGGCCTCATTGGCGCCCCCATTTATATCTATTATCACGGAATATCTCTTGCGGACATCTGTCTTTTTTCCTTCTTTTCGTTTGCAACAGGGCTCGGTATTACTGTCGGTTATCACCGGTTATTCGCTCACGCTTCATACAAGGCAAGCCCCTTTTTCCGTTTCCTCTGCCTGTTTTTCGGGGCTGCCGCGTTTGAACAGCCCGCTTTGGATTGGGCAAGCCAGCACCGGGATCACCACCGCTATGTGGATACCGACCTTGACCCGTACAATATTAAAAAAGGGTTTTTTTATGCCCATATGGGCTGGCTTATGTTTTGGCGGCACAAAGTGAACTTTGACAATGTCAAGGATCTCCAAAAAAGCCGGTTGCTTATGAATCAATACAGGTATTATATCTATTGGGCCGTGGGTGCCGGGATCCTGCTTCCTGTCTTGATTGGATCCCTCTGGGGAAACCCCTGGGGCGCCTTTTTAATCAGCGTATGCGCCAGAATTACATTTGTCTATCACGCTACCTTCTGTATTAATTCCGTATGCCACATGTTTGGAAAAGCCACTTACGATATTTACTCAACGGCCAAAGATCATTGGCTCGCCGCTTTAATCACCAATGGCGAAGGTTATCACAACTTTCACCACCGTTTTCCAAGTGACTACCGCAATGGCGTGAGATGGTATCAATGGGATCCCAGCAAGTGGATTATTGCCTTGGCCTCCGCGATTGGACTGACACAGGATTTAAAGCGGGTTTCGAAATTCCGGATTATCGAGGCAAGGATTGCCGCCGAACATCAGCGGGCACAGGATTGGCTTAAAACTTTAGAGGCTCACCCTCATTTTGCGAATATGTATGACACGTTGAAAATTCAGTACGACAAGGTACGCCAAACCCTAGTGGATTGGGAAGGCCAAGTGAAAGGGTATCAAACGGTTGTCTGTGAAACCATTACCCGCCAATCCGGAGAAATTCGCCACAACGCCTTTAAACAAATGCGCGCAGCGAAAAAGATATTCCGCGATACCCGAAGGCAGTGGCAATCTTTACACCTTCGAATCCTTGCCACCGTTCCCTCATAAGGAATTCTTCATCCCCTCTTTTTGAAATCGCTATAAGTCTGCCTCCGGGCTGAAAATCCGCTCAGTAGTGGATAATATACAGTTCACGAAAGTAACGGACTAGGGTGCAGCCCCATACAAAGAGTCAATTTTCAAAAGGGTAGAGTTTATTTTGTTTTCAAGGTATAACAGTTAAACGTAAATCCGGCTAACCAGATAAGCAGTGAAGGTCGTCTCATGATCAAAGTCAAAAGCGAAGGCATCATTCTTGAAAGCTCGAAAAACGGATTTGAGAATCAGGCAGTCTTAAATCCTGCATGCATTGAAATCAGCGGCGTCACGCACATGTTTTACCGGGCCGTGCGGTGCGGGGACATGGTTTCGTCCATAGGCTACTGCCAGCTGAAGGGAAACAAGGTTGTCGCGAGATTGGACGAGCCCGTTCTTTTCCCTGAATATGATTACGAAGAAATGGGTATCGAGGATCCGCGGATTATTTTTTTAGATGGGGTCTATTATCTTTTCTTTACGGTTTATGACGGAAAAAACGCGCAGTTTGCTTACGCGACAAGCACCGACCTTGTCCATTTCGTCAAACAGGGGGTGATCTCACCCCGCATTTCCTATCGTGAAGCCGCTCATCTCTTTGCGCATTCAAAAATCAAGTTGAGGGAAAGATATTTCCTTTTCGACGCCTATATCAGAGACAAGAGCGGTGATGATATCCTGCTCTGGGAAAAAGATGCTTTTATCTTTCCCAAGAAAATTAAAGGTCAATTCGCGCTCATCCACCGGGTCCTGCCTGGAATCCAGGTCCTTTATTTCGATGATTTTAAAGACCTCACCACGAATTATTGGAAAGAACATCTTAGAAATTTGGGCCGCTCGATTATGCTCGATCCTGATTACAGGTTTGAAAGCAGAAATATCGGGGGCGGGTGTCCGCCTATTGAAACCAAAGACGGCTGGCTTTTGATCTACCATGGAGTCGAAGATGCCCTTCAGGGCAAAGTTTATCACGCCGGCGCAGCACTTCTGGACTTCGACAATCCCACAAAAGTGATTGGACGCCTGAAGAAACCCTTGTTTTCCCCCATCGAACCGTGGGAAAAGCATGGTGATGTCAACAACGTGGTTTTCCCCACAGGCACCGTGCTAAAAGACGGCAGGCTCTTTATTTACTACGGCGCTGCTGACAAAAGGATCGCTGCGAAATCCCTCGATATCAAGGAACTCTTGAAGGAGTTGAAAAATAATTCGGGAATGCCCGCCCTTTCATGAAAGAAACCCTGAAGATAGTTTATTTATCCAGTTTTCCACCCCGGGAATGTGGCATCGCGACTTTTACCGCAGACCTTACGGGTGACCTCGATAACTTGCTTGAGACTGTCATTGAGTCCCGGATCGCTGCGCTGAACACGGATGAGGTGTCGCGTTACGACTATCCCCGAAAAGTGATCTTTCAGCTCGATCCCTATTCAGAACAAGATTTCATCAACACGGCTAAAAAAATAAATACAACAGATGACATCAAACTCGTCAATATTCAGCATGAATTCGGCCTCTTTGGAGGGAAATACGGTTCCTACATCCTTTCCTTTTTAGACGCCCTTAAAAAACCGTCGCTTGTGACCTTTCACAGCACCCTCCCCTCCCCCAACCCCGAACTTCATAACGTCGTGCGTTTGATCGCTGAGAAATCTAGCGGTTTAATCGCGATGACCAACCGCTCAAAACAAATTCTGATCCAGGATTACGGAATTGATGAAAAGAAAGTTTCGGTCATCCTGCACGGCATTCATTCCGCGCCTTACAGCCCCTGCGCGAAATCCAAGTCCGTTTTAGGTTTTTCAAAAAAAACAATCCTTTTGACCTTCGGGCTTCTGAGCAAAGGGAAGGGAATTGAATATGCGCTTGAGGCGCTGCCTCCGGTGGTGAAAGCCTGCCCCAACCTTATGTATATTGTTTTGGGCGTGACTCATCCGAATGTCTTAAAAGAAGAAGGTGAAAGCTACCGGAACTCCCTCATTCAAAAGGTCCGTGAACTCAAGCTTTCTTCCCATGTCAGTTTCTATAATGAATATGTAACGCTTGATAAACTCCTCCAGTTCTTGCGAGCCGCAGATATTTATATCTCAACCTCTCTGGATCCCAATCAAGCTGTTTCAGGAACGCTCTCCTACGCCCTGGGATCTGGAAGACCGGTCATTTCCACTCCGTTCGCCCAAGCCAGGGAGATCATCACCCCGCAATCCGGGCTCTTAGTCAATTTCAAGGATCCCGCTTCCTATACCGAGGCCCTTCTGAATCTTTTGAAAGACCCCCTTCGCAGGGAACAACTGGGAAAGAACGCTTATTTCAGAACACGCAATATGACTTGGGACAATGTTGCTCTTGAATATTCAAAATTGTTTTCAAACTATTCCAGCGAGATTGCCGAAGTCAGTAAGCACAAAAAAATTCCGCGGGTGAATTTAAACCATCTATTTCGTCTGACTGATGATTTCGGGATCATCCAATTTGCCCAGCTTTCTTTGCCGGATATCTCGTCAGGTTATACCGTGGATGACAACGCCCGCGCGCTTATCGCGGCGTGTTCTTACTATGACGGACTCGGCAAGGTGTTTAAAACCCTCTCTCCTGAGAAAAGAAAAACTGAGCTGCTCAAACGCATTGAGATTTATTTGCATTTCATCGGGTTTGTCATGGGCGGAAGCGGGCTTTTTTATAATTACGTAAAGCCCGACAGGACCATCGACCTTGGATTTAATAAGAAGGAAAACCTTGAAGACGCGAACGGCCGGACCTTCTGGGCTCTGGCGGCAGCAGCCGCCGCAACAGATTCCCTGCCGGAAAGCATCAAGCAGAAGGCCCTTTCTCTCTTAAAGAAAAGCATGGAATCTTCCCAGATGGTGGAATCCCCGCGGGCAACGGCTTTTTATATCAAGGGGCTTTGCCTTCTTCTTAAAAAGGGGACAGGTTACTTTTTAGAATGCAATGCAAAAAGTAACCTGTCCCCTTTTTTGATCCGCCACTGCGACCGGCTCATGTCGCTTTACCGGGGAGTCGCTACGGAAGAGTGGCAGTGGTTTGAACCTTATTTAACCTATTCAAATGCTGTTTTCCCCGAGGCGCTTCTTTTGGGACACCGCGAGACCGGCAACAGTGAATATCTTGAGACGGGTATGAAGACTTTGGATTTTTTGATCAGTCAGACTTTTTTGAAAGGAATCTACGCGCCCATTGGTCAGGACGGCTGGCATCATAAAACCGGGGAACGCCGCTATTTCGACCAGCAGCCCGAGGACGCCTCCGCCATGGCTTGCACGCTCGCGACCGCGTATGCCATTACGGGGAAAGAGACTTACCGCACACTCATGCACGAAGCTTTTAACTGGTTTTTGGGCGACAACAGCCTGAAGCAGGTGGTTTACGACAGGGCCACGGGCGGATGTTATGACGGCTTGGGAGAAGGCCAAATCAATCTTAACCAGGGAGCCGAATCCACCACCTCTTACCTTTTAGCAAGACTTGCTATCCAACCCTCTTGAATATTTATTACTTTTGTACCGCATCTTGTTCTACACTTATCGAGTTGATTCTATTTAATGCTTATCACTAAAAAACTCGAGGAGAATGTTTATGGGAAAACAGGACAAAGGAAAAGAAAAGGGCTCGCAAAAGAAGGCTCCAAAACTATCGCTTATGGAGAAGAGAAAGGCAAAACAAGAAAAAAGGAAAAATAGACAATATTAAGGCTGTTCGCTTAAACAAAGAGATTCAGTAGTTTATTTTTGAGTCCTGGGATCAGGTGCGGAATAACACTGTAATGTTCAAGCCCACAATTCACGAGATCTTCGGTAAATTCTAAATTACCGGCTAATTCTCCACATAATTCACAGCCGATGCCTGCTTCGGCTGCTTTTTCTGCTATCTGCTTGATCCATTTTAAAATCAAACGGTTGCCGGCCTCATAATAGGCCGCTACGTTTGTCTGTTCTCGATCCGCAGCCATGGTGTACTGCAAAAGGTCATTCGTCCCAATGCTTAAAAAGTCTGACGCGCGGATCAGTTCCTCAAGCGCTAATACTGCTGAGGGGGTCTCAATCATCGCCCCCAGAGGAATTTTCTCGTTAAACGGTTGATTCTTCCCTTTTAATTTCTCCTTCTCCTGATCCAATATTTTTCTTATACCGGTCATATCTTCCGGAATCGAAACCATCGGAACCAAGATCCTGATCTTGAACTCTGCACTCAGCCTGAGGCAAACCCTAAGCTGCGTTTCCAATAAATTGGAAAATTTAAGCAATAATCTCACGCCCCGGAGTCCTAAAGGTGAGTCAGTCTTTTCACCAAGATCCAGATAAGGCAGTGTCTTGTCACCTCCCAAATCCAAAAGTCTCAGGGTAATTTCTTTACCTCGAATCGGTTTTAAGGCTTTCGCTAGAACCTCATACAAATAATCCTCACTCAGCAGACTTTTGCTCATCATATAAAGAGACTCGATCCGATAAAGACCGATACCCTCGCAGCCATATTTTTGGGCAAGCACCACTTCTTCCGGCGAAGCGACGTTTGCTTTGATTGTAAAGAGCCGGCCTCGGATTTTTAACGGCTTCCCAGCCAAACGTTTTGCTAATCTCAAACTCTCTTGTAATCTTTTTTTCATTTCGGGTCCAAAATGAATGAACTCCTTTTTTCCAGGATAAACAATCACGGTCCCCGTATCACCGTCAATCGCCGTGGGCGCACCCTGCGGAACACGGTCCAGATTGGTATCAATTTTCGAAACCATGGGAACTCCCAGAGCCCTTGCCAAAACAGCAGCATGAGAAGTTTGCCCCCCTTCCTCAGTCACAATTCCCAGCGTTTTTTTCCTGTCGAGCGAAACGGTGTCGGAAGGCAATAACCTTTTAGCAAATAGGATTGAACGGTAAGGAAGCTTGGACAAAATAGTCCCTTCAACACCAATTAAAACACGTAAGAGGCGCCTGCCGATATCCGCGATATCATCTGCTTTCTCTTGAATTTCCTTGGTATCTGCTATTTTTAATTTCTTTTCCCAACGCCGAAAAACATCGCGCACGATTTGTTCCGCATTGATCTGTCGATCTTTCAATTCCTTTTCAATCTCTTTGAGAAGTCCTAAATCTTTTAGAATCGTCTTGTGAACATCAAAGATGGCCGCATGTTTTGACCCAATTTCCCTTTGCACGCCTTTTTTCACAAAGGTCAGATCCTTCTCAACCTTCTCAATGGCGCGCACGATTCGCTCCCACTCGCCTTCCACTTGATCTTCTTTTAAATCATATATTTCTAATTTCCTTGTCAGGATGTCCCGGTAATGAAAGGCGCGTCCCGCGGCCATACCAGAAGCCAAAGCAACACCTTTCACAACAAAACGAGACCTGATAGGCTTTGCCTTTTTTGAAGATAATTTTGAAGAAAGTTTTTCTTGGGATTGATCTTCCCTCGTGGAAACAAAAATTCTCCCCTTCCCCACTCTTTTAGCTCCCGGCACAGTTTCTTCAACTCCCTCCGGAGCTTCCGAAATAACTTTTTCCGCAAGTTTGATAGATTCTCCTGCTTCAATGATGGCGGGTTTTTTAAGGGGCTTCGAAACATTTCGCAGATAATCCAAAGCAGCTACCTGAATGTTGACACGCCGGCTTAAATGTTGCGCCATTTCATTTCGGTGATTTTTAATTTCTATAAAAATCTTTTTCGCCTTCTGCGGATTCGTCAATATTTTTCGGGTAAGAAGATAAACAGCTTCCACGTAAATCTTGCTTTGCAATTTCTTATGAATTACTTTAAGTTCTTTTTTTTCTTGCGCAGATCCCGGACGATCTCCGATAAAAACTTCAAAGAGACTGATAGTGAACGCTTTTTTCGCTATAAATTCAGCCTCTTTCGATCTATTTTTAATTTTGGTAACTTTCACCACAGGCCTCGTTCTCTTTGTGCTCAAAAAGGTCTTCGGAATGGCAGTCAGTCTCTGCCCGTGCAAAATCAGTATAGGACTCTGTCTACCCCGAAGCCAGAAAATTGTATTATCAAAGATTAATTAAGTAATGCGTCCCCCGATCTCTTTTATTTCTTCAAGAGGTCTCTTTGCGCGTGACTGAGTTCGCACCACTTCCCTGCCGGCAGATCTCCTAGCTCAAACGCTCCGATCGCTGTACGGATGAGGCGAAGCGTAGGGAATCCCACGGCTGCGGTCATGCGCCGCACCTGCCGGTTTTTGCCCTCCGTAAGCTTAAGCTCGATCCAACTTGTGGGGACAGATAGACGAAAACGGATGGGCGGATTGCGCGGAGGATAGCCGGGTTCGTCAACCCGTCTTGCCTGGCAGGGTTGTGTCTTGCGCCCCTGGATCAGAACACTTTTTCGGAGCTCGATCATCGCGGCTGCGGTTGCGATTCCTTCGACCTGGGCGTGATAAGTCCGCACGTGTCCGTGGCGGGGATGAAGGAGAAAAGCATTCCATTCCTTCTCATCGCTCAAAAGGAGCAACCCTTCACTGTCCCAGTCGAGGCGGCCGATGGGATAAACAAGTTTTGGAAATCCAAATTCTGCCAGCGTGCGGTGCCCAGGCTCCTGTTTTGTGAATTGCGAAAGAACACCGTAAGGTTTGTTAAAAGCGAGAATCATATCGTCTCTTTTACTTTAAATAGCAGTTTCAGGCAAGCCCTGTAATAGCGATAATCTCCATTTGCTACTTTTTGATCTATAGAATGTTTGCGAATACTGGAAGGTGCGCACCTGGAGCGAATCGTTGAGGGTAAGCTGCGGGACCCTCGGTGTAACGTCTCCTGGAGGATTATGGTTTTAGAAGGGCGAAAGGGGTAACAATCGTTTCGACTTCGGAAGGAACGCGTGTGGGACGCATATTTTTATCCACAAAAACATGCACTGAAAAACCCGTGGCAATAAGCAGCTGGGTGGGTTTCTTCAACACCTGATACTCAAACCGTAACGAAGTACGTTGAAGTTTACTCACACTGGTGCGGACAATCACCCAATCATCATACGTCGAAGGGCCGTGATAATGGGCCCCGGTCTCAACCACGGGAAGAAAATAGCCTTTTTTCTCACACTCCGTGTAGGGTAAACCCAACGCCCGGAAATACTCCGTCCGGGCCGCTTCAAACCAAATAAAATAATTGGCGTAATAGCTAATCCCCATCTTGTCGGTATCCACGTACCGCACGCGGTATTCATAATCGTAGTAATTCATCCGCCGCCCCTTCGTCCTTCTTCCTAGGCTCAGCCAAAAAGACCTTTCTTTTTGACTTGCGCGTTTTCACCGCGGAGCTTCGAAAACTGTTCAAGGAGTTTACGTTCCTCACTGCTTAATTTGACCGGAACATCCACATCCACACGCACATACTCATCCCCGCGGTGACTGGGCGGGTGAAGCGACGGCAGGCCGTGCCCCTTGATTTTGAGCATCTTCCCCGAAGGGGTTCCGGCTTCAATTTTTAAAGCGGCTTTGCCGTCCAGTGTGGGAACCGCGACCTCTCCTCCCAGTGCCGCCACGGTATAAGGAATGGCCATTGCGCAGAAAATATCGTCTTCACGCCGCTCAAACACAGGATGCGCTTTGATCTGAATAATCACGTAGAGATCCCCCCGCGGCCCGCCTTTTTCTCCGGCCTCTCCCTCGCCGGAAAGTTTTAAATGCGAGTCATTGTCGACCCCGGGAGGAATTTTGACATTCAGCTTGCGCACCTTTTGGACCCGCCGCCGGCCGTTGCACTGGTGACAGGGCTTTTCAATTTTTTCTCCTTCCCCTTCACAGCGCGGGCATGTCCTTCGTAACGTAAAAAAACCTTGGGATATACGAACTTCACCCCTTCCGCCGCACTGGGAGCAGGATGTTTTTTTAGATCCGGGCTCTGCCCCTGAGCCTTTGCATTCACCGCAAGTCTCAAGCCGGGGAATCTCCAAAGTCAGTTCCTTGCCCGTCAAAACCTCTTCATACGTCAATTCTGTCCGATATTCAAGATCGGAACCGCGCTTTGGCTGCGGCCCGCTTTGCCTTGACCGGCCTCCCCCAACGCCGAAAAAATCCTCAAAAAGATCGCCGAAGATGTCACTGAAACCACTGAAGTTTTGTTCGAACCCGGAAAATCCCTCGAATCCCCTGCCTCCCAGGGAATGCCCGAATTGGTCATACTGAGCCCGCTTTTCCGTGTCGCTTAAAACAGCGTAGGCCTCTGCGGCTTCCTTAAATTTTTCTTCCGCGTGCTTATCGCCCGAATTACGGTCAGGGTGGTGTTGAAGCGCCAGTTTGCGGTAGGCTTTTTTAACTTCCTCAAGGCTTGCGGTCCGGGCAAGCCCCAGGATTTCATAATAATCGCGTTTTTTTGTCACTTAGGTAATTTCTTCCTGTTTTTCTTCCTGCGCGGTTTGCGCAAGAGGCTTTTCTGAGGCCGGGTTCACACGAATACGGACCTTTGCAGCCCGGAGAAGTTTTCCATGAAGCGTAAACCCAGGCTCAATTTCTGTGAGGATTTCATCTGCGGCGCCCTTTTCCTCATGATAGGCAACGGCTTCGTGCACATGCGGATCAAAAATTTTCCCGAGGGTCTCAAGCCGGACAAGCCCCTGGCCTTTGAGGAGTTCGGCAAGCTGCTTTTGCACCATATTGATCCCTGCGATAAACCCTTTATGCTGCGGATCTTTTTCTTCCGAGGCGTGAGCAAGCGCCCGTTCAAAGTTATCCAGTACGGGCAAAAGGTTGCGGATCAAATTTTCCTGGGCGAATTTAACATACTCATCCCGCTCCCGGACAAGCCGCTTTTTCGCGTTATCAAAGTCAGCGGCCGCGCGCAAAAACTTTTCTTTCAATCCTTCAAGGTCCTGAAGCTGGGATTGAAGCTTCTCATACTCACCGCGTGACAGGGTAACTTCCAAGCTGCTTTCTTTTTCCTTTTCATCCGGCTTTACAGGCTCATGCTTTTCTTTGCCGTGCGTTTCCTTTTTATGTTCGTGATGCTCCTGTTTGTGTTCGTGACTCATAAAACAAAATCCCCTTCCTTTTGCTCAAGGATTTGGCCGATGAATACAGCCATTTGGCGGACAAGAGGAACCGTGTGCGCGTACCGCATTCTCTTGGGTCCAACAATTGCAAGGGTGCCGAGATTTTTGCCGCTAGCCGTAAAGCGGGTTGAAACAACCGCACAATCCCAGAGCGATTCGGGCTGATTTTCACGTCCGATCGAAATGCTGACGTCCACTTTACCCGGTTTTCCCGCAAGCCAGTCCATGAGTTTGCTTTTCTCTTCAAACGTCTTAAAAAGACTTCTTAATTTTTCCATATCCTGGAATTCTGGCTTTTCAAGCATATGCGCCGAACCTTGCAGAAAAAGTTTTCGGCGGCTTGCTTTTTCAAAATCCTCCGCAGGAGGATCGGGACAAACCACCAGGCCTGTTTGTTCAGAAAAAGATGACAGCATTCCGGATACCTTTTCGGCAAACGAGCTAAACTCCCCGGAAGCATCCATCAGATCGTCCTTTACTTGATCAAAAAAATAAGACGGCAGCAGGACTTCCTTAAAATCATGATCCACATAATAACGGTAACCCTGGTCGGTGGGAATGCGGCCCGAAGACGTGTGAGGATGCGTTAAGTATCCCCTTTCTTCAAGGAGCCCCATTTCGTGGCGGACCGTCGCGGGCGAAAAATTAAGCCGGGCGTGTTCTGTCACAAACCGTGAGCTCACGGGCTGGGCAGTTTCAATATGCACCATAATGACGCAATTTAATATTGTCTGCTGTCTGGGGGTCAGTGTGTCCATGAGGGTGGGTATAATAGCAAAAAATCAGCGCGGGTTAAAGGTTGGTGAAAGAAAGCAGCCCCTGCAAATCAATTTTCTTCCGCCGGAAAAGCTCCAATTCTTCACGCCCGAAATTCCAGGCATTGGACTCCTGGGCAATGTTCACAAGCAGGCGATTAAAAGAGCCAAACCGATAGGCCCGCAGGACATCCACAAACTCCCTTGAGGCAAGGCCCAAAAGGTAAAGCATATCTTCATGCAGGGCGACGGAACCCCGCTGGTAGTGGTTAAAATCTCGAAGCAAGGCCTCTTCCAAGTTTAAGGTGAAGTAAGGGGTCTCAGCCTCCTCATGATACTTAAAGCTAAGTTTCACGCCCTGGAACGTATTTCGAATCCGTTCATCCCCCGCAACCAGACCATCCACACGGCGGGTCAATTGTTCGGCCAAAAACCCTCCCAGATTAAGGTTGTCTACCGTAAACTCTTCCTTCCAGTTGGCAAGATTCTCCTCAATCTGAAGTTCCTTGGGGAATGCCACCTTATTCCACTTGCCGCCCTCATCCTGGTATTGAAAGGGAATAATCCGGGAAATCCTTGCATTATCATCCTGAATCGTAATCATGAAAAGATATTCAAGTTCGACTTCTTTCGGAACCTTAAGCTCAACACCCGCCGCTTGCGGTTTCACCTTCGCGTACACCACCGCTCCATTCGAGTCAAGACCCGTACTCCGCATATCCAGAATCTGCCACAGAGTCTTTGGCTCATCAGGTTTTCCCGTCAGCAAGGTCTCAAAGAAAAAGTGCTGCAGGGACGTTTCGGAAAACTTGTTGCCAAAGTACTTTTCCCGAATAAGGCCAATCGGGAGGTTCTCAAGATCCTTAAAAAACAATCGGACGGGGTTATGCCAAAGAACAGCGGGGTTAGGCCGCAATTCGTGAATCACGCGCTTGCGGTATTCATTACGGGAAATATCCCATACCCGCACGCGTTTAATATCATCCACATACCCTGTGAGGACAAGCTGCAATCCTGTTCTTTCAATATCCGTTGCCTGGAGAACATAAAATTCGAGCGGGCGATCCGTGCTTAAAATGACCCTTGAAATGGAGAAGAGAACATCCTCGACTTTATCCAGCGCTTCAGGGGATGGCTCAAAAAGAGTGTCTAGGTTCCTGACTTTCCCACTGACAAGAGCTTCCTTAAAGTCTGAGGCAAAAAGCTTTTTCAAAGGGAGATAAACGCCAATGGTCTTGCCGACAATCCTGACATCAATATCTTCAATCCCATATTCGATTTTGCAGATATCGAGAAGCGCATCTTTAAGCTTATCCGCAGGATACGTCTTGGCGCACCCCACCGTCACAAACAGCATGGCGGCGAGGAACGCGACCAAAACGAGTTGATTTTTTATCTCCCTAGATTTCATTTCCGTTTTCCTTACTTCACTTTTCTTTTAAAGGCGCTCCGTCCCCGCTTGCTTTTGGCGAAGGAGCCCCAGCTGTTTTTTCTCCTTGAGTTCCAAATATACGGGGATTGGCTTTGCCGTACTCGGCAAAAATAGCTTCAATCTCATCAAAATCCAATTCTTGCCGGGTTAAAAGTTCATGGGCAAACCGCTCAAAAATCTCCCGTTCTTTAGACAAAAGATCTTCTACGGCCTTGAGGCATTGCTTGATAATCAGGTCCGTATCCTGATTCAGACGGCCCTTGGTTTCTTCCGAAAGCTGCTCCCGGGGAATGGCCGTATAATCGCCGACAAGCCCGGAAGGCCCCATTCCAAGCCGCCACACCATCATATGGGCTAAATGCATGGCATTTTGAAAGTCGGAAACAACCCCATTAGAAGTTGTCCCGAATTTAAATTTTTCGGCCGCATAACCCGCAAGGGAGGATTTGATATTCGCTAAAATGGTTTCCTTGTCTTGAGTGAATAGTTCCTCGCGCGGCGTGTGATGAACAACCCCCAGTGAGGATTTCCTTGGGATAATAGACGCTTTAAAAACATCATCCGTGGGATGCAAAAGATAAATGGCCATTAAATGACCTGTCTCATGGAAAGCTGTCATTTCCTTTTCGTGGTCATTCATGCGGATCTTTTGCTTCACTCCAAGTTCAATTCTCTCAATGGCCTCGGAAATTTCTTTCATCGAAAGTGCTTCTTTGCCATTGCGTATCGTAATCAAGGCTGCTTCTTTAAGAAGATTTTCAATGTCGGCCGGCGTTTTTCCAACCGCTTTTCTCGCAAGCCGTCCCACATCAATGGACGCCTCGTGCTTTACTTTGCTGAGATAATATTTAAAAATCGCTTCCCGGGCATCCAGCCCCGGTTTTGTAATGTAAACTTTTCGGTCAAACCGGCCAGGGCGAAGGAGTGCGGCGTCAAGCACCTCCTCGCTTGCGTTGGTGGCTCCGATCACAATCACATTTTCTGCCTTGCCGGTAAGCCCATCCATTTCAACCAGAAGCTGGTTCTGGGTGGTATTGGTTTCAGCCCCGCTGAATTGATTAAAAACACGTGAGTGGCCCACCGCATCTAATTCGTCAATGAAAACAATGCAGCCGCCAAAGCCGTAGGCAAGACTTCTTGCTTTTTTGAAAAGGGATCGAACGCGGCTTGATCCAACCCCCACAAACACTTCATTGAATTCACTTGCCGCCATTGAGAGGAAAGGAAAACCCGATTCCGTGGCAATCGCTTTGGCAAGGTAGGTTTTGCCGCAGCCCGGAGGGCCGACCATAAGAATCCCGCGTAATATTTTTCCGCCGATTCGTTTCAGCTTGGCGTGATCTTTAATTAGCTGCACCACTTCCCAACATTCCTCCTTGGCTTCGTCAATGCCAACCACATCAGAAAAGCGCACTTCCACATCCCGCGCCTTAACGGATTTTTTGTCAATTTTGGTCATGCCCCCTCTTAAAACCACCATATACATGTAAACAAAAATCAGGGCATGCACCATCCCCAAAAGCAGGGTAATGGGAAGCTGGGCAAGCGTGATACTGCGGTAATAAGATTCCAGGGACATCATTCCCCAGACTGAAAGCACAATGAGTAAAATGACACCCAAAGTGATAAAAAGAGTGGTTCGGTAGTTTAAAAAATACATTTTCCAACGCCTGTAACGATTCATTCTTTCTCTCCGATCTTCTTTAAAATTAAATAGTTAGAACTAAAAATAATTCCCTTTTACGTTAACAACTATAACTCTTTGCCAAGAAGCTTGTCAACCCTGGCTATTTTCAGGGGTTGGGGCATTTCCCCCTTCGGCCGGGACCTCTTCTTCCTGCCACCACTCCTGGGTTTGCTCTTCCGCAGGCTCCTTCTCCTCCTGAGACAATTCCGCAGGAACCGCCGTTTCTCCTTCAACTAAAGACTCGCCCTCTATTTTCGGCATTTCTTGCTCTTTAGACGAATCTTTTCCTTCAAAAGATTCGTCCTCCCACCCTTCCAAGTTTTCAGGGATTGGATCTCCCCACTCAGGAATCTCCCCCTCCTCGTGCACAGGCGACTCTTCCGGCTCGGTTTCCACCGGGGGTTCGGTTAAAAATTTATTCCTGGGATAAAATTTATAGGTAGGTGAAGGCGGACCCTTTTCTCCATCCTTGGTTTCTTCCAGTTTATCTTTGTACGCGATAGGGTTAGTCTGGGTCAGCAGAATAGGGTCTTCTTTTTTGCGGACCGCGGCCAGATTCAAGACCGCGGCCAGACAAATCAGGATGAATGGTAATTTGTTAAATAAAGTTTTCATGATAATTAGCTTTTTATAAATCTTATAAAAAGACAAGTATAAGTTTACTCTTTATGGTGAAAAAAATCAAACTGAGGCACGTGGCTGCTGTGACTTAAGTCGCTCAAGGTGCAGCTTCAAGTACTTGCCCGTATAGGAGTTACGCTCTTTTAAGATCCCCTCAAGTCCGCCCTGGTAGACCACCCTTCCGCCAGCATCACCGCCTTCAGGCCCCATATCAATGACGTGATCCGCTGAACGGATGATTTCCATATTGTGTTCAATCACAACTAAAGAATGCCCCCGGGAAAGAAGCTCGTCAAGCGCTTCTAAAAGATAGTGGATGTCATGATAATGAAGCCCTGTGGTGGGCTCATCAAAAAGATAGAGGATGTGCTTGGCCTGCCGCTCGGCCATTTCGGAGGCAAGCTTAAGCCTCTGAGCCTCGCCTCCGGACAAAGTCGTCGCAGATTGACCAAGCCTCAAATAGCTAAGCCCGACACGCTCAAGCAAAGTCAACTTCTCAAGCAGCTTTGTCTCTCCTTTAAAAAACTGGAGTGCGTCTTCAATGGTCAAGGAAAGAACATCATCTATATTTTTCCCTTCGTAACGAATATCCAGAATTTCCCTTTTAAACCGCTTTCCGCCGCACGCCTCGCACGTCACAAAAACATCCGCCAGAAAATGCATTTCAACTTTGATTCGTCCGTCCCCCTTACAGGCCTCGCATCTTCCCCCGTCCACATTAAAGGAAAAGTATCCCGGGTGAAATCCCTGCCTTTTGGCATCCCGGGTCCGGGCAAAGACCTTACGGATCTCATCAAACGCCTTCATATAGGTCACGGGATTGGACCGGGGCGAGCGGCCAATGGGCGTTTGATCAACAAGCACCATTTCATCAATAGACTCAAACCCCTGGATCGACTGGACCCTGCCGACCTCCTGGACACGAAGCCCCCGATATTTAAGATAATTCCGGTATAAGACATCATAAAGAAATGTACTTTTTCCGGATCCAGAAACCCCGGTAATCACCACCAATTGATGCAAAGGAATGTCCACGTTCACATGCTTTAAGTTATGCTCCGCGGCACCGCGAATACTTACTTTTTGGCTCACCTCCGGTTTCGTCAAAAGACGCCTTTTAACTTCCCGCTCACCGCTCAGGTATTGTCCGGTCAAAGACCTTGCCGAGGCCTTGCCAATATCCTTCACCGGTCCCTGGAAAAGGATTTCTCCACCCGTTTCACCGCCACCCGGGCCCAGGTCAATCACCTCATCGGCCGCCTCAATCATAGTTCGGTCGTGCTCCACCACGACAACGGTATTTCCCAAATCACGCAACTCCTTAAGCAGCCGGATTAGAAGATAGTTATCCCGCTCATGAAGCCCCACGCTTGGCTCATCCAGAACATAAAGGGTATCCACAAGCGCGGAACCAAGGGAGGTGGCCAGGTGAATGCGCTGGACCTCGCCGCCTGAAAGGGTTCTTGAAAGCCGCGCAAGACTCAGGTACCCCAGCCCGACTTCCTTTAAAAAGCGCACCCTGTTTTTGATTTCAAGGATGACGGGCTCCACACGGCTCAATTCAATTTTCGAAAAATGAAGGCCTTGCAAGAATTCATGCAGACTTTCAATGCTTAACATTTGAAGCTCAAACATATTCCGGTCATTGACCTTCACAGCCAGCGCTTCGGGCTTGAGGCGCGCCTCAGAGCATGCGGAGCAAGGAACAAACTGACGGTACTTACTTAAAAAAACCCTCACATGCATCTTGTAGGTTTTCTTTTCGAGATGCTTAAAGAAATCCTCAACACTGAAGTAATCCTCCCCCTCGACTCCCTCCAGAATCCATTTCCGGTGCGTGCCGGATAATTTCGCCCACGGCCGGTTGACAGGAATTTTTTTGCGTTCGGCAAACTTCAAAAGCTCCTCGAACTCCCACTCCGCACTGGGCTTTGTCCACGGCTCAATCGCCCCTTGCGCAAGAGTTTTATTCGGATCCGGTATCACGAGATTCCAATCAAGGGTAATGGTCCTTCCAAACCCCTGACAGACAGGGCAGGCTCCTAAAGGGCTGTTAAAAGAAAAAAGATTTGGCGAAGGCTCTTTAAAAATCCGGGCGCAGGAAAAACACTGAAACTCGTGCGAAAACTGTAACCGTTTGCCGCTAACGGCCACCTGCATTTCACCTTTGCCCGAACGAAACGCCAATTCCAGGGAATCCAGGAGACGCTTCCTGGTTTTAGGCTGGATCGCAAGCTGATCAACCGCCACAAGGATAGAGTCTCCGGTATTTTTTTGCCTCAAAAGTCCTTCAAGAGGCTCGAGCTTGCCATTTAAAAAATATTGGGTAAATCCCTGGCGCTCAAGTTCCGGCAAAAAAGCTTTGAGGTGAGTTTTTGTCTTTTGAGATATTGAGATTTTAAAAAGAAGAATTGCCTGCTTTTCCGGATAATCCGTCAATAACAACTCCGCAATCGTCCCCGGCTGGGCAGGCTTCACTTCCACGCGGCACTCGGGACAAACAATGCGACCGACCCTGGCGTAAAGCAGCCTCAGGTAATCATTGATTTCAGTTTGAGTGCCCACCGTGGATCTTGCGTTTGTAATGACATTCTTGGCTTCAATCGCAAGGGCGGGGGGAATGCCGCTTATAGAATCAATATCCGGCTTTTCCATCCGCTCAAGGAACTGCCGCGCATAGGCCGAAAGGGATTCCACGTACCGGCGCTGACCTTCGGCATAAAGCGTGTCAAAAGCCAGGGAAGATTTCCCGGATCCCGAAACTCCGGTGACCACATAGAGCTTCTTGTGCGGGAGGATCAGATCAAAATTCTTTAAATTGTGGGTTTTGACCCCGTGAAGGAGAATGGCATCCAAAGGAAGGATGCCTTAGAATTTTCCGGTTAACCGGACAAAGGGGCCGTGGCTATTGTAATTCGCTATTTTTCGAAGGTCATCACTAAAATCGGTGAAGTTATAACCAATTCCGAGGCGGGCATAATCATAAATTTCGCGGTCGACCTCCGCCAGGGCGCCGTGCTTAAGCGTTTCAGCCGCGTCAGCCTGAAATAACACACGGTATTCGAGCGCGACATCCCATTTCCGGGTCACGTGAAAATTAAACCGGTGGGCAAGCAGTATCGTATGCAGAATGGCTTCGTTGCTCACCGAGCTTCCCGCAATCGCGTTTTTGTAAGCAACTTTTTCGACCAGGCCTAGATACTTATTTAAATCATAGCCCAAATCCAGGGCTACGATATGCGATGTCTCATAAGTCTCAATGCCTTTATAAAGTGTGTCCGGATTGAACTGGTAGTCATTGCCAAGGTTACGAAGAAAAGTATAGCGGCCCAACATGTTCAACCGGTCGTTATCCACCGGGCGGTAAGCAAAACCGCTGGAAAGCTCCATAAAATCCGCCGGAGTATCATGCGGTTCAAGGAAATAGGTTTTGCCGTAATCCAGTTTCGATAACATACTCCAGTCCTGGTTAAGGTGATATTCGATTGAGTTCCTTGAGACCCACTGCATGAGGCGCGGCGCGTCTTGATCTCGTCTCACTTCAAGGGAGGTGCGAGCACGAAGCTTTTTATGATCCGCGTAGGCAAGCGCGCCGGAAATCGTATTAAACGTGTTTGTCCGCAAAAGATTCTCGTTGGCGGAAACGTCCATGCGGCGCGTGCTGGCGTTATCCAAATGCCGTCTTTCATATTTGGCTTCATAATCCCAGTGGTCTCCGGCCTTGCCTTCATAACCTAAAATGTCCGCAAAGCCGTCTACGCTATTGTAGCTTGACTGCTCTCGCTCTGAAAAAATCCTCGATTTTTCCGTGAGCGGGAAAGAGCCCCCGATTGCCGAAGTAAGGGTCTTGGTGCCGATCCCCCGGTCAAACATTTTAAGGTTCGTGTAGGTTCGGGCTCCTCCTTCGTGGAATCTTTCAAAACCAAAATAAGTGGAGTCGCCGATATTGCCGAACATTTCTTCAATGTACGCAAAAAGATTCTTGGCCACTTCATAACGGAGACCGCCGCCAAACTGGTTATTGGCCTTGCCGTCCATAGTTGTCTGAACCTTGACATAAGGAAGCAAACGGTCGTTGACGTGGTAGCCAAACTTGGCCGTTACGGCATTTTCCAGAGGAATTTCTGAAGTCAGGGTTGGGATAAAATTCGTGGGCGTCACCTCGGCGGACTGTCTTAAATATTCGAGTTCCCCCAAATACTTTCCGTCATCATACACAAGCTGAAACGTATTCGTAGGCTGGGTCAGGAAAGGGAAGTAAACATTCTGTTCATCAAGCGGCCGCAATTGATCCACGACTTCGCTATAATCATAACGGTAACGGGCGTAGAAATAGTCGGTAAAGCGAAACGTTGACGCCATGCCGTATTTTTTGGTGCCTTCCTGGCTGCGGATACGGTCAATGGAAAAGCCCGGTTCTACACCTTGGAGATAGCCCGATACTTCCAGGTTTTTCATCGGTTTGGTTTGAGCCTTAATCACATAAGCATTTTCGCGCGGGCGCGTATTGTCTCCATGGAGCAATTCCTCGTTCGCAAACGTTAACCCGCCGTTATACGATACGGCTAGCTCCGTCTGCTGGCTGATGGTCTCTCCGTACTCCGCGGTGATCTTCGTATTGCGGCCAAATTTGAGCGTGGCGTCCACCGCACGCAGATCATAGTCGCTATTCTGGCGTTTTTCTTCGACAACGGTTGCCCCGACTTTTAAGTGATCTCCGACATGCGTGTAGCCTCGCAAGCCATCATTTCGGGTGGCAAACGTATCAAACCCGGCATCATATTCATAATCCACAACAAGCAGAACAGGACTGCCGTCCAGGATATCATGCGAAGTCAGGACATCTGAGGAGGCCACCGAGGAAAGCGGCCGCGACAGAAGGATTCTTCCTTCATCGTAATCAATCTCGTAATCCGTGCCCTCTTGTAAATCATGGCTTGAAATCGCCATACCCTGGATTTTATCGCGAACCTCGACACGGATTTTTTCACTCCCCTCAATCACCCTTCGGTTACGCAGGTAATAAAGGCTGCCGCCTGTGGACGCGAACTCGTTGTGATCCGCCCTGTGGGTGGCCTTGGACCAGAACAGCCTGAACCCCCGCTTGGGATCGCCATAAGGAGTTGTCCCAATCGTGTCATAACTGACCTTAAGCCCTGAGAGCGTGCGATTATAACTTCCAAGTTCCGTATCGGTAAAATCAGTCTTAAAACTTCCCCATTTCGCGTATGAACGGTCCATTTCAATCAGGAAATAAAACCTTTGCTCAGTATCAATGGCATCATAATTTCTTGTCGAGGCATCGCCATAAATCGGATAATAATCATCCGGGTCCAGGTTGGTAAAAAGCGCCGAACGTTCCTTATCGGTGTCATAATGGGATTTGATCAAAAATTTTCCCTTGAGTTTGCCGCGAAGATAATAAGAAAGCCGGCCGTCCTGATAAAACCCGTTTCTCAGTCCCGTATCATTGCCCGCGGCTTCAAGATCCCCGTCCTGAAAATTGACTCCCATTTGCTCTTCACCCAAGGCCACCATAAAAAAAACGCTGTCTTTAACCTTCACGGTTTCCCGATATGACGTGGATTCGCCCGCAGGGTTCGTCGACGTCACGATCACTTCCTTAGCCCCGGGACTCGTATAGACCTCCGTCTGAAATAATCCGGACTCCGAATCCACTTCAACCGGAAAACCATTCACAGCAACCTGGTTTTCCGGCTTAGTTTTGCCCTGGATACGGATCGTCGGTTTAGCCACAAGGGGAATGGTTTGTTTGCCATCCTTAAAAATATTGAAGTCCCCAAGGACCGGGATATCGATTTTTTCCTTGACCACATTGAACGACTCTGCCTTTGAAATCACACGAAAAAACTGAAGCGTTGTCCAGTCCTGATGCCCCGCCTTGTCCTCGACTTTAAATTGATAGGAGTAAATGCCGGGCCGGATCATCGCCAATGTTTCGGTTTGACCGTTCCAGGAAACTTCAGAGGGCGGAGTGCCGACCCCAAAGCCCGTCCAAACCGGCCTTCCCAATTGATCCCGGATTTCAAGGTACCATTTCCGGATAAAATCGCTGTAGTTTGCACTGAAGCGGAAAACAGCTTCCTTTTCCAGCACACCGATACCGGTCTTCAACATTTCAGGCTCCATTTTGACCGTCAAAGTCGGACGTGACGTGTCAAGCCCCTGGGTTACGGTGACCATTAAATCTTTGTTGAATTCATCCGGGATAGCAGAAGGAGGCAGCAGGACCGCAAAATTTGCCTTATTCAAAATGCCGCGGGTAGTCTTAACTAGAAAAGCCTCTTCGGTAATAAATTTGGTGCCTTGCGGAAGCGTGTGGCCGTCAATTTTAACCAGATGCCTTCCCTCTTTAACCGCCGGGATGTGATACCGGCCGTGTTCATCAGTCACAATCACAATACCTTCTTCAGTCATAATCCGGACCCACGGGACTCCTTTTTCCCCCTTGTCCTGAACCCCGTTCTGGTTAGTATCATTAAAGACCTTGCCTATGATCGTTCCCTGGTCAAATACGGGATCTTCTTCCACCCGAATCACAACAGTCGCCAAATTAGACAGGACCTCATCCTGCCCTTGACGCCTTGCAAAAAGTTTGACCTCATAAAGCCGGCCGGCTTCAGCGCCCGTGGTCACGACCACAGGAAACGCGATAAGGCTTGTTTGCTCGGCATTCATATTGCCGACGGAAAAAGTAACGGTACCGTGCTTCTCGCTTTGCTTCAATTTGTGTCCGTTAATCCCGGCGGCATTGCGGTGTATGTTAATTCCGCGCGTCGGATCCGCGATTAATTCAATGTTTTTAAGACCGGCTGCGGTCTGGTTCTGGATGCTCACCGAGACCATGGTCATATCCCCGCGATGAACAGCCCGCTTGGTAGCGTCGGCATTGATATAAATGGGGTCGGAATTAATAGTGCCGGTCATATCGTCAAAATCAATCACCGTTGTGCCGCCCGCATCACCCGCATTCGAAAAGGGACCAATCCGCAGCGTAAAGGTAACTTGCTCGGTTCCGGCAGGCGCAATAGCATTTACCGTCACACGCCGGAAATTAGATGAAACACTCGACACAGAGCCGATAGCATCGCTGATAAAAACACCCTCGGAGGTCTGAAACTCAATACGCATCTGCGCCTCGTCGCCAGGATCAAGCGCTTTGGCTCTCACAAGGCCGGTGAACGCAACGCGGTCTCCCGCCTGAGCGCCCGCGGTTGACGTATTAAAAGTAAACACACCGATAAAAGGCGGCGGGCCCGCGAGCGTCGTATCCGGTTCGGAAAGCCGCAGGAAGTAACTGCCTTGCGGGGCCCCGCCTGATTTTCGAGACACACCGCGGTTGGGTTCGCTGTTCCAGTTGCCTCGTCCAATCACACCGCCCAGTGGATTTTCAAAATCACCGTTATCAATGACATTTTCAACTTCCGCGTGCGCTACGGGAATAGGCGGCGCAGCGGGAAGAAGAGAAAAAATCAGCAAGAAGGCCAACCCGGATGCAAGAAATTGTTTCATAGAATGATTCATTAAAACCGGCGGTTAGAAATGTTAACGCCAAACCTTAAATCGTAATCAACCACATTGGGAGCTTCGCCGTCCTGTTTGGCATTTTGAGCGCGACCCACTCCCACATATTCTCCAAATATTTTAGTTTTTGAAAGCCATTCATTTTCTTTAAAGCGCCAGTTCCGGAAAGGCATCCAGCGTGCCCCCACAGCGACAAAATACCGGTTCTGGAAATGAAATGAAAATTCCGTATTGTTGACATGCTCAAAGCGCAGGTAAGGCATCAATACAAACTGATCAGCGATTGGATTGGAAGGAAGCGGGATGCCGGGAAGTTTGATTCCCAGATGAATGTTTGAATTCAAAATCCAGGCATTAAAATCGTCTTCGGGACCGAAGTTGGTTGATTCATGCCGGTAATCCCCGAAATATTCTCCCCATACAAATTGTTCAACATAATCGGAAAAGGTTCTGGGCCTTGGCTGATCAAGCGGCGGAAGCTCGACGCCCCATTCATAAAACATCTGGGCACCGAAAATTAAATCGTTATTTTTGCTGCCTTGAATTTCATCCTTGAGATTGAAACGCTCGCCGTATTGAACGTACAACCGCCAGTTGCGTACCCATTCAAGAATGTGGATCCCTCCCCAGGGGCGGTAATTCAAAAGCCACGGGTTTCGCTGCAAGGGACGCCATTCTAAACCGGCAAAAGTTTTAAGGACACTCGCAAAATCCACACCCGTTGCTTCCAGGGATGCGGTCGCTTCGACGTAAGGATCTATGGTATTTAAGGGCGCACGGATACCTTTAAACACCAGACGGTTTGTATAAAACCCCACCTGCGATTGAAAATGGCGCTTGTCGAGATTGGTCTTACGGAAGCTTGTTTCTCCGAACGATTGCCAGATAATAGGCTCCCCCGACGGTTCACCGTGAAAGGGGCCGTAAAGCTTTTCCCCAATATCAAGCTGGTCAAGCATCTTGAGCATTAATTCTTCTTCCTTCTCATATTGAGCTTGAGAAATTTCAACCGGCGGCGGCTGTTCCGGCGGCGGAAGATACATGGCGGCCTGTGCCACCATTTGCTGAAAATCACCGCCTTGCACCTGCACCACGGATTGCAAAAGCACGATTTGCGATTTTGCCTTGTCTAGAGAATCAAAACTTTTATTTCCTACCCAATAAAGTTCTTTTGGTTTTTCCTTGGAATCCTTGGCAAGCGGGAGGGGCAGCTTCTTGATCTCAACGCCTTCAAACTGGGCCGTTTCGACATGGCCCTCAATCCATTTTTTAAATTCTTCAAGTGTTTTAATCCCCGGAAGATATTGCGATTTTAAAACCCCGCCCCCAAAATCCGTCACCACGGAGTACTGCGTGTCCCTTTCACGATTGGGAGTCTTCGCCACAATAAATCCAAGTACTTCCGAGGTCTGGTTCTGGAGCCTTTGGCCCGGTTTCATATAAAACTGATCTACATATAAATTAGGGCCTAGAAGCGGAGGGGCTTCAGGGACGGTAGGCGCTTCTTCCTTTTTTGCGGCTCCTTCAGCCGTGACAACACGCGTGGGGGGCGGACCTACAACAACTTGCTTTTTTTGGGATTGCCCTTCCGGCTGAATTTCGCGGGCAAAAAGCGGATTAGAAGAAAAGATAAAAACACTTAATAAAGGTAGGAAGAAAGCAAAAAACGAATTACGCAATTGGCGGGTTTTCCCTTGTTGCATTTTTATTTGCATCCGCTGGCGATGGTTTTACGTGGCACAACAGTTAACCTAAGCAATTCCAAGAACTTGGGGCATATGATAGAGGCCGTGCCTCTGATTTGCAACAAATTTTGCGGCACGCAGCGCCCCTTGAGCAAAAGCGTCCCGCGAAGTTGCCCTGTGAGTGAGTTCAATCCTTTCGCCATCCCCCAAAAAAGAAAGCATGTGATCACCAACCACATCTCCGCCGCGCAGGGCGAAAACGCCGATCTTTCCACGGGGCCTTGCCCCTGTTTCCCCTTTTCGGCCATAAATAATATCTTTTGCAGGGTTTTTTTTGCGTGTTTCAGCCAGAATCTCCACAAGCTTCATCGCGGTTCCGCTGGGCGCGTCTTTTTTAAGGCGGTGGTGGATTTCCGCAAGTTCGATGTCATAACTTTCATCCAGGGCTTTGGCCGTGATTTCTGCCAGTTTAAAAAGCAAATTCACGCCAATGCTCATATTCGGGGACTGGACAATGGCAATGCGCTTAGCGGCCTGGCGAAGTGCTTTTAAGATGGCGTCTTCCAGCCCCGTAGTTCCGAGGACATAAGCCGTCTTTGTTTTAAGGGCCGCCTGTAAATGAAGCCGGGTTGCTGAAGGGTGGGTAAAGTCAATTAAGACATCGGCTTTTTTTAATGCCGCCTCAGGGTCACTTGAAACAGCCACTCGCAGATACGGGGTTCCGATCAGTTCGCCAAGGTCCCGCCCTACGGCTGGGTTCTCGCGATGTTCAAGTCCGCCCGCAATTTGAAAGGACTTGTCTTCCGCGGCCAAGCGAAGAATGGCTTTCCCCATCCGACCTGCGGCACCCGCCACCACTAAGCGAATCATGCGGCAAGCCCAAGATTTTTCAATGCTAGGCGAAGTTTGGCCTGATTTTCTTTTTTCATTTCACAAAGCGGAAGGCGGAACTCCGGGTAAATCATTTTCATCATCCCCAGGGCCGTTTTCACAGGGATTGGATTGGTTTCAATAAATAAGACTTTCGAAAGCGGATAAATCTCGCGGTGAAGCTGCCTGGCTTCTTCGAGATTTCCTTCAAGCGCACGGTGCACCATATCCCGGACAAGTTGAGGCACAACGTTCGCAGTCACGGAAATGACTCCGCGCGCTCCAATAGAAATCATCGGCAAGGTAAGGCTGTCATCGCCTGAAAGAACCGTCAGGCCGCAAAGTTCAAGGATCTGATCCACCTGGTCCAGGTTCCCGCTCGCTTCCTTAATGGCAACGACGGTCGGAAGTTTTGCCAAACGCGCAATCGTTTCAGGCGCAAGCGACACCCCTGTCCTTCCGGGCACGTTATAAAGCACCATTGGGATTTCTGTTTTGGACGCAAGAAATTGATAATGGCGGTAAAGCCCTTCCTGGGTCGGTCTATTATAGTAAGGGGTCACAACCAGCACGCCGTCGGCCTTGATTTTTTGGGCGTATTGAATGAGTCCGAGGGCTTCTGCCGTATTGTTCGAGCCTGCACCGCAGATCACGGGAAGTTTTCCTTTCACGTGTTCGACCACAAGTGACATCACATGCCTGTGCTCTTCGTGAGAAAGCGTAGCGGATTCTCCCGTGGTTCCGCAGGGAATAACCGCATCAGTCCTTCGCTGGATATGAAAATCCAGAAGTTTATGCAATGCCTTCTCATCCACCTTCCCGTTCCGGAAAGGCGTCACAAGAGCCACCATCGAACCTTCAAAATTTTTTTTACGCGTCATATTGCGATCCTTTAAGATAAAAGTTTTCCTTCATAAACAAAGTGCGCTTCCCCTTCAAGCGTCACCTCCGTAATTTTATTTCCTTTTCTTTTAAAATCAATCGTAAGGATTTCACTGCCCTGCGTTTTCACTTTCACCGGAGGCTCGGTATAACCTGACAAAGCGCTGATCACAGCTGAGGCCGTCGAACCCGTCCCGCAGGCAAGCGTTTCCTTTTCCACACCCCGTTCATAGGTTCTTACGTGAATCGCGTTTCGTCCCGCGACTTCCGCAAAATTTACATTGGTTCCCTTGGGCTGAAATTTTTTATGCCGGCGGACCGCCCGCCCCAAATTTTCGACATCAATTTTTTCGAGCCCCTCGACAAAAACAACGGTATGCGGAACCCCTGTATTAATGAAGGCATAATGAAGCCTGTGCCCTAGCACGTCGATTTCATCCTGCAAACGGATCTCAGACGGGGTTACTAGCTGAACGCGCACTCTCTTGTTCCGGAGCCGTGCCTGAATAATCCCGGATTCGGATTCAAAACGGAACTCGTCGGGATAGTGAAAAACCTTTCTCGCATAAAGGGCAATACAACGGAATCCGTTCCCGCAAGCTTCGGCTTCGGAGCCGTCTGAATTAATAATCCGCATCCGAAAATCCGCTTTTTTGGAATTTTCAAACAGCAGAACACCGTCCGCGCCGATTCCCGTGTGCGGAGCACACACTTTTTGGGTAAACCGGTGAGCATCAGGGATAATCTTCTTGCGGTTGTCCACCACCACAAAATCATTGCCCGAGGCTTGCATCTTATAGAAGGGAATATTTGAGCTCATAAAGGGCGACATTCTAACAAATCACTCTTCGCCGTGCCATGATAATGTTTGTCAGCCATTTTTTGCAGGGCCTATTCCGCGTGTATTCCCCGCTCTTATCGAAACACTTCCGCACGGTGAAACAGTGCTGCTTCGCTGCATAAAACAGGGCATTGTAACCATCAATGGTGAAGCTAAATTACCTCAAAGATTTGCGTTTGGGCCTAAGCGAGAGTTGGCTTTTACGGCAAGTGTTTCTCTTCGAGCTACAGAAATACACGCGTGCCACTCGCAAAAAATGGACTTTGTAAGAGAATCGGGAGGGGATGCTGGAAGCGAATGGCGGAGGCTTCGTGTCAAAACTTGGGCAATGCTACCTGGGGAAACGCTGGCCCGAAGGGAACAGCGAGGGGCCCCGGGTAAATTGCCCAAAGTCTTTGCCGAAGCCGTAGCCCCTGAGCGGAAAGCACCCATCCCGATTGAAATCAAATAGGCTACAAGTGCGCTTAGTGTTTATCGATTCAGGGTAAGGGATTGGTGGCGGATATGATAGGCGACAATCCCGAAGGCGACGGCCACGTTCAGGGAGTTTTTAATCCCTGCCATTTCAATCTCAATGGCCGCATCGCAATAGGGCAGCAGGTCTTCTGAAACGCCTGTGATTTCATTCCCCACAACAAGACACACGGGCCCTTTGAGACGGAACTCCTGGTAAGGGATGCTTTGCGCTGTCTGCTCAAGCAGGACAATCTGGTAGCTTTCCTTGCGAAGTTTTTCAATCACCTGGCGAGCGCTGCTTTGAAATTCCCAGGGCACAGAGTGTTCAGCGCCCAGCGCTGTTTTTGAAATCTGGCTGTCGGGAGGAACCCCCGTAATCCCGCAAAGCCAGATTTTCTCTAAGGCCACCCCGTCTGCAGTGCGGAAAATCGAACCCACATTATAAAGGCTGCGGATATTATTCAGGATAAGTGAAAAAGGCAGCTTCCCTTGCGCCTGATTTTTTTGTCTTTGAACCAGTTCCTCGTGGGATAATTTTCGAGCGTTCGTCATGCCGATCTAAAAAAACGCCCGAACCCTTTATTAATAAGCCAGGTTGTGGCCCCTACGACCAAACCGATACTTAAAATCACACCCCAATCTGAAATACCCAAAGGCACCAGTTTGAAAATTTGCTGGACACCGGGAGTATAAATAATGAAAAGCTGCAGCAGCCAGGAGACACCTAATGCGACAAGCAGCCAGCGATTAGAAAAGAAGCTGATGTGATAAATCGAACGAACCATTTGAACGCCCATTAACTCGAGCATCACAAGTGTGGTAAGCGTCATCGTGTGAGCAAGGTGCGCATTTTCCCGAAGCCCAATCCAACAAGCCGCTAAAGAGCCTGCCGCCACAATGATACTAATGATACCCATATGCACCACGAAACCCCGTGTAAAAATAGATTCTGAAAGCCTTCTCGGGCGTCTTGACATGGCGTCCGGCGCCAGTGGATCAATGCCAAGGGCAATCGCAGGAAAACCGTCCGTCACCAGATTCATCCAAAGAAGTTGAACCGCCGTCAGGGGAATGAACGCGTTTCCTTCCGGGTCCTTTAATCCGATTAAAATCGAAGCTAAAATTACAAGAATCTCCGCAAGATTATAAGAAAGCAGGAATTTGATAAACTTCACAATATTGTCATAAACTCCCCGCCCCTCCTCCACAGCATTCACAATGGAAGCAAAATTGTCGTCCGTAATCACCATGTCGGATGCCTCTTTGGTCACATCCGTCCCTGTCCGTCCCATTGCAATGCCGATATTGGCTTCTTTAATCGCAGGCGCGTCATTGACGCCGTCCCCTGTCATCGCCACGACTTCGCCTTTAGCCTTCCAGGCTTTCACAATTCTTAATTTGTGTTCCGCCGACACACGGGCATAAACGGAAATTTTCCCGATACGATCTTTGAGCGCTTCATCCGTCATTTCATCCAGTTCCGCCCCGCTTAACGCCTCGGTGGCGCCTGCTTCGAAGAGCCCCAGCTCACGAGCCACCGCCATCGCGGTTTCTTTATGATCGCCCGTAATCATCACAGTCCGGATGCCCGCTTCCCGGCAGACGGCAATAGACTTTTTGGCCTCAGGCCTTGGCGGATCCATCATCGCGAGCAAACCGGCAAAAACGAGATTTTTTTCTAAGGATTCCTCCAATGGTTCATCCACCGAAACGTCCCGGAAACAAACGGCGATCACTCTTAGGGCCTGGCTTGCAAAATTTTGATTCGCGGCTTCGATCTCTACTTTGAGTTTTTCACTGAGCGGTATTTTCTCCCCCTTCATGAGAGCCCATTCCGATCGCTTCAAAAGAATATCCACGCCGCCTTTGACAAAAAGCTTCCGGCCTTCGGGTGTTTCCCGAAGCATGCTCATTCTTTTGCGTTCGGAGTCAAAAGGGATTTCGTACAAAAGAGCATTTTCAGAGTCAAGCCGTGCCTTGTCCAAGCCAGCTTTGGCCGCAGCGGTGAGCAACGCCCCTTCGGTAGGATCTCCGGCAATCTGCCACTGACCTTCCTTACTATAGAGGTTTGCGTTATTGCACAAAACTCCGATTTGTAACGCCAAGGGCAAATGCGCCACGCCGCTGGGATCAAGTGCGCTTTCTGCTTTACGAAACTCACCCTGGGGCGCATAACCCGTACCCGTAACTTCCAAGGTTTCTCCGCTGACCCAAATGCGGCGCACCGTCATTTGATCTTCAGTTAAAGTACCGGTTTTATCCACGCAAATCACGGCAGCGCAGCCCAAGGTTTCTACGGAAGAAAGGCGGCGAATTAGCGCATTGCGCCTGGCCATCTTGCGAACCCCCAGCGCGAGGGTGATCGTCACCACCGCGGGCAGCCCTTCCGGAATGGCTGCCACCGCCAGGCTCAAGGCCGTAAGCAGCATTTCGACAAACTCATTTCCGCAAAATAGTCCCAAAGCAAAGACGACAATAACCACGGCAATGAATATCACAACGAGTTTACGCCCCAGCTGCTCCAGGCGAATTTCAAGCGGGGTCTTTGCCCGGCGTTCCTCTTTGAGAAGCGCCGCAATTTTCCCAAGCTCGGTTTGAAGCCCTGTTTCGGTCACAAGCATATGTCCCTTGCCGCTAGTCACAACCGTCCCCATAAAAACCATATTCCTGCGGTCACCAATAGGAATTTTTTCCCCGGCCAAACGGTCCGAGGTTTTATTCACGGGCTCGGATTCTCCGGTCAATGCGGATTCCTGGGCCCGAAGCTGGATAAACTGGATAATTCTTCCGTCCGTGGGAACGCGCTCGCCTGCCTCAAGCAAAATCAAATCCCCGGGCACAATGGCACTTGCCGGAAGACTTTGCAGCAATCCCTCGCGGATCACTTTGCAGGTGGGGCTTGCTAAGCGCCGCAAAGCCTGCAGGGATTTTTCGGCGCGGAATTCCTGAACAAATCCGAGAACGGAGTTAAGAATAATAATCGCAAAAATCGCAGCCGTATCAATCCATTCCCCCAAGAAGCCGGCAATCAAAGCCGCGACGATGAGAATCCAGACAATAAGATTATTGAATTGGCTGAGGAAAAGCTTAAAAGGCGAGATCCCCTTGGCTTCGGGGAGCTGGTTAGGGCCTGTTTTTTCAAAGCGCTGCCGCGCTTCATCCTGAGACAACCCCGAAGAAAGATGCGTTTCGAGTTTCCCGCAAACTTCTTCGACTCCGAGATTCCACCAGTTTTCGTTTGGACTCATTTTATTTTAACAAATACGGGGTAACTGTTCACCGGAGAGCATGTCGAGGATACGCGTTGTTCCAAGCCGGTTTATCATGGTTACAATAATTTCAGAAGCTGACTTCACTTCTCCAATGATGGCCGCCCCCGCACCTAAAGAATGAGCATTCATAACTTCCAGTGTCTTATGTGCCTCGCTTGCCGGAACAAATGCAATGAAACGGCCTTCATTGGCAACATACAAGGGATCAAGTCCCAGAATTTCGCACGCGCTCTGGACATCTTCACGGACGGGAACGGTTCCTTCATTGATCTCGAGGTGCAAAGACGCTGTTTTAGCAATCTCATTGAGCGCGGTCGCAAGACCTCCGCGCGTAAGATCCCGCATGCAATGAATCTCTATTCCTCTTTCTAGAAGACTTAACACAAGGCCGGCAAGGGACGCACAGTCGCTTTGAATTTCACTTTCAAAGCAAAGCCCTTCGCGTACCGCCATAATGGCCATTCCGTGGCGTCCGATATCACCACTCAGGATAATCTTATCCCCGGTCTGCACGCTGCGGGGACCTATCACAAGCTTGTGCTCCACGATTCCGATGCCGGACGTATTGATAAAAACCCCGTCGCCTTTTCCTTTATCCACGACCTTCGTGTCTCCGGTCACAAGTTGAACGCCCGCCTGGTTCGCCGCTATTTTCATCGATTGCGCAATCCGCCAAAGTTTTTCCGTGGAGAAGCCCTCTTCAAGAATAAATCCCGCGCTCAAGTACAGCAGCTTTGCTCCGCACATCGCAAGATCATTGACCGTGCCATTCACGGCTAAGGTGCCGATATCGCCTCCCGGAAAAAACAAAGGCCGCACGACATAGGAATCCGTCGTAAACGCAAGTTTCGTGTTCTGAAGAGGAATCACCGCCCCGTCATGCTGCGCCTCAAGATAGGGATTTTGGAATGCCGGGAGAAATATTTTTTCAATCAATTGATGCATCAGTTTGCCGCCGCTGCCGTGAGCCAGCAGGACATTGGGATAGTCAGTGATAGGAATGGGGCATATGGGTGAAAACGTTTTAATTTTTGACATTTTGACGTTTCCAATTGTCATCCTGAGCCGAGCGTCTCTCGGCGAAGGATCTCGAGTGGGATTCTTCGGGCTTTGCCCTCAGAATGACGGTGTGGGAACGATAGCAGTAATACGCCGCACAAGCCCCTTCTGAAGAAACCATGGTCGCACCCAGGGGACGCTCGGGGGTACAGCGGTTCCCGAAGGCAGAACATTCAAAAGGTTTTTTCAGTCCCTGCAAAATCAGCCCGCTAATACATTCCGGGGATTCTTCCGCAGAATAACCGGCAACGTCAAACCGTTTTTCGGCATCAAAGGCGCGGTATTTATCCCGCAGCGCAAAACCGCTTTGCGGGATTTCCCCCACCCCGCGCCATTTTCTTGGGATAATTTGAAACACGTCGCAGATCATCTCCTGCGCCAATGGATTCCCGTCTTTTCGGACGGCCCGGGCATATTGATTTTCAACCTCCGCGCGTCCTTCCTCCAGTTGCTTAACACACATATAGACACCCTGAAGAATATCTAAAGGTTCAAAGCCCGTCACCACAATCGGAACGCGGTATTTTTGAACCAGCGGTTCGTACTCTGTATATCCCATAATCGTACAGACATGCCCCGCGGCAAGAAACCCCTGCACCCGATTTTGAGATGACGAAAGAATCGCTTCCATGGCCGGAGGCACGAGAACGTGCGAGACAAGGATCGAAAAGTTTTTGATCCCGCGCTCGTAAGCCTGCCGCACGGCCAATGCGTTTGCGGGCGCTGTGGTTTCAAACCCCACGGCAAAGAAAACAATCTCTTTTTCCGGATTTGCTTCCGCTACTTTAAGGGCATCCAGGGGTGAGTACACAATGCGGATATCCCCTCCCTCAGCTTTGACGACAAAAAGATTTTTTTTAGAACCCGGAACGCGAAGCATATCGCCGAAAGAGCAAAAAATAGTGTCTGCCCGGGAGGCGATTTCGAGCGCCTTATCAATCAGCTCTAAAGGCGTCACGCACACAGGACAGCCGGGACCGTGGACTAATTCGATTTGCGCGGGCAAAAGCTCGTCGATTCCGAATTTTACAATCGCGTGAGTTTGACCGCCGCAAACTTCCATAAGTACCCAGGGTTTTGTGGTGATTTTCGCAATTGCGCCGGCAAACTTTCGAGCGGCCTGGGCATCGCGGTATTCGTCAAGGTACTTCATTGCGTGCCTTCCTGAAGCTCTGCGAGTTCATCCATTTGTTTTAAGTACTCGAACACCTTCTCGGCTTCTTTCTCATCCACACGGCTAATGGCCACACCCACGTGCACAATCACATAATCGCCGAGGCCGGCTTCCGGAACATACGCAAGATTCACTTCTTTGACAATCCCGCCAAAATTGACCTTTCCCGTGCGTTCCAAAGGATTTTTACCTTCGATCGCAATAATCTTTCCGGGTACGGCGAGGCACATCGCTATTGGCCTTTCCTCAAGGATATTCGCGCAGCCGCTAATTGCCCGACCGCGATTCCGCCATCATTGGTCGGAATACGCTGATGCCAGTAAGGCCTGAAGTTTTTCGCGCGCAACTGAGCAATTGTTCTTTCCGTAAGGTATTTATTCTGAAAACAGCCGCCGGAAAGAACGACTCTGGTTTCACCCGAACGCTCGGCAAGGGTTGTTATGATTTCCGCCAGGGTGTTATGGAATTTGGCGGAAATAACACCGGCTGAAAGCCCCGCCTTTTGATCACAAATAATGGATTGAAAAATGGGGGCCCAATCAATCACAAACCGCGGATAGACTTTTGGATTTTCAGGCGTTTTAAGAACTCGGGCCCGGGAAACATCCCCCATTCTAAAAGGATACGTTTCATCCACCCCGTCTTCCAGAGCAAATTCAAGGGTCATGGCCGCTTGCCCTTCAAATCGCGAAAGGGGCCGGAGATTAAGGAGCGCGCTCACCGCATCAAAAAGCCGCCCCGCGCTGGAAGTCAGCGGGGTTGAAATCCTTTGTTCAAGCATCCTTTTCAAAACTGCGAGCTCTTCGCGCGAAAAGGTGTTTAGAAATTCAAAATCATTCCGCTCAACGAGAGAATCCCCAAACAGTTCGTAAAGAACGCCTAACGCAGTCCTTCTCGGTTCCCGGATCGATTGCTCTGCGCCAGGTAAAGGGAATAACCGGAAAGAGGCCAGGCGCTCAAAGGAATCCGCTTTGACACTTAAAAATTCTCCGCCCCAAAGCGTGCCGTCCGTGCCAAAACCCGTTCCGTCCCAAGCCACTCCGAGAAAAGGAGGCTCTATTTCGTTTTCCAGCGCGCAGGCGAGCACATGCGCGTAGTGGTGTTGAACCTTCACCACAGGCAAACCGGAATCTTGAGCATATTGGCTTGACCGGTACTCCGGATGAAGATCACAAACCAGCGCCTCAGGCTTTAGGTCTTGAAACAAGGTTAAATCCCTAGCCGCCTTTTGAAATGCCTGAAAAGTCTCGTGGGATTCAAGATCCCCAATGTGCTGGCTTAGCGTCATATTTTTTCCGCGGGCACTGGCAATTGTATTCTTTAAGTGACCGCCTACCGCAAGCAGCGGCGGAAAAGTTTCTGTCACGGTCAAAGGAAATGGCGCATACCCGCGTGCGCGGCGGAGAATCATTTCCCGGCCTGCCACAACGCGCACAATGGAATCATCCGCGTGCCGGACAATGGGACGGTTATGAACCAGAAAAAAATCCGCAATACTCCCAAGCCTTTTCAACGCATCGTACTCGTCCGTCACAATAGGCTCTTCGGACAAATTCCCGCTTGTGGCAATCACAGGGAAACCAAGACGTTTCAGCATTAGATGGTGGAGGGGCGTATAAGGAAGCATGACTCCCAAATACGGGTTTTCGGGCGCGGCAAAAGGCGAAATGTTGGGATGCTTTTTCCGAAGCAATACAATCGGCGCCTGCTGCGACGTTAACAGTCTTTCTTCTATAAAGTTGACTTCACAATCACTTTTAATACTTTCCAAATCAGGATACATCACCGCAAAAGGTTTTTCTTCGCGATGCTTCCTCTGGCGCAACAAATTAACTGCCGCTTCCGAACGCGCATCCGCCATAAGATGAAAGCCGCCTAGCCCTTTGACCGCAGCAATTTTCCCCTGTTTTATTTTTTCACACGCCTGAAGCAGCGCTTCGCGGTGTCTTGAGATCACTTTGCCTTCTTTTGTCCAAAACTCAAGATGCGGCCCGCACCTGGCGCAGGCATTGGGTTGTGCATGAAAACGTCTGTTGCTTGGATCTTCATATTCCTTTTGACAATCCGCGCACATGACAAATTTTTTCATCACGGTCTTCGCACGGTCGTAGGGCAGGGATTCCACAATCGTAAACCGGGGGCCGCAATGGGTGCAGTTGGTAAAAGGATATTGGTAACGCCGGTTGGAGGTTTGAAAAATTTCTTTAACGCATTCCTGGCAGGCCGCGATGTCAGGCAGGACAAACGCGGACGGGTCGCCGCCCGTTTCACTTTCCCGAATTTCAAAAGAGCCGTAGCCCACGGCGTCCAGGCACGAGGTTTCCAGTCCCTGGATAACACATAAAGACGGTTTCTCGGATTCGAGGCGCGCAAGGAAGGCCTCAAGGATTTCCTGCTCCCCTTCAACTTCAATGACAACGCCTTGCGAAGTATTGCCGACCCAACCCTGAAGCCCCAGGTGAGACGCGAGCCGGTAAACGAACGGCCGGAATCCGATACCCTGAACCATCCCATAAATGACAATCCTCAATCGTTGCTTTGTCTCTTTTCGGGTTGAAGCATTCAAAAGGGATTCATTCATTTCAGTCATTGACGGTCACGGCCAGGCCTTCGTCAATCAGGGCTTGATTCACGTACACGTCACCTGCCCAAATATCGGCCAGGTAACGGTCATACTTATCGGATTTGCTTGTCTTAATCAGGATTTCATTGTGGGTTTTAGCAAAATGCTTTTCAAGAAAAGCTTTCGCCTCGCGGCCTTCCGCGCTCACGATTTCAGGCGCGTCCAGGCCGCGCAGCCGGAGTTTCTGCTTGGTCGAGATTGCGAAACCAAGATCAACGACGGCATCAAAGGTATCGCCATCAATCACTTCAGTGACGTAGGCTTTATAGGTGAAAAGAGACTCATCCTGTGCGGGACCTGCCGCTGAAATTTTGTTCTGTTTTGTGAATTGATAACTGACCATTCCCGGTTTAGATGTTTTTTGAGGCGCGGAGTGCACCACATCCCCTTCCTTGAACTTGCTCATGTCCCCGAACAGGAAGTAATTAGAGAATCCCAAATCAATCACAAGTTCACCCTTGTCCGGCCCTGCCTCGGCTTTCACAATACGGTAGGCGCCAGGTTTGCCTTGCGTTGCCGCCAGCTTTTCGGATGGACGCTTCGGACTGCCTGAAGAACTATTGCGCCTGCGCACTTCGGCGCGCACTTGATCCCGGCTCCATTTTTCACGCACAGCTTGTGCTGTAACCTCACGGCGTTTCTCATCGTCGTTAATCGAAAGAATTTCACGATAATGAGCCCAGCTCAATTCGTCCGCGGGCGGACGAATTGGATAGGTCCGGGCAAATTGGAGCATGTATTTGAGCTCGGTTTCGCTTGTGCCAAGATCCCTGGCAAGACGGATCACGACCTGCCTCCCGTAATCCGCACGCGCTTTATGCTGAAGGATATGTTCATCAATCAGTTTGCCCGTTTCCCATGCCTCACGCACATTTTCCTGATCAACCGCCTGCTCAATCCTCGCCTGGCTCGCCGCCCTTGTCTGGCGGATCGCCGAAAGGAGCTGGTCATAAGTCCCAACCCGTGACGGCGCGGCAAAGATGGAATGAGCGAACATAAAGGGGGCCAGCAAAAAAATAAGACATCGGCCTGCTTGATTCAGAGTCATCGCTTTACCCCTCAACCTGTCCCTTCATTGGGGACTGCCCCCTTTGCGCTTATAAATATCCGGTGCCGGGCTCCGAAGCGTCGCGTTTAATTTAACCCGGCACGCCTGGCACCAGCACACTATTCTGCTGTTTAGTTAAACTGAAATTCAAACGTTTCATCCTCTACTTTAATTCGTGCCGTAACTGGCAACTTAACGCCTTCGGTTAAAACATACACCTTGTCACTTCGCTTTGCTCCCTGAGGAATTAGAATTACGGCGTTGTCTGCTCCATTTTGCACATTCATTAGAGCTGGAGCCAATTGTAAAGCCGCCATTGGATTTCTGGCCATTGCGTCCGAATATTGCTGGGTTACTACTTTGGCCTGCGCGAGAATGGGCAATACGTTTTTTTGAGCATCAAGAAGCAGAATTTGAGATTTGTCAAAATTCAAATCTTTACCGGAGTAATTTATTATTTTAAATACCAGCACAAGCAAAGAACCCTCGTACGACATCATACTTACCATACCGTAATTTTCACCTGCTTGATAAATCGCATTACCTGAAGAATAACGGGGGTAAAAAATTTTCCCTTCGTTATCAATGTATTTGTGTAAAAGTCCGGAATAATAGTAATCGGGTTCTGGTTTTACAGTTATCTTTTTCTCAAGATAAGAGTTATTGTGGAGCCTTACTACCCAATAGTCTTTTTTCAGATATCTTGATTTGTCGAGATATTCACGAAACTTTTCTGCTGTCTCAAATGTTTTTCCGTTTATTGTCAGTATTCTATCGCCGGACTGTAAGCCCGCCTGTTCTGCGGGAGAACCTTTCTCCAGTCCTTTGATTATTATTTCTTTAACGGGATGAACTTTGTTTTCTTCGATAACTGGTTTGAGATAAATGATCGGGCTTTCGGTACTTTGATTGTTCGTTGCAAAATATGAGGAATGAGAATAATTGTATGGCTTCACGCATCCGCATAGCCCGAAAAGAAGTATTATTAAAAAGGACTTATTCATACCCATAAATTCACTCCTCAACCCTTTGTTTCGCTTTGCAATCTCTATAAGATGGTGTCCAGACATTTCAAACCGACTTCGAAACCCTGGCGCACCATTTCCGGAACCATTTGGCCAAATTTCAGCCCGACACTTTTGGTAATGGTACGCGTTCTGCGCGTTCACTTACGGAAGGCTCTTACTTGGTTAAATAAACGATGTGCAGGAATTCCTTCAGCTCCCGCTTTAACTGCTTTTCTCCCTTCCTGGACAGATTGAATCGCTGCTTGATCCCGTAGCTCGTCAAGCACTTCGATAAGCTCGACGACGTCCTTATAAGAAAAAATCACTTTGGTGGGAGTGCCGTGTTCGGTGACTACGATTGTATTGTTGTCTTTAAGGCGTTTCGATAAATGTTCCCGCAAATCCCTTATTCCGACATACTTGGCGTTGAGCAACGCTGTTGCGACGGTCATTTGAAGCCTCCTGAATGTAGTATCAATTGTGACTACATAAGAATACCTTATTAAACAGCCTCGGCCAAGGCTGTTTGCAGGGATTCGTTCATTTAATCCGCCTCCACTTCAACATTTTCCAAAAGGATCTCCTGCGCGTGCGGGTCCTCAGGATCATTGCAGGCTTCGATCTCAAGGACGGATCCTTCGGCCAAAGTGCCACGGGACGCAAAAGTGAAATGCTCCCTGAAATGCTCCGGCGAAATGTGCGAGAATGCGCCCAATTTAACCTTGATCCGGGTTACCTTTTTTGTGTGGTGTTCGCGCGCAATCGATTCGATTTTACGCATGAGACCGGCCATTAAATGAAATTCGTGCATGAAAGCCCCCTTTCGGATGCTGCTATTTTTTCAAAGGCAAGGCGCGAATCTCGCGTTCAAGATGATCGCTAAGTTCTTTCGACGCTTTTTCCACGTCTCTGGATAGTTTTGTGCCTGAATCAAAGTTTTTTCCCTCAATGCCATAAACAATCAGCGTGTCCGGAAGCTGCCCCAGGGAGCGCGCTAATTCGACGGCTTCCGCCACACTGAAGGCGTGGGTTGAATAATGGAAAAACTGGGATGGGATTTTCTTAACGTTCGCGTGGAAACGGTGAATCGTGCCCGGGCGCTCGCCGGAGTGAACAGCGTCCACAAGAATCACTCTCTTATGGTTTTTCCATAACTCCATCAAAGCCGCTCCCTCGCCCACCGCCTCAACATAGTCGACTCCCGCAAGGTCCGTACTCTTAAGCCGTTCAATCACCGCATGCCCTGCACCGTCATCATTGCGGTAGGGATTCCCGACACCAATCATCAAGACGCTGCTTTTCTCGTCCGTGTTTCTCATTCTTATCTTTCTATCTTTACCGTTTGGTACGTTTGATTCGGAGTCATCGCTTTAACCCTCATCCCGTCCCTTCATTGGGGACTGTCCCCTTCACCTAAAATTCAAGAACGGCCCCCCGATTTCACGATTTCGTGGATCGACTGCCACGGAAGAGCGAATACCCTTTCACTCAACTTCATTTTGCGCGGAATTTGACAGACGAGATACCCTGTTTTCGACGAAGGATATTCCGAAAGAAATACTTCAAGATGCCGGATATCCGCGGATGAAGGGTTGTCCGTCGATTTGACTTCCACGGGAGTATAAGCGCCTTCCTCGTCAATGACCCAATCCACTTCGGGTCCGTCGGGATCTCTCCAAAAACGAATTTTGGTATTTTTATGTTTCTCATACGTTGCTCTTAAAAGCTCAAGGCCGATAAACTGCTCAAAAAGATGCCCCATCCTATCGCGTGAAAGTTTGGTCCCCTCCCGGGCGGCCACGCGGCGAACGCCTAAATCAAAAAATAAAATTTTTTCGGATTTGGTGAGCTTTTTCCTTGTAGCGCTCTGCGTTAAGGGTTCAATGCGTTCCGTAATCAGGCAATCTTCCAGAATTTGGTAATAGGCCGCAATGGTGGTATGAGCGACACCGATTTCCTGCGAGAGTTTTCTTAAATTGATAATGCGCCCGGATTCCGATGCCGCCAATTCAAGAAATCGTGCGAAATGCCCCAAGTGACGGACAACCGCTTCCGCGCGAACCTCTTCCTCAAGATAGGTTGTGACATAAGACTCTAAATCCGTTTCACGGTCTTTATCATTTTTTACAGCCACCATCCCGGGGAGAGAACCATAAATCAAAAGATCTTCTATTTTTTTGCCGGGAAACTCGGGCATGCTAAGCGGCTGCATTCTCAGGGCCACAACCCTTCCTGGCAGCAAATTCAATTGGGCTCCTTTACGCAATTTGCGCGCGCTTGAACCCGTCAAAATAAAATTCGCGACCCTGCGGTCAATTAAGTCTTGAACAACGTCTAAAATCGCAGGAACTTTTTGAACTTCATCTAAAATAACCAAAGTACGTTTTGCCCCTTTTGGGGGAGTAAGCGCCTCAACCTCCCCCTTCAGCATTGACGGTGCTTTTTCGTATCGCTGCCGGATATCCGGCTGAGTGAATGAAATCAATAGGTCGGGATTAAAACGCTGCGTAAGCGTCGTCTTACCGGTTTGGCGGGCGCCAAGCAGAAGAACGCTCTTGTTACGGTAAAGCGCATGCTGGATATCTTCTTCTAACAGCCGTTTGATGTATTTCATGGGCTCCATATTCGCCGAAAATAGATCGTTAGTCAACTAAATTCTATTGCTTTTTTTTCATAATCATCCAATCCCACGTCTACTGGACGCCGCACTTTCGGAGAAGAACGTCAAGTTCTTCCCGAAAAGTACTCGCGCAAAAACGCGCGTGTCCAACGGGAGACGTCAAACTGGCACTGAATCCTAACCACTCCCCGCTAATCGTGACCGGTCACGCGGTCACGGATTCCTCGTTAGATGGATTGAGCCGAACTTGCGTAAATGGTACTGCTTCGGGTTTTCTTAAGAATTAACCTCTTAAGCGGGTCAGCTCTTCCAGGTGTTCCTCTTCGTCTTGAATAATGTCTTCGATCGTTTCGTAAAGGCGAAGAAGTTTTAATTTGGGGATCAACCTCAAAAGAGCCTGATACATGACGATCGCGTCTTTTTCTTCGCGAATATTAATGTCCAGGATTTTATTCGTCTCGGTCGCTATTTCAACCTTGGACATCTCAACCGCAGGAGTTCCTCCCAAGGCAGTAATTCTCGACCGCAATTTTTGAGCATGATCCCATTCATCTCCACCTATTTCCTTAAGCCGCGCAGAAACACTTTCGGCGCTGAGTCCTGTGACTAACTCCGCATGGGTCATATACCGGACAGCGCAAGCATGTTCTTGTACAAGGGCGTGGTTAAGTGCTTTAATAATTTTAGCGGTATCCATCCTATAAACTCCTTCTTTTAAATTCCTTCATTAATCTCATTAGTCTAAAATTTACTGTTTAAAGCATATTACAGAGCCCGGCTTAAGTGAATCAAATGTTTACCGTGTTTACCGGACGCCGCACTTTCGGAGAAAAACGTCAAGTTTTTCCCGAACACTTTAGGAGATGAACGTCACGTTCATCCCTAAGAGTGCTCGCGCAAAGACGCGCAGCGAAGTACTCGCGCAAAAGCGCGCGTGTCCAGCAGGAGACGTTAGCTTTCACGCATAGTCCTTTACCTCTCCCCTCGGACGGCGTCCCGTCACCGTCATAGTCCTTTACCTCTCCCCTCGTTCATTGGGAACTGTCCCCTTTTTCTCCTCATTTAAAGATTCATGGCAGTTTCGTTTAATTGTGGAAAATGCTTTCCGGAAACCGACAGGGTGGCCTGAAGCCACTTTCGGGGGACCGTTCTGAGAATCGATTTGATTTGCTTGATCTCGCCTGGTTTCGTATAAAGAAACTCCAAGAGGCCAACCGCCGTTTCTAAATCCTTCTGTGCTTTTTCTTTATTCAATCTCCGTTCGCTAATGATCAATTTGTGCAGAGCAAAGACAGCGGGTTCTGGAACACGTACCAAAAGACGCTCATAATTAAGAAGCAATGGATAGTCTAGAAGCATATTGAGATACCTTAAAGCTACGGCTTTAATGTGGAGATTTTTGATTTCGCGTGCTCTATTACCACCCTTACCCAGTTCCGGCACAAGAAATTCAACCTGCAGTTCCCTGTGGTTGTACTTCACAATCCCGCTTGAGCGGTTATAAGTTGGCACAAATCCCTCTTTTCTAAGAATCTCTGGCACATTGACTTCAGTTTTAATTCTACTGGCATGAGGGATGAGAAAATCAACGTCCAAAGTCCTGAAGGCCGGAAGCTTCTCAGGGTGTTCAAAATGATAGCGGTAAAATTGTAAGCACCAGCTCCCGATCAACATGAAATCGGCTAAAATTCCAGCCTCCTGGAATTTGCGAAGAACTGTCAATAATATTTCAAACTGCTCGTCTTTTGCCATGAAGAATCTTGGTGATACGTCGAATGTCCTGCCGAACCTCTTTTAAGAGACGTTGATACTTCTTGCGTAAGGCAATGTCCGCCTTAAGTTTTTTAAGTTCCTCTGCAGAGAGTCCACCCAAGTATTGGTAACTGAGCTTGGATTTTTTGCTGGAAACTAAATAAAGATAAGGGGTTCCCTTTATGCGCTTTTCTTGCAGGCTTCCGTTACGAAGCCTGGCGACTTCCCGAACATAGCTTCTTTCAGTCTCTTTAAGCCTGAGAAGTTCCTGTTTTAATATTCCTTCCATCGTTTTCATCGCAATCCTCAGTTAACCAAAATTACATCAATAATACTATCATTTTGGTTAACAACATACAAATAAGAAGTTAACCAAAATGAGTGATTCAAGATATGATTTTTGGTTAACTGTACAAAGCCGCCTTTCACACCTTTCGTTCACTCTCGCTGAATATCCAGTTTCAAAAAGTGGGTGGCGCAGGAAATACAGGGGTCGTAATTGCGGATGGCCTGTTCGCAGCGCAAGGTCAGTTCTTCGTCGGATAAATTCAGAACCCCGGGCACAAACTGGCGGAGATCATTTTCAATTGTTTTTTGATTTTGGGAGGTCGGAGGGACGATCTTCGCATCAAGAATGGTGCCCGCTTCGTCAAGCCGGTACCGGTGGTAAAGGATTCCCCGGGGGGCTTCCGTGCAGCCGTAGCCAATGGCTGTCCTTGGCTTAATATCGATGGCGGGTTTGTCCGGCTTTTGATATCGATCGATCAGCCGCAAGACCTCGTCGCAGGCATAAAGCACTTCAAGACTGCGGACCACAATACTTTTAAAAGGATTATGGCATTGGGAATCTATGCCCGCGGCGTTGGCGGCTTCTTTCACGAGAGGCGAAAGTTTATCAAAATTCAAATTGTAACGGGCCAAAGGCCCGGCAAAATAAGCCCCGCGGCCTTTAATAATCGAGTGAAGCGCGTTGGAATGCTCGACATGCTCTTCCTCGAAGGTTTGGTCAAAATCCCGGACTGCAATATCCATCCCCCGGTTTGAAATAATCCTTCCTTCGTGAATGGGATACTCGTCAGGATGGGAAAGAGAAACAAATTCATAATCCTGCTCAAAATCCGGAAACTCAAAAGTTGAAACCCATTTCACGGTTTCAAGGGCCGCTTCGCGAGCCCATTGAAAGTTGTCACGAAGGGACTCAAGCGCTTTCTTTTCCGGGACTTTATAAAATCCCCCAACCCGGATATTAATAGGGTGGATTTCCCGGCCACCTAAAAAACTGATAAGCTCATTGCCTGTTTTTTTTAGCCGCAGTCCCCGCTGGACAATGTCGGGATGATCCTTCGCCATTCGAATCGCGTCAGGATAGCCCAGAAAGTCAGGCGCGTGCAGCATATAAATATGTAAGGTATGGCTCTCAATCCATTCACCGCAGTAAATCATTCGTCTTAAATCGCGTAACGGGCCTTCGACTTTCACACCCAACGCATCTTCCATCGCCTGGCAGGCACTCATCTGGTAAGCAATCGGACAAATGCCGCAGATCCGCGATGTGATGTCCGGGGCTTCGGTAAATTGACGGCCCCGCAGAAACGCTTCGAAAAAACGGGGTGGTTCAAAGATCTTTAATTTAACATCCGCCACTTTGTTATCTTTCACCCGGATATAAAGCCCCCCTTCTCCCTCCACCCGGGCTAAATAACCAACCTTGATGGTTCTACTTTTCCCGTGAGCGCTCATTTTTTAGCCTCGTGCGCTTCGCTTTCTTTGCGAAAAGCCTCCGCATAAGCGTTAAAGCCCCGGAAAGCGCGGACAAGCGATTCTTCTGACGTTCCAAGATGTTTCCACCAGGCACTTAACGAAGCGGTATTGGGAGTTTCTTTGGGGCCGTAACAGCCGTAACACCCCCGGTTGTAGGCAGGGCAAACAGCACCGCACCCGGCGTGCGTCACGGGCCCGAGGCACGCAATGCCTTGAGCGACCATGACACAAACGGTTTGCCGCTGTTTGCATTCCACGCAGACACTGTGAGGCGGCGTGTTCGGGCGGCGATGATTTAAGAAAGCGCTGATCACTTCCACAAGCTGCATTTTATTAATCGGACATCCGCGCAACTCAAAATCAACAAACACGTGGTCCGAGATAGGCGTCGACTTATTCAGGGTAGATATATATTCCGGCGTGGCATAAACAATAGAAATGAATTCTTTCACATCCTTAAAATTGCGGAGCGCCTGAATCCCCCCGGCCGTAGCACAAGCTCCAATGGTAACTAAGTGCTTTGACTGCCGGCGAATTTTATGGATGCGCTCTGCGTCATGCGGTGTCGTAATGGAGCCTTCCACCAGGGAAAGGTCGTAAGGCCCCTGGACAACAGCGCGCGAGGCTTCCACGAAATTGGCGATTTCAATTTCGCCGGCCACAGCCAGCAATTCATCCTCGCAATCAAGAAGGCTTAATTGACAGCCGTCGCAGGATGCGAACTTCCACACCGCTAATTTGGGTTTACGGGTTTTCATCTGCATTCTCGCATGTCATTTCCGTCCCGTATCTGTCATCCCCGCGAAAGCGGGGATCCACGACCTGGATTCCTGCTTTCGCAGGAATGACATAACCGGGAAATGACATGAAATAAAAATTTTATCTCTAATGGGGTTAAATTTCCCGTTTCGAAAAAAGCCAGGCGATACGTTCATAAGAAAATACCGGCCCGTCCTTGCAAATAAAAGCCGGGCCATATTGACAATGACCGCAAAAGCCGACCGCGCATTTCATGTTCCGTTCCAGGGAAAGAAAGATCTTCTCCGAAGGCATTCCCCTTTTAAGCAAGGCCATAACCGTAAAACGCATCATGATTTCCGGTCCGCAGACAAAGGCCATCGCCTGGCTTGAATCAAACGGAGCTCCCGAAAGAAGGGTTGTCACCACCCCGACATGCCCTCGCCAGTCTTTTGTGGAGCGGTCGACGGTGATATAAACGTCAATTCCGTACCGGGTTTTCCATTTTTCAAGGTCTTTCAAATAAAGAATATCTTGCGGCGTCCTCGCGCCGTACAAGAGGACGATTTGCCTGTACCGATCACGTTCGCAAATTAATTGAAGCAGTGCGGGCCGCAGCGGAGCTAAACCAATGCCGCCCGCCACAAGGACCACGTCTTTTCCGCGGGCCTGTTCGATCGGCCAATGACTGCCAAAGGGCCCCCGCACACCTAACATTTCTCCCCGCTTTAGGTTGTGAAGTGCGCGGGTCACCGTGCCAGCCACTCTTGTCGTATGAGAAAACCGGTCAGATTCGCCAGGGTCTCCTGAAATGGAAATCGGGATCTCGCCCGTCCCAAAAACGTAAAGCATGTTGAATTGGCCGGGATGATAGGAGGGATTTTGAAAACCATTGGCGGGCTCAATCTCAATCGTGAACGTATCGTGCGTATCCTTCGCCACCCTTCGAATCCTGTAGGGATTGGGAGTCATTGCATCTCCCGCACTTTCATGTCCCGCTAAAATCGAAATCCCGTCTGGCGCCTTGTTCATAAAGTGTGGGGCTTGTAGACATCCAAAAGCTGCAAGCGTGCGGCTTGAAGCCGTTCGGCCATCACGTGAACAAATCGTTTCAAGATCTCATATCCGAATGCGTGGTCTTCTTCGCACCTTGCGCGAATGGCAGCCGCATCAAAAGCAATCGCTCGTGTGGGTTCCAAAGCCTTCGCGTCGAAATGCCACTGGTAGGGCGCATCAAACCATGACCAGCCAAGCAGATCCCCTTTTTTGAGTGTCTGAATAGTCATAACCCCACGGCCGGCCACCGATAGCTCGAGAGAAACCATTCCTTCTTCTATTAAATAAAAGCGGTTTGCTTTTTCTCCTTCCCGAAAGATAAACGCGTCCGGCGCAAAAGAAAGTCGGGAGGCACAATCCGCAAGGTACTTTAAGGAGGAGGGCGCCAACCCTTTGAAGGCTGCACATTCTGACAGGACAACTTCGATCGTTTGATTCTCCATGACTTGCTCCTATTTCTGCGGGGTTTCGCGAATCGCACGGACCTCTTCGGTAAGATCAATCGCGACAGGGCACCATGTAATACAACGGCCGCAGCCCACACAACCGGAAGTTCCAAACTGGTCGATCCAGGTCGCAAGTTTATGGGTCATCCACTGCCGGTAGCGTGATTTCGTGGACGGCCGGACGCTTCCGCCGTGAAGGTAAGAAAAATCCATCGTAAAGCAGGAGTCCCATTTGCGCCAGCGCTCGGCGTTTTCTCCTTTGAGGTCTGTGACATCCTCAACCGTGCTGCAAAAGCAGGTGGGGCATACCATCGTGCAATTCGCGCAGGTGAGGCAGCGGGACGCGACATCATCCCAGCGCGGATGCTCCAAATTCTGGTAAAGGAGATCTTTGATATTCGTGGTATCGAGGGTGCGTCCCATCTGTGTTGCCGTCCGGGCGGAAATTTGATCTGCTTTTTCAATATCATTGGTTAACGCCTCCCGGTGCGGAACATCGCGAAGGACCTTAGCGCCCAATTCCGTTCCAATCTCAATCAAAAAATAATGACGCCCGTCTTCCAGGATTTCTGTCAGGGCCAGGTCAAATCCAAAGGTAGATTTAGGGCCGGTATTCATCGAGACACAAAAGCAGGTGCCGCCCGCCTGCCCGCAATTGACCGCAATGATGAGCGCGTTTTCCCGGCGCAATTTGTAAACGGTATCCACGTACTGGCCGTCTTTAAACACCTTGTCTTGAATGGCCATCGCGTGGATTTCACAGGACCGGACCCCCAGGAAGGCAAATTTAGGATGCTCCTGTTTTTCGGGAGAAAAGTGAATCCCTTTTTCGTCACGCTTGGCTTGCCACAAGCGCATGAGCGGCGGGTTCAAAAATTTTTTCCAGGAGTGGGGGCCGACCACATAACCAAAGCAGGCTTTGTCCTCCCGTTTTTTAAGTCGGTACTTTCCGCCTTCTTGTTCATCCGTCCACCCAACAGGAAGATCCTCGGCTGAATGGATTTCATCATAAACTATGGCTTCTTCCCGAACGGTAGGTCCGACCAAAGAATAACCCTGGTCTTTCAGGGATTTGAAGAGTTCATTGAAGTGAGAGCGCTCAAGAAGCACCTTTTTCTTTTCGTTCTCAAATTCGGCGGGCAAGGGTATACCTCAATCTCATGAGCGCTTGGTAGAAGACGTCATAAGTTTCGCTTTCTGCTTAACCATACTGACGAGAATACGCGCAATCTCGTCGATTGAGACCGTATCCGTATTCCAGACAACGTCGTAGAGCAGCGGATCTTCAATATTCTTATTAAAGAAAGTGTCGATCAATCTCGCGCGCCCTTTATCCTGTTCCTGGACAGTTTTCTTCGCTTCAGCTTCGCTCGCCCCTAGTAAATGCATCATACGGTTGACTCGCGTGGACAAGGGAGCGATGAGCCGCACGTGGATGCCCAATGGGAGCCGGCGGGTGAGAATTGATGCGCCCCTCCCGACCAGGACCACTTTCCCAAAAGTAGCGAGGGTACGAATCATCCGAAACATTTTTTTTATAACTACATCTTGCGGCGGCGTCCCCGCAATCATCTCTGAAACCATGTCCTCGATCTGCGAGCGGTATTCCGAGGATACAAGGGTACTCATCAGCACGTTCACATTAGGGTCTTCAGTCACGAGCTGACAAAGTTCCCGGCCGCAAACGTGCCACCCGCGAAGAAGGGGGTCTTCTTTCTCCTTCTCGATTTGACCAAGGAGGGCCTTCGCTAAAGTCAACCCTCCGGCCCCTGCCTGCCTTGAAATGGTAATAAATGGAAAATGCCCCTTTTCGACGTCCAGGAGAGCTTTTTGTTTTTCCTCATAGGTCATGGTTTCAATGAAGGTTTTAATTCTTTGGGTATCGCTCACGAACGGTTCTCCTCTGTTTCAATTTTTGATTTTTGGCTGTTACTTTTCTAATCTTTTATCGGCAATCTGGAGCAAAAAAACGAATCGTCTTCCGCTTATTTATCGCTTTGACAGGGCTTTTTGCAACACGCGAGATAAAGCAAACCTGCCGAGAGCCCGCCTAAAATAATCGCTAAAACTCCGCTGAGCATTAATGGCACTTCAAAGGTCCCCACGATCAGCGGAAACTGCACCATGAGACGAACCAAATGGACGAATGCACCAAAGCCAAAAAAACCTGAAAACCAAAGAGCTGGACAAAATTTTTTGCCTTCCATGATACTCGCCTCCTTTTTACGTTTGCATTCCGCCTTTCCCTTTGTTATACGGGCGGCGGTTCCAACGTCACCGAGACTGTTTGTTCTCCTTCTTTAATAGTAAGGGATTCCCGATGCTTTCCCAGCCACTCATGCCAGACTTCCATTTCATAGGTACCGGGAGGAATCCCTTCAAGCGTAAAATGGCCGTTGGCATCCGTGAGGGCATAATACGGTTTTTCCGTGACTACAATATAAGCACTCATCCACGTATGCCCTGCATCGCAGCGGAGTTTAATCACCCCGGCCTGCTTTAACTTTTGTGAGACTTCCATTCCAACAATGGGAACAGCGAGATTAAATGCTGTTGATCCGTCTTCGTAAAAACCGTGCGCATTGTGCAGCACGACGTCGCTGCTTGTAAGTTTCAAGGCAGCGCCTACAGGGAGCACTTGAACGTGAGGAACAAATTCGCAATGGACTTGATCCAGCATGCCTTCCTTCGGACCTGCCGGAACTCCGCCTGCGCCCGAAAGGGTAATCACGGCATTGGCAACTCCCTGTTCGGTACCCAGGATCAGTTTTTTGACTTCTTTTTTCTGGCCGCAAACAGGCGTATCGCTTTTAACCTCTACCTGCTCAGCTGCGGGCGGCACTCCTTTAAAAAGAATGCGGCCTTTAAGGACGCCTTGGGCAAAAAGATACGGGGAGGAAATTAAAAAAACCAACACGAACGCCCCGGTGGTTAGGTGTTTCATCGCTTCACCCCTTTCTGAACCGTTTACTGAATCTTCTTTAAAATCTCCGGATTTTCCGGGCCTTCAACATGAAGAATCCCAAGAGCTCCTTTATTGATCCGGAAAATACTGTGATCCACCAGAGTAAGATCGCCGGGCACCTCAAGCTTAAACTCGACAGTACTGGCGCCTCCGGCTGGAATCAGCGTCGTTTGCACATTATGATTGGGCTCTGAAAGCGATCCTTCCCGGTAAACATTATCAAAAACTTCCCCAATGACATGAAATGACGATATAAGATTGGGCCCGATATTACCCACGAAAAGCCGAACGGTTTCACCCGTTTTGGCCTGAAGCGCACCTTCTCCCATAAGCGCTCCGACTTTGCCGTTAAACACAACATAAGTCGGGTTTTCATCCATTCCTTTTTGGGAAGAAAAAGGCGCAAGCCCTTTTTGACCCAAGGGAGTTTCCGTATAAAACTCACTTTGCATCACATAGAATTCGCGATTCACTTTCGCTAATCCTTCTTTAGGCTCCACAAGAATTAACGCGTAAAGCCCATTGGCAATGTGCACCGGAATGGGAGGCGCCGCACAGTGATACACAAAAAGCCCGGGGTTTACGGCTTTGGCTTGGACAATGGATTCCTGCCCGGGTTCGGTCATAAGAATACACGCAGCTCCGCAAGGGCCTGTCATGGCATGAAAATCTGCGGTATGCGAATTTTTTGAATGTTGTGAATTTTTTAAATGGAATTCTAAGGTATCGCCCTGCCGCACCCGGATAAATGGCCCGGGAACATGCCCGTTATAACCCCAGAAATCATACTCCACCCCTTTGGTGAGCTCGCCGCGGTACTCGGTCGCTTCAAGCCTTACAATCACTCTCGCAGGATAATCACGATCGACAGGAGGCGGCACGTTGGGAGCAAAAGTTAATTCCGCTTCAATGACGGGCAATTCTTCGGCTTTCACTAGCGCAGGGCTCATTCCAGCTGCTAGCCCTAGCACCAGGATTCCGTACAAACAAGTTTTAAATGTGATCATCTTTTCCCCCTCTAAGTGTTGAGTTTCGCTTTTGTTTGATTAAGCTCACCAACTGCTGAGCAATAACGGCATGTTTTGCCTCGTCTCGCTTAATTTGTTCGAGAATTTCTTTGGTCTCCGTCCCCTCAAGAATGGGTTCATTCATTTTTAATAAATTTTGATAAAAACAGAACGCTTCTTTTTCTCCCTCTAAAATCTTCTGGAATCGAATGCGCCATAAGTCCTTAAGATACTCGGGTTCCATTGTTTTTTCCATCCTTTTTACGCTGCCGTAAGTTTCCTTTTCGCCTCTATTTCTTTCATCGCTTCTCTCAAGAGTTCGCCGTGTTTTTGGGTATCTTCCACCAGGACGGCAAAAAGAGCCCTGACTTTCCGCTGTTCTCTCGGAGTAAAAAACCGAAAATCCGATTTGTTGCCGGCCAGCATCCGCAGCATAGAAAGCTCCACGTCTTCCTCATCTTCCGCCCTTGAAAGTTCATAGTGGAGCTCGTCCAGTTGGGTTGCAATTCTCGCCCACGGATAACGAACACGTATGTCATCCCGGAACATGTTCGCCGCCCCCTTTCGTTTCATTCGTATAGCAATTCGACCTTCTTCTCGCTCTTATGGCAGCTAATTTGCTTTTCGAGCTCCTTTTTTTCATCCGAGCGCAATTCAGCCGCGCATACTCGATAAATTCCTTCTTTTTCAGTTTGGATATGATGCCGCAAAAAATAAATCAAATAGGTCCCTGTTTGGCACGCGGCTTCAAGCGTTTTGTTTGAATCCAAAGGGTACCCTTCCTTCACCAGAGCGCATACGGCATCATTAAATCTTTCAAGATTGCTTTTAAACTCCAGATGCTGCGAACGCATAAGCCGTATCAGCGGTGAAAATCTTGGAATATGGGCTTCCAGGAATGGGAAAATAATCTTATCTTCCGCGTCCATATAAGGCAAAACAACCCGCCTCAAAAAATTCGAACTTTCCTGCGCGGCCCGCAAATTTTTTCCAAACATGAACCGACCCTCATATCGAAGGTTGGTTAAAACCGACGCAAGCTCTTCTAATTTGTTAAGAACTTGCGATTGGATTTCCTCCATTCGCAGCATACCTGTGGTTGTTTCCGCCTTCTTTTCCAACATAGACACCCCCTTCTTTTTCTATTCTAAGTGTACAGGCTGGGGCATTGGCTATCTGTGACCTGCGTCACTTGATCTTAAAAAAAGGGGGATCGAGAAGGGCGGAGGTGAAATAGGCTTAAGAAAGAAGTTTTTCCAGGCCTTCTTTATTAGGGATGATGATTTGGTGGGGCTTGATATCAATAAGCTTTTGACGCTTCAGTTGATATAAGTGGCGGGCAACGGTTTCGCGGGAGGTGCCTATCCGTTGAGCAATTTCCTGCCGGGTAAAAGGAATCGATAGGATCTTTTCCCCTCCGGCCTGCGAGGGGGTGTGGGCAAGCATATCCAAAAGGAATTTGATTAAACGTTTCTTAACGTCTTTGAGTGAAATATCCTCAATCAGGGAACTGAAACACCGTAACCTTTCGGCAAAAAGATTGGTCAGCGCGTGTGCCAGCTTGCTATTGGTTTCTACCATACGGACATAATCCGCCCGCGGGAGGAGCCAAACCTTGCAAGGGGTTACAGCTTCGGCCGTGGTAAGGCAAAACCAGGTGCGCGATCCGGGATTACAGGCACAGGTATCACCAGGTCCCAGAGTTTCAAGAGTCTGCTCTTTCCCTGAAGACGCGGTCCGGTAAAGCTTAACCCGGCCGGACTGGACAAAAAAGATGCGCTCACAGCCCTGGCCTTGCGAGAACAGGATTTCGCCTTTTTGAAATGATTTCTCCCGCAAGCAGCCTTTTAACGAATCCAGCTCCGCTTTGGACAAGCCTTGAAAAAGAGGGATTTCTTCAAAAGTAGGGATGATACTCACCTCGTATTGTCATCCCCGCACACTTTCGGAGCAGAACGTCAAGTTCTGCCCGAAAAGTGCTCGCGCATAAAGCGCGTAGTGTGCTTTAAGCGGGGATCCATGGATTCCCGCTTTCGCGGGAATGACAAAGGGTTTTTGTAATGACGGGACAGCGAGACACAACAGCTTTAATTCATTTGTCTCGCAGTCCCGATTTTTTCGAAGAAAAAATCGGGATGGCAGGATTCGAACCTGCGACCTCTCGGTCCCGAACCGAGCGCACTACCAAGCTGTGCTACATCCCGACGCCGTACACGTCACTCCTTGAGAAGTGACGGCGTCGCACTTGTACACAGGTACAAGTGCGACTGGAAAAATTTACTAGAGGCGGGATTATATCATCCGATGCTGAGGTATTCAATGAGACGTGCGGGATTTTTACCGAACTCCCCCTCCCATTTCTCAAGCAAGGTTTCGGCGGGCGATTTGCCAGGACGGATGATTTGCTCGCGGATCCTTTCAAGAAAGCGGCATTCATTGCGCGACTCGTCTTGCGTTTTTTGCTTCGCAAGGCTTTGGCAGGAAAGCTCTACGAGTTCCGCGGCCATCGGAAAAATCGGCCTCGTTCCCAGTTTCGCTTTTAGTCCTTCCTTGGCAACAGCAGTATGCAACTGAATCCTTTCTTCTTCCGAGGCAAAGGCCACGAGCTGCCAGGCTTTTTCCATGGTTTCCGGATCATAAAGAATCCCTTTCCAGAAAGCGGCGGCCGCAGGAATAAGTTCACGCGGCTGTCCATCCACTCCCCGGATTTCAAGGTATTGCTTGAGCCGGGCTTCCGGGAACGCGATACTTAGATGAAGCTCAAAATCCCCTAGCGTCGCGCGGAGACCTTCAAAGCCCTCCCGGATGAATTGCCTGAAATTTTTATTTCTCACCGGGATCCATTTCCCGTCACGCATCACAAACATCATCGGTATAAGCAGCACATATTCGAGATAGTCGCGAAAAGTCCGGCCCGGCCGGGTAAAGGCTGCAATCAATCCGGTCCGTTCCGGATCCGTGTGATTCCAAATGTGAAGGCGGCGCGTCAAAAAACCGTTGGGCCGGCCTTCTGAAAACGAGGAATTGGCAAAAAGCGCGGTCACAATCGACGTGATGCCCAGCACCGTCCTTAAACTCGCCATCGCGTTTGCTTCACTGAGATAATCAAAATTGATTTGATTCGTGGCCGTGCATTTCATCATTTCGTGCGACAGCGTCCCGTGCGTTTTGAAATACTCCGCCATAATCGCGTAGCGGGTTTTGGGAACCCACGCAATCTCATCAAGCCGGCTGAAAGGCTGAATGCCGTAAGCGAGCCATTCAATCGAAGGAAATGAAGCGCGGATTTGACGGAGCTCGTCTAAAAAGGTTTCAACCTGCGTTTGAATCTGGAAGACATTAGAAACTGGCGGGGCACTGAGCTCAATTTGTCCGCCCGGCTCAAGGCTGATAACGGTTTCCCCTCTTTTGAGGGCAATGACATGCTCACCTTCCATAACCGGCTTGTAATCAAAACGCTTCACCATTTCGCAAAGGACTTGATGAATCCCGGGTGCGCCTTCGTAGGGCAGGGCTTTGCCCGTGGCTTTGTCCACACCCAAAAGCTCCACTTCAATACCCACCCGGACGGCCGTGCGGGATTTGGCAAAGGAATGAAAATAAGTGTAAAGATCTTCCTCTGATTTCAGGCGGGCTGAGTGTTTTTCACCGGCAAACGTAGTCAAAAAAGGAACTCCTCTTTTCTAAAAATTAGTCTAGAATAACCTTTTTCCGAAACCGGCACAACAGGAGAAAACCGTTTATGCGAGTGCTTTGCATCCTTGATCCTCTGGAGCGCCTCAATTTTGTCTGGGACACTTCCCTTTTTCTTTTGAAGGAGCTTTTCCGCAGGCGACACGCTGTCTTTGTGACTTATGCCGGTGACGTCCGGTCAGAAAATGGCAAGGTACTTGTCCAGGCGCGTAAAGTCTCGGGAATCCTTGAAAGCAAAAAGACATTCGGAATCGAAAAACCGGTTCCATTTATCTTCACTCAATTTGATCTTGTTTTAATTCGTAAAGAGCCGCCGTTTGATGAAACTTATCTTTATCTCACGTATCTTCTTGAAACCGCCGCGCGTAAAGTTCCGATGGTCAACCATCCTGCCGGCATCCGGAACGTCAATGAAAAACTCGCGATCCTTCATTTTCCTGACCTTATCCCAGAAACCCTTGTGACAAGCTCTGCTTCCGGGATCCTAAAGTTTCAGGCCCGGCTTAAGCAAGACATTGTCATAAAGCCTCTGAATTTAATGGGCGGCAAAGACATTGTCCGTATCAAATGCGGCTCGAGGGACGCTGCCGCTACTATTGGTCGGGCCACCCGGTACGGAAAAAAATACGTCATGGCTCAGCGTTTTCTCCAGTGGAATCGAAATGCCAAGGATAAAAGAATCCTGCTTCTTAACGGTGAAGTGCTTACGGCCTTTGAAAGACAGCCGCCTCGCGGAGAGTTCAGGTCGAATCTTGGTCTTGGAGGAACTGCCCACCGCACCCAGCTTAGCCCGCAGGAGAAAAAAATCGTCGGGAAACTGAAACCTTATTTACGGCGGGAAGGGATTTCTTTTGCGGGGATTGATGTGTTGTGCGGAAAGCTGATTGAAATCAATGTCACATGCCCTTCCGGGCTTTATGACGCTACAATCCTTTACCCTCGGCGCGAGCTGGTAAAGGCATGGGCGAATTCTTTGGAAAGTTTTGCATCTTGCCGGTAGGCTCAAAACGCTCGGCCGTGGGCGGCACATAACCAAGCGCCAAAAGCGCTGATTCCATGACTTCCTTGAAAACAGGCGCGGCAACCACCCCCCCGTAATAAAGCGGTTTCGGATCATCCAGGACAACCGCCATCACAAGCTGGGGATCTTCGGCCGGACCAAATCCAATAAAAGAGGACATGAAATTACTGTGGGAATATCCCCTGCCGCCGGAAAGAATTTTTTGCGCTGTGCCGGTTTTGCCTCCGACCGCAATCCCGTTGATTTTAGCGCTCTTACCCGTCCCTTCCTCGACCACGCGGACAAGGATATCTTTCATCTGCCGCGCCACTTCGGGACGAATCACTTTTTTTCGAACTGTCGTATAATTCTCCCGGAGCCTCACCCCCGCTTGATCTTCAATGCGGTCAACGATAAACGGTTTGACCAGGTCCCCGCCATTGGCAATTACTGCCGTTGCCACAGCCATCTGAAGCAAAGTCACCTGAATTTCTTGACCGATCGGAATATTATAGGGAGACGTTGCCGACCACTCGGAAGGCGGACGCGTATAGCCAGGCGCTTCGCCGGGCATATCTACGCCGCTTGCGCGGCCAAAACCAAAACCTTCAATGTAGCTTTGTAAAATATCGCGCTTAAGCAAAGCCGCGATTTTTACGGTACCGATATTGCTGGATTTGATAATCACATCCGGAAACGAAAGCCTGCCGTAGGGGTGAACATCATGAAGCACACGGGAGCGGTAATAGCGGTAATGCCCGTTTTCGCAAAAGAAGGTGCTCGTGAGGCTGACTTTTTTCTCATTCAAAGCGCCGCTTGCCGTTACGATTTTAAAAATAGATCCGGGTTCATACATATCCGTAATGGCACGGTTACGCCGCGCCTCGGTTTTTGATCCCTTCACGTGATTTGGATCAAAGGTCGGGCGATTCGCAATGGCCAGGATTTTCCCGGTTTTGGCTTCCATTAAAACAGCTCCCGCACCCAGGGCCTTCCACCGATGAAACGCACGGTCAAGCGCGCGCTCGGTTAAATACTGAAGGTATTGATCAATGGTCAGGTAAATATGGCGCCCATCAACCGCGGGGATGGTTTTCGTTTCAAACGCCTTGATTTCATGCCCCAGCGCATCCCGTTTTGTCAGACGCCGGCCCGCTCGCCCCTGGAGCTCCTGATTAAAATGAAGTTCGATACCCTCCAACCCATGGTTGTCGATATCCACAAAGCCAAGTACCTGAGCCAGTAAATCCTTCTGCGGATAAAAACGTTTGTATTCTTCCAAAATACCGAACGCCGGATGTTCAAGGCTGCGGATTTTTTCGGCCTCCCCAAAATCCGCTTTTCGTTTTAGCCATATAAAAGCCTTGTCACGGGAAAGGCGGTCTTCCACATAGGCCAAATCCAGCTTGAGAAGATCACTGACTTTTTTAGCCAACGGTTTAATTTCTTCTTCAGGGATCAGACGCGGCACCGCATAAATCGAAGGGACCTTCAAACTTGCTGCCAGTTCCTTGCCGTGCCGGTCAACAATCTGCCCGCGTAACGGCGGAATTTCAATCACCAGCCGGTGCTGCTTTTCGGCAATTTGGCTGAGTGCGGGCTGGCGGACGAAGCAAAGCTGAAAAACCTGGTAAGCAATAACGAGAAAGAGGGAGACGACAAAAAACTCGATCAGCCAAAGCCGCCGCCGGGAAAGAGACGGATTCATGAATCAGTTTTGGCTTGTGCGACTTTCACCCAGCGCCCCAAAAATTCCAGGACGCCGTCGGAAAAAGGCTTCAATTGAACGGTTTCTGCGCCAAGGGAGGGCTCCTCAGAAGTTTGATACGGAACACGAACCACGCGGACTTCCTTAGGCAGGGTTAGTTCCAGATTAAGTTCTTTGATTTTTTCTTCAAGGCGCCGGGGAGATTTCAATTGGTCCACTTCAAATTTAAGGTGCCGGTACTCTTCAGAACGCCGGGAGAGCTTTTTCGAATCAAGATCAATCTTGTAGGAAACACGCAGCATGGAAATCTGTCCCTGCACGTATAAAAGGAATAATCCTGAAATAAATCCTATGACAATGATAATTTTACCGAGGCCCTTCATGCGCCCTCTCCACAACCCGCAGCTTTGCGCTTCGCGCGCGCGGATTGTCGCGAATCTCTTCTCTGGAAGCCACCAATGGTTTTTTTGTTAAAACAAGTCCTTCGTGAGCTCTCTGCCAGGAGCGGAATTGATGTTTTACAATTCGGTCTTCGAGCGAATGAAATGTGATCACAGCCAACCGTCCGCCGGGTTTCATGCGCTGCCAAATTTTAGGGAGCGCTTCTTCCAAGGCTCCAAGCTCATCATTGACGGCAATTCTTAACGCCTGAAAAACACGCGTTGCGGGGTGCCTTCGAAACTGCCACGTTCTTTCCGAATTTTTTTCTTTGTGTTTTACTCCAAGGGACCGGCAAATAATTTCGGCTAAATCCCGGGTCGTCTCAATAGACTGCTTTTGCCTGGCATAACAAATCGCCCGTGCAAATCGGCGCGCTCCTCGTTGTTCACCTGAACTTCTAAAAAGCGTCTCCAACTTTTCCTGCGGAAAGTCATTGACGATATCTCGCGCTGTCCAATCTGCCGTGGAATCCATTCGCATGTCCAATGGGCCCTCGCTCTCGAAACTAAACCCTCGTTTTTCTTCCTCCAATTGATCGGAAGATAAGCCAACATCTAGTATTACGGCATCCACATTATAGATATTAAGGGTATCCAAGACTTTGTCAAGATGTCTAAAATTGTCACGTATAAAAACCACTTGGGGAAAATCTTTTAAAATCTCTTTACCTCGTTCAATTGCGGCTTCGTCCTGATCCAGAGCAATGAGTTGTCCTGCGGGAATAATGCGTTGAAGAATAGCGAGGGCGTGGCCCGCACTGCCGAGAGTTCCATCCACTGCAATCAGGCCGGGCCGGAGGTTCAAGTAGTCGAGAACTTCTTTGAGCAAAACCGGCTTATGCGGCAAAGCTCCGAATGGCCTCGTCTTCAGAAGAAAAAGATTCCATGAGATCATTGATCCCAATCAATTTCAGTTCTTTTTCAACCTGAGGATGCATATTGCAAAGTTTAATATCGCCTTTTTCAGCCCGGACCGTGCGAAGGCGATCCACCAGGATTCCAACGCCGACAAGCTCCACGTGACGCGTCCGGCTCAAATCAAGCAGGAGTTTTTTGTGATTTTTCTTTAAAAGCCTTTTCAAGCGGTATTTCATTTTGACCATTTCAAAGGCGCTTAAGTCCCCGTCAAATTGAAGAATATCCACTCCCATTTTTGTTCTGGATCGATAGGCCATCCTGCTCTCCTCCTTTTCCTTGTGTGCTACGGGTTTGTCATTAATTTTTCAGCCAGCGCTTCAAAACTTCCCTTATTGTTTTCATAAAAACTTTTCCACTTTTCCTTTGCCCAGATTTCCATCCGGTCTGAAACACCGATAATCATCAAGTCCTGCTGAATTTCGGCATATGTTTTCAGGTATTCAGGAATCAAAATCCTTCCCTGCTTATCGCAAATGACTTCCGAGGCCCCTGAAAAATAAAGCCGGTTAAAGTTCCGTGACTCTCCCCGCGTAAAGGGCATGTCGCGGAATTTCTTCTCCTGCGATTTCCAGGTTTCCTCCGTGAAAACGAAAAGGCATTGGTCGAGGCCGCGCGTGATAAAAAAATTTTCCACGTAATTTTCCTTGAAGATCTCGCGAAACTTCGCCGGGATAATCACGCGTCCTTTGCTATCAAGAGTATGTTCGTATTCGCCGTAAAACATTTGTCATGCGCGGGGATCGCCTTAACTTCCACAATCCACCACTTCCCCCCACTTTATGTAATGCGAAGTATAGGATCGGCCTGTTTTTGTGTCAATGGAATTTTAAAAAAACTTAAGTTTTCAGGATTTGACGCTAGATTTGGTGTGGCGGCTATTTTAAAGCGCAAGATGTAGAAGTGGGGGGAACAATGAAGGAGAAATATTTTTTAACGCGAATGCACAAACCAGGTGGGATTTAGTCTTCGAAGTACAAAATGCGGGAGCAGCTCTCGCAAAGAATCAATGTTTCCGCGAGGCGGATTTCATTCATCAACTGAGGCCTTAATCGCATCTGACAGGCCCCGCAGACCTCACCCTGAACTTTCACCAGGGCTAGCCCTTTTTTCTTTTCCACAATCTTTTCATAAAGATCTTTGACATCCAGCGCCAGATGGCTCACGATTTCTTCCCGTTTTTTTCTTAATTGATCGGCTTCTTCATTGGATTTTTTTTCTTGCTGGGAAAGTTCGTTTTCCTTACTTTCATATTCTTTCTGGCATTGCTTCAGGCGCTCCATTTCCTTTTTGACCTCATCCTGAGCCGCCTCGATTTCATCCAGGATACGGATGATCTCTTCTTCAAGGAGAGAATTATCCGCTTTCAGGGAAGCAATCTCCTGCTGCAGGGCGCCGTATTCTTTATTGGTTTTGACCTGAGACAGCTGGCCGTCCAATTTCCGGATATGGGCTTCTTTCTGGCCCAACTCTCCCTCTTTTTCCTTCTGCTGAAGTTGAAGCTTTTTTAAAGCGGCGTCAAGCTCGGCCATATGCCTTTTTTCCGATTCAAGCGCGTACTTGTTTTTAAGCCGTTCTTCGGGGATTTCCTTAAGCTGTTCAAGGGCGAGATAGAGTTCGCGGTCAAGCTCCTGCGCCTTCTTTAAAACCTCAATGTCTTCCTTCATTCGGGTCATCATACCTCGTCTCGCTAAGATGGAAAATAAGTGGGTGAATTATAGAGGACTTTAAGGGGGGCATCAAGCCCGAAAACAAATACCAAGGGGCTTTATTTTTTGGCGTGGAATTGCTCTTTTTCGGTAGAGCCTTCCATTCCGAGGGTGGAGGTAAGCCCCTGCGAAGCAATCTCCGTCACCGCATCAAAGTACCCGGTTCCGACAAACTCCTGATGTTTGATCGCTTCATACCCAAGCTTTTCCGCCTCAAATTCATTTTCCTGAAGCTCGGAATAAGCCGCCATTCCCCTTTGTTTATATTCCTTGGCAAGCATAAACATGCTGTAATTTAAAGCGTGAAAGCCTGAGAGCGTCACAAACTGGAATTTGTACCCCATAGCCCCAATCTCATGCTGAAACTTGGCGATCGTCTCGTGATTCAAATTGACTTTCCAGTTAAAGGACGGCGAGCAATTGTAGGCCAACAACTTTCCGGGGAACTGTTTATGGATGGCCTCGGCAAAGCGCTTGGCTTCCTTAAGGTCCGGTTTGGAAGTCTCAAACCATAAAAGATCCGCATACGGGGCATAGGCAAGCGCACGGCCAATGGCTTGATCAAGACCCGCTTCCACGTGATAAAAGCCTTCATGCGTGCGGGTTGTCCCGCGGATAAAGGCCTGGTCATAGGGATCAATATCATTCGTTAAAAGTGAGGCGCTGTGAGCGTCTGTGCGCGCGATCAAGATCGTATCAATACCGCACACATCCGCAGCGAGACGGGCTGAGACAAGCTTGGTGATAAACTCGCGCGTCGGGACAAGCACCTTGCCGCCCAAGTGCCCGCATTTCTTGACGGAGGCCAGCTGATCTTCAAAATGAACACCCGAGGCTCCCTCTTCAATCATTTCTTTCATAATTTCAAAAGCATGCAAAGGGCCGCCAAATCCGGCTTCGGCGTCGGCTATAAGCGGCGCAAGCCAATGGATACTCGGGTCCCCTTTTAAATGGTGGATCTGGTCCGCACGCAAAAGGGAATTATTGATCCGTTTAATTAAATAAGGAACGCTGTCCGAAGGATAAAGGCTTTGATCCGGGTACATTCGGAGAGAATTATTCATGTCCGCAGCCACCTGCCAACCGCTGACGTAAATCGCCTTAAGGCCGGCCTTCACCTGCTGAATCGCCTGGTTTCCGGTAACGGCGCTTAAGACATGCACATATTTCTCTTCATTTAATAGCTGCCACAAACGGTGCGCCCCGGCACGTGCCACTGAATATTCCCTGTGAAAGCTGCCCCGAAGTTTATAAACATCTGCTGCCGAATAAGGCCGTTCGATTCCTTTCCAGCGGGAATTGGTTTTCCAATCCTTGGCAAGCTGCGCGACAAAATCACTTTTTTCTTTTTCCCGGTCCGAAGTCATAGATGGTCCCCCCTTTTTTCATCCCTCAAGATAATCATAAGCTGCAAGCGTTAAAAATTCAGGAAAGTCGTGACACAGGCTCATCTCCTGAAAAATCCGGGAGGCTAGCCCGAATTTTCCTTTCTCATAAGCGTCCTTACCCACAAGTACGCGGATGCGCTCAAGCTCTTCCTGAACGACTTTCTTTACAAGATCAGAAGTGACTTGCCTTCCGTCCGAAAGTTTTGCGTGGTGGTGAATCCATTGCCACACTTGAGACCTCGAAATTTCAGCTGTGGCCGCATCTTCCATTAAATGATAAAGCGGCACACAACCCGCGCCCCTTAACCAGGCTTCAAGGTAAAGGATCCCGACATTGACATTCGTGCGAAGGCCTTTTTCTGTGATTTCTCCTTGAGGCATCCCAAGCAAGTCTTTAGCCGTTACCTTTGCATCCTCGCGCGTTACATGAAGTTGGTGCTGCCCTCTCACATCCTGATTAAAAATCGTCAGGGCCACGTTCACCAGCCCGGGGTGCGCCACCCAGGTTCCGTCATGGCCCGCTTTGGTTTCACGAATTTTGTCCTGCCGGACTTTTTCCACGGCGGTTTCATTCGCCTGCGGATCCGATTTAATTGGAATTTGAGCGGCCATACCGCCCATTGCATGGACCCCGCGCCGGTGGCAGGTTTTGATCAGAAGATCCACATAGGCTTTAAGGAAAGCCTTATCCATCGTCACCTGGGATCTGTCTGGCAGGACAAATTCGGGTTTTTCACAGAATTTTTTAATGAAGCTGAAAATATAATCCCAGCGGCCGCAATTAAGGCCCGCGGAATAATCCTTTAATTCGTAAAGGATTTCATCCATTTCAAACGCCGCGAGGATGGTTTCAATCAAAACCGTAGCGCGGACTGATCCTTGAGGAATGCCGATCTCTTTTTCCGAGAAACGAAACACATCAGCCCAAAGCCGTGCTTCGAGATGACTTTCCATTTTGGGAAGATAAAAGTAAGGGCCTGTCCCGTGGCGGATTAAATTGGCGGCATTGTGAAAAAAGAAAAGACCAAAATCAAACAAGGAACCTGAAATCGGCTTGCCGTCCACCAGCACGTGTTTCTCAACCAAGTGCCAGCCTCGCGGCCGGACCATTAACGTGGCGATTTTGGGATTGAGCGCGTAGTGTTTTCCGTCCGGACTGTCGTAGCTAATGGTGCGGTTTACGGCATCGCGCAAATTGACATGCCCGACAAGGTTATTCTGCCAGGTCGGGGAATTGGAGTCTTCGAAATCCGCCATAAACACACTTGCACCGGAATTAAAGGCATTGATCATCATTTTCCGCTCAACAGGCCCTGTGATTTCGACTTTACGTTCAAGCAGGTCTTTGGGGATGGGCGCTGCTTTCCATTCCGATTCGCGGATGGATTTTGTTTCGGCAAGAAAATCCGGAAGTTTCCCGTCATTGATTTCCTTTTGGCGGATTTGTCGTTTTTTGAGAAGTTCGGTACGAGTAGATTCAAACTTGCGGGAGAGGCGGACTAGAAATTGTAGGGCCTCTGCGGTGAGGATTTCCTGATAGGCTTGAGTAACCGGGACCTTGATTTCAATCCCTTCTATTTTCACTGGACTCGCTTGGCCCTGAACCTTCGTTCCCACTTAAGTTTCCCTCCGTGAGCCTAACGCCACTCTGATCCGAAAACAGTTTGCGAAGAAGAATCGCTTTTCTAAGTCCTTGCCTTAAGTATAGTTCCCTCCTCCCCTAAAATCAATTCGCAGTTGAAACTTATCTATAAAATTCTGCAGAGTGTCTCTGGCCAGGACCCATCGAATCCTGCCGACAGCCATCAAGGTCAGATATACTTTTAATATGCGGCTGAAGTATCTTTTTGGGACAGTTGTAGCGCTTGCAGTGACAATAGCATTAGGAGGGTGCGCTTTTATGCCGGCGACGCACAGTCCGGACACGCTTGGGGAACGCGTGACGGCGTCCCAGAATTTGTGGCGGTATAGCGGCGTGCCATTCCACGGCGACGTTGTGTGGTCCACAAACGTTTCTCTGGAAGGCCGAGTTCAAAATATCCTTGACCGGCTTGTGTACGTATCACCTCTCAGGGGTTACACCATTCGCGCCGGTATTCTTTACAGTTCATCGGCGAATGCAGGCACGGACGGAAACCTGATCTTTATCACAGCGGGTTTGCTGCAGGCCCTGGGGTCCGATGAAAGTCTTATTGCCGCGGTGCTGGCTCATGAACTCGGGCATATCATCGCCAACCACACCGCGATCCGCGAGTTCCCGGAAGCGATAATTCTTCAGTCCGCCCTGCCGTTTCTTGGCATGACAAGCCTGGGCTCTTTTGCGGGCCTGGCAATCAGCGAGGGCATGCGCATGCAGCAGCGCGTGTACAGCAGAATGGATGAAAAGGAAGCCGATGCGATTGGTGTGATTCTTACTTACGAGGCGGGTTACGATCCCTACGGGTTGAGCCGCTTTTTTGAAGCCAAAGAGCGGGCTTCCGGAGGTTCCTCCGCACCGGGTATTCAGCCTGTCATCCCCTCGTCTTTTACCGCATCAGGCCTTGCCGAATCCCTGGCGCTGTCTCTGCTTCGCTCAAGCCCCCTTTATCGTACTCACCCTCCAAGCCCTGAGCGCGCCGCGGCCGTGGATCTTGTGGCACGTACTAAATTGGGACAAATCCCTTATCATGAAATGGCTTTTTACGATCCGTGGCTTGCTTATGTTTACAGGGTCATCGAGGCCCGCCGTCCCAAGTCAAGGCTCGACCGGGACCAGATGATATCCGGTATTTGATTAGATTTCTGCGAGGAGCCCGCCGATAATGGCCCCAAGCAAAAGAGGGCCCACCTGCGAGACAACCAAGGTAAAGCCGCCAAAACCTGCGACAAAACCCAGGAGCGGAATTCCGGTAAAAAATGCGGCAAAGATAAGCAGGATAAGACCAAGGATAAGACCGGGAAGAAAAACCGCTGCAATCGAGGCGCCGACACCGCCTGCCTTTTTGCCCCCTACAATTCCGGCAATCAAAGGGCCTGCCAGTGGAAGCCAGAACAAAAGAAGGGAAATCACGAACATCCACACCATCCCCCAAAAGATACTTCCCTTTTGTTTTGGAGTATCCATTATTTTCCGGATTTGGAGCTTAAGAATGCGGGTAGGGATTCGCCTTTGACGAGATCGTGGAAGGTTTCGCGCTTGCGGACGACCTCAAACTTGTTGCCTTTGACAAGGACTTCGGCAGCGCGGGGACGGGAATTATAATTAGAAGACATGACAAAGCCGTAGGCACCCGCCGTCATAAAAGCGATCAAGTCTCCGGCAGAAAGCTCCTGCACCTGCCGGTCTTTGGCAAGAAAATCCCCGCTTTCGCAGACCGGGCCCACGACGTCATAGATCCACTTGGCCGTTTTCTCATGACGCCGCAAAGGATACACTTCGTGGTGCGCATCATAAAGCGTGGGACGGATGAGATCATTCATCCCGGTATCGACAATCGCAAAATTTTTCACCTTGGTCTGCTTGATATAAAGGACCTGACCTACAAGGATGCCGCCATTGGCGGAGATAAAACGTCCGGGCTCGAAAATAATCTGCAGTTTCCTTCCCCGGAAAAGCGGCAGAATCTTTTTGGCAAATTCTTCCGCGGTTTGCGGTTTTTCCGTGTTATAGATAACGCCCAGCCCGCCGCCCAAATTAAGGTAGCGGACTTTCGCCCCCTTCTTTTCGAGTTTATCCACAAACGCAAGCACCTTGCGAAAGGCCTCGATAAAAGGCTCTCCAATCACGATTTGGGAGCCGATATGCACGTGAATACCGCAGACATCGATCGCGGGATAAAGCGATTTCTGCATAAAAACTTTTTCGGCAAGCTCCATCTCCATCCCGAATTTGCTTTCCGGCTTACCGGTAGCGATGTGGTGATGCGTGTGCGGGTCCACCCCCGGGTTCACGCGCAAAGAAACGGCAGCCTTCTTTTTCATACTCCTTGCCACCTGATTCAAAAACTCAAGTTCCGGGACGGATTCCACATTAAAAAGCAAAATTCCGTAGCGCAATGCCGCCTCGATTTCTTCGCGGGTCTTCCCCACTCCCGCATAAACCACTTTTTTGGGATCACACCCCACGCGTTCAGCCCGGTAAAGTTCGCCGCCTGAAACAATATCCAGGCCCGAGCCCCGGTTTACAAGGGATTTCAAAATCGCCAGATTCGAATTGGCTTTCATGGAATAGCAAATAATCGGTTTGACGCTCCGGAAAGCTTTCTGGAGTTTGGCAAGATGCTCGACAAACGTCTTGTGACTGTAAATGTAGACAGGGGTGCCCGTTTTTTTGGCAATATCGCGGACGCGCACGCCTTCACAATAAAGTTCGTTATTTTTATAGAAGAAATCGTGCATAAAATTATTTGAGGGAAAGCTTCCAGCGTTTAATTTCTTTCTTCACAAAGGCAGGATTCGTGCTGCCAAGCGTCTTTTTAGCGCGGACTGAAGATTCAGGGTTTAAAAGATCATACAGGTCCGGTCCAAAAACCGGTGAAAAGGACTTAAGTTCTTTAATCGAGAATTCACGGACAGGTTTTGAAATTTCAAGGCTCTGCCGGACAAGGCGGCCCACAATTTCGTGCGCCTCACTAAAGGGTACTTTCTTTTTCACGAGATACTCAAGCACGTCAGTCGCAAAAAGTCCTTCATCGTCCAGGGCGGTTTGAATCGCATCCCGGTTAAAAGAAACCGAATCTACTGTAAGCCTTAATACTTCAAGGGCGGATCCCGTTTTTCGAAGCGCGTCAAAAAGCGCGGGCTTGTCTTCCTGCAGGTCCCGGTTATACGCAAGGGGCAGCCCTTTTTGAAGGGTTAGAAGGGCTTGGAGATGTCCAAAGATCACCGCACTTCTTCCCCGGATCAGCTCAAAGACATCCGGGTTTTTTTTATGCGGCATGAGGCTGGAGCCTGTGGCAAAGGCATCATCCAGTTCAAGATAATGAAAGGGCTCCGAATTCCACAAAATAAAATCTTCACTCAGGCGCGAAAGGTGCATCCATAAAATCGCGAGACCGCTTAAAACCTCGGTCATAAACCCGCGGTCGGCTACGGCCGCGAGACTATTGGCCGCTATTTTTGCAAATCCCAATTCTTTTGCGAGGAATTTTTGATCAATCGGAAGTCCCGACCCCGCGAGCGCCCCCGAACCAAGCGGCAAGATATTGACACGTTTCCCGGCATCCAGAAACCTCAAGCGATCCTCTTCAAGCATTTCCACATAAGCCAGAAGATGATGCGCCAAAAGCACGGGCTGTGCTTTCCTTAAATGAGTCATCCCCGGAATAATCAAACCGCCCGCTTTTTCAGCGCAGAGCACAAGCGCTTTCTGCGTCAGCTTGATTTTGCCGTCCAGAAACTGTAGTTTATCCCGGAGATAAATGCGGGTCGAAGTCACAACCAGATCATTGCGGGACCTTGCCGTATGAATTTTTTTCGCCACAGCCCCCGCCTTTTTTTCAAGCAGGGACTGAATCAGGGTGTGGACATCTTCATAGTTCCGGAATGAAGCAAGATCAAAAGGTTTCCCTCCGCCAGGAATGCCAAAATCCTTCGCGATTGATTTAAGCCCGCGCACAAGCTTCGCGGCTTCCCGCGGAGTAATCAATCGAATCCGGGCCAGCATTCTGGCCCACGCAGCATTCACCCGGAGCTCGGCTTCAAGCAATTCGTGATCCACGGCAAGCGAGTAGCTGAAGCACTTTAAAACCGGATGCATTTCCTTTTTAAATCTTCCGCCCCAGAGTTTTTTCATTTACGACCAGCTTTCAGCCCTTCGTAAGGGAGTCCCCAGATTTTCATAAAACCTTCGGCCGCTTTCCGGTCAAACGTGTCTTCGGCCGAGTACGTGGCGAGTTTCTCGTGGTAAAGAGAGTAAGGCGACTGGCGCCCCACGCACGTGGCGTGCCCGCGGTCAAGTTTCATCCGTATTTTTCCGGTGACTCGGGCCTGGTTGGATTTAAAAAATTGGTCAAGTGCCTCTTTTAAGGGTGAAAACCAGAGCCCGAAATAAACCAGTTCGGCATATTTTTCAGTCAGGACTTTTTTATAGTGCAGAAATTCCCTGTCCATAACCATTCCTTCAAGCTCTTCGTGGGCCTTGAGAAGGACATGCGCGGCAGGCGCTTCATAAACTTCCCGGCTTTTGATGCCCACGAGGCGATTCTCAATCTGGTCAAACCGGCCCACGCCATAGTTTCCCGCAATTTCATTCAAGGACTCAATCAACGCCACAAGCGGCTTTCGCTTGCCGTCGATTTTGACCGGCACGCCCTTTTCAAATTCAAGGATAAGGTACCGTGGTTTTGCCGGAACCCGGTCAAGGGAACGCGTCATCACATAAGCGTCTTCAGGCGGCTCCTGCCACGGGTTTTCAAGAATACCGGCTTCAATGGCAATCCCCCAGATATTTTTGTCAATGGAATAGGGGCTTGCCTTTGTCGCGTCCACAGGGATTTTATGTTTACGCGCGTAATCCATTTCTTCCTCGCGTGATTTAAATTCCCACTGCCTTAAAGGGGCAATAATTTTAAGTTTGGGGTTCAGCGTGCGCACACCCACTTCAATCCTCACCTGGTCATTACCTTTGCCGGTACAGCCGTGCGCCACATATTCGGCCTTTTCCTTTTCCGCAACCCGGACAAGGTGCTTTGCAATCAAGGGGCGTCCAAGAGCAGTGGCCAAGGGGTAACCTCCTTCATAGCGGGCATGCGCCCAAAACGCGGGAAGGATAAAATCGTCGGCGAATTCTTTTTTCAGGTCTTCAATGTAGATTTTGCTTGCGCCGCCTGCTTCGGCTTTTTTACGTAATTTTATTTTATCTTTGACCTCCCCGATAAAGGCGGAAAAGCAGATCACATCAAGCCCGTATTGGTCCTGGAGCCACCGGACCGCACAGGAAGTATCAAGTCCCCCGGAATAGGCAAGCACCACTTTTTTCATAACAACTCCTATGTGTATAAATGCAGCAAAATGGCTTTTTGAATATGCAGCCGGTTTTCAGCCTGGTCAAAAACAATTGCATGTTTGCTTTCCAGGACGTCATCGGTGATTTCTTCTCCCCGGTGCGCCGGAAGGCAGTGCATCACAACAACTTTCTTTTTCGCTTGCTTAATCAACTCCCTGTTCACTTGCATGTCCTTAAAAGCCTGCATCTTTTGCTTTCGCATTTTTTCCTGTCCCATGCTGACCCAGACATCCGTATAAATCGCATCCGCATCTTTAACCGCTTCGCGCGGATTATAACCCCCTTGAATCAGGGCGCCCGTTTTTTTTGCAATCTTCCGGGCTTCTTCAATGATCTTTTTTTCAGGCTCATGCCCTTTGGGCGTCGCATACCGCAAAGGATACCCCAATTTGGCCGCAAGCAAAATAAGGGAATTCAAAACGTTATTCCCGTCCCCAATATAGGCCACAAGCGGTTTCGAACCCTTGGGAAATTTTTCCCTTAACGTAAAGTAATCAGCCAGCGCCTGGCAGGGATGTTCAAAATCACTCAACCCGTTTATCACGGGCTTTCGGAAGTATTTTTGAAATTCCTCAATGGTTTCATGTGCAAAGGTCCTTAAGATCACTCCCGCAAGGTAGCGTTCAAGCACACGCGCCACGTCACGCACTTCTTCCCGCACGCCCAGTTTCATGTCTTCCGGCCCAAGATAAAGGGTTCCTCCTCCCAAAGAAAAAATCCCGGCCTCAAAGGAAACCCACGTCCGGGTGGAAGGCTTTTCAAAAATAAGGCCGAACATCCGGCCTTTAAGAGCGCCCTCGTAACTTTCGGGAAAATTTTTGACTTCACTGGCCAGCTGAAAGAGTTCTTCGATTTTCTCCGGCGTCAGGTCTTTGATTGAAGTAAGGCTTTTATTTGGGCTCATGCGCTGCTTCCTGCCTTGTTAAAAACTTCTTCGAGAATCGCACAGGCCTTATCAATGAGGCCTTTTGTGACTGTCATCGCAGGCATAATCCTCAAGACATTTTCCTGGGTACAATTAATGATCAGCCCCTTCGCGAGAGCGGCCTCTGCAATCGCGCCCCCGGGAGAAGATAGCTCCGCGGCACACATCAGCCCCATTCCCCGGACTTCCCGGATCAGGGGAAATTTTTCTTTCAAGGCTTCAAGTTTCAACGTCAGGTATTTTCCCATGTCTGCCGAATTTTTAAGCAGTTTTTCTTTTTTGATCGCCCGGAAAACCGCCAGCGAAGCCGCGGCGACAAGGGGATTTCCTCCGTAGGTTGCGGCATGAGTCCCCGGAGTAAAAACCTCTTCACGGACTTTCCGGTTGACGACTAAGGCACCAATCGGCACCCCGCCTCCAAGGGATTTGGCAAGGGTCATAAGGTCGGGCTCCAGGCCGTAATGCTGAAAGGCAAACATTTTACCGGTGCGGCCCATTCCGGTCTGCACTTCATCGAGCATCATTAAAAGGCCCTGTTCATCGCAGAGTTTCCGGATTCCCGTCATAAATTCTTTGGTTGCAATCCGGACGCCGCCCTCGCCCTGAATCGGTTCAAAAAATATACCAATCGTTTTGGCGGTTAGCTGTTTTTTCACGGATTCAAGGTCGTTGAGTTCCGCGTAACGGAAACCTTCCGGAAGCGGCTCAAAACCTTTTTGTACTTTTTCCTGACCCGTAGCCGCAATCGCCGCAAGCGTCCGGCCGTGGAAGGATTGCTTCATCGTAATGATTTCATACCGGCTTCTTGCGTGGCCGAATTTCCGGGCAAATTTGACGGCGGCTTCTGTCGCTTCCGCGCCGCTATTACAAAAGAAGACCCGCGCGGGAAAAGCGGCTTTACTGATTTCCCGGGCAAGCAGAGCCTGTTTTAAATTAAGGAAGTTATTTGAAATATGCAGCATCTTCCGCGCCTGATCCTTAATCGCATTCACCACCGCAGGGTGGCAGTGGCCGAGGCCAGAAACCGCCCATCCGGGGAAAAAATCAAGATACTCTTTGCCTTCGATATCCCAAACCCGGGAGCCCTTGCCCTTCACTAAACAAACCGGAAGCTGTTTGTAAGTAGGAAGCACGTACTCCGCGTAAAGCTTTTGGACGTCCTTGGAGTTCATAACACAATCTCGGTGCCGATCCCCTGATCCGTGAAAATTTCAAGGAGAAGGGAATGCTTGATACGGCCGTCAATGATGTGGGCTTTTTTCACACCGCCTTCAAGCGCCGTGATGCAGGCCTGCACTTTGGGGATCATTCCGCCCGAGATGACCTTCTGATCAATAAGCTCCTGCACGTCACTGACATGCAGGGAAGAAATCAGCGAGCTTTCGTCCGCAGGATTGCGCATAATGCCTTTAACGTTGGTCAGGACCATAAACTTCTGGACGCCCATAGCGGCGGCTATTTTAGCCGCGGCTTCGTCCGCGTTCACATTATAAGTCTCTCCCTGCTCATCGATCCCGACGCCGTAAATCACGGGGATCATATTAAATTCCGTGAGCTCTTTGACCGGAAGAATATTCACGGAAGTAACCTGTCCCACGTACCCCACGTCCTCCTGCCCGTCACCACCGCGCTTCACGACATTTAAAATTTCAGCGTCATGCCCTGAAAGGCCGATCGCCCGCGAGCCGAATTTATTAATATCGTGCACAATCCCCTTATTGATCTCGGCAAGGGTGTCGACCACAATGTCAATCGTGGCTTTGTCGGTCACCCGGAGCCCGTTCACAAAACGGCTCTGGATGCCCCGCTTTTTTAAATTCTCGGTAATGGCGTTTCCGCCCCCGTGAATCAAAATAGGCTTGATCCCGACATAATTCATGAACACAAGGTCATGCAGGACATTTTCCCGCACATCCTCATAAGTCATGGCGGCGCCTCCGTATTTAATAAGAATTTCCTTACCCCGGAATTTCTTAATATAAGGAAGGGCCTCGATCAAAATACTGGCTTTTTCAACAAGGTCATCCATGGATTAGCAAATACTCTTTTTGGGCATCTTTAGATTGAGGGTTGGTTCATTTTGGGGTGAAATCAGGAGTAAGATGCGTTAATGAGCACATACTTGGTGGTAAGATCTGAGGTGACAAACTGTGCCCGTCCCCTTCCTTTTCCGATACTGACATCAATCGTGTAATTCTGGCGCTGTAAAATCCTTCGCGCTTTGGGAAGATTCAGCGCCCGCAGCCTTCCGTTGTGCACTACATTAACATTTCCGAATGAAATATTCAAATGGTCCGGGTTAAATGAGACGCCGCTCGCGCCCACCGCTGCCACAATACGGCCCCAGTTGGGGTCAGACCCCGCAAGCATGGTCTTAAAAAGCATGGAGTTCGCAATTTGCCGCGCGGCTTTTTCCGCTTCCGTCGGATTTTTGGCCCCGGTCAAACGCAGGGTGCAAACGTGTAAAACCCCTTCACCGTCTTTGACTAATTCATAAGCGATAATTCGGCAGACTTCTTCCAGCACTTCCCGAAACATCCGGTAATCCCGGTCCACCTTTTGAATCAAAGGATTTCTGGCTTCCCCGTTGGCAAGCACAAGCACCATATCATTGGTGCTCATGTCATTATCAATCGCGATTTGATTAAACGTGTCATCCACGGCATGGCGGATCGCTCTCCGCAAAATGGGCTTGGTAATGGCCACGTCGGTTGTGATAAAGCAAAGCATGGTTGCCATATTCGGGTGCACCATCCCGGCGCCCTTGGCACAGGCACCGATCGTGACTTTCTTATCCCCAAGCATAAAAGACAAGGCCACTTCTTTCGTGGAAAGGTCCGTGGTTAAAATGCCTTTGGCCGCGGCATGCCCTCCGTCTTCTGAAAGCTTGTGGACAAGCTTTGGGATCGCCTGTTTAAACCGCGTCACGGGAAACGGCACGCCGATCAATCCCGTTTGTGCAATCAGCACTTCTTCTTCCCCAACATTTAAATGCCGCGCGGCTTCGCGCACACAATCTTCCACAGCATGCCTGCCCTTGGGCCCGTTCATGCAATTGGCGTTTCCGCTTGAGGCCATAATCGCCCTGTGACGGGGCGCCAGGATCGCTTTCATGGAGTGAAGCACGGGCCAGGCCTTGACACGGTTTGTCGTGAAGGTTCCTCCCGCAAGGGCCGGCACACGCGAAACAATCAGGGAGCAGTCAAATTTTTTCTTTTTCTTCTTGATGCCCGCGTGCATGCCGCTGGCGTAAAAACCAACCGGCGTTGTCACTGTCCCCCATTTTCTTTTTTCCCAAAAGGGTTTTACCATGAACGCAATCCTTCCTCTTCTTGAAATCCAAAACGGATATTCATATTTTGAACCGCTTGGCCCGAGGCGCCTTTGACGAGATTATCAATAGCGCTGATCACCACCAAACGATCGGTTTCTTCACACAGCCCGAACCCAATGTCGCAAAAATTGGTCCTTTGAACATCTTTAAGCGCCGGGAAAACCCCTTGAGGTTTTATCCGCACAAAAGGCTCTTTGTCATAAGCCGCGGCGAAGGCTTTCTGAATCGCTTCGCCCGTCACTTTCTTTTTCCGCGCGAGGTACATCGTGGCAAGGATGCCCCGCTGAAGGGGAAGAAGATGCGGCACGAAAGTTAAATCGACCTCAGAACCATTCGCATGCCCAAGGGCCTGTAAAATTTCAGGGGTATGCTGGTGGCGATTCACTTTATAGGCATAAAAATTTTCATCCACTTCACAAAATTGAGTGGCCGCATTTAATTTCTTGCCCGCGCCGCTCACGCCGGACTTGGCATCAATGACGATTGCGCGAGGTTCCACAAGACGGTTTTTAAGCAACGGCCAAAGCCCAAGAATCACCCCGGTCGGGTAACAGCCCGGGTTGGCAATCAAATTGGCTTTTCTGATTTGCGCGCGGTAAATTTCCGATAGCCCGTAAACCGCTTCTTTTAAAAGCGCCGGGTTCCGGTGTCTCATGCCGTACCACCGGGGATAATCTTTAACCTGTTTTAGCCGAAAATCAGCAGACAAATCAATGACCACCTTCCCCGCGCGGTGGAATTGGCTCGCCGTCGCCATGGCCTCGGTATGCGGTAAACAAAGGAAAATACAGTCCGCTTTACTTTTGACTTCCTGAAAAGCATAAGGCCGGATTTTAAAATCTAAATTTTTTGGGAGCGACGGCACCAGGGCCCTCGCCGCAAAGGCTTCCTTTTGCCTTGTGGTGAGAACCGTAAGGCGCGCATGCGGGTGGCGCGCAAGGATTTTGATCAATTCAATTCCGGTATAACCGGTAGCGCCGACAATAGCACAATTCAACATTGGAGGTTTCTGGATCGTCCTTTCAAAAAATTTTTGTATTATATGGATGCATTCTATCTTTTGTCAATTTCACAAGTTAGAATGCCTTCACTATTGACTTTCCCGAAAAAAGAAATTATCGTGTACGCCGCATGAAGCAAAAGATCATTTCCCTCAAAGCTCAAGTTAAAAAAACCCTCGGCCTTAACTTTCGCGGGGCTGAGTGGGTCGAATCGGCTCTCACGCACCCTTCTTTCAGGAATGAGAACGGCAAAATCACGGGCCTTTTTGATTTCGACCGGCTTGAATTCTTTGGCGATTCGATCCTCAATTTTTGTATCTGCCGGAAACTCTACGCCCTTTTCCCCGAAGCCAACGAAGGTCTGCTAAGCCGTCTGCGTTCCATCCTGGTTTCACGAAAGATCCTCGCCCGCATTGCGCGCGAAATGAAACTGTATTCCGTGGTGCGCCTGGGCAAGAGCATTCAGTCGCAGCCGCTTGCCGCGAAATCCAAAATTCTGGCGGACACTTTCGAAGCTTTGCTTGCCGCGTGGTACTTTGACCGCGGCCTGCCCGCCGCGGAAAAATTCATCCTGAAAAATTTCCGTGACTACTTTAATGTCAAACGCCTGTTTCAACTCGATCCCAACCCCAAAAGCACCCTTCAGGAACTCTGCCAAAAAGAATGGCAAAAACTGCCTCTCTACTCAGGCGAAATCACATCGGAAGGCTTTAAATCAACCGTCAGCCTGGGAAAAATCCGGAAAGCCACTGCCGTAGGAAGGACGCGCCAGGAAAGCGAAGAAAAGGCCGCCCGCTATCTTGTCCGCAAAATCCGTCAGGAATTGCTTGCCCGCCGCTCAAAAAGAACGTCTTCCGGCAAAAAATTAGTTAAAACTTTCTGAGTCTTCTTTTTCGAAAACTGCTCTGAAAATTTCGGTAAAAGTTCGGGATCGGGCTGTATCTCGGGCGTCGCGAAACGCCCTGACAATAAAAAGGAAATCGGACCCAATTGTTTCCCGTCATTTGAAATTCCCTGCCCAAACAAAGGTTCCATGATTTCTTTGGTCAGCGGCCCGGAAAGAAACACATTGAGACGGTAATTCAACACCCCGTCCAATCCAACTCCTCCGGATCCCTCCGCGGAAAGTTTTGGCGAGACAAACGTCAATGGGCTCATCGTCACCTTCTTTTCCTTTAAGCTAAACGCTGAATGGATATCATCAAAAGGGGTCCCCCCCGTCACATGCGGGCCTAACGCTTTAAGCTCCGGGAGTTTGCTCACAGCACCCATTAAATCAAAAGCCCTGAATTGCCCATTGGTAAGGATAAGGCTTCCCTCGCCGGCAGAAACATCAAGCCAGTTTTGCTCCTTCCCCTTCACACCCTCAAAGTGTCCTTTTAAAAATAGATTCCCCTCAAGAGGACTTTCTTTCTGGTCTCCCTCGGCAAAGACCCGTGCCAGGCTGACCCGATCCACTTGCGCATCGAACTTGTAGCCTGAGGATTCCGTCCCATGATCCGCCTCGCCCTGCAGAACAAGCTTGCCGCCGTAGATTTCTGAAACCAACCGGCTAATCATCCACTTCCCCTTCTCATACTGAAGTTCAGTTTCAAAACGTTCAATAGGTTCACGGGTAAGCACAGGGTTTTGCAAAGCCCCTTTGATACCCTCGAGCGTCTGAGCGCTTGCCGGATCAAGCCACCCCGCCGCCCATTCTTGCAAAATCGAAATAACCTTGGAAGGTTTAAGTTGAGACGCGGAAATCTTGGCCTCAGCAGCCGGATTCTCAAAAGGATGATAAACCGAAGCCTCGGCCTGAAATACGGACTCTCCGATCGTAAAGCGTGCCTGCTTCAGGCCCGCGCCCATCGTGCCGTAATCCAGCGACAGATTGACATCGCTAATAACGCTTCCGTTTGCCGCTTGAAACCTTGCGTCGTCAAGAGTCAGGTTTAAAATGGTTTTAAGGTTTTTGGGATCATTAAAATCTCCTTCCCAGTTCCCCAAAATTTTAGCCTGCCCGTCCAGCACATAATTTTGAAGCGGGATTAAAGTCGACTCCCAGCCTTTTAACGGGAACTTATTGGTAATCATATTGATTTGCCCCTTCCTTGCGGGCACATCAAATTCCTTCACGGTTCCTTTCAGTGTCATCTCGGGAAACCGGAGCGAAAAATCCCCTGAAAGAGTTTGCTTCCCTTTAAGCAGGAGGTCAAAAGCCGCCTGGAGAGGAAAATCCTTGGGCTTGGAAAAATAGTGCGTGTAGGTCAGAATAGCCGGCGTCAAATCCCAGGAAGCGTGCAGGGATAAATGATTCCATGAATCACTTAGGGAAATTTCAAAATTCGAGATTCCCGAAAAACCAAAATTGGACGGGATGACTTTTTTAAGGGGGATCCAGTACTGGGGTATTTCCTCAAGCGCAACCTGCGTTCCCCACACCCGGATTTCCTGAATCTGCCCTGTCGAAAACGACCCCTCCCCTTTTGCTTCCAGCGCGCCGATCGGAGAATCGAGCCGGCTGGATTCAATCACAAACTCTTCCGTAAACGGATTCCACTTGAAATCAAAAATGAAACCCAGTTTTATGCTGGGAGAAAGGGATATTTTGTCCTCGCTTTGAACTTGATAAACAAAACTGTCCAGACCCGCCTGCCCGGAAAGCTGAAGGAAGGCATTCTCTTTTTGTTTGCTGAACTTGATTTCACAAACCGCCTGTCCGTTTTCGATTCGGATGGGCAGCGGTTTAAGCCATACTCCCAATTCCCGCACATTGAAATCACGGAGTGAAAGATTTCCCTCTAGCCCCGCGGCGTTCCAAGTAATCTCTTTGGAGGCATCGTAAGAAAAAAGCCCTTTGGCTGCAAAAGCCTTTGAAATAGGCGAAAGGTTTCCTTCCATGTCAAAGCGTATCACGGATCCCTGCCACGGGACGGGCCGGAGCCTGAACCGAACGTTCTCGACCGTACCCAGAGTGCCCGTTAAGCGGCCGGCCTGGACCTCAAATCCTCCCATTTTGATCTGGCGAAAAAGGAGAGGTAAGATACGCAAACGTATCTTTAACGATTTTGCCTCAAGATGCATTTCCCTTTGTCCGCTCCAGTCCGCGATAAAATCCTGAAACCACACCGCCGGCCGGGGGAAATAGACCATCTTTGTCTGGCTAAACGTTACGGGATTTTCTGTAACGGTTTCAATGGAACGGATTAGTTCTTTTTGGACGGTTTGTGGATTGATCCAGAACGGGAGAGCCGTATAAAACAAGGCTGTCACTCCGGAGGCAAAGACAAGCAAGAGGATGAAAAAAACTATGAGCGCATGCTTTCCGCTCATGGAAAGCCTGCTTTCAGCGCTAGTAGTTGGACTAAATTGATTTTGCACATTGCTCACCGCGGTACTGAGCAACACTCAAATCATGAATTTGTAATTTGAGTGCCGTCGCAGCACTAGTAAGAATTGGTGGAAACTCCCGGGGGGCGGTAGGTATAGTCGTCGAAAAAGCCCTGGCACCCGGAAAGAAAAATCGCTGTCATCAAACCGTAAACCAGAAACAGGATTTTTCTCATGATCAATTAGCGCTTGGTATATTGGAAGCTTCTGCGAGCACCCTTGCGGCCAGGTTTTTTGCGCTCTTTCTCGCGAGGATCTCTCGTCAGAAATCCGCCCTGGCGAAGACTGGGTCTTAATTTTTCATCGTACTTTAGAAGCGCTCTTGAAATCCCAAGGCGAATGGCTCCGGCCTGTCCCGCCAGTCCCCCGCCCCGAACATCAGCCCGGACACGAAACTGGTTTAAAAGCCGTGTGGATTTTAAAGGCTCTTCGACAATCATCTGAAGGTTGGGTCTTCTGAGGTATTCAGCATTTTCCCGGCCATTGATGGTAAAACCTTGTTTGCCGGCAAACAGCCAGACACGGGCCACGGACGACTTTCTTCTTCCCGTGCCGTAAAAAGTGGTATCACTCATTCAGATTCTCTCCTTAATTAGACTTCAAGCAAAATTGGTTTTTGGGCTTTTTGCTGGTGTTCGGCACCCGCATAAACACGAAGGCGCCGCAGCATCTCACGGCCCAGTTTATTCTTTGGGAGCATACGGGATACAGCGCGCAGGATAATTTCCTCAGGCTTTCTAGCCATCAATTCTTCAAAAGAATAAGTCCGTATTCCGCCGGGGTATCCGGTGTAATGCTTGTAGATTTTTTGGGTTTTCTTATTGCCGGTAACATGAATCTTTTCCGCGTGAATCACAACGACCTGATCACCGGAAAGATGATCGCTGGCAAAGCAAGGCTTGCCTTTTCCGATAAGCAGAGTTGCAATTTTTGTGGCTAACCGGCCCAGGGTTTTACCTGAAGCATCGATGAGATACGTCTTTCGGTCAAAATCTTTTTCTTTAGGGATAAATGTTTTCATAAGCCTATTCCTTCCGAGTCAAAAGAGGCGGAAGTATAACAAAAAGCCCGAGTGGTGTCAAAACATTTGAAATGCTTTATAACTTTAAACCATCTAATAACTTACGCGGATTAAGGTGAGGCCTCCGGCGGGGGCCATGGAACCCGCAAGCCGCCTGTCCTTACCTTCCAGGATTTTCCGGAGCTCATTCAAGGTGATTTTACCTTTGCCCAATTCAATGAGCGACCCCATCAAATTACGCACCATATGATATAGAAAGCCATTGGCTTCAACTGTAAAGGTGAGCAAATTCCCTTTCTTCATCAACTGAAACCGGGAAATCGTTCTCACCGTATCCGTGTCCGGATAAGACGGCCCCCGTGAAGAAGCAAAAGAACGAAAATCATGCCGGCCTTTTAAAATCAGCATCCCCTTCTTCATTTTCCCGGTATCCAGTTTTCCCGGGATATGAACGGCCCGTTCAATCAAGGGAGACCGCACAGGAGAATTCCATATCCGGTATTCATACACCTTGGAGCGGGCATGATACCGGGCGTGAAAATCAGCGGGCATGGCCGTAACTTTTTTAACCGCAATTGGGGCGGGCAAGAGTGCGTTTAAACCTTTCTGGATTTGAAGAAGGGGCATCCCGTGCGCGGTTTTAAAATTCACGACTTGATATGAGGCGTGAACACCCGTATCCGTTCGACCGCTTGCCGCCTGAATTTTTGTTTTTTGATTTAAAAGTCTCGAGAGTGCGCTTTCAAGCGCTTCCTGAATGGTGGGTGCCTGGGGCTGCTTTTGAAACCCGAAAAAAGAGGAGCCGTTGTACTCTAAAATAAGCCTGATATTACGCACGGTTAGTCAATAGTCCGCAATCCATAGTCCACAGCATTTAATTTGCTATGCCTGACTGCGGTCTGTGGACTGTTGACTGTGGACTTGCAAAAGCAATTTCCGCGATCTGAACGGCGTTAAGAGCCGCTCCTTTTCTTAATTGATCTCCGCTCACAAACAAAGCGATTCCATTCTGGACACTGTGATCTTCGCGGATCCTTCCGACAAGGATATCGTCTTTGCCGGCAGCTTCAATCGGCATCGGAAAATAATTTTTATCGCGTTCATCCACCACACGGATTCCCGGCGCGTTGTGAAGCGCGTGGTAAACCTCATCAAGCGTTAATCGGCGCAGGGTCTCGACAAAGATCGCCTCCGAGTGCGCCCGGTAAACAGGCACACGGACCGCGGTCGCCGCCACCTGAATGGAATCATCATGAAAGATTTTTTTGGTTTCCTTGATCATTTTGATTTCTTCCGCATTGAAACCATCAGCCTGAATAGCACTGTTGTGAGAGAAGACATTAAAGGCAATCTGGTGCGGGAAAACTTCCTTGACAGGTTCCTTTCCATGAAGGATTTGATGGGACTGATCTTCAAGCTCCTGCATTGCCTTGGCACCCGCCCCACTTGCGGCCTGATACGTGGCAACCACAATCCGCTTTATTTTGGCCATGCGGTGCAGTGGAAATAGTGGGACAAGCATAATGATCGTTGAACAGTTGGGATTGGCAATAATCCCTTTGTGCTTGGCGATATCTTCCGGGTTAATTTCCGGGATCACAAGCGGCACATCCGGATCCATACGGAAAGCGCTCGTGTTATCCACCACAAGCGCGCCGTATTTAATCGCGTGGGGAGCAAGCAGCCGGCTGACTTCACCGCCCGCGCTTGAAAGGACAAGATCGATTCCGCTAAACGATTCGGGCCGAGCTTCCTGAATAGGGATTTCTTTGCCGCAAAATGTTATTTTTTTTCCCGCGGATCTTCCCGATGCCAAAAGCCTTAATTCCGCGATCGGGAATTTGCGTTCCTCAAGCAGCGTTAAAAATTCCTGTCCCACAGCGCCTGTTGCGCCGAGGATAGCGACACGGAGAGCCTTCACGCTTGTATCCTTTCACTAACCAAATCGCCCATTTTGGAACAGCCGACTTTTTCGTGGCCTTCCCGGTAAATATCCGGCGTCCGGTAACCTTCTGAAATCACACTTTCCACGGCTTTTTCCACCGTTATTCCCAGCTCAAACAAATTAAAACTGAATTCAAGCATCATCGCCGCTGATAAAATCGCAGCCAGCGGATTGGCCCTATCCTGCCCTGCAATATCAGGAGCAGAACCGTGTACGGGCTCGTAAAGCGCGTGCCGGTCCCCGACCGAGGCCGAGGCCAGCATCCCAATCGAACCCGTAAGCATAGCTGCCTCATCGCTTAAAATATCTCCAAACATATTATTGGTCACAATCACGTCAAATTGCTTCGGGTTTTTAATCAGCTGCATGGCGCAATCATCCACATAACGGTGATCAAGCGTCACATCCCGGTATTGCTCATGAACCTTGATAACGACCTTGCGCCAAAGCTGGCTTGATTCAAGGACATTGGCCTTGTCCACAGACGTCACCTTCCGCCGGCGTTTTCTTGCAAATTCAAAGGCCTTGCGCGCAATGCGTTCAATTTCCGGTGTTGAATAAACTTCCGTATTAATTCCCTTCTCTCCCTTTCCATCCGGAAGAAACTCTATCCCCCGCGGCGTTCCAAAATAAATACCGCCCGTCAGCTCCCGCAAGATGAGGAAGTCCAGTCCCTGGATCACTTCCGGCTTTAAGGTGGAAATTTCTTCAAGGCCCTTGAATAAACGCACAGGCCTTAAATTGGCAAACACTTGCAGTAAACGCCTTAATTCAAGAAGCGCTTTTTCCGGGCGTTTCGCGGCCTCAAGCCCGTCCCATTTCGGGCCGCCCACCGCACCCAGAAAAACAGCGTCGGAATTCTCGGCAAGTTTTTTGGCCTCCGGCGTAAAAGGAACTCCAAATTTATCAATGGAAGCACCGCCGAGAGGAGCTTCTTCAAATTCAAAAACCAGGTGAAAAGCTTTCCCGACTTTACGGATGACCTTGACCACCTGGTCCGTCACCTCACGGCCGATTCCATCTCCCGGAAATAACGCAATCTTGTACATCAGTTTTACATCTCCCTGAAAAATTTTAAATGATTTGAAACTTAAGTTGATTTTTTAAATCTGCACTATATGCCAGTGAATCTGTCATCCCGGACGGCCAAGGGCCGATCCGGGATCCAGTAGATTCCGGATAGCCCTTCAGGCTTCCGGAATGACATGGAGGTAAAAACTTACGCTTTTTTTACAGCCAGTCCTTCTTGAGGGCTCGAAGCCACGGCATATTCTTTGATCGGCATACGGCCGGCAAGATAAGCCTTTCTGCCTGCGGACACGCCTTCCCGCATCGCCTCCGCCATTAAAACAGGATCCTTGGCCTGTGCAATCGCCGTATTCATCAAAACACCATCCGCACCAAGCTCCATACAAATCGCGGCATCCGACGCCGTACCCACCCCGGCATCCACAATCACAGGGCAAGAAACCGCTTCCTGGATAAATTTTAAATTCAGGCGGTTTTGAATGCCCCTACCGGAACCGATCGGGGCCGCAAGCGGCATCACGCAAGCCGCACCCGCATCTTCCAGTTTCTTTGCCGTGATAAGATCGTCGTTAGTGTAGGGCATGACGGTAAAGCCTTCCTTCACAAGAATTTTTGTGGCTTCAAGCAAAGCAAACGTGTCCGGCATCAAGGTTTTGGGGTCACCAATCACTTCAAGCTTCACCAAATCGCCAATCCCGGCGGCACGCCCAAGGCGGGCAATACGGATCGCGTCTTCTGCCGTATAAGCGCCTGCGGTATTCGGAAGAATCTGATAGCGGCTTTTATCGAGGTAATCCAGAAGATTTTTTTCAGTGCGCTTTTCCAGGTTCACCCGGCCGATCGCCACGGTGATCATGTCCGCGCCGGAAGCCTCAAGTGCCTTGACCATAAGTTCCATAGAGGCGTATTTGCCGGTTCCTAAGATTAAACGCGAAGATAATTCATAGCGCCCGATTTTAAGTGTATCTTCTTTATCTATTTTGGCGGCTTGAGTCATTTTAAAATTTTCCAAAGCTGTCTACTTTACGGCGCTGCAGCTCTTCAAAAAGTTTCACGTATTTTTTTGCTGATGCGGCCCAGGAAAAGTCAGTGGTCATGCAATTGCGTTGAAGAATCTTCCAGTTTTTCTTCTCCTGATAAATTTTCATGGATCTTTGAATCGCCTCCAGGAGGGCTTCACTTGTATATTTCTCAAAAGAGAAACCGTTCCCCTGCTCGGTTTCCGGGTCAAAATCCTGCACTGTATCCCGAAGCCCGCCCGTAGCCCGCACCACAGGGATGGTTGCGTAACGGCACGCGATCATTTGCGCAAGACCGCAGGGTTCGTAATAAGAGGGCACCAGAATAAAATCGCAGCCGCCATAAATCCGTTTCGCCATTTTAGGGTCAAATAAAATTCTTATGCCGAAACGCCCTTTGTTTTTTTTGGCGATCTCGCGAAAAAGCTGGTGATATTTTTCTTCCCCCGTTCCCAGCAAAACAAACTGAAGATTCCATTCCGCCATTTTGGCGAGCGCCGGAATCAGTATATCGATCCCCTTTTGATCCACGAGACGCGTCACAATACCGTAAAGCGGAATCGCAGAGTCCACTTTAAGCTCATTTTCTTTCTGTAACGCTGTTTTATTGATTTCTTTCTTTTGAAGGGTCTTCAAACCGAACTTTGCCGCAAGGTGCGGGTCGGTCTCAGGATTCCACTCTTCGTAATCGACGCCGTTCACAATCCCGAAAAGCCTGTCACGGCGTCTCTGCAAAACCCCTTCAAGCCCACAGCCGAATTCCTTGGCCTGGATTTGTTCGGAATAGCTTTCACTGACCGTGGTCACGGCATCGGAATAAACAATGCCGCCTTTCAGGAAACTCACCTTTCCGTAGAACTCAAGGCGCTCCAATCTGAAAACCTCCCAGCCTATTCCCGTAAGGGGCAGCGAGTCCGGCGGAAAATTCCCCTGATAAGCCAGGTTATGCACCGTAAAAACGGTTTTGGTTTTTCGGAAAAGCGGCTCGCCGGAATAAACGGTCCTTAAATAGACCGGAATAAGGCCCGTCTGCCAGTCATGACAATGTACGATATCAGGGCTGATATTTAAAACACGAAGCGTTTCAAGAACCGCCCGTTGAAAAAAAATAAAACGTCTGTCATTATCCGGATAGTCGCCTAAAGGAGTACCGTAAAGCTCATCCCGCGAAAAAAATTCCGGGTGATCTATAAAATAATACTGAAGGCCGTTGGAGTGTGTAGCCGCATAAACACGGCCTGTTTCTTTTTCACTTCCCAAGGGAATCGAAATCTCAGGGATGACAAGCTCTAACTTCCATTTAACGGGATCAATCGATTTGTAACAGGGAAGGAAGGTTAAAACCTCGTGGCCGAGGGCATGTATTTCAACGGGAAGAGTCCCGACAACATCGGCCAATCCCCCGGTCTTGATATAGGGCATCCCTTCGGATGCAATGCTTACGATTTTCACGGGAAACCGAAAAAGTTTACTTCACTTCGACAACGCAATTCCAGCTGCCAAAAGCATTTGGAACACATTCGCTAGGGCGCTGGTCATTTTCCCAGCTTCCGTCCACAAGGTAGCGGTATTCGAAGCGGCCCGGGGGCAGAGACAAAGAAACTTTCCATTTTCCGTTGCCGTTTTTCTTAAGGCTAGCTTCCTCAGGATTCCAATGATTAAAACTCCCTGCCAGGCTCACCTGAGCGGCTTGCGGGGCAAAATATTCAAACTCGACTTTTTTCTCTAACTTGCGTTTTCTTGCTGGGTTAGCAGCTACTTGAGCTTTCATTTTCTTGGCTCCTTTCTCGGGATAGAAAATTAAGACTGCCGATGGATGCTTTACGAAACGAATGAAGTATATAATAGAAAAAAGGCCTTGCCAAGCCTGATGTTCTCATTATAATACGCCGCTTATGTGGCATTGTGCTATTTGTGATAAAAAACCGATTGTCGGGCGTTCCATTGCCCGCCGCGGTCTGGCCAAAAAGTCAGGCGGCGTAGGTAAAAAGATTACCGGGATTACAAGACGCCGTTTCTTCCCCAATCTTCAGAGAGTCAAAGTCCGCTTCCCCAATGGCACCGTAAAGCGTATTAAGGTCTGTGTAAGCTGTCTGCAGGCAGGAAAAGTCACCAAAGCTGTTTCTTACCGCCAGATTACCCCGAAACCTCAAGCGGCGTAATCCCCTTTACTTCCAGAATTAAACTTTCCATCCCGTCCCAAATACGCGTTTTAACCGAATAAACCAGATCCACTTTCGCGTCTTTTTCGATAAAGGAGCGGTCTGTTCCCGGAGTTTTAGCGGACCAGAGGGCTTCGTAAGTCACAGAACCGTCCGTCACCCAAAACTGAAGTGTCCGGGAATTTTGTGAAACAGGCTTGTTTTTGATTTGCAGATTTTTAGTTTGAAAAACAGGCCGCGGATTCCCGGCCCCGTGGGGCTCCAGCATTTTTAGTTCCCGGATCAAGCGGGGCCCCAGGTCGTCCAGTTCGATTTCCAAATCGACCGGCACCTTGCGGATAAAAGTCTCAGGCGAATAGGTCTCGGCAGCATATTGGTTCACACGCTGGCGAAAAACAGCCAAGTTTTCTTCGCGGATTGAAAGGCCCACCGCTTGCTCGTGTCCTCCGAATTCTTCAAAAAGATCTTTGCAGCTTTCAAGCGCGTTAAAGAGGTGAAACTGTTTGATTGACCTTCCGGAACCTTTACCAATCCCGTCGTTGACCGCAATGACAAGCGCAGGCCGGTGAAACCTGTCGACAATGCGTGAAGCCACAATCCCGATCACGCCCGCGTGCCAGCCCCGGCGCCAAACCACAATCACCCGGTCCCGGTTAAAGTTAACGGACTTTTCAACTTCCAGCATGGCCTGCCGTACGGTTTCGCGTTCCTCTTTCTGGCGCAATTTGTTTTCTTCATTGAGCACCTGGGCAAGGCTTTCAGCTTCCTTAGCGTTTTCAGTCATAAGAAGCTGCAACGCAATATCAGGCGTACTCATTCTTCCGGCGGCATTGATCCGCGGGCCCAAAACAAACCCAAGATGGCTTACGTTAAACGCGTGCGCTTTAACTCCGGCAGCCGCGGCAAGCGCCTTAAGGCCTATATTGGGTTTTGTGGCAAGAAGCCTCATGCCGTGCTTAACCAAAATGCGGTTTTCTTCTTTAAGGGGAGCAATATCACAAACGGTTGAAAGAGCCGCCAAATCCATCCAGGCAAAGGCCCGCTCTCCAAGGAGCGCCTGGCTCAACTTAAAAGCGAGTCCCGCCGCGGATAGATCCTTAAAAGGATAAGGGCAATCTTCCTGCTGAGGATTTAAAATCACGGTGGCGGGCGGAAGCCCTTCTTTCGGAATCCGGTGATGATCAATTACAATCACATCCATGCCAGAGGTGCGCGCTGTCTGAATCTGACGGTGAGCGGTAATCCCGCAATCCGCTGTGATAAGGAGAGAAACGCCTTGTTCATGACCTCGCAAAATTGCTTCAACGGAGACGCCGTAGCCGTCTTTCATCCGCTCCGGCAGAAACGTCTGGACTAAAGCGCCAAGGGTATCCAATGTCCTTGCCAGAATCGCGGTTGCCGTGACACCGTCCACGTCATAATCCCCGTGGATCAAAATTTTTTCCTTTCGGGCTACGGCCTGTCGGATCCGCTTCAAAGCCAGATCCATCCCTTTCATCCGTAAGGGGTCTTCCAAATTTTTTAGCTCAACGTGGATAAAACGGTCTATTTCGTGCGGGTCTTGAAACCCGCGTTTGGCAAGAAGTTCTAAAAAAAGAGGGCTGAAAGAAAGCGAAACCGTATCGTCAATTAAATTCAACGCGCCTTCCAGTCAACCACAAGAGCTGTGGCAACGAAGATGGTTGAATAAATACCGACGCAAAAACCGACCAGCATCGCAAAAGCAAAATCATTGATTGCACTTCCGCCGAAAAGAAAGAGAGCAAGCACCGCGAGCAAGGCTGTGAGGCTTGTGATGATCGTGCGGCCAAGGGTCTGATTAATGCTTAAGGTCACAATGTCCGCGAAGGACATTTTCTTCATAATTTTCAGATTATCCCGGACACGGTCAAAAGTCACAATGGTGTCGTTGACCGAAAAACCCATAATGGTCAGGATCGCGGCCACCGTGGGCAAATTGATTTCCCGGCCGCTTAAGGAATAAACTCCGAAAGTAAAAAGGGTGTCATGGAAAAGCGCCACCACGGCTGCAAGCGCAAATTTCCATTCAAAGCGCCACCCGAGATAGATAAGAATCCCCAAGGCTGACCATAAAACCGCCCAGAGGGCCTTTTCTTTTAAATCCTTGCTGACCACAGCGCCGACCTGGTCCACGCGCATCACCTGAAACCCCTGCGCGCCCGCCAGTTCGGCCGTAGCCTCTTCAATCTTTTTTGTATCGCTCTCCGAAGTCTTTATAATGACCTGATTTTCTCCGGCCTCTCCATACGTTTGAAGCGTCAAACCCTTGATTCCTTTCTTTTCCAAAACCGTACGCAATTTGGACATCTCAACCGGGGATTTAAATTCAATCTGAGCAAGCGTTCCGCCCAAAAATTCCACACCGTAATTTCCCTGACCGCGCAGAAAAAAACCGCCAATTCCTAACGCGAGCGTCAAAACGGAAAATCCATAGGCGAGAAAACGCCCTTTCAGAAAGGGAATATTACCGACTTTAAATCCCTGCATCATTTTCAGGCTCAAATGCGGGTTCCGGGACAAGAGAAAATCAAAAACGGTGCGCGTCACAAGAATCGCTGAAAACATGCTGGCAAGAATACCAATGGTAAGGGTCACAGCAAAACCTTTGACTGGCCCTGTCCCAAAGAAGAAAAGGATAATCGAGGTCACAAGCGTGGTGATATTGGAATCCAGAATCGCGGAAAATGCCTTGTGGTAACCGGCAGAAACCGCGGCCCGCGGCGTTTTCTTGGCCTGGATTTCTTCGCGGATACGTTCATAAATAAGAACGTTCGCGTCGACAGCCATACCAATCGAAAGAATAAAGCCCGCAATACCGGGGAGCGTTAATGAGGCTTGTACGGCCGCTAAAATGCCCACGGTCACAATCCCGTAAATAATCAATCCAAAGTCCGCAATCAGACCGGCGGTTAAATAATAGACCGGCATAAAAAGCATGACAAGCAAGGCGCCGAAAATGCCGGATTTAATGCCTTTCTCAATGGAATCACGGCCAAGGTTTGCGCCCACTGTGCGCTCTTCAATGACATTCACGGGGGCTGGAAGAGCGCCGGCCCGCAGCACAAGGGCAAGGTCGCTTGCTTCCTGCGACGTAAAATTCCCTGAAATCTGCGCCTGCCCGTTTGGAATCCGGTCACGGATCACAGGGGCGGAATGCACTTTGCCGTCTAAAACGATAGCAAGCCGCTTGCCGATATTCTGAAACGTAAACTGGTCAAAGATTTTCGCTCCTTCTTTATCAAACTGGAGCTGGACAATCGGCTGGCCGTACTGATCAAAGCCCACGGAAGCATTCGTAAGGTGATCGCCGGTAAGAGCGGCTTCAGTGGCCAATAAAACTTTAGAGGCGCCCATCCCTTCCTTAATTTCCTTATATTCGTAACCTTCCGGGATCTGGCCGGCTTCGGCTTTTTCAATCAGGGCAGAATCTTCGGAGACAGTCTTAAATTCCAGATGCGCGGTCCGGCCCACGATTTCTTTAGCGCGTTCGCGGTCGGTGATACCCGGGAGCTGGACGACCACCTGGGTACTGCCTTGTTTTGAAATCGATGGCTCCCTTACTCCCAGCTCGTCAATGCGGTTACGGATAATTTCAACTACCCGGTCGGTCGCGTCTTCGCGCCCTTCCGCGGGCATCTTGCTGGTATCTACTTCAAGTAAAAGCTGCATGCCGCCCTGCAAATCAAGGCCAAGGTTAATTTTATCCTGCGGAGGGTAAGCCTTCCAAATACAGAAGGCCGTAACAAGAATGATGAGTATGACTTTCCACTTAAAGTATCTATCCATACAAGCTCCTTAAAAAAAGCGAGTGTGTTTTCTCAAGTAAAGTTAAGAGCGCAATCCCGTAACCGCGCTTTTCAAGACTTCAATCTTGGTGGTTTCGCTATCCCCCACCTTAATCACCACATAGTCATTTTGAAGACTGGTGACTGTTCCAATGATACCACCTGAGGTGACAACGTGGTCGCCTTTTTTGAGATTTTCGATCAATTTCTGGACGTCACGCTGCCTTTTCTGCTGCGGCCGGATGAGTAAAAAATAAAAAACAACAATCATGAGGATTAGCGGGAGAAAGCTTAAAAGAGGGTTTGCTTCGGTTTGTCCTGCGGCAGGTGCGGCATAAGCCATTTTTTCAAACATGATCTAGCTCCTTAAGGTTAAATTATCGGCACTCGGGGTCAAAATGATTGACAAAACTTTCTTTAAATTCCATCAGCTTCCCCTCACGGATTTTCTGCCGCAAGGTTCTTACCAGTTGAACAAAATAATACACGTTGTGAATCGACACAAGCTGCGGGCCCAGCATTTCATCGGCATTAAAAAGATGCCTGAGGTAGGCGCGCGAAAAATGCCGGCACGTATAACACTGGCAATTCTCAGCCAATGGTTTTGAATCCGCCTGATACTTACCGTTGCGCACAACCACAAGCCCAGTATCCGTAAAGGCCGTTCCGTTGCGCCCGTACCGCGTCGGGTTGACACAATCAAAAAGATCAGCGCCCCGCGAAACCGCTTCAAGAAAATCAAGCGGCGTTCCTACCCCCATCAGGTACCTCGGTTTATCCTGAGGCATCTCGGGCAGAACTGCATCCAAAATTTCAAGCGTCTCGAGTTTACTTTCCCCCACACAAAGCCCGCCAAGGGCATACCCGTCAAAACCAATTTCCACGGTCCGCTCAAGCGATTCACGGCGAAGATCCGCAAAGGTCCCGCCCTGGACAATCCCGAAAAGCGCCTGGGATTCGCGGTGGTGATGGCTTTTAGCTCTTCGGGACCAGTCAAGCGTGAGTTCAAGCGAACGCCTGACCCGGTCCTTGTCTTTGGTCGGAGGCGGACAATCGTCAAAGATCATCGCAATGTCGCTTCCGATGGCTTCCTGGATTTCAATCACTTTTTCCGGAGTCAGGAAAATTTCCTTGCCGTCAAAGTGAGACTGAAACTGAACGCCATCATCGGTGATTTTGCGCAAGCGGCTTAGGGAAAAAACTTGATACCCTCCGCTATCCGTTAAGATGGGGCCTTCCCATCCCATAAACCGGTGCAGCCCGCCAAAGTTTTGAATTATATCGATTCCCGGCCGGATGTAAAGGTGATAGGCGTTGGCCAGAATAATCTCCGTGCCCGCATCCTGCAAATCTTTTGGCGTCAGTGCCTTGACGGTGCCTTGAGTTCCCACGGGCATAAAGACCGGAGTTTCAAACGTTCCGTGGGCCGTTACGATTTTCCCTGCTCGCGCTGGCGATTTTTGGTCACGGTGCGTGACTTCAAATTGAAATGGATGAATCATTTTTGATGATAGCACGCGTAATTCCGGGGATACAATACTTAATTGGGTTTGCAACTCGAGAAGCAGCCCTGTGGGGTTGTATGTTTACGGGACGCTATTCTTTTGCGTGAATGGACCCGTGTTGCGTGTTCTTGATGAAATCCGATCTTTGGCTTTTCCGGAGGCGGAGGAGGATTTAAGAGTTCCCGAATTTCGTCAAATAGCCGAAGGATCGCTCCTTCATGGACATCTAAACGTTTGGTAAGCTTGCGTTCTAAGTCGGCAAGTTTTTTGGATAATACTTCGCTACCTGCCAGTGCCTCGCGTAGTTTGATAAAAGCTCTTACGACATATAGGCTCATGGCAATGGCTTGGGGACTATTGAGAATCGTAGCAGCCATAACCGCACCATGTTCTGTAAAGACAAAAGGAACTTTTCGCCGTCCTCCGCGCCCTTTTTTTGATGTTGCAAATTGCAACATCAAACGCTTAAATTCAACGGCATTTAATTGAAACATGAAATCATCAGGAAATTTTTTCAGATTCCGCCGGATCTGCTGATTCAGGCGCGTTGTTGTCACGCCGTAGATCTTCGCGAGATCGCTGTCGAGCATAACGCGACGGCCGCGGATCAAGTGAATAGTAGGCTCGATAAATTTAAGATTAGTATCCGACATAAATTCCCCTTCTTGATAAAGTCGAGTGATTTTAAAATGGATAGATTAGAAAATACAAGAAAGGAATCGGATTAATTAGCTAAATGTAGCGCAGCCTGCTTACGGAAATTTCATTAATTTCCGAAGCAGCGGTACTGAAATATTAATTTCAGTGCCGACGCTACTATTTGTGGCGTTTGCGCTACAAGGTTATCGGACGAAGGGAGGAAATTGGGGACTGTCCGCTTTCGTTTACCGCGTTTACCGGACGCCGTCCAGAGGGAGACGTTATTTTTATTATACACACTGAAATTAACCTCTCCCCGCGGACGGCGTCCCGTTTATATAAATAAATATAAAAAGTTAAAAGTAAACGTATTTACGACTCACTACACTAGCGTATTTAATGAATTAACTCGCCGAGTAATGCCGCCTTAACTTCAGCAGGCAATAAACACTTAAAAGAGCAACAACTGCGAAAAAATTTCGCGGAATTTCTGGAATGGCTTCTGGACTAAAGCCTGGGATAGGTCCACCACCACCACTTGGGCTTCCTCCCGAAAATCCGTTTACAAAGTAAGTGGGTGATCCAACCACAGCTTGATTGCGGCCGCTTAGATCGATAGGTATGGTATTTCCATATTCATCCACCAAGTACGTTTTAGCTCGCAGTAATTCTCCCGTCTGAACGTCATAATAATTCATGACGGGTATAGCGCTGTCATAATCATAAGGATCCTCGTAATAGTTGGCGGCTACAGCTAATACATCGGTTCCCGGCACGACAGAATCCCCTACCTCTGAATAATCAAAATCAGTGCCTTCCTGGAATGCTATTCGCGACACACCCTGGACTGATGTGACGAAATCAGACATAGTGGCAACATCCGAAGTGAAATCCGGGAAAAAAATTTTCGATATTTTTGTGTTATTTAAAAAGGATAGCTGATTAAGGTACGAGACGAATATCGTGTCTCCGCTCCAATCGATTGCCAGGGATGCAAAATAATTGCCGCTGTTGTCCTGAGGATGTGCGAACACCAATTCCGGCTGGGCGCCTTCCAGCGGAAGTCCATTGCTATCTAAAGTAAGCCGGTATAATCCTGAGAGCGTGCCGCCGCTGATAAACCACAACTGCGCGGGTCGAATAAGTTGATTGTTTAAAAATACTTCCGGTCGAACCACGACATCGTAAATATTGCATGAACCTCCGCATGGCCAAAGAAGCCCAGGCTCGCCATATCTGCTGCCAATTTGTATTCCTCCCGGGGAAGGGAATCCGGATTGTAGGCCAATATAAACCTTCGAGGTTCCACCGGAGAAATGAGTGAGCGGGGACGCGCCAGTCAACGCCCCCCCCCAGAGATTGGAGGTCCCTACAAAGGCACTGTTAAAATCACCGTAAGGATCCAGAAATGTCAGGCGGCGTTGGGAATCACCCACTTGCGAAACCATAGCAGCACTATAATGATTTGTGGCTGCTATCACAGGTTCTCCTGTAATCTTGTCTTTCAAAGCAACTAAATCACCATACTCAGATGGTAAAGCAGCGGTTGCGTTGATTAAGATATCATCAAGCATGCGCAACCTGTCGGGACCGCCAAAATCATCAGAGGCATGATTTAAGGTTGCCTGATTGGTGCCATGTTCGGGATTTGTTGAAAATCGTTGATCAGGGACTTTACTAACCCATTGATCATTATCAGCATATACCATTTTATTGGTGACTAATACGATGAAACAGACACTCAATAGCATCGCACTTCGCCATTTCAAATTGTGCTTTGCGGGAACGCTCATTTTTTTTGGCCTCCTCATCGCTTCCATACAAAGAGTAATTGGAAAATCAGGATTCATCAAGCCCATACGTTAAAAACTGTAATAAGCTATTTATGCCCGTAAAAAGACTTTCCCAAACCTCTAAACAAAAAGGGCTTTTAGGAGGCGTTACTATGGGTGCCAGGCTCATGTTAAAAATGCGCTTCCACCAAAGATTGGTCAATTAATCTATCATAAGGGCCTTCGAGATGCACAAAGTCTCTATAAAATCCCTGCCTTATTGATTCATCCAATCCTAAAGCCACATAATAGGGGTCATCGTCAATCAACGTATCTTTTTGGCCGTAGGCATAATGACGATAACTCGACCAAGGATAATCCTCAGCAAATTTTACAATTCCGGCACGTATCGCATTCCGTTCGATGTATCTTCCGCATTCTAAAAAATAACTCTCCCGTTCAATAAGAGGACTCTTATACCTGCCCTGCCACAAATGCCCTACATAATCACAGTCCTTATGGTACCATCTTGAATATTCAAAAAGAAGATATTGCATTAATTTTGGTAAATCCTTGCCATTTCCCATCTGCCCCAGCAAATGAATGTGATTGGTCATCAAACAATAATGCGATAGCTTCCACGCAAATTTATCCTTCGATACTGCCAATAAATGTTTAAAATATTCATATCCACCGGCCTTTGAGAAAATAAAAAGGCGGTTATTACCACGCGCAATCAAATGGTAATATCCGCCATCCAACAACTGTCTCGGTTTCCGAGGCATAAAAAAACCCTCCTTTATTTCTTAGGAGGGTAAGTTTCTCGGTCTTTACGGGATTCTCCCAACCCTTTTTAATTTTGAAAGTGATTTTATCTAATTTTCTCCGTCATGTCATTACTTTCTTCCTGTTTTTAGCCTGGCACTGGCAGTAACGCCTCCTATTTTTCTTGGATAAGCCTTATCCCCAAGCTTTTTAACGTCATCGCGCCATCGATAAATATGGGCTACATTAATATCTAATTCCTTTGCGACCGCTGTAACAGATTTTCCAGACTCGTAAGATCTTCTAACTGCTTCTATCTTGAACTCTCGACTGTGTTTTCCTCGTGGTTTCTCTGTTGCCATTGCACACCTCCATGGGTATTCTATTACCCATATTTGAGGTGTCCACTAAATCGGGGGAAGTCCAAATCTTGACATTTGACATGAAACAGAAAATTCACGATTGTTTGCTTTTCGGCCTTTGCTTCGATGACACAGATTGGCCCATACGAACCCTTCAAAACATAATCCGCTCGCCCGGTTGAGGTTGATAGCTCAAAGTGAAAATGCTTCAGATGACATAGGGTGTTTTTAGCACAATTCTATTCGCTCCGTTGTATCTTTTTCTCTGTTCCCTCAGTAAGAATACTTAAATAGCCCTCGTACGAAAACAGACGGTGTCTGCGTTTACCCGTAAATTCTTTGACCAAACCAATCTTCTGCAAATTCAGCACAGCTTTGTTGACCGCCGGAAACGAAAGCTCTAATTCTTTGGAAACAACAGGAAGTGAAACAATAGCGTGTTTCTTAAGAAAATCATGAACGCGCAGAGCTGTGGAAGCTGCTTTTCCCAGCTTTTGAATCTGCCGGCGGTGGACTTCAAACATGGAGAAAAGCTTTTTGGCGGTGGATTCGGCTTCCCCCGCAACTGTTTCAATTCCTGTCAGGAAAAATTCAAGCCACCCTTCCCAGTCACCCTCGGTCCTGACTCGCTGAAGAGTTTCATAATAAACTTTGCGATGTTCTTTAAAATACAAGCTCAGGTAAAGAAGAGGTTCGGCCAGGGCTTTTTCGACACATAAAATAAAGGTAATTAAAAGGCGCCCTAAGC
>Ga0247727_10000355_pt1 | contig 111524 bp, 89 predicted proteins | sample WisWelCaveWW1625_FD_202498 | JGI IMG/M metagenome (GOLD analysis project Ga0247727, IMG submission 202498) | Biofilm microbial communities from Wishing Well Cave, Virginia, United States - WW16-25 | ecosystem: Environmental > Aquatic > Deep subsurface > Groundwater > Cave microbial mat... | reverse complement strand
AGGGTGAAGGGTGAAGGGTGAAGGGTGAAGGGTGAAGGGTGAAGGGTGAAGGGTGAAGGGTGAAGGGTGAAGGGTGAAGGGTGAAGGGTGAAGGGTGAAGGGTGAAGGGTGAAGGGTGAAGGGTGAAGGGTGAAAGGTGAAAGGTGAAAGGTGAAGGGTGAAGGGTGAAAGGTGAAGGGTGAAAGGTGAAGGGTGAAAGGTGAAGGATGAAGGGTGAAAGGTGAAGGTGATTCTAAAAAATTTCTTATCCAAACTTTAAAGACACGGAAAGGAGATTAACTATGGATACCAAAAAGCAAGCGAACTCATCAAGATCGAGCCAGACTGAGGGCAAGTCGTCGGAATACGAGATTATTACGAGTTACAGAGAGCTGAGAGTTTATAAGTTGGCGTTTGATTCGGCGATGCGGATTTTCGAGCTTTCAAAGAGTTGGCCGAAAGAGGAGAAGTATTCGCTGACCGATCAAATCCGGCGCGCTTCGCGATCCGTTTGCAGTAACATCGCTGAAGCTTGGCGGAAGCGGCGTTATCCTTCCCATTTTGTCAGTAAACTGAGTGACTCGGATACCGAAGCTGCGGAGACTGAAGTTTGGCTTGACTTTGCATTGCATTGCGGATATCTTGGAGAAGCTGATCACAAAGAGCTACGTGCTCATTATGACCATATCGGCGGAATGCTGGTCAACATGATGAATAATCCGGAGAAGTGGTGCAAGCCGGTTCGTCGGAGCGAAGGGTGAAAGGCGAAGGGTGAAAGGCGAAGAGCGAAGGCGGATGAAAGGAGAAGGGTGCGCCCATCGCCTGTCGCCCTTCTCCCCTCGCCAATCACCCTTCGCCCATCGCCTGTCGCCACACGCCCTTCATTTTCAACAAATTTTGAAAAATGAGCAACGATCTTCAAAAACAAGAAACCCTCTTCGAGCTCGCCGCCATTCTCGGTCAGCAAAATGACTTCGAGGAAATTCTCCGCGTCGTCTCGCTGAAGGCTTCCACCCTGTTCGATGCGGAAGCCGTCTCGATCATGATGATCAATCCTCGCACACAGCATACCATCAAAACCGTCATGAAAGAGGGGAAAGAAATTGACCGCAAGCCATATCAACTGGCGGAGACCAACGCCATCGGCTGGGTCATGGTGAATAAGCAGCCCTTCTTGTGCGCCGACATCCGAACCGATCCCCGTTTCCACGAGGATATTTTTGCAAAAACTTCCGCCGTGCGTTCCGTGATGTGTGTGGCGTTGCAATGCGAAGGCATCGTTATCGGCTATCTGCTCGTGATGAATAAATGCGACGGCGAGGCATTTGATGAAGCGGCGTTGCGCTTGCTTGAAAAAATGGCAGCCATCGCTGCGCCGTTCTTGAGCAATGTCCAAAAAATTCAGGAGTATTTCGCCGCGCCGTTGCCTGAAGCGACGCTTTTGAGCAAATATGAGCCGTTGGGTCTGTTGGGCAAAAGCAAGCCATTTCTCGAGCTGCTCAAAGCGATTGAAGCGGCCGCGCGTTGCGATGTTCGCGTGCTGTTGGAAGGGAGAACCGGCACGGGCAAAGAGTTGGTGGCGCGCGCGATTCACAAGTTGAGTGAGCGGAGCGCGCAGCCATTCATTGCCCTCGACTGCGGCGCAATTCCGCCAAACTTGATTGAAAGCGAGCTCTTCGGGCACGTGAAGGGCGCATTCACCGGCGCAACTCGTGATCGCACCGGCCTGATTGCAGAAGCCAATCAGGGCGCCTTGTTCATGGACGAGATTGCGAACCTGCCGCTGGAGATGCAGGCCAAGCTCATGCGCGTCTTGCAGGAAGGCGAGGTGCGACCGGTGGGCAGCAATCGCAGCCAGAAGGCGACGTGCGCATCATCTCGGCTTCAAGTGTGCCGCTGCGCGATCTCGTGGCGCAGCAAAAATTTCGCGAAGATTTGTACTATCGCTTGCTGGTTTATCCGGTTCAGATTCCCTCTCTCGAAGAACGCCGCGAAGATATTTCGCTGCTCGCGGAACATTTTCTCAAAAATTTCGCCAGGCAACAGCGCAAGTCGGCGCAATCTTTTGACGAGACGATGCTGGCGTTTTTAGAGCAGCGCGCGTGGCCGGGCAATATCCGCGAGCTGGAAAATTTTGTCGAGCGCCTCGTGGCGTTTGCGCCGGAAGAGGCGCGCGCTTTGGATGCTTCAACGCTGCCGCCGGGAATACGCGAGGAAGTCGAGCGCTTTCACGCCGCGAAAACTTCCGATGATTCGCCGCGTTCTTTGAACGCTCGTCTGCAGAAATATGAAGAAGAGCTGCTGCGGCAGACGCTCATCGAGCACAACTGGAATCAATCGCGCGCCGCCAAAGCGCTGGAGATGCCGGAACAACGCTGCGCTACAAAATGAACAAGCTGGGCATCAGCAAACCGTAATCGTTCGACGGGCGATGGGTGAAGGGTGAAAGGCGATGGGCGCGCCCTTCTCCCTTCTCCCTTCGCTTTTCGCCCTTCACCTTTCGCCCTTCGCTTTTCGCATTTTTCTGCGATTCTCCCCCGCCTTTCGCAATTCCCTGCGATTCTTTCCTCGATCATCTCACCAAATTCTGATCAGCCGAATCCGGCTCATTTCATGATGTTCCAAGACTTTAGCCCGGTTTGATTCTTCCCCCTCATAGCTTGGCACCTCCTTTGACTTATTGTTGATACGAAATCAATCATCATCAACAATAACTCTCGCATGGAAGGATAATCGCCGATGAAAAAGACGAACACAATCATGACCATGGCTTTGACGGCGATCTTAAAATTGTCGTCCCTTTGCCTCGCCCAGGTTGCAAATCTTCTCGATTCGTTAAATGCCCAATCCGATAAAATTGCGGCATTCAACGCGTTGCTTCGCGATTTTGATCTGAACGCCGAGACCCAAAATGGCTATGCGATTACTGCCGCTGAATACGAGCGGCTCAAAACCGCGTGGCAAGGTTTGCCGCAATCTGACAAGCTCCAACTCCTGTCCGGCCTTGCGAGCGAGTTTTGGAGTGGCACCGCCGTACTGGCACTTTTCCATGATTTGAATAACGATAAGGACTGGGAAGCCCACCACAACAATGTGGCGGGTTATAAAGTAAAAGGGCTTTCGCTCACCCTGAGCCGGTGCAATAGCCCAATGCCTCTGAGCGCGGCGCGAAATACGCTGGTCGATCTTCTCCACACGGGAGCGAGCATGTTCAGCGACGGCAGGCTTCAGATTGCCGAGGAAATAAAAACTCAGGCAACCAAACGCGCCGGCGCCGAGGCCCGGCAGCGGCTTGAAAAATGGGAGCAGTTGATTAACGAATGCCAAAACCGCTCGGATATGGACAAGCTCTGGGCTGTGAACGAGTTCTTCAATCGTAAAATCATAGCGAGGAACGACGAGGGAACAGCAAAAGGATGCGACTACTGGCAATCACCGATTGAAACTCTTGTCAGGGGTGTTGGTGACTGCGACGATTTCGCCATGGCCAAATACGTGTCCCTGAGGCTTCTGGGAATTCCCCCTGAGCAGTTGCGTGTGGCCGTGGTTAAGTATCCTCACATTGGTGGCGGCCACGCTGTCCTGCTCTTCTTTCCGCCTAACGAGAAAGATCCCTGGGTGCTCGACAATTTGACCTTCGAGTATCTTAAGTATCTTAGATATACTGATAGTCATATTCTGCGGTTGAGCAAACGAATTGAACGCCATAGAATGAAGCCGATTTTGGGGATCAATGAAAAGTTTTGGACAATGTTTCCGGACGGCTTGAATGAAATTAGGCAAAAGGCCAACCAACTTCGCAAATTTCACAAGTTTGCCACAGCGCTCCTTAACTCACAAAGAGTGTTGCCGCAAACACATGTCGAAAAATCGGATTGGAGTTTCACAGACCTGAGTTTCAACTAATTCAAACAACAAACCCAATTTGCGCATGACCTTGATCAACAAGGTTAACGCAATCTCACAACTCTCAATCAAAAGGTGGTATTACTATGAAACACATTGCAAAACTCTCGTTCATGGCTTTGGCCGCACTTGGCCTCGCGTTGGCTGGGTGTGGACAAAGACAATCCGACAAAATCCTCGCCGCCCGACCCGCTTGAAGGCGAGAAAGCCTTTGGCAACGGCACGATCAAGTCGTGGGTGAGCTTGGATGACAACGGCAATCCCAACGCAATTGGCGTGACCCTCACCGAAGCCGCGTTGTCCAACTTGCCGAATAATCCATTCGGCGTCGAGTTGGCGCTGCCGCAGCAAGCCTCGGCAACGGCATTCAATCATGTCACGTTCGATTGGCTCGCGCAAGCATACGAACCCGAGCCGATTTACGGCCATCCGCATTTCGACGTGCACTTCTACACGATTTCACAAGAGGAGCGCAATGCGATTGCGTGGGGCCCGGATTTTTTGCCAGTGGAAGCGAAGTATGTGCCCAAAGATTACGCAGCTCCGGCAGTTCCTTTTGCTGTGCCGCGAATGGGCGTGCATTGGGGTGATTCTACCGCAACGGAATTGCACGGAGAACATTTCGATAAAACCATGGCTACGGCTTCTATAGAGGCAAGATGGTCTTTATCGAGCCGATGATCACCAAAGCGTTTCTCGAAACCAAGCCGAACGCGACCGAAGTCATCAAGCAGCCGGCGGCTTATCAGAAAACCAGCATGTACTATCCGATGCAGTATTCGGTAAAATACGATGCCGGCAAGAAGGAGTACAGCATCGCGCTGGAAGGGTTGGCGATGAGGGGAATCGAAAGGCGATGAGTGATTGGAGAAGGGCGATGGGCGCGCTCTTCGCCCTTCTCCTTTCGCCTTTCACTCCACGCCTTTCGCCCAGCGCTGCTTCACAATCAAACAATAACATTCGAATGAAGGAAAAATCACTATGAACACACCAGCACAATTCGTCGCAACCAAATTGAGCAACCCCTGGTTGCTTGCTCTTGCGGCCTTGTTCACGATAGCCTGCATCGTAGCAGCCATTCTGAGCGGTCTCATGAATGAGCTGTGGGAAATGATCTATTCTGTTTTCCTCTTCAACGCGGATAGCACGACGAGCTCTTCCAATCCCGGCCAGGCGTGGGCGCATCAGTGGTTTTTCATTAAGTTTTGCCTTGTCCCATTCGGCGTGGCGCTGATCGCAGAGGTGATCGTGTTTTTGTTTCTCTGTTACGTGGGATTTAGTGAAGAGTGATTGGCGAAAGGTGAAGGGTGATAGGTGAAGGGTGCACCCATCGCTCTTCGCCCTTCTCCTATCGCCTTTCGCCCCACGCCCTTCACCCTTCGCCCATCAAAAAAGGAGTGCAACATGAAAAAATTTCTGAAAATCTTCGGCGGGATGGTGCCGCTTGCCGGCGCAGGTTTGGCTTATTTTCTATGGCGCTATCCCCAAGTTGGCGCAGCGGCCAATCTCAAGATTGAACCGACACCCGCGAGAATTGCACGCGGCGAATATTTGGTCAATCACGTGACGCACTGCTTTTCCTGTCATGCGACTCCCGATTACAATTATTATTCCGGCCCGATTGTGCCCGGCACGGAAGGCAAGGGAGGAACAAAGTTCGAAGACGAAGACCTTGGCAAGCTTTATATTCCCAACATCACGCCCGCGGCTTTGAGGAATTGGAGCGACGGCGAGATTGTCCGCGCCATCACCTCCGGCGTGAATAAAAACGGCGGCGCGCTTTTTCCGATGATGCCATATTTGGAATTCAGACATCTGCCCGAAGAAGATGTGCATGCGATCGTGACATATCTCCGAACCTTGCCGCCGATTCCGAACGAGGTGCCGAGAACGCAGTTTTATTTTCCGTTCAGTCTGGTGGCGCGCACGTTTCCGCAGCCGTACAAGCCGGAGCCCCGGCCAGCGGCTTCCGACACGGTGGCTTATGGGAAACTTCTCACCAGCGTTGCGGGTTGTCACTTCTGCCACACGCAAACGAACGACAAAGGTGAGGCACTTCCAGGCATGGATTTCGCCGGAGGGTTAGAGCACTATATTCCGGAGAGGGGCATCGTTCGTTCCGCCAACATCACCCCGGATGAAGACACCGGCATCGGCGCGTGGGACAAAATTTATCTTGTCACCCGTTTCAAAGAATATGCGGATTCGACGAACAGCCATATTCCGGTTGCCAAAGACGGCGAGAATACGGTGATGCCGTGGACGATGTTCGCCGGCATGACCGAAGCAGATTTGGGCGCGATCTACACCTATTTGCGCACGGTGCAGCCGGTGCGTAATGAGGTGGAAAAGCATCCGAAGACGGATATGATGACGCTGAGGTAAAAACGAAAGACGAAGGGCGATTGGTGAAAGGCGATTGGTGAAGGGCGAAGAGCGAGGGGAGAAGGGTGAGGGAGAAGGGCGCGCCTTTCTCCCTTCACCCTTCACCAATCGCCTTTCACCCCTCGCTCTTCGCCCCTCGCCCTTTCGCCCTTCAACTCATTGCTGTCAACCAATCACTGTATCAATTCCAAACAAGGAGGAGCTATGAAGCTTACACAACTGTTTCAAAAACTTTCGCTTTTGGCCACTCTGCTGACCATCGCGAGCCGCGTTGATTTGCACGCGCAAACCAACGTGAGCGTTTACGCCACCGGACTCACGTTGCCCATCGGTCTTGAGATCGATAATCAGGGACGTCTCTGGGTGGCAGAACAAGGCACCGCCAACAACGATAGCCGGATTTCCGTGGTGACCACGGATGGAATGGTTCATCCATTTCTCACCGGACTCCCTTCCGCGGTGGTTGAAGGCACTCCGTCGGGCGCAGAACATCTCTATTTGGACGCCAACGGCAATTTGCTAATCCTTCAGGGCGGGATCTCGAATTTTCTTTCCGCGTCGGTTTTAACGATTAGCACTGCAGGATTCACGCCCGGCGATACTTCTCGAAAAATTGACGATCTGAAGTCGGTTCACAAGATTGGCCGGTTCTCTTTGAGCCGCGGCGCGACAGAGTCCAACCCGTATACGCTGGCAATCGGGCCGGAGAATAATCTCTTTATCGTCGATGCCAGTCTCAACGGCATCGTGAAACTGGAACGATGCACGGGCAACCTCGACGTTTTTGCCGCGTTTGCTCCGATCCCGAATCCCACGCCGATAGGCCCGCCGGTGATCGATGCCGTGCCGACGGGGATCGTTTTCCGCAACAACAAATTTTATGTCGGCGGCTTGAGCGGATTTCCCTTTTTGCCGGACAGCTCGCGGATTTATGAAGTGGATCTCAACGGCAACGTTTCCGTCTTCAAAAGAGGCCTTACCTCCGTGGTCGATTTGGCGATCGATCCTCGCGATGGCAATTTAGTATTTTTGCAATTCGGACGCTTTGCCTTTGATCCGCCGCCCCCGGACTTCAGGCCGAATTCCGGCGGCGTCTTCAAGCTGAAGAATGGCGCCGTTGATACCATCGCGTTTGGGTTGAATTTCACCGCCGGATTGCGCTTCAACACCAATGGCGATCTTTTTGTTTCAAGCATCGCGGACGGCCAAATTCTGAAAATCACCTTTCCCGTTACCGCGGTTGAAACGCGCCCGCGCCAGGGCTTGCCCAGGGAATTTGGCCTGGCGCAGAATTTTCCCAATCCCTTCCCCTCGAACGGGAAAACTCGAATCAGCTATCAACTTGCCAGGCCGGGCCGCGTTGTAGTGCAAGTATTCAACCTGATGGGGCAGGAAGTGCGAACGCTGATCAACGAATTCAAACCCGCCGGCGCTTTTGAGGTGTTATGGGATGGAAAAGACAACGCCGGTCGTCAACTGTCCAATGGAACGTATCTGTACCAGATTGAGGCGCAAGGATTAGTGCAGACAAAGAAGATGGTGTTGTTGCAATAGAAAGTTGAAGGGAGAAAGGCGAAAGGTGATGGGCGAAGGGTGAAGAGCGAAAGGTGAAAGGCGCACCCCTCGCCCGTCGCCCTTCCCCCTTCTCCCTTCGCCCATCGTTTGAGCGGCACGGAGAAGGCGATCTCATTGAATGGGATCGCCTTTTTGTTTTGGATGAATGGGTTTCGCCACGATGGTTCAAAATTTTCCTTGCATTTTTAGGGAAAGTGATTACCCTTAAACATAGGGCAATTTCGGGTAATCCAATGATCGGCCAAACTATCTCCCACTATCCCGCTTTACCCCGACTTTCCTTCAGTAATGAAATTAAGGATGGTCGGGGCACAACGGGACAAAATCCTCGCCAAGCTCGGCGAAGCCTGCCCAGCCGCAGGCCAGGGGCGGCATGTCTTCCTTCAGTAAAAAATATAATAAACTGATCCCACATGCGGGAGGCGTCGTCTACAAAGCCGAGGACACCCGATGGGCGCAGCCAAGCTCAAGCGCATCGTCGCTTTTAAACTCCAATAGGAGTGCAATGTTTATAGTACGAGCGTTAAATAAAATCACGAAAACTCCGTAGGAGTGGCATGTAATTTATCGCATGGAAGCAGAAAATGGCAAATACCTATACCCAAATCTACATTCATGTCGTCTTCGCCGTGCAAGGTCGGCAAAATCTCATTCCCAAAGAGCACAAAGAAGAGCTGCACAAATACATCTGGAATCATTCGGAACAAGAAGCAGAAATTGATCGCCATCAACAGCATGCCGGATCATATTCATATTTTTATTGGCATGAAACCGAGCATCGCCTTATCCGATTTAATCCGCGATATCAAGAACGATTCATCAGCATTCATCACCGGGAAGAAATGGGTTCGGGGTAAATTTAATTGGCCGGAAGGATTCGGAGCGTTTTCATACGGGCATTCACAAATCGATGTCGTGGTGAAATACATTCAGAACCAAGAAGTCCACCACACGAAGAAGACGTTCAAAGAGGAATATCTGGACATGCTCGAGAAATTCAACGTGGAATATGATGAGAGATATCTTTTCAAATGGATCGAAGATGAGAAGATTGATCGTTAGATTCTAGGCCGGAACAACATGCCACTCCTACGGAGTTTTCATGACTTATTAGACAATTGACTATAAACATTTCATCCCTAGCGGGATTGACGCTAACAGCCTTGAAGTTGACGTGCATTTGCAAAACGACAGGCTAAGATCATGATCGGCCAAACCATTTCTCACTACAAAATTTTAGAAAAACTCGGCGAAGGCGGCATGGGCGTGGTCTACAAAGCCGAGGACACCAAGCTCAAGCGCATCGTCGCGTTGAAGTTTCTGCCGTCGTCCATCATGGCGAGCGAGGCGGAGAAAACGCGCTTCATTCACGAAGCGCAAGCGGCGGCGGCTTTGGATCATCCCAACATTTGCACCGTCTACGAAATTGATGAAGCCGATGGACAACTCTTTATTGCGATGGCTTATGTTGAAGGCCAAAGCTTGAAAGAGAAAATCGAAACGGGGCCGTTGAAGCTCGACGAGGCGCTGGGGATTGCCATGCAAGTTGCCGAAGGCTTTCAAGCTGCGCACGAGAAAGGCATCACCCATCGCGACATCAAGCCTGCCAACATCATGCTCACTCCCAAAGGCCAAGTGAAGATTATGGATTTCGGTCTGGCGCGAATGCAGGGCCGCACGAAGGTCACCCAAGAGGGCATGACTGTTGGAACGGCTGCATATATGTCTCCCGAGCAGGCGCGCGGCGAGCCGGCCGATCATCGCACCGATATTTGGTCTTTTGGTGTCGTGCTTTACGAGATGATCACCGGACAGCATCCCTTCAAAGGCATGTACGATCAGGCGGTGATGTATTCGATCATGAACGAAGAACCGGAGCCGATGACGGGGTTGCGCACCGGTGTGCCGATGGAGTTGGAGCGCATCGCCAACAAAGCTCTCGCGAAGAAAATAAACCTGCGCTACCAGAATGTCGAAGATCTGCTCGTTGATCTCAGGGCCTTGCAGTTGCGACCGAAACCCAGCGCCGTGTCGCCACCGCCGATCAGAGCAAAAGCGCCGGAGCGTAAACAACCTTGGCTTTACGGAGGCATTGCCGGACTTGTCATTTTGCTCGTTGCGGCGGCGTTGTTCTTCTGGCCAAAAAAGCAACCAAAGGAGACGTTCACTTCCATTGCGGTTCTGCCTTTTGCGGACATCAGCCGGCAAAAGGATCAGGAATATTTTTGCGACGGCATGACGGAAGAGATTCTCACCAGGCTCTCCAAATTGAGAGAATTGAAGGTCATTGCCCGAACTTCGGTGATGCGCTACAAAGCTACCGACAAGAGCATCAAAGAAATTGGCGCCGAGCTGGGGGTTGCCACTATTTTGGAGGGCAGCATTCGCAGGGAAGGGGACAACATTCGCGTGACCGTGCAGCTCGTCAAGGTGGAAGACGAGTCGCACTTGTGGGCGGAAAATTATAATAAGAAGCTGGCCAGTGTCTTTGATTTGCAGGATGAGGTTTCACAAGCCATTGCGCAGGCCTTGCAGGTGACGCTGACGCCGGCTAAAATTTCTGCGCTGGCGAGCACGCCGCCGAAAAATACCGCAGCGTATGAATATTACCTGAAAGGAAATCATCAACTCTTTAGCAAGTATGTCCCTTCGACTCAAGAAAGCGATTTTCAAGCCGTGTTGGACATGTTTAATAAAGCCCTCAAAAGCGATTCAAATTATGCGCTGGCGTATGTTGGCCTGGCGGCTGCCTATGAGCTTAAATATGTATTCAGCGGGTTTAGCGATCAAAAAGCGCTCGAGCTTTTTAAGAGGAACGCAGAAATCGGCGTGGAAATGGATCCGAATTTGGCTGATGCCCACGCGACACTGGCCCACGCTTACGTAATGACCCCAAAGCCTGATTATGATCGGGCCTATAAAGGCCAAAAAACCGCCTTGCGACTCAATCCGAATCTTGCCCTGGCCAATCACTTCGCAGGAATTTTTATGTGGTTTTCAGGCTTGACTGATCAAGCTATAAAATATTTTTACCGAACCCTCGAGTTGGATCCATTCTTCCTACTGTCATATAATCATTCGGCATCATGTTTAATGCTGCTCGGCAGATTTGAAGAAGCAGCGGCGCAATTGCAAAAATATGCGGAGATTGAACCGGATGACCTTGGACTATTCCTAGGAGGCGCTGAGCTCGCCATCCTCACGAAAAAATATGATCAAGCCGACAGCTTGATTGCCAAAGCGGAGAGAATCAATCCAAAGTCGATGGAATGGGCGAAGGCATATCTATTTGCCGCGCAAGGCGAGAAAGAAAAAGCGCTGGCGCTGAGCAAACATGAAGTTGTTTACGCCTTGCTGGGAATGAAAGATGAAGCCATCGAGAGCTTGAAGCGCTATGGTGATGAACATGAAAAAGAGGGTCTTTACTTGTATTTGCTCAATTTTCCGCTCTTTGCCGATCTTCGCGATGACCCGCGTTTCATGGCGCTGGTCGAAAAAGAGAAGAAGAAATATGAAGAGTATTTGCGGCAGTATGGGGATTTGGGGGTGTTGGGCGAAGAGTGAAGGGCGAGGGGCGAAGAGACAGAGTGAAAAGCCGAGAGTGAATTGCGCTTCAAGCTCTGCGAATGACACAACGTTCAAAATGCGAATAACGAAATGATTGGCCAAACCATCTCCCATTACAAAATTCTCGCCAAGCTCGGCGAAGGCGGCATGGGCGTCGTCTACAAAGCCGAGGACGCCAAGCTCAAGCGCATCGTCGCTTTTAAACTCCGATAGGAGTGCAATGTTTATAGTACGAACGCCAACTAAAACCACGAAAACTCCGTAGGAGTGACATGCAATTTATCACGAAGTGAAAAATGGCAAATACATATACGCAAATCTATATCCATGTCGTCTTCGCGGTACAGGGCCGGCAAAATCTCATCCCCGAAGAGCACAAAGAAGAACTGCACAAATACATAACCGGCATTGTTCAGAACAAGAAACAAAAGCTGATCGCCATCAACAGCATGCCGGATCACAGTCACATTTTTATTGGGATGAAACCGAGCCTCGCGTTATCGGATTTAGTCCGTGATATCAAGAACAACTCGTCGAATTTTATCAACGAGAAGAAATGGGTCAGGGGAAAATTTAATTGGCAGGAAGGATTTGGCGCTTTTTCATACGGGCATTCACAAATCGAGGTCGTAGTGAAATATATTCAGAACCAAGAGCAATACCACACGAAGAAGACGTTCAAAGAGGAATATCTGGAGATGCTCAAAAAATTCGACGTTGAATATGACGAGAAATATCTTTTTAAATGGGTTGATGAAGAGAAAGATTGATTTTGGGATTTCGGGTCGCAACAACATTTCACTCCTACGGAGTTTTGGCTGTTGGGTTGGTTCCGTGCTATAAACATTTCATCCCTAGCGGGATTAGCGCACTCGTCTCGAAATCGAAGAAACCGAAGAGATAGACCATGCTTGGCAAAACCATCTCTCACTACAAAATCATCGAAAAGCTCGGCGAAGGCGGCATGGGCGTGGTCTACAAAGCCGAGGATGCCAAGCTCAATCCCGCCGTGGCGGGATCAAGTTTCTGCCGTCGTCAATCATGGCAAGTGAGGCGGAGAAAACGCGGTTCATTCACGAGGCGCAAGCGGCGGCGGCTTTGGATCATCCCAACATTTGCACCATCCACGAAATTGACGAGATCGCTGGACAAGCTTTCATTGCGATGGAATCCATCAAAGTTTTTATCTTCCGGAGAAAATCCATGAGACGATGGCAGATAAAAAGCCTCAGTAATAAGATCCCCCAAACACCGTGGTGCGGCCGCCGCGGCGCTCGAGTTTGATGTCCTGCAAGAGCGGGGCCTTGATGCCGAGACGAAAATAAAAGCCTTTGCTGAAACCGGTCGGCGTCCAGAAAAATTGCATTTCCCAGCAGTGCAGATCGCGATAAATGGTGTAACGCTGGTCGACGATGCGCTTCTCGTGCAAATCGAATTGGCCGGACATGCCGACGCGCCAATTTTTGGTCAGTTTGATCTCGGCATTATCCACACTCAGTTGCGCGGTTTTGGCCGGGCGCCGGGGATCGAAACGGCTGTAGTTGTAAGTCAGTGAAAAGCTGGCTTGCCAGGGCACCGCCGTATCGGAGAAAAACTGCTGCGGAGCGAAACGGTCTTTTACCGCCGGCAGGGTCTCTTCAAGTTCGGCCTGCTCCTCCGCCGGCGGCTGCTCTCCCGCGGCGGCGGCTTCCCCGCTTTTGCTTTGCAAACGAAAGTTCGCGCCGAGGTTAACGTTCGTCAGCCGCAGAAACCGGCCGTCTTTGTAAAGATAGCGGTTGATCGTTCTGCCGAGCCGGCGATCGAACACATAGAAGCTGTGCGAAGCGCCGAGACTGAGCGACAGATTTTGCGTCGGGCTGGCAAAAAGTGCCGAGGCCAAATCCGACTGCTTGAACTCTTTGACCGCAAAGTTATGGCTGGTGGAAAAGTTGAGATTGAAGAGATCGATCTTTTTCGGCTTGTCTTCCGGCCCGGTTTTCATTTGAAAAAGATTGCCCACGGAAAAATTCATGCCGGCCAACTTGCCGCTTGGCGTCGATCCGCCGAAACGATCCCGACGAACGACGCTGTCGCCTTTTGACCCCTGCAGCTCTACACTCTCAAAATAACGCCTGGAAAAGTCGGGGCGATAAGAAAAACCGATGCTCGGTGTGACCACGTGCCGCAGCGCGCGGACCGGGCCCAAATTCGGCTGAAAGGTCCCGTAGATCTTTGTATTCGCCGAAATGGTGTAAGAGTATAAATGCCGCGCTTCAAAGCCCTTCTTCACGGTGCTGATGATTTTCGTGCGTGTGCTGTCCGTCGTGTAGCTCGTCGTGCGGTCGAACCAATCTTCATTGACCTGCATACTCTGGTTCAGGTACAGCCAGCCGAAGTAACGTTTGGGGCTGTTGAGCGAAAAATTCAAGTTGTGATTGGCCGAGCTGAGACGATCGACTTTCGTGGCGGTATCTGAAGTTTGTGTTTTGGTATAACGATTTTGCGCGGAAACGGAATAGTTGTAATAAAAGTTTTCGTACCACGGCCGCTCTTCCGGTTTTGTGCTGCCGCCCGCCGGCTTGGGCTTCGAGGAATCCCGGCTGCCGAAAAGCTGGCGCTGGCCGAAGCTGAGGCTGAGCTGCGGCAAGACGCGGTCGAACGTGCCGTTTTGGAGATCCTTGCTGTCGCGCAGCGAGAGGCTCAAGCTGTTGCTGCCGCCGCCGAAGCTTTGGCTGTACGTCGCCTGCGAGATCACATTGCGCCGCAATTGCTGCTGGCGATCGCTGCTGAAAAATTGATAAAAATTGTTGCTGCTCGCGAACGAGCCGGAAGCGGCCAAACGCGCCGTCGGCCCCAATTGCTGGCTGTGATTGAACGAGATATCCCAGCGCCGCTCCTGGCTTCCCTCCAGCTCAAAATTCTTTCGCGTCAACGAACCGCCGAGCGAGCCGCTGAATGAATAGCGTTTCGCATATCTGAGGTCGCCGCGGAAAAACCAGCCGGAATTTTCGTAGTAATCGACCGTCGTCTTCGCATCGAGATAATCGTTGATCGCCCAATAATAACCAAGCTCGCGCAGGTAACGCCCCTCGTTTGTGCTGGCGCCGTAGCGCGGAATGATCAAGCCGGAATGGCGGCCGCTGCGCGTGGGGAAAAAACCGAACGGCAGCGCCAGCACGGGAATCTTGCCGATAAACAGCACGATCGGCTTGGCCACGACGTTTTCCTGGAGCACGACCTTCATCTTGCGGCTCCAAAAATGAAAATGCGGGTTATCTTCGTCGTCGCACGTGCTGTAGATGCCTTTGGAAACGAACAGGGTTTTGCTGTCGGCTCTTTTGATTTGCGTTCCAAAATACTTGCCGTCCTGAAACTCGGTGCGGCCGCGCAGCACCCGGCCTTTCTCCGTCGCGAAATTGTACTCCATGCGCTCGCCGGTTAAAAGATCGCCGCCATCAGAAAAAAACGGCAAGCCCCGTTCCACTTTGGCGAGACTGTCGTTAGCGCCGCTAGCGCCTTTGCCATTGGCGGCCCGTCCGGCGGCCAAGAGCGAATCCGGCAGCGGCTCGGCGACGAGCAAACGCGCGTTCCAATCCACCGTGATTTTGCCCGCTTCGAGCGTCATGGTTTTATATTTCACCTTGGCCCGGCCCGTCAAAACCGTCACGCGCCCGTTCACCTCATTGTCGATCATTTGCGCTTCGTAGTCAATCGGGGCATCCAAATCCGACTGCTGGCGGACGCTATCGGCGCGGGCAGAATCAGGCGGGGCGAGGGAATCAAGTTTTGAAATCGTGAGCGAGTCACGTTTGGCGGGAATTTGCGCTATAGCCGGTTGCCGCGGCCACAACGTCAAACACGACAAAATAATAGCGGCGCTGCAAATCGTTTTGAAATGAGGTCTGGTCACGGCAACTTAATAGTAACGTGCCAATTCTATTGCATGAATCCGTAGCGCGGCTTAAACATAACAAAACATAACCACAAAGACACAAAGATTGATTGGCCTGCGCCTGTAGATTTTCCTGGTGCCCCTTTGTGCCTTTGTGGTTTAGATTTTTTATAACTTTTGGTCAACAATAGCCTAAAATCAAAAACCCCCGCTCTCGTTCGGCGAGCGTTTAGCGCCGCGGCGACGATGGCAGGGGCAACCATGCACTTAAAAAAACCAACGCGGACAAGCCGCAACCAAAGAAGAATTATCGCTCACGGAATTGGAACAGCTCACGGAATTAATTTTCAGAAAAATTTCCGTGAGAGTTCTTTTCCGTGAGCTAAATTTTTTGCTTTTTCTGCACCGCGTGGCGTGGCGCCTGCGGCGCCATCTGCGACAAAGATTGCATTTAAAAGAGGCCAATGAGGCCAAAGGTCAGGCACTGCGGAAATACTCCAGCCGCTTGGATTTGGAATCGAGGCCCAAATCTTTCAAGCGCCGGCGCACATCCCACCAACTGACCTTGAAACCGCCGTAACGCGCGGTGTTGAGCATTTGCTTGATCTTCAACGTGCCGGCTTCGGGGTTTTCGCGCACGACCTGGCGGATTTTTTCATCAAGCTTGGGCGGCGCCGGTTTCACCTCGGGGATGGGCATGGTTTCGGTTGCAACCGCTTCGGAGCGGCCGCCAGGACTGAAGCTTGCCCTCTCGCGACGGCCGTCACCCTTGCCGGCAGCGGGGGCACCGGCGGCAGCCGCAGATTTGTTGAAGACGCCCGAAACGGCGCCACGATCGAAATCAGCCACTGCTTCTTCGATCGCATCGAACGCCTTGAGGATGTAATGAAATTCCAGCAGCTCGAACACTTCGTAGACATCCGGAATCATGCGCACCAATTTGAGGTCGCCGCCTTTTTCACGTATGCCTTTGATCTCGCTGATGAAAATACCCCAGCCGGCGCTGCTGATATAATCGACATTGCCGAGGTCGATGATGATGTTGTACGTTCCGGCCTTCAACAACGCATCCAACGAGTGCTCGAGCTCGGCAGACGTCGTGGTATCGATATACCCGCCGACCTTGATGATGGCGATACTGTTGTTAAAACCCGCTTTTTCTACGGACACCTGAATACCTTCCATGGTTCACTCCTAAGACATTCGAACCATAACAAAACCTGATACGCAATATACAAGCGTAATCGTTAAAAGTCAATAAAAATTTAAGCTACGGCTTTTCGCGTCAACATACGGCTGGCGCGCTCGATTTTTTTCCGGATATCGTCACGGCTGGGATCGATCTCCAACACCCGCTGCCACTCTTTCATCGCTTCCATGTATTCACTGCGGTTGGCGTGAATCACGCCCATGTTCTCGTAGGCTGTGGTGTCGTACGGATCCATCTCCTTCACCCGCAGGTACGCGTTGGCAGCCTGCTCGTACATGCGATTGCGAAAATACGCGTTGCCGAGAATACTGAACGCTTCTTTGAAATCCGGATAAATTCGAATCGCATTTTCAAACTCCGCAATCGCCTCTTTGAAGCGCTGATTTTTGTAATGGCGCAATCCGGCGATCAACAGGCGCTCGCGGTCATCCTCACGGCGGCCGGCCCCATTCCAGGTTTCTTTGCGGCGTTCCGGCGCCGCGGCCGGACGCGGCTTCACCGCCGCACTGGTGACGTCCTCGCGCCGGCTGGCTGGAAACGGCGGCGGCGTGGCCGATTTCAATAATTCGTCTTCTTCCTCGGGCGTCTTGGCAAATCCGCCGTGATGCGTGCCGTTGCTCGATTTCTCTTTGTGCAGAGCCTGCTGCAAGGCGCCTTCCGGCCATTCCGGAAAATCTTCCGGCGGCGTGGTCGTCACTTTTGCCGGCGGCTCATCAACGAGACGCACGCTGCTCTCGGCGCCGTCTTGCTCGAGAATTTCATGCACGTCGACATACGGCAAATCACCCTCTGCCGGCGGTTCGCTCGCCTCCGCTTGGGGCGGCGTGTCATCAAAAACTTGCGACAAACTATCCGGCTCGTTTTCCGGTGCGGCGGCTTCCATCACCACGCTGCCGAAGCTGTTTTCGAGCTCCTGGCGCAAAACCTCGTCCACTGCAAAGAACGCCCCTGAATCGTCTTCACTAGGCGGCTCTTGCCGCGGCAGCTCGGTTTGTCCAACCGATGATTCCATCGCCGCCGGCGTTTTGCCGGAAGCCGGCGGACGCTCATCCAAAATAGCGCCGCCCGCAAACAAATCCTCGAAACTGATTTCGATCATGCCGGCCGGCTTCGCCTCCTGGGAGGGCTCTCTGTTTAATGACGCTTCCGCCGCCTCGGGTCCAAACACCGACGACGGGAAATCCATACCCGTTTCCGGTGGCGAGGCTTCCTCGCTTGAGCTGGGTGCATCGCCGCTGCCGGGATCGTCGCCCAAATTCACGCGCGGCAAGCGATCCGGCAAATCCTGTTTTTCCCGTGGCGCAAACGCCGTGAAGCGCATTTCATCCGGCGTGCTCTCTGGCGGCGGTGAAGGCCGGGAAGGCAAAGCCGGAATGGAAGTTCTGCTCTCCCGGCCCTCCGGCAACATCGGCAAGGCACTGCCGGAACGCTTTTTATCCAACAAATCTTCGAGCGGCGTTTGCAAAGTCCGTAAATCGATTTCGGACCTGATGATTTCGCTCTGGTGCCGGCTGTCGATCTCACTATCGCCGCGCGCAAAAGCTGGAACCGGCATCGCAGTTGCCGGCGCCGGCAAACGGCGCGGGGAGCTTTCGACCGGCGGCTCGAATGGCTTCGCAGGGGTTTCGACAGCCGGTTGGGGCTTACCCGGGCGGCGGTCTTCACCTTCCCGGACTTCTGCGCCCGCGCGGCGTTGCGGCTCGAGGGTTTTCTCTTTGCGCTGCTCCTGCACCGCCGCAACGCGCTCGCGGTCGAGAATGATCTTGCCGTCGAGCGTCAGCATCGGCGTGCCGGGCTGCTTCATCGGCCGCCGCGTGCGGCCGCCGCGCGCCACGAAGGCTTCGCGCAACTGGCGCGTGTTTAAACGGCTGCGCACCAGCTCGTCGTAAATTTTGCTCTCGACAATGAGGGTGAAACCGTATTTTTCAGTATTGAGTTCTTCGCTGATGCGCTTGGCGCCGTATTCCGGATGATTTTTTATAATATCGTAAATTTTTACTTTGTCTTCTATGGCAATATGCTTTGCTTCAACCGAGACGTCGGCGTCGATCTCGAAATTCTCGGCGCCTTTTTCTTCAAATTCTTTCTTGTATTTATTGTAATAGGCGTAGGTCGTAATGCCGACGCTCTCGCAGGCTTCGCGAATGCTCACACCGGCGAGAATTTGCTTGTGCGCTTCCTTGGCGCGGCGCAATTCCTCTTTTTCAGGCGAGGTTTTCTCACGGATCGCCACCAGGGTGATGTCGTCCGATTGCGGATTGCCCTCGGTGAACGATAAAATGTCCTCCTTTATCTGCTCAACAAAAGGATTTACCCGCAGTTGGCCGTTCTCGCGGAAGATTTTTAGCAAACGTTCTTCGCCGAAGAGGTCTCTTTTGGCGTTCATGGCTTCGGTGATGCCGTCGGTGTAAATCAGCAAGATGTCTTCTTCCGCCAATTGAATGGTGTCGCTATCGATGGATTTTCTAAAAAGATCTTTTTCGTGCAATTGAATGCCGATGGGAAAGCCGCGCGGATTGAGGTAGTAAGTTTTTTGCGTCGAGGCGCGGTACAAAATCATCGGATTGTGTCCCGCGCTCGCGTAATTGAGCCGGCGGCGCTTGCTGTCGATAATGACGTAAAAAACGGTGACGAACATGCCCTTTTTCATGTCGCCGATCACGAAATCGTTGACGCGAGAGAGCACCTCGGCGGCGTCTTTCAAGCCGCGCGCCTCGGTGCGCAGGGCCGTGCGGATCATCGTCATCACCAGGCTACCGGGCACGCCTTTCCCGGAAACGTCCGCCACGGCGATGCCAAGCGTGTCCTTGTCCACCTCGACAAAATCGTAATAATCGCCGCCGACTTCGCGCGCCGCTTCGTAATAACTGGCAAGCTCGTAGCCTTCCAAATCCGGAAACTCGCTGGGCAGCAGCATCTGCTGAATTTCCTGCGCCACCTGCATTTCTTTTTGCATGCGTTCCTGCTCGGCGAGATTTTTCTGCGAATCGCGGAATTTGGTGGTGATCTCGGAAAACGCCTGCGCGATCTCGCCGATCTCGGACGAGGCGTCGATGTCCATTTCGTCCTGGATTTCGCCGTGGTCGGCCCGGCGCACCCAATCCGCCAGCTTGCGGAACGGATTCATCAAGATATACATCAGAAAAAAAACGCCGACCGCGCTCACTCCGAACATGAAGCCGGCCACGCGCGCATACTCCCAACGGCGCGCCCGGAGGCGTTGCTCCAACCCTTCCGCTAAAACGCGGGTGTGCAATTCATAATTTAAAACGCGCGCATTCGAATCGTCCGCACGCGGTGTCACTTGCAGCGAAATAACGTGATCGTAGACTTCACTGCCGGCTTGCCCATTACGGCCTTCAGAAACCGGCACCGTATAGGCGACAATACCCGGACGAATCTCCCGGCGCTCCGGCGGCAAATTCCATTGTTGATAGAGTTGAGTCGTGTCGGTATGGCCCAACACCATGCCGGTCGGATCGACCAAAACGATTTCCCGAATGTCTTTGCGAACCTGTTCCAGCACTTGAATGGTCGCAATCGCCCCTCTCGCCAGGATGCCGCTCCCATCTTCAAGAAGGCGCGGGTCGTTCAGCCGGTTGCTGACGAATTTGCTGGTGTCGATAAAATCGTTGAAAAATTGCGCCGTTTCTTGCTGCCCGGCTTGCCAGAAATAATAGCCATAAACCAGGCTGATGATGCCAAAGAGCACCAATGTGGTCCGCATCCAATATTTGGCCTTGAGCGAAAAGGGGATCCCTTTGATAGCCTTGGCCATCCTGGGAAGCGGCATGCCCAGGCGCAATCGGCTTAACGGGGTGTCGCGCTTTTTGGTCAGGCGCAGCTCGTTGCCTTCTTCAGTCTTGCGGTAGTCGATCTCATCCATCAAGCGGCGCATGATGAAAATGCCGAGGCCGCCCTTCTTGCCAATATCGACGTAGCGCTGCAAATCCGGATCTTTGACGTGCTTGGGATCGAAATACTTGCCTTGATCGATCAGGCAAATGGTGAGGCTGTTGTTTTTGACGATGGCGCGGATGGTGATGAAGCCTTCGCCGCCGGTGTCGCGGTAGGCGTGGCGCATAATGTTGGTGCCGGCTTCATCGATGGCGAGCTTGAAAGCATTGATAACCCGGTCGGAGAAGGCGTACTTATTCCCAATCCGCGTGACGAAATCACGCAAGTCGGCAAGGTACTCGATGTGAGCAGGAACTTTGAGCTGCTCTTTGACGACGTTTTTAAACAACCGGCTTCTCCTGACAGGCAACGAATTACGCCGATTCCTCTAATCCGCGCAATCCATAAATGTAAACCACGTTGTCATTCCGGAGGAATCTTTTTTATTTCCAGCAAATTTCTAGAATTTTAAAAAGATTCTTCCAGAATGACAGTGATAGCGACGAGATTGACTGTGAACTTTTACCGCAATCCGTCGTTAACGTGTTGATTTTTTGCACAAATGCAATAACTTAAAAAATCGGCATTTTTTTTGTAAATTGCAAGAACTTCTTATAAATTCTGCATAAATTCTGCAAGAACACGTCGATGGGTGGAACCAATGTCATTCAGAAGGGATCCTTTTTCACTCCAGCATAGTGTTTGACAACAAAAAAGATACTTCCAGTATGACATAAATAGTAGTCGTCCATCCAAATCCGGCGCGTTGCTAATTCTTCCTGCTGGTGCGCTCGCGCGCCAAATCGATGGCGTCGAGAATGCGCTTGTTGTAACGATCCAGTTTTTGAATCTCCAGCAGAATTTTCAGGGCCGCGTCGTATTGCTCGTTTTGCATCAGGCTGCTGGCTTCGAGGAAGCGCTGGCGAATGCTCTCCGGCAGCGGGCCGAGGCGGGCGTTGCAGCGCGAGTCAGCGTCGTAATAATATTGCCGCAGCGTCGGGTTCTCGCGGTCCGCCTGCTCCAGCGCCTGGCTGAAAAACTGCTTGGCCGAGCAATAGCTCTTGTTTAAATATTCGGCATAACCCTGCCGGAAAAGCTGCTCGTAATTCAACTGCTTTCGCAAGCTCGCCGCGCGGTCTTGATACGCCTTCAGCTCTGCCGGCGAGACGGAAGCCTCATTCATCAATTGCGTGTAAACCGTGATGGCTTCCACGACCTTGCCCTGGCTCTCGAGCACGCGCGCCTGCCGCAACTGCTCCGAGGCGCGATCGCGAATCTGGCCGTCGGTCTTGGCGATCAAATTTTTGAGCTGCGCATTCTCCGGATCGCGCTCGAGGCCGCGCCGCCACTCGGCAATGGCCTCGCTATATTTGCCGGCTTGCAGATTTTGCATGCCTTTTTTAGTTTGCTCTTCGACAAAAGCGCGCGCCTGCGTGGCAACGGCGTTTTCCTGCGCGGCTTGCGCCAGCCGCTGCCTTTCCGCTTCCGCGTCCTCATCCATTTTGGTTTTGGCGCGCTCCACCCAAACCTCGATGTCGTCCTTCTCCGGCTGCTCGAATGTATCGTATGCGCCGGCCGCCAGATCGCGCGCCTGGTTGAAATTCAAAAACGCGTTGAAATAATCGCCCTGCTGAAAATAGGTTTTGCCCTTGTTGACTTTTTCCTCGAACTCGCTGCGGCGGTTGAGCGAAGCCTGCTTGCGGGTCTCGGCCTCGATCTGGCGGAACAGGCGATCCTGCGCCTCTTCGTACATTTGCGTTTTGGTCTTGCCAAAGTGTACTGTAATGCTGGCACGATGAATGGCACCGAGTCCGAAGTCATCACTGTCGAATTTGCCGTATGCGTAGTCGATTTGAAACTTGTTCTGATACATCACCCCGCCGCCAAAAACCAAAGCCTCGCCGTTGAAACCGACGCGCAGCATTGCCAAGTCATGATAGACATATTCAGTGCCGAAATTGTATCGCATCTTTTCGCCGGTGCTGCTTTTCGGCAGCTCAAACGCCAAAAACAAATTGGCCTGATCCTGTCGAGTACCTAAGCGCATGGATTTGGCAACGCCGCCGCGAATTATATAAGGACGCACATCCGGGCCGAGCCGAGGCTGCAGCACATTGAGTATGCTCATGCCAAACGTCAAATTTTGCAGGACGCCTTCACCAAACTCGGGGCGATAAAGCAACCCAAGATCAACACCGAAGCCTCGCGCAGTGAAACTCGCAAGCTGCTGGCGTTGAATTTTGAAACTGCTGCCAAGCGATAGCCCCCAGGGAATCTGCTTGGCATACGAAAGCAAAAACATATCTTCGCCGGCAGTTCCCTCACCGTACTTGTATCCGGTTATTTCTTCTCTTAAATCAAAGGCGGAAACATCATAGTGCAACCAACCGGCCCCAACCGTACCAAAATTGAGTATGGGATACGCCGCGCCAATAAAGTGATATTTTGCATCCGCGAGCGGCATCAATGGCGAATAAAACATCACCACGCTCCGGTGTTCCAAATAATCCAGGCCGCCGGGATTCCAAAAAATAGTCGAAGCATCAAGCGGCATCGCCACAACGGCGCTACCCAAACCTTGAGCTCTGGCTCCGACACCGAAGCGAAAAACATCTACCGTGCCGGCATAGTCGCTACCCGCAGATTTGTTGCCGCCGTTCTGGGCCAAGACTGCGCTCCCTGACAGCAATCCGGCTATAAGAATCAGAGCCGACCGTTTCGAAATTCGTGAGTGCATGTTCTTCACCGTTTATCTTTAATTATATAGACGCAATGTCAGGCGTTTGCCAAAAATATCTTAGAGTGAGTCGGACTTGCGTAGAAAGATTTTTAAATCTTCACAACATTCGCAAACGCAAGTCCGACTAGATAAGAACTACCTCTTCGTTCGCTTATTTCACCAAAAGCATTTTTCTCGAAATTGTTTGTCGTGTGCCATCGTCTCCTGAAATTTCGATCACATAAGTGTATACCCCTGAAGTCAATCCACTACCATCAAAACTGACCGTGTGGTATCCAGCCGATAATTGTCTGTCGTTATAAGGCGTTGCTACAATCTGACCTAAGGTGTTATAGACGCGCAAGGTTACATTTTGATCGGTTGAGAGACCAAACTTAATCATTGTAATCGGATTGAAGGGGTTGGGATAATTCTGATACAATTCATAGGTTACTTGTTTCTCTTTGTCATCCTTGAAAAAATCAACTGATGAATCATTACTGCGCTTCGAGAGAGAAAAAACGTAAGAGTATTGGGTAGAAGTAGTACCGTTTCCTAGTTGTCCAGCATAATTAAGGCCAGTAGCCCAAACTGACCAATCGGCGGCTTTGTGAATTAAGCTGTGCAGTCCCCCTGCTGCTATGGCTATAACACCTGTTCCTAAAGTCTGCACGGGTGTTGTTCTAGGGCTGACACTTGTGCCATCACCCAACTCTCCCCACATATTGAATCCCCAACCCCAAACTATACCGTCCGATTTCAAGGCAAGATTGTGGGCGCCGTCTCCTGGAAAATATACTGCTCCTCCTGATGATATAGCGATCACACTAGTGAGAAAACCCACGCCACCTAATCCTTTTACCTGTACCGGCGTTATTCGCTCTATTTGCGTACCGTCTCCTAGTTCTCCTGAAAGGTTACTTCCCCAAGCCCAGACCGTACCGTCAGCCTTCAAGGCAAGGCTATGGTATTCCCCTGCTGAAATGGCGACCACATTAGTAAGAAAGCCAACACCTCCGGGTCCTGTTACCTGTACAGGTGTAGATTTGTAATTATCAGTCGTGCCGTCTCCCAACTCTCCATCGTAGTTATATCCCCAAGCTCGTACCGTACCATCACTTTTCAATGCAAGGTTGTGAAAACCACCTGCACTGATAGCAACCACATCAGTAAGAAACCCTGCACCTCCAAGTCCTTTTACCTGTACCGGCGTGGTTTTATCAATATCTGTACCATCTCCCAACTGCCCAAAGTCATTTTCTCCCCAAGCCCAAACTGTGCCATCAGATTTTAGTGCCAAGCTATATCCGTCAGTTCCATAGAGTAGAGTTCCTCCTGCTGAAACAACGATTACATCCGTAAGAAAACCCACACCGCCAGGTCCTTTTACCTGGACAGGAGTAGTTCGCTGCGTGGTCGTACCGTCTCCCAATTGTCCATAGACATTAGCTCCCCACGCCCAGGCTGTACCATCTGATTTCACTGCTAGGCTATGTAATCTTCCTCCATCAATCATGATTGCATTTGTTAAACCACTAACTTGTACTGGACTCAATTGGTTCGTAGTTGTACCATTTCCTACTTGACCTCGACCATTGTGTCCCCACCCCCTTCCTGTGCCATCCGCTTTCACTGCTAAACTGTGATAGTTTCCCGCTCCAATTGTAAGAACACCCGTTATGTTGGTCGCCTGTACAGGGGTCGTACGATTAGTATTTGTACCATCTCCAAGCTGTCCATAAAAATTATATCCCCATGTCTTGATGTTACCATCCGATTTAAAAGCAAGGCTGTGAGCATCCCCTGTTGCAATTATGGCCCCACCGGTCAGACCACTTACCTGGACGGGAGTATTACGATTAGTGTTAGTGCCATCTCCCAATTGACCATAAAAATTGTATCCCCAAGAACAAACCGAGCCATTCGATTTTAAGGCAAGATTGTGATTGCCTTTTGCATCAACCAAGACTACGTTGGTAAGAAAACCTGCACCACCAACTCCTTTGACCTGTACGGGAGTATTACGGTCTATGTTTGTGGCGTCTCCTAATTCTCCCGTACCATTGAATCCCCATGTCCAGACTGTGCCATTCGATTTTTTTGCTACACTATGCACGACGCCTCCGGCGATGCGACTTACTCCAGAAAGAAAACCCACACCCCCGGGTCCTTTAACCTGCACAGGTACGTTTTGGTTCGTGTTTGCCCCATTCCCTAACTGTCCATATAAACCATATCCCCATGTCCAGACCGTGCCGTCAGGTTTTATCGAGAGGCAATGATAGCCTCCGGCAGAAATACTGGAAACACCAGTTAAGCCGGTTATCTGCACTGGGACATTGCTGTCATTATTATTCCCATTACCCAACTGTCCATAGTTATTGCGCCCCCAAGCCCAAACTGTTCCATCTGCCTTTAATGCCGAACTGTGGTCCTTCCCGCCACTGATAGCTACCACGCCTGTTAAATTGTTCACCTGTACCGGGACATTGCTTTGGTTATTGTTACCGTTCCCTAACTGTCCATACAGATTCCATCCCCACGCCCAGACGGTGCCGTCTGATTTAAGAGCAAGACTATGGTATCTGCCTCCAGCAATAGCGATAACGCTTGACAAATTCAGGACTTGCACTTTTGTATTGCTATTGGTGGTAGAGTTGTTCCCTAACTGCCCTTCCAGATTCCTTCCCCAAGACCAGACATTACCTTTTTCAAGCATAAGAGTGTGATGGTCTCCCGGGGCTATGATTGGCTGCACTCTTCCACCGTTACGCGTACCTATCTGAGCGGCGGCACTGGTTGTTAACAAAACGACCGTTGCGATTGTTAACCAGTTTTTGTGAAATGCGGTCAAGCTTTTCATTGTTACTCCTCCTTGAATTGTGATGAAAAGTAGTAGTGGGTTTAAATACAGCTTCTTAACTTCCATGTTTAAGGATTCCCGTTTCTATTACTTTCACGCTCGCCATTTTCGCATCACCAAAACTACCTAAACAATGCTCAACTGGACTGCAACAATATAAAACTTCTCAAGCAATCTCTTCAGATATCTTCGTTCGATAGTCATCCTCTTTTTGTTCCACAGTGAGAACCACTTCTTTAACATAGCAACTTTCGTCATTACCATGCTCATATTGATTTTAAGCGTAGCAATATACACACCATTCATTCTACACGGGTTCACGCTTGCCAACTTGCCATTCCAGAACAGCCGCTTCAAACTGAGTGAAGGTGTGCCTTCAGGATCGTTTGCTGGATAAGATCAAGCATATTACCTCTTAAGCACTGCGACTTTCGTCGTGGCTAACCCAGCGTTGGTTTTAAGCATCGCAATATAAACACCATTTAACACGTGTTTGCCTTTTCCGTTCCGGCCATCCCAAAAGAGTGATCTAAAACCGCCATCTGGCAACGGTTGGCCTTCAGGATCGGTAGATTTAAATGATTTCACATAAACCAACTCGCCGAGTAGCGTGTAGATACGGAATTCAATATCCGAAGCTTGTGTCAATCCGTAATTGAAATACGTGCCGCCTTGAGGACGATCACCGGTCACTTCTTGCGGATCAAAAGGATTCGGATAATTATAGAAAGCCTTCTGGAAATCTGTATCACTGATCGCACGATAACGTGAGGTGACCTGCGCGACAGTGATACTATTACCTCGCTCGTCGAGGAAAATGATTTCAACCGGATCAGGTGAGCTCTCATCAATGGCATCCACATCAGCCTCCTTCATAAATGTCAAGCGGAATGCCGAGCCTGTCGCCGTGTTATCGGCGATATCGACCACAACATCCACCGAATCCGGCACGCCGCCGAGCAGCGTGTCAGCCGGCACAAACGAAATTTTTAGGGAATCTGCCGCCGATATGCTTGTCAAGCTGCTTAAAACCTGCGCCGGACGGCGCGTATCCACTACCCGTAAGGCTTTGATGGCGCTGTTGGCATTGAGCGGCGCACCATTGCGGTCGCGCACGTGCAAGGTGAACATACGCAAGAGAATATTGGTCGAATTCAAGTTGCCTTGATTGGTCAGCTTCAGCCGCATCATCAACGAAGATTTCTCGCCTTGGGCCACCGGGCCAGCGGACGGGTGCGGCAGCATTTGCACTACCAGAGTTTTTGATTCGGTTTGAATCGGAATCAGGGCTTCCACGTCTTCAATCGTCGCCGTATTATCCGTATTCTCGTCCTTGGGATAGGGCTGCAGCAAGCGCACGCGAATGTTATCGATCTGTGTCGAGGCGAGGTTCCGCGCCTTGATTTCCCAGGTGGCGACGCCGTTGATAAAATCAGTGATTTCCTGCTGCAAGCTCGAGGTCGTGCTGTAATCATCCGCCAGCGGAATGCTCGAATCACGCGGCAGCGTCAGTTCGATTTGCGCCCGGCTGCCGGCACTGAGCGAGGCCGCGCCGCGATTCAGCAATCGCGCCGTCACCGTAAAAAGCTGGTTGCGGGTGACGATGCCATCAGCCCGCGCGGAGAGCGGACTGGTGATTTCGCCGGAAACGGCGAGACGCGCCTGTTCCACGACGCTGAGGGAGAACGAGCGACGGACGGTTGGCAGCGCTAGCGAGTTGTCGTTCACATCGTTACCGCTTACCGTGACGACCATCGAATCGAGCCGGCTGGCCAGAGGCGCCTGAAACGTCCAATTTACGTCACGCTGCTCATCCAAGGTGGTGAAAACCTGCTGCGTATTGTCGTTGGTGGTGAAGCCGAGCGGCTCGGTCAGCTTGACCGTTACCTGGGCGGCGCGGATACCTAGCACTTGCGCCCGCACGGTAAATTGCTGGCCCGTGCTCAACCCATTGTCGGTAGCGCCAAACGGCGCGATAATTCTGAAACTGACGATCCGCAGCTCGCTGTTCACGCTATCGGTGCGGACGCTCAGGCGCTCGAGGGTTTCCGTTTGCGCAGCCCGGACATTCGAATTGGTGTCCGCCGGCACGCCTGTGGGCGTATACCGAATCGTAAAAATATCGCTGGCAGAGCTGTTCGGCGCCGTAAATATCCATTGCTCCGAGCTGCCGACGGTGACGTCTTTCTCCGCGGCCTCGACCGTGCTAAAGCCCTGGCTTGGATCATACTCAATCCTCAAACGCGCCTTCCCATCGACACCGGCATCACCGTCATTGAGCACCCGCGCCGTTACCGTAAATTGCCGGCCGCGTGCCACGACGCCGTCTCGCGCGCCGGGTGGATCGCTGATCCCAGTGATCAAGCTCAAGTTCGTCTTGTTCATCGTCGTCACGCTGAGGCTGTCGGTAACCGGTGAAATCGGGTTGCCATTGCCGTCATTGCCGCGAGCCGTGACCACCAAATATACCGGAATCGAATTCGCCGTTGCTGTTGCTTGCACCTTCCACGTCACAAATTCACCAAAAGCCGGAGGTGGTCCCGGAGCAATGTTATATCCCGGCGGAACGCGCAACTCAATCTCTCCATTGCTAACGACAGTAGACGACAATTGTGCCGTGAAATTGAACTCTTGCTCGGTAGAGAGCGTGCGATCTTTGGCGCCTGCCGGCGCAGTGATCTCGAGTCTAACGATGCGCAAATCGGCACGAAACACTTGCACGGTCAACGTATCCGCGTCCTTGCCGAGCACCGCCAAAGCCTGCCTATTCGAATCGACTGCGGCTTTAGTGATCCGCACGATTAAGTCGGCAGCATTCACCGGCGTGAGCGGCGCGCGCACCTGCCACGTTACCAATTGGCCGACGGTGAATGAACGCTCCTCGGCGCCGGTGACGGTGAAATCCGGCGGATGGATAAACCGGACCAAACCGCTGCCATCCACCGGCGCCTGGCCGGAATTAGTAACCAACGCGGAGAACGTGAATGACTGGTTGGTGCTCAATATCGGATTGTTGTCTTGAATCGACGCGGCGGCCGCTAGCCTGGCCGGGCGTTGTACGACCACTTGCGCGGTGGAATCCAAAGGCGTCAAAATGTTGGCTGGCTGGTTGCCCTGCACCGTCAATGCGGAGACAACGCGCGCGGCAAAAATCTCCGGCGGGGTTCCAGCAACTGTCCCGGTGTCGGCTTCCACCTGGAAAGAAATTTCTTGTCGAGCGCGCGCCGCGATGGCGGGAATGGTTTGCTCCGGCGTCAAAATGCGCGAGCTGCCATCGGTTTGCAGACGCACGACCACCTCTTTCACCTCTTCAAAGCCGGTGTTCTCAACCGTGAGCTTGACGCCAAAAACCTGATCGACGTTGACAAAAGCAGTGCCGTTAATCAGCGGCCGCAGCACGACGGGATCGGTTCGCACCAGGCGCACGGTGGCCGTGGTGCGGACATAAACTTGTCCCATGCCTTGCCTGCTCACCGGCTTGATGTCGTTGCGATCAACTCCGGCAAGGCTGGCAATCAGCGAGCCGCCGCCGCCGCGCAGGCCGGTGCTGGTCACGGTGAAGCGCAATGTATCGCTTTCGCCGCCAGTTAATGTCAGATTGCCATTCTGCAACAAGGACGGATCGACGTCAATGCCGTAGTCAGTCTGTTGCGCGCCGTCGATCTCGATCCGGAGATTGCTGCGGTCAGGCGTATTAAATGTCATGGTGGCGGTGCCGGAATTTCTCACGACGGCATAAATGAACCAATCGTCAGTCTGGCCGGCGGAAACCGTATCGCGTGAGGCCGCGACTTTGTCAATCACCAAATTCGCCGGGCGTTGGATGATCACCACCGCCGTATCGTCCAGCGCGGTTTGCGGCGTGATGCTCGTGCCGGTGTTGTGCGCCGTGGCGCCGATGATCAAACCCCGGAATACCTCGCCCAACAAATTCTCGGTGTTGGCCGCAGTGATGCTGAAAGTGACGGCCTTCGTCAAACCGCCGCCGATGTTGCCGGCAGTGTCGCCGGCCGCCGGGATGATTTGCGAGCCGCCGTTGGTGGCCACTTGCACGCGCACCTCGTCGGCGGTTTCTTCGCCGAGATTGCGCACGACGAGGCGCACGACGAACGGCTGCAAGAGATTGACGAACCGTGCGTTGGGCGCGCCAATGACGCGCACGGTCTCGAGGCGCAATTGCGCCGGTGCCTGCACGAGCACCGCGCCCGAGCCGTTGTCGCTCGTGTCATCACTGCGCGGATCGTTGCTGTTCAGCTCGGTTCCGGCGATCCGGCTGTTGATGGTGTTGAGGCCGGTCTGGCTGCCGGTTTGCGTAATGAGAAAACGCAACACGCCGGTCGAGTCGCCGCGCAACCTGGTGCCGCCGCTCAAAAATGTTGCCGGCGGCTGGATGGTGTAACCGGCGCCGAAGCCGAGAATAATTCCGGTCACACTATTATTGAAATTGATGCCAACCTCGCTTTGGCCGGGATTGGTGACGCTCATGTCAACGTGCCATTGTTGCGTCTGGTTGCGCGTCACCGTTGGCTGCGACGGCGTGATGCTGTTGATCTTCAGCGCGCCCGGGCTTTGCACCAAAAAGCTCGTGTTGCCCTCTTGCGAGGTAACGAGCTGACCGTTGGACGGGTCCTTGCCATGCACGAAAACACTCAGGGCCGTCGGGCCGGTCGTGCTGCCGGTGCGATTGAAAATCAAACGCAGCGTATCCGTTTCCCCCGCCTCTAAAAATGGCGAGCCGGCTTTGATGAACTGCGCCGGATAAACGATGTCGTACTCCGTCTTCCGGTCGATGCCGTTGATCAATTTCAAGCTCAAACTATCCAATTGAAACTGGAAACCGCCGTTGTTGGTCACGAGCAAAGTCGCGTTCCAAGCTTTCGTCATGCCGGCCGTGACCGTGCTCTGGCTCGGTTGCACCGAAACGATCTGCACATCTGCCGGTCTGGTGATCTGCAGCTCGTCGAGCGTGACAGAGAGATTCTGGCTGAATGCGTTGCCGTTTTCCGTGCCACGCAATTCCACCACCGGCGTGTAAGTGCCCTCGGGCATATCTGCCGGAATCTGCGTCGAGACAAACGTCAGCGTCGTGTCGCCGGATGCGATGCTCTGTACTTTGCCCGGGTTGGCATCCAACGTCGCCGTAAAAGTGGCCGGCCCGCCGTTGAAACGGAACGTTGTCGCCGCCGGATTGAGCGCGACGGTCGCAGCGCCGGCAGCGTTGTTCACCCGTACTGTGAAAGTGTAAAATGTGCCGATATTCGCAATGTCCGGCTGCATACTGTTGGCAATGTAATTCACGCTCGGCGGCGATTGCACCAGCACACTGGTGCTATTGTCGGTGCTGGCCAGCGTCGTATCGCTGTTGGTTTCGGTCGCCGCCACCTTCACCCACAATTCGGCCGTGCCGGGATTCGGCCCGGTCGTCGTCACTCGGAAAATCACGTTTGCCGTTGCGCCGGCGCCGATGGTCGGGGCGGATTGCAGCGTCCACACATAGCCGTTTTGAAATTGCGGGGCAATACGGAAACGCAGGTTGGTCGAAGCGGTGTCGTTTCTCACCACGACCTGGCTGCCGCCGTTGTTGCGCACCGCCGCCGTCACCGTCCACGCCGTGTTTTGGTTGATCGTCACCGTCTGCCGCGAGGGCGTGACTGAGAGAATTTCCAGATCAGCCTGGCTCTGCACATTGATCGAGCCGCTCACGCCGGTGGAAGCCACGAGGCGATCGCTGTTCGTCTCAAAGCCTTTGAGATCGACGCGAATCGGAACAGTGCCGGTCTGCGAGCCGGTCTGATCGACCGTGATCGCCAAAGTTTTCGTCTGCACGCCGCCGAGCAGATTGCTCCCGTCGGTGAACGTCGCCAGCTTGGCATATCTATAACCCAGATTGTTGCCAATGGTGACTTTCAGCGAATCAAGCACCGGATGCAAACGAATCGCGCTTCCGCCCTCGTTCGTCACCGTCGCCGTAATCGTCCAATCTTTGGTGCGGTTGGCGGTAACCGTGAGTTGCGAGGTGGCAATGTTCGTCACTTTGATGACCGCCGGGCTTTGCACGACGAAGCTGGAATTGCCGGCCGGCGGCGGAATGATTTTTTGGCCGCTCGATTGATCCTTCATAAACAAAGTCGTTTGCAAAGCGATGGGGCCGGTCGTGGAGCCGGTGCTATTGAACACGAAACGCAAGGAATCCGTCACACCGGCATCCAAAAACGTCGAGACGCTGCCAAGGAACTGCGTCGGGTACGTGATGTTGTATTCCGATTTGCGGTCAATGCCGTTGCTCAATTGCAGACCCACACTGTCCAGCTTTGCCTGGAATCCGCCGTTGTTGGCTACGCGCACGACGACGTTCCAGGCTTTCGTCATGCCGGCCGTGACCGTGCTCTGGCCCGGCTGTACCGAAACGATTTGTACGTCCGCCGGCCTCGTAACCTGCAGCTCATTGGGCGTGACAGAGAGATCCCGGCTGAATGGGTTGCCGTTTTCCGTGCCGCGCAATTCCACCACCGGCGTATAAGTGCCAATCGGCATGTTGGCCGGAATCGGCGTGGAAACGAACGTCAGCGTCGTGTCGCCGGAGGCAATACTCTGCACAAAATTGGCGTCCAACGCCGCCACAAAATTGGCCGGGCCGCCGCTGAAGCGGAATCTCGTATTAGCCGGATTAAGCGCTACGGTGGAGGCGCCGGCAATGTTTTGCACCCGCATCGTAAAAGCATAAAACGTGTTGATGTTCACAATATCCGGCAACATGCTATTGGCAATGTAAGTGACATTCGGCGGCGACTGCATCAGCACACTGCTGCTGTTGTCGGTGTCAATCACCTCCGCGTCGCTATTGGTCTCGGTCGCGGCAACTTTCACCACCAGCGCGGCAGTGCCGGGATTCGCGCCGGTCGTACTTATTTGAAAAATCAAATTAGCGGTTCCGCCGGCGCCAATGGTTGGCGCAGAAAGCAAAGCGACTGAATAGCCGCTTTGGAATGCGCCAATACGGAAACGCAAATTGGTCGAGCTGTCGCTCTTCACTGTAACCTGGCTGCCGCCGTTGTTGCGCACCACAACGGTCACGTTCCACGCCGCAGTTTGGTTAGTCGTCACCGAGGGCCGCGAGGGCGTCACTGCAGTAATTTCTAAAACGGCCTGGCTTTGAACAGTGATCGAACCGTTCACGCCGGTCGAAGCCACGACCCGGCCGCTGTTGGTCTCGGTGCCTTTCAAAGTCATGGTGATGGGCAACGACGTGCCGGTTTGCGAGCCGGTTTGATCGACAACGATTTCCAGAAGTTTGGTCTCCCGGCTCCCGAGAGCACTCGTGCCATCTTTAAACGTCGAGGGCTTGATAAAAATGTAACCAATGTTATTGCCGGCAGTAACGTTCATCGAATCCAATCGCACCGAACTTTCACCTTCGTTGGTGACGGTGGCGGTAATGATCCAATCCTTGCCGCGGTTGGCCGTGACCGGCGATGGCGAAACGTCGATGCGGTCGATCTTCATCGTGCCGGGTGATTGCACCGTCACTGCACCCGTGCCAAAATCATTGGTGTTGTCCGTCACCGTCTGCCCGGCTTGATCGCGGCCTTCGGCAGAACCGGAGATCGTCGCCGTGCCAAGCGTGCTGCCGGTCGGCGTGATGCCGAACGTGAGATGGCCGCTGTTGCCTGCCGTGAGCACCGTGCCGCCTTCGTCAAGCGCCGTCGGCGAGGCGATGCCATATTGCGAGGTGACATTTTGATTGCCGATGGTGAAGCGGATAAACGTCTTGTCCGGCGCCAAATTCAATTGAATCGGCGACGAGCCGGCGTTATTCAGCTCCATGCGCACTTGCCACGGCTTCGTCATGCTCGCCGTGACCGTGCTCTGCGAAGGCGTTATCGTGACGATGCTGAAGACGTTGCCTTCGATCACTCTCCAATTGTCCGGCGCGCCGGCGTTGAGATCCGCCAGCGACAGATTGCTGTTGCCTTCCTTGCCATGCGCGCGCGCCTCGATCGTGATCAAACCCAGCGTCGCGGCGCTGCCGACGTTCACCAGAAACGTATATTCAGCTTCGGAATTGCCGGCGATGCTGGCCCCGCTTTGCGGGGTGGGAAGTCCGATGATATATTCGGAAGTTTTGATGAGCGCGCCCTGCTTGAAAATCAGGCGCACGCTGTCAATCACCGCGTTGGCAGAATTGGGCTGGCCGAGATTGTTCGCCACGCGCACCCGCACTTCGATGCCGGTTTGGCCCTGGGCCACGGTATCCGGGGCCGTCGTCACACTTACCACATTCAGTACCGCCGCCAATTGCACCGTCCATGAATCGGTTTGGTTCGCATTGGATGTGCTCACCGGCGTACCGTTGACCTTGCCGGCAACCGTGCCGTTGAGCGTCACCGTTTCCAGCGTGGCGTTCGCGGCCACATTCACAATAAATGAAAACGTGCCGGTGGAATTGCCGGCCAGTGTGGTTGGGTTGCCGGCGCTTGGCGTAACGGAGTATTCGCCGGTGCGGTCGGCGCTGCCGGCAAAAGTCAATCCCGCCGTCACTTCGGTCAGCGGCGCGGAGCTGACATTTTGCGCGAGCATGCTCACCGAAATGCCGGTTTGGCCGCGCGAGACCGTCGCCGGCGACGTGGTCACGCTGAGAATGCTGATGCTGCCGAGGCTGATCTGCGTGCTGCCGTTGGCGCCCGAGCCGCTGATCACGTTAACGATCACAATCCCGCCGGTGGTTCCGGCTCGAAAAACGAAATTCAACTGGCTGGAGGCATCCGTTTCCATCTGCACGTCCGGCGTACCAGGATCCAAATCCGGTGTGGTAATCGTGCCCAAATTGCCGGGCGCCAACGTCACCGTGAAGCGTTTGCCGGCGCCGACGTTGTTGCCATCAGCGTCTTTGATCGTGCCGCTGGTGGTGATCGTCGAGGTGCTCGTGCCGTTGGACGGCAATCCCGCTGGCGTTGCGGTAAAGTTGATCGTACCGCTCGGATTTCCCGGCAGAACCGTGATCGTGCCGGTGGAATCCTTAATCGTCGGCGAATACGTGCCGATGATTTGGCCGTTGACCGAGCCATCGGCATTCGCCAGAGTCGGCGCAAAAGTAACCGACGAGCCGGTGGCCGAAACCGCCGGTGTGAGATTGTTGGTGCTCGTCCACGTTACGTTCACATCACCCAAAAAGGTATTGCCGGCATCGTAACCGGCGGCATAAACGATGGCGTCCTGATCCGCGGTCATGTTGAGATTATTGAGTGGCGTGCCGCCGCCATTCGGCGCCGTGCGCAAAACGATCTTCGCGACGCCGCCCGGAATGACCGTGATGGGACCGGCAACATCTTCAAGATTGCCCGCAGCCGTGGCGCGAATCGAGCCGCTGCCGCTGGCGCTGGCGGTAAATGTCGTGGAAATGCCGCTCGGCGGCGCTACCGTGCCGATCGCGCCGACCATCGACCAATTGGCGGACAAATCGGTGATATAATTGTCATCCGCATCAAAACCGGCAGCATGCACTTCCAGCGTTTGGCCGGAAGCCAGCGTCGTCGCGCCGACTTCGGTCGTTTCATTATTCGGGCCCGAAAGAATTTTTATTTTGCGCAGCGCGCCGTCATTCACCGTGATAAGGCCGGTGTCGTCGAATCCCGCCGTCGCGTGCGTAGCGCGAATCGTGCCAGTGGCCGGCGCGAGCGTCGGCGCAAAACTGAGGCCCGTGACATTAGTGCCGGATACCACCGGCGTCAAATTGCCGGCGCTGCTCCAATTCGCGGGCTGGTCGCCGGCGTAATTGGAATCCGCATCGAAACCGGCGGCGTGCAATTGCAGCACGTCGTCCACAGTAATCGTCTTCGCGCCAAGCTCGGTGCCGCCACCGGTCTGGCCTTCAAGAACTTTAATAAAGGATAAAGCGCCGATGGTGACCGTGATGCTGCCGCTTTGGCCGTCGAGCGCGGAGGCATGATCGGCCGTGATCACGCCGACGCCGACCTTGCGCGCCGTCAATGTGGTGGAAATTCCAGTCGCCGGATTGAGCGTGCCGATACCGCCGGAAACGCTCCAATTCACGGAAAAGTCGTTGAGGTAATTGTCATCCGCATCGAAGCCGCCGGCGTGAACGATGAGCGTTTGATCCGCATTCAATGACGTGTTGCCAACCGGCGCATTATTACCGTTGTTGCCCGCCAAAACTTTTACATGGTGCAGCGCGCCGACGGCGACGGTCAAATCGCCGGTTTCATCATCCGTGGCTGAAACATGATCGGCCCGGATTCGTCCGATGCCCGGGCGGGTTAGCGTCAGCGTCGCCGCAGCGCCCGTCAACGGGTTTACAGCTCCGATGCCGCCCGTAACCGACCAGTCCACGGCAAAATCACCGAGATAATTATTGTTGGCGTCGTAACCGGCCGCATGCACAGGCAACGTCTCATCCGTGGTGAGATTTTTGGTGTCCAACTCCGGCCCGTTGCCGCCGGGGCCTTCGACAATTTTCACGTAGCTGAGATTGCCGGCAGTCACCGTGATCACGCCGGTTGCATCGTCAATCAAAGTCGGATGATCGGCCAAAAGCGTCGCCGAGCCGACCGTGGTGGCAGTCAACGTGGTGGAAACACCGCTTGCCGGTGTCAGCGTGCCGATGGGACTGCTCAAGCTCCACGTCACACTGACATCAGCGCGATAGTTGTCATCGGCATCGAAGCTGCTCGCATGCACATCCAGTGTTTGGCCCGTGGTCAACGGGACATTGGTCACCTCCGGCGTGTTGCCGCTAACCGTGCCCAAAACTTTGATGTGGTGCGGCGCGCCGGGGGTAACCGTGATGGTACCGGTAACGTCGTCTGTGGCGGTCGCATGATCCGCGGAGATGACGCCGGTGCCGGGCACCTTCGCATCAAGCGTCGTCGCAGTCCCGCTCGTGGTCGAAAGCATGCCGATGCCGCCGGAAAGACTCCACGTCACGGCCTGGTCGCCGAGATAATTGTTGTTGGCGTCAAAGCCGGCCGCGTGCACGGTCAGTGTTCCATCCGCGGTCAGGCTCTCGTCGCCGACCTCGGGTGAATTGCCGGAGGGGCCACCGACAATTTTAATGTAACTCAACGTGCCGGAATTGACCACGAACGTGCCGGTGGCGTCGTCGATGAGTGCCGCATGATCCGCGGTAATGATGCCGGAGCCGACCGTCGTCGCCGTGAAAGTCGTGCTGATGCCTGCAAGCGGCGCCAATGTGCCGATCCCCCCGGAAACACTCCAATTCACGCTTACGTCGCCGAGGCGATTGTCGTCGGCGTCGAAACTGCTGGCGTGCATGGTAAATGTGCCACCCGTCTGCAATGTCTGCGTCGTGACTTCGGCAGCGGGGCCGCTCGCGCCGGACAAAATTTTCACGTGATGTTGGCTGCCGGGTGTGACCGTAATCGTACCGCTGTTGTCGTCGGCCGCGGTGGCATGGTCGGCGGTGATAATCCCGGAACCGGGCGTACGGGCGTCCAAAACAGTAAACGTGCCGGAAGCCGGCGAGAGTGTGCCGATGCCGCCGGAAACCGTCCAGGTTACGGCTTGGTCGCCGAGATAATTGCCGCTGACATCATAGCCGGCCGCATGCACCTTCAACGTTTGATCCGTGGACAAACTAAAGTTGCCAAGCTCCAGGCCATTGCCGGAAGTGCCTTCGACGATCCTGACGAAACTCAAACTGCCGGAGTTGACCACGAACGTGCCGGTCGCGTCGTCGATGAGCGTCGCGTGATCCGCAGCAACGACACCGGAACCGACCGTCGTGGCGGTGAACGTGGTGCTAATGCCGGAAGCCGGCGCCAGCGTGCCGATATTGCCGGAAACGCTCCAATTCACGGTCACGTCACCGATGCGATTGTCGTCGGCATCGAAGCTGCTGGCGTGCATGGTGAACTGATTGCCGGTCTGCAGGGTCTGGTTCGTCACTTCGACGCCGGGGCCGGTCGCGCCGGACAAAATTTTCACGTGATGCGCCAAGCCGACCGCGACGGTAATCGTGCCGGTATTGTCATCCGTTGCGGTCAGATGATCCGCCGTGATAAAACCGGTCCCGGGCGTGCGCGCATCAAAAGTTGTAGAGGTTCCCGTCGTCGTCGAGAGCGTGCCGATACTGCCGGAAACGCTCCAGGTGACGGGCTGATCGCCGAGATAATTATTGTTCGCATCAAAGCCGGCGGCGTGCAACGTCCGCGTTTCATTCGTGGTCAATGAAATATTGCCGACTTCCGCCGTATTGCCGGCAGGGCCATCGAGGATTTTGACGTAACTCAAATTGCCGGCAGTGACGGTGATGGTGCCGGTTACATCATCGATAAGCGAAGAATGATCGGCGGCGATGACGCCGGCGCCGACCGTTGTGGCGGTAAGCGTCGTACTGATACCGGAGGCCGGGCTGAGCGTTCCAATGGCGGCGCTCAAGCTCCAATCGACGCTAACATCGGCAATATAATTGCCGTCGGCATCGAAGCTGCCGGCGTGTACGAGCAACGTCTGGCCGGTGTTTAAACTAACCGCGCCGACTTCGGCAGTCGCGCCGTTGGCATTTGCCAAAATCTTCACGCGATGCGGCGCGCCAACCGTCACCGTGATCGTTCCGGTGGTGTCGTCGATTGCGGCGGCGTGATCGGCGATAATAAAGCCGGTGCCCGGAGTTTTCGGATCGAAATTGGTGGAGATTCCGGTTGCCGCTGAAAACGTGCCGATACCGTTGGTCACCGTCCAGGCCACGGATTGGTCGCCGAGATAATTGCCATTCGCATCGTAGCCGGCGGCGTGTACCGTCAGGGTTTGATCGGTGCTCAAGTTTTTCGCGCCCAATTCCGCATTGTTGCCGGAAGGACCTTCGATAATTTTGATGTAGCTCAACGTGCCGGTGACGACAGTAATCGTGCCGGTGCCGTCGTCAATCAACGTGGCGTGATCGGCCGTGATAATGCCAGAGCCGGCCGTCGTGGCGGTGAGCGTCGTGCTCACTCCCGAAGTGGGATTCAACGTGCCGATGCCGGCGCTCAACAGCCAGCTCACGCTGACATCGTTGAGATAATTGTTGTCGGTGTCGAAACTGCCGGCATGCACCGGAAGGGTTTGGCCGGCGGTCAACGTAACGTTGCCGACCTCAGCCGTATTGCCGCTGAGGCCATTCAAAACTTTCACCCGGCTCGGCGCGCCGGCCGTGACGGTGATATTGCCGGAAACGTCGTCGGTAATGCTGCCGCTCGCATCGGCGGCGATGATCCCGACGCCCGGCGTTGTCGCATTTAGAATCGTCGAGGTTCCCAGCGTCGTCGAAAGCGTGCCGATGCCGTTGGAAACGCTCCAGGTCACGGTTTGGTCGCCGATGTAATTGCCGCTGCCATCATAGCCGGCCGCGTGTACGACCAGCGTTTGATCCGCCGTCATGTTGTAGTCGCCAAGCTCCGGTCCGTTGCCGGAGGTGCCTTCCACAATTTTAATAAAACCCAACGAGCCAGCGCCCACTGTAATCAAGCCTGAGGCGCCGTCAATCAAGGAAGCGTGATCGGCGGTGATGATGCCGGTGCCCACGGCGTTAGCCGTAAAAGTCGTGTTAATCCCCGAGACTGGATTCAACGTTCCAATGTTGCTGCTCAAGCTCCATGCGACTGAAACCTCGCCGATGTAATTATTGTCGCCATCAAAGCTGCTCGCATGCACTTGCAAAGTCGCGCCGGTGGTTAATGATTGCGCGCCCACCGGGCTGGTGTTGCCGTTCGCTCCGGCCAAAACTTTCACATTTTGCGGCGCGCCGACATTCACCGCGATCGTGCCGCTCACGTCATCGGTGGCAGTGGCATGGTCCGCGGTGATGATACCGCTGCCGGCCGTGGTCAGCGTCAACGTCGTGCTCGTTCCGGAAGCCGGCGAGAGCGTGCCAATGTTGCCACTGACACTCCACGTCACCGGCTGGTCGCCGAGATAATTGTCGGAGGCATCGTAACCGGCCGCATGCACAAGAATGCTCTGGTCGGTCGTTACAATTCTATTGCCCAATTCCGGACCGTTGCCGCTTTCGCCTTCGACAATGCGCACTTTGGCCAGCGCGCCGGGCGTGACCGTAATCGTGCCGGTGGCGTCGTCGAGCAACGTCGTGTGATCGCCGAAGATCGTACCGGAGCCGACGGTTTGCGCCGTCAACGTCGTCGTGGTGTTGAGCGCCGAGGAGAGATTGCCGATGCCGCCGCTGACGCTCCACGTGACGCTAACGTCGCCAATATAATTATCGTCGGCGTCAAAACTGCTCGCATGTACGGTCAGATTGTTGCCGACTTGCAAGCTTGAAGATCCCTCTTCGGCAGTGCTGCCGCTCGCGCCGGAAAGCACTTTGATATGGTGCGGCGCGCCAACCGTGACGCTAATCGTGCCGCTGCCGTCGTCGCTGGCGCTGGCGTGATCCGCGGTGATGATGCCGCTGCCCGGCGTGGTCAAAGTCAACGTGGCACTGACGCCGGAAGCCGGAGAAATCGCGCCGATGCTGCCGCTGACGCTCCAATTGACGATCACATCGGTGATGTAATTGCCGTTGACGTCGTAACCGGCGGCGTGAACGATCAGTGAATTGTCGGTGGTCAGATTTTTATTCGACAGCTCCGGACCATTGCCGCCGGCGCCTTCCACTACTTTCACGTAATTGAGCAATCCGGCAGTGACGGTAATGGTGCCGGTGGCGTCGTCGATGAGCGTGGCGTGATCGGCGGTGATCACACCCGAGCCTACCGTCGTCGTGTTCAACGTCGTGCTCGTGCCGGTGCTGGGGATCAAAATGCCGATGCCGCCGCTCACCGTCCAGTTCACCGTCACGTCGCCGATGCGATTGTCGTCCGCGTCAAAACTGCTGGCGTGAACCGTAAAGGGAGTTCCGGCGGTCAGTGGCGGCGGACTCGTTACCTCCGCCGTAGCGCCGCTGGCGCCGCTTAAAACTTTCACATGATGGGCATTGCCGAGGCTGACGGTAATATTGCCGGTGTTGTCATCGGTAACCGCGGGGTTGGTGTGATCGGCGCGAATCTGCGCGGTGCCCGGGGTTCTCGCGTCCAGCGTCGTGGCCGTGCCAACCGCGGTCGAGAGCGTGCCGAGGCTGCCCGAAACGAGGCTCCAGTTGACGGAAAAATCGCCGAGATAATTGCCGCCGGCATCATACCCGGCCGCATGCACCGGCAAAGTTTGATCGGTGGTCAACGTTCTCGTCATCAGTTCCGGGCCGTTGCCGGAGATTCCTTCAACGACTTTGACGAAGCTCAACGCCCCGGCGGTCACTGTGATCGTGCCGGTAAAGCCGTCGATGAGCGCCGTTTCGTCGGCCGTAATAATGCCGCTGCCGACCGTGGTCGTCGTAAACGTCGTGCTGACGCCGGAAGCCGGGCTTAAAGTTCCGATGCCGCCGCTAACACTCCACGCCACCGCCACATCGCCGATATAATTGCCGTCGCCGTCAAAACTGCTGGCGTGAACCGTCAAAGTATTGCCGGGAGTGAACGATTGTGGTCCGACCTCGCCCGTGTTCCCGCTGGCGCCGGTCAACACTTTCACGCGAACTGCCGCCCCTCCGCTCACGGTAATCGTGCCGGAAAAATCATCGCTGACGCTGACCGAAAGATGATCCGCGAAAATGGTGCCGCTGCCGGGCTGGGTGAGAGACAAAATCGCGCTCGTGCCAGACACCGGCGCCAGTGTGCCGATGCTGTTGGAGACGCTCCACGTTACCACTTGATCCCCTACATAATTGTTGAAGGCGTCGTATCCGGCCGCGTGTAATTCCAAACTCTGATCCGTATTAACGTTTTTGGCGCCCATTTCGAGGCCGGGGCCGGTGGCGCCTTCCACAATAAGAACTTTGGCTAATGGCCCGGCGCTCACGGTGATATTGCCGGTGGCATCGTCGATCAACGTCGCATGATCGGCGGTGATGACGCCGACGCCGGCGGTCTGTGCCGTCAAAGTCGTAGTAGTGCCGGTGGCCACCGAGAGCGCGCCGATATTGCCGCTCACAATCCAATTCACGCTCACGTCACCGATGCGGTTGTCATCCGCGTCATAACTGCTGGCATGAACTTGCAGCGTCCCGCCCGCAGTCAACGCGCTCGTGTTCACTTCCGCAGTAGCGCCGCTGGCGCCATTCAACACCTTCACACGATGCGGGTTGCCGAGGCTGACGGTGATGAAATCCGTCGCGTCGTCGGCTACAGCCGGATTTGCATGATCGGCGTTAATCACCCCAACGCCGGGAACTTTTGCATCCAACGTCGTTGTGGTGCCGGTGGCGCTCGAGAGCAAGCCAATGCCGTTGGTCACCGTCCACGTTACCGGTTCGTCGCTGATATAATTGTTGTCGGCGTCATAGCCGCCGGCATATACGGTAAGCGATTGATCCGTCGTCAAGCTGCGGGCGCCCAAGGGCTGGCCGTTGCCGCTGTTGCCTTCGACGACGAAAACTTTTGCCAAAACCCCGGGCGTCACGGTAATATTGCCGGTGGCGTCGTCGAGTGCGGTAACGTGATCAGCAGTGATGAGGCCGGTGCCGGTTTTGCTCGCATTAAGAATGGTGGCAATGCCGACCGCTGATGAGAGCGTGCCGATGCCGCCGGAAACACTCCAATTGACCGGCACGTCGCCGCGATAGTTGCCGGCGGCATCAAAAGCGCCGGCGTGAACCGTCAAATTCTGGTCGGCCGTCAAAGCGACGGCGCCCACTTCCGCGGTGTTGCCGCTCAACCCGTCGAGCACTTTGACGTTGTGCAAAGGCCCGGGCACGATTCGAAACGAATCCGCGGCCGCCGTGTCAATCGCCGCGCCGGCATTGTTCAACGTTTCAATAAAGAATGCATATCGTTTAGCGAGATTGGCGTTATAAACCACGGCGATTTTGAAAATCGCCGTGTCGAGGCCGGCAATACCGGCGCCGGTATTGTCACGCGTCAACGTCAACACCTGTCCTGCCGAAACCGGCAGCAGATACTGGCCGTGCGCCAGTTTGGAATTGACCGCGAGCGAAACGGTGTTATTGATAAAACCGGCGGGGAAGGTAATGCGAATTTTGCCGTTCGGCGGGAGGCCGATGCCGCCCGGTCCGCCGGCGGCGCTGGCAATAAAACTGATCGAATATATCGTTCCGGCGCCGGCCGTGGAATCCGTTGGCGTCACCGTAACGTCGGTCAAAATTCCTTGTCCGAATATTAATGAAGGTGCGACGAAAAGCAGCAAAATCACAGCAGCACAGAACACCCGGACGATGGCCAGGCCACGGTCCGTTTTCCGCAAGCACCGCAGGCAATGCATAGCGCGAATCAGCATGATGAAATTCACTGGGTTATGAATTTAACTTCCTTGTTGGCAGCGACAGCTTTGGCGAACGGTGTGGCGGCGGGAAGCTGTACAGTCACTTGATGCGAAGTCGAAAAATCCGGCGGATTGACGATAAGCCCGAGCTGCAGCGAGACTTTCCGGCCCGGGGGAATTTTCTCGCCAAGTCCGGTGCGGCGCAAACGCACTTCCTGGCCTTTGCGCTCCAATTTGAAGCCGCCGCTGATCTGGCTCGAGCCGGCAATCTCGAGCTGGCTGAGATCGAACGCGCGCGGAAAAGTCACGACGATTTCCGCGTCACGCGCCAGCGTGTCGGTGGTGACAAAACGCAGCTCGTAAAGCGAGGGTTTGCCGGGCTGGGCGCGCAAAGCCTGCACGGTGAGCGAATCACGGCCTGGATTCTTGGCGGCAGCATTGGCAGCGGCACGGCTCGAAGGATTTTGCTGAGAATAACTCGGGGCGCCAATCAGCAAAGCCGCGAAAAGCGCCCAAAGCGTAAATTGCGGTAAATCTTTGGCAGCACGATATAACGAAATGGGAGGCATAATTTCCATCCTGTCTGCTCCTGTTTCAAAAGTGTCAAATGTCTCAGCCGGAAACATTATTTTATGTCTAATTTGTGCGGCATTCCCGCGCGCGGCAGTTTAAAAAGCAAACGATATACCACCGTTAGGCTGATTCACCTAAATCTGAATAAAAACATCTCAGCAGCAAAATTAAAGTTTACGTTTTTGTAATTAAAAGAATTAACACAGCCATATCGGGAGCAGGATGTATATAGAAAGAGTGGAAAGGAGGACACCAATGGGGCAAATCGATTCCATTGGTGGGGCATATTTCGTGTCATGCCTGCACTGGCGCCCGCCTCGCCACGCGGTGCCGCAGGCCAGGTTTAGGACAGTCTACTTCAAAATCGCGCGCAGTAGAATGAGAAAACCCTTGCCGTCGTTCTCGGATAGCTTCAAATTTTTCTCCGCGCGTTTGTAGGCCGGATTGATGCGCAGCGACACCCGAAACTCTTCCAGCGCCCGCAGAAAAAGATTGCGGCATTGAATGAGATGCGCGATGCCCAGGCTGTTGTGCAAATCGGCATAATCGGGATACTCGTGAATGGCCGTCCGCAGACGTTCGGTATACTCTTGAATGAACTCGTCGTCCTTGCCCTTGCCGCCGTACATGAATTTCAAGTAGAACTCGTGTTCGAAAGTCAAATCCGTGTCGGTGTTGATTTCCTGCCGGAGCGCTTGCAACTCCTGCGCGGCCGGCAGATATGCGCCTTCATCGATGAACTGCAGCGCCCTTTCCAGGCGCGGCGTCCGATAAGCCGGAAAACCCTCCGAGGCGCGGGTCAAATGTTCTTGCGCCTGCTTGCCGGCGTCCATCGCGGCCGCGCCGCCTTCGGCAAGGCTCGACAACAGCGCCAGCGCCGTGTGAAAATGCGCCTGCGTAAAATTGGGATTGATCTCGAGCGCGGTTTGCAAGGCTTCGAGCGCCGGTGAAAATTTGCGCTGCTCCAGGCAGGCGATGCCGAGGTAGTGGTGCAAATCGGCAAAGCGCGGGGCGAGCTGCACGCCCTTGCGCAAAATGCTCTCGGCGTTGGCAAAATCGCCGCGGCGCAGATTCGCATTGCCGAGATTGCTGTACACCTCCGGCGTGTCCGGGTCAAGCTCCACCGCCAGTTGGAAAAAGGCCAAAGCATCGTCGAGCAGATTTTTGCTCATCAACACCAGGCCGAGCTTCAGGCAGGAGAGCGGATGCCGCACCTGCCGCACTTTTTCCGCGATGTAGTACAGCAGCTCGATCTCCGAAATCATTTCCTGATGCACCGCCTTCAGCTTCTTCGGCAAAGCGGTGTTCATCACTTCCGGCGAGACGCCCACTTCCCGGCGCTCGACCACCTGGCCGTTGTCGAAAATGTGGGAGATGATCGTTTCATTGTTGGCCGAGAACGTGGTCTGCACGTGAAACCGGCGGCCCCCGACCAAAACGTCGTTGTTGAACCCAAGCTGTTGCATCGAAACTACTCCGTAGTTGATTTTTCCTTTTTTTCAGGCTTCTCCGAAGTCCCTTTCTCACTGCCCGCTTTTTTGCCGGCGTCACTGCCTTCTTTCTTGGCGGTCGCGTCGCCGTCTTTTTTCGCCGCCTCATTGCCGCTCTTGCCGTCGCCGGCTTTAGAGCCGGCAGCCGGGGCGCGCTTGTAGTCGGTGAGATAAAAACCCGATCCCTTGAAGATCAAACCGACGCCGCCATGGATGCGGCGCTGCACCTTGCCGCCGCACTGCGGGCAAACCTCCAGCGGCGCCGCGATGATGCTTTGGAACTCCTCAAACGCATGGCCGCACTTGGTGCAATCGTAGTCGTAGGTTGGCATATTGGTAACTTGGCAAAGTTTATCAGAACTCTTAATGCTTTCTGCTGATCAAATTTCTTGAAAATCAAACCTGAGCAACGGGCGCCGCCAACGTTTGGGCAAATTTTATAACCCACTTTCGCTGCTCGGAGGTTTCCGGCACCGAGACACTTCGCGCCGCGCTCACACGCTGGAAAGCCGTTTCCGGCTCTTCACCGGACAATACGAGAAGACAGGCCGCTATCAATGCCGCCCGGCCAATTCCTTGCCGGCAGTGAATGAGCAAACTCTTGCCCTCGGTCAAGGCGTAGTCCAAATTCCTCACAAAATCCAATGTTTGCCGCCATGAAGACGGAACGCTTCGATCTTCAATCGGAAAAGCAATGAACTGCAAACCATAATTGTGGCAAAATTCTGCTTCTTGGTTCAAATCCAGGGCGGCGATTTCATCTTTAGTCAACAGAGAAATAATCACCTCAAAGCCGACTTGCTGCCACGCCCGCACTTCATCCTCAAGCCAATCTCCGCCGCGCGGGCGGGAGGAGATCGCCAACCGCCCCGGCCACGGGCCCTCGATCCAGTAAAATTTTGTTTGCATAAATAGTTAGTTCTTTGGAATAATCTCCCGTGGCAACGCATCGACGTCGATGCCTCGCTCCCGAAGAATCTTGATGCGATGATGGCCATCGATCATCGTCCCATCCGGCCTGGCCTTGAGTGATCCCGGTTGTCCCGGCTTGAGCGAATCAATCAACTCTTGGTTCGACAGTTTGCCAAATTGAGCAAGCTTTGCTTGGCTCAAAGAACTGGCAGAATGCAACGATTTAAGAGGCGGTCGGCTCACGAGCAGTTTTTAAAGTTGCTGCACAACACAATATTGCTTCCAAAATGCTCTAGCTGTCTTTGAATTCATCGTGCTCGATAAATTCATCTCGTTCATCGAACATCGGGAGCGTCTTGCCTTCGTTGATTTCCGCTTCGACGGAAGCAATAAGCGCATCCAGCTTGGCAGCATCGGTTGCTGCGAATTGAGCACTCCAAACGGCCTCGTCGGCCACAATTTCCGTAAAAGCCTCTTTAGGCATATGCCGGCGGTTGAATGCCAATCTTAGACTGTTTTAAGACTTTGACTTCGCGATTGATGCGCTTTGCCATTCGAGCTTCAGCCATCTCAAGATCATAACGCGCTTGCAACCGCAACCAAACAACTGCGCTCGTGCCAAAATAACGGGCCAGTCGCATGGCAGTATCCGAAGTAATCGAGCGTTTCCCGCGCACGATCTCACTAATACGCAATGAAGAAACGCCAATATCCTCAGCTACACGTTTTTGGCTCAAACCCAAAGGTTTCATGAAATCTTCCAACAAAACTTCGCCAGGGTGAATCGGAAGTAATCGTTTCATAAGTCCCACGTCATTATGCTTTACTTGAGCATACGCTCATATTCCTTGTGATCGCCAATCCAAAACCACATGATCGTGTCACCTTTGAGCAATCCCAAAGCTCTGTGAGCCAAACCAATACGAACAGAATAAACGGGCTGGCTATCGTCGACGCGCTTAAAGAACAAACTCGGATGCGAGGGGTTGTCGCGCCACAGCTTGTAGGCATTGCGCGCTCTACGCTTAATTTCCGGAAGCAGAGACCGGTAGCATTTCCAAAATGATTTAGTTGTCTTTGAATTCATTGTGTTCGATAAATTCACCTCGTTCATCGAACATCGGGAACGTCTTGCCTTCGTTGATTTCAGCTTCGACGGAAGCAATAAGCGCATCCAACTTGACAGCATCGGTTGCTGCGAATTGAGCATCCCAAACGGCCTCGTCGGCGGCAATCTCCTCAAAAGTTTCTTCAGAAGGAAGCGGATGTGATTTGAGGAACAGGGCAAACTCGTAGAGCTGGACGGTTCTGGCAAGCGGCATGCTCGCAGCAATCTCTGCGATTGCCTTGATATAGTTTACCTGCGGTTGCATATTAATAATTTTTGTTAAATTAACGGCATCCAATCATTCCATAATCTCCCCAAACGCCTTTTCCAAGCGCCGCATCGCCTCCTGCAAGGTTTTCATATCCGTCGCATACGAAAGCCGCACGTGAAACATGCTGCCAAACGCTTCGCCGGCCACCAACGCCACGCCGGCGTGTTCCACAAGATATTGGCACAAATCACTCGGCAATTGTATTTTTTTGCCATTGACTTTCCGGCCCCCAAGCTTCGCCGGATCGAATCCCATCGCCGGCACCTCATTCATTCCCAAAAGTTGAGCCACATTGATGAACATATAAAACGCGCCTTTGGGCAAACGCACCGAAATGCCGGGCATGGTGGAGAGCGCCTGGTGCACGAAACGCCGGCGTTCGTCGAACTGCTGGCGCATCTTTTCCACCGCTTCCTGGCTGCCGGAAATCGCCGCGAGTCCGGCCTCCTGGGAAACCGAGCACGCATTCGACGTCGTGTGGCTCTGAATTTTGTCCATCGCTTTGACGATGGGCACCGCCGCCGCGGCATAACCCAAACGCCAGCCGGTCATCGCATAAGATTTCGAGAAGCCATTGACGAGAATCAGCCGGTCGCGAATTTCCGGAAAGGCGCACAAGCTCGTCGTCTCGATGCCATCATAAACCAGCTTGATATAAATTTCATCCGAGAGCACGAGAAACTCATGCTGGCGGATGAGGTCAACCAGCGCTTGCAACTCATCGGTGGTATAAACCGCGCCGGTCGGATTCGATGGGCTGTTTAAAATGAGCAATTTCGTTTTCGGCGTAATCGCCGCGCGCAGCCGCGCCGGAGTCAATTTGAAATCGTCGCCGTCGGGATTGATCACGATCTTCGCCGTGGCGCCGGCCATGCGGATTTGCTCGGGATAACTCACCCAATATGGCGCCGGCAAAATCACCTCGTCTCCCGGATTGCAAGCGGCCAGCAGCGCATTATAAATCGCCTGTTTGGCGCCGTTCGAGACGATGATCTCGTTGGGTTGATAAACCGCGCCGTACTCGCTTTTCAACGCCGCGGCAATCGCCTCGCGCAGGGCGATGGTACCGGTGTTGGGCGTGTATTTGGTTTTGCCTTTATGAATCGCTTCCACTGCAGCGTTTTTTACCGGTTCCGGCGTACTGAAATCCGGCTCGCCGGCGCCGAGATCGATCACGTCTTTGCCTTGGCGCCGCAGCTCCGCCACCGAATTGGTAACGGCCAAAGTCAGGGAAGGCTGAATGCGCGCCGCCAACTGCGATTCCTGGAAGGTCATGGGGCCGTCTTATTTTTTAATTCCCAAAAAGACAAGAAACATTCCTTCGCTTGCAATGCCAAAAATGCGTGAAAATCATCCGTGTATTCTCGGAGCCTCTCTTCAGCATGTGGATGAAGATTTTGATTAAGTACCACGGTTTGTTTGTCGGGCATTCAATGAGCCTCCCCGCTCACGAGTGACGAAGTTTTAGATACTTCCTTTAACTGTTCAATCATCCGTTGCTTATATCGCATTCGCCGTTTGTAAACTAATGTGACAACAGAAGAAATTATGACAAGGCCAAAAGCGATTGCAAACATGCTCAAATAGATTGGCGCTATTGGCGGATTCAACTTAACCAAGATAATGCCGAACACAACAGTTAAAAGAAAGCCAACGAAAAAAGCCCCAAGCTCAAAATATCTTGAAGGCCACGACATTAGATCTACGAATTCGAGCAGCTTGTTTGATTTTTCATTTTTCATGAACATGCCTCGTTTTCAAATGTTTTGCTTCCACAAAAACCAGAGATTCAATGTTTGAACCTCAAAACAAAGAAAAAGTTTTATTGAGTTAATACAGTGATCTCCACCCCCTCGCGCTTGATGTCACGGACGATCGGCAGATATTCCTGCTCAAATTCCTCCGGGGAAAAACAAATCGGCTCGAGATCAAGATTGTACCGCGAGGCGCGGCTAAAAATCTTTTGATTGATGGCAAACGAATTCTCAGTATTGAGCGCCGGTGTGACGATGGCCAAATCGATATCCGAATAGTCGCGGTTTCGCCCGGTGGCGTACGAGCCAAACAAATACGCCCGCTCAATCGGGAGCTCCTGCCGAATTTTCTTAAGAAAAGCCTGAATTACGGCGAGGGCTTCATCTTTTGTGTAAGCCATAAAACCAGCCTATCTGTTTTAATCAAATACTCTTTTGCTTCTTTTCTGCCGATGGCTTTTGAAAGAGCGCCAATAGTCTCTTTATAGCGCGCGTTCAAATAGTAACCGCTGAGATTTTCAATAAAAGTAAGCGTCTCTTGCTCAAATTCTTGCAGTATGCCGGCAAGCTCTGACAACCTCGAAATATGATGAATCGGTTTAATCTCTTTGCCCTGAAATGCCAGGATTGCTTTCACATTTTTTTCAACCGCCTGCTGGCACATGAAAACGACATAGAGATAGCGGCCGGCTTTGAACATTGCCCTCGCCGTCTCCAAATCATAGTCAACCCGATCCATCCAAATTTGCACTGCCGGCGGCCAAACGGCCTTCGCTTTCTTCTTTCCCGCTTTGCCCATATTATTACATTACGAAAAAATCCGAATCTTGCAAGCAATACTTTCTCTCAGTGGGTGTTTGGAAAGTCACTGACCGGTCACTTTTACGCACAAAACGTTCTACATTTCAACCACTTTAAGTGACCGGTCAGTCTCATTTTTTTACTTTTCAAACACGCTCTCAGGCGCTTTTCTCCTCGGGTTTCCCGTCGGCTTCGGGCGTTTCTTCCGGCGTTTCCGGCTTTGGCTCCTCTTCGTTCTTTTCTTCTTTTTGTCCCGGCAATTCTTTGGCGGCAAGATTTTGATTCAGACGCTTGCGCGCCCAGTCCCACACCTGCTCGCTGAAAACGGCGCCAACGAGACAGGTGAAGAATAAAACGTACGGGTTCGGCTGAGGATCGCTGGTGGTAAAAATCGCGACGCCGCCCTCGACAGCGAGAAACACCACCACGGCCGCCGAAACGCCGCGCACCACGACACTCGCCAAGTCTTTGACCAACGGCTCACCGGGGGTGCGGGCCTTTTCTTCGCGCACGACGGATGAAATAGCCGCGCCGAATAACCCGAAGCCGAGCATGCCGGTGATGAGAATCAACGACAAAGCGCGCGTCTTCAAGAGCCAACCTGCAACCAAACCGAAGATGCCCCATTGCGAGCCGGGCGGTGGCGGGAGTGGCAGTGAGTCCGGATTCGGGAGTACGAGCATACCTTGATCTTCGTAAACCGATCGGATGAAAGAACCTTCCAAACTATAAAGTCCGGCCACTTGAATAAACGCCAAATCCTGCATGATCACGTTCACATCCGCCGACTGCAATCGCGTGAGCACCGCCTGCAGGGAGTTTTTTGTGCTTTCAGCCCACGCTTCCCAACCATCATCGCGCGCGACGATGAAAAGGTATGCATTTAAAAGTCGCCTATCGAGCTCGCTGAGATTGCCACGATACCAATTGCTGATTTCTTGGAAATAAAACTCCTGTTCCTGCGTTCCCATGGCGCGTTTCTTGTTCTCGAATCCACTGATCGCCGCCTGCAGCAGCTTTTCTTTTCGGCTCCAAGCTTCCTGTCGAAAACTTTGCCATTTCGTTAATAATTGGTTGCGCTGAACGATATAATCATCGCGTACTCGCTTGGTTTCTTGAACCAGGCTTTCCCAACGTGTCTTCAAGGCGCCCAAGGTGTCAAGGGCAAAACTATTTTTCGATTGCGGCAGCAGCGAATCGGATAACACCGCAAACGGCTTGTTCACGTAATCTCCGCCAAAGCTCTGTTTGAATTTTTCCTCGGTGCCCAGCACTTCTTTGAGCTGTTGCTGCCTTTCCTGGCTAATGTCCGCGGCGGCTTGCCCCTCTTTGATCCAGGGAATTGCCACCATCGCCGCGATGCTCAAGTAAGCGCTAACTAAAAAAATGGCGGCGAGCAGAATGTTCTGGCGCGTGGTTAGAGGCAACCCTTTGTAGAAACCGACCAGCCTTCCCGTGCCCAATTGATCTTTGGGCGTTGCAGAGAACACGAGATCGAAAAGCTGTCCGACGACCACCCACAGCGCCAGCGCCAAGACCACGCGTGGGAACGACAATTGCCCGAAAAATGCGTTGATAAACTGCGCCACGTCCCAAAATATCTTTTGCAAAACATCGAGCATGGCGCCGAGAATTCGATCCCACGCCACGCGAGTTTCAGAGTCGTAAATCGGCCACGCTAAAACTCTCGTGAGATTGATCAAAACCGCATGGACAACGCTCACAATGAAACGAATCGGCGCTTCGACAACGGCGGAAATCGCTTGGGGCAAAATCAGCGCGACGACGCCGAGACCGACCAAGCGCGTCGAGAGCGTTGCCCCGAAAATCTGGGCGTGCAGCCCCAAAGCCTGGCCAACGCGGCGAAACAGGCCTCGCAGGATTTTATAAACAATCCACAAGACCAAAATGCTCGCCAACGCAGCGACGATGGCGACAATAGTAGCAATGATTGAATTCATCAATAGGCGCTTTGGAATTCATCCTCTTCGATTTTATCTCCACACCCGGCCAGGCGATTGCGCTTTCATCGCGGACACGGCATGTAAAGATTGCAGCCACCGCTGAAATTATCGGCGGAGTATTCTAAAGTCAGCGAGGCGTATTGCTTCGTTTGAACGCTAGCGGTATAGGCCTTGATTTTTAGCTGGTGACGGCCTTTGCGCCGCGGCGAGCAATATTCCACCAAGTATCGGCTTGCCAACTCTTCTTTTATGCTTTGGGCGGCGCTCTCGAATTTCAAGCCAAGTTTGTCAATATCATCGGCGTAAAAAAAGTCGTCTTTGCCAAAACGCTCCAATTTGAGCAAATCAATTTCACCGCCGACGCCGATCGTATACACCAAAACCAATGGGCCGGCGCCATCGACCGCCTTCACGGCCTCTGGCTCGGCTACGCGAGCGGCGCGATCCGTGCCGTCGGTAAAAAGAACCAGCGCGCCATAGGACACCGTTTCTCCCGCTTTGCCGGTTTTGTTCTTGACGGCTTTGATGCCCTCGACGATAGCGCCATTAAGGTTCGTCGAGAGATCGACTTTTAAAGTGGTATCCAAGCTGGCAATTTTGTATTGCAGCGTAACCGTATCCGTCGTAAAAGCGGCCAATTGATTGATCTGGGCGCCGCCGTCAAACCAAAAGACGCCCACCTCCACGTTGGCAGCATATTTCGGCAACAACTTCCGCACAAACCGGCGAGAGGCGTCGATGAGCTTCTTCAAACTTCTGTCGTGCTTGATAATGCTCCCGCTCAGATCGAGCAAGAGCAGCACGCGCATTTTCAAAACTTCCGGCCGCTTTTTAACTTTGTGCGCGCTTTCATAGATCGACGTGGAATCATTGTCTTCAAAGAGCGTGAAATTGCCGCAGTCAAGTGTGGTGTCCGGCTTGTCATCAGCATCGCGCACTTTAAAGAGCACCGACACTTTGGCCGGGGCCACAGTCAGTGCATTTTCAAGAATCAGCTTGAGGCCGTGCTCGTCTTTTGCTTTTTGAACGACTTTCGTATCCGGCGCCGGCGAAGGCTCATTGCTAAAACGGCAAGACGGCGCCGGCAAAATTACAATGAGAAAGAACAAACAAAACAAGGTTCGTGGCAACAAAAACTTGCGCATAAACCCTCCCAGGCTTAGTCCTAAATTGTGAAAACTGCGTCCTATGGGTATTAACCTCACCCCGCCAACAGCGCAAAAAGTTTTAAACAGTGTTCATGGAACTGATTTAATCCATTCAGCCAAGTTATTCTTGATTCGTGTCAACCGCTCCTGAAAAATTTCCCCCGATCGTGCCAAGCAAAATATCTTCCGCCACCACAGCGTGGTTTGCCGACAACAAGATCCGTCTGTGGAAATTCAAATAACACGATCTGCCCGGCTTTTCTCACGTCCATTTCTCCTTTAGAACCGTTTCGTCGTAGATTGGCATATTTTCGTTTTCCAATCCACGCATCGCCTCTGAAAGCGAAAACCGAGACCATTGCAAGTCTTCCTGGCGTGTATTTTCAGGAATCGCTTTGGCCATCAGAAATTCAATAAAATGGAGCACTTCACTTAAAAGGGGTTCAGGCAGTTTCTGAACTTGCTGATTAATTCTTTCAACCGTGCTCATAATTCTCTAAAAATAAGTTGGCTGTTTAGCAATGGCGGATTTCTTTGATTTGTCCACATGCAACGCCTGAAGGCTACGCCCGTGGGGCGCTACTACGAACTCAGCAGCGCACAAATGCAAGCCACATTCACAATATCCTCATCCGTGCAGCCGCGCGAGAGATCGTTCATCGGCTTGGCGAGGCCTTGAATGATCGGGCCAATGGCTTCGTAACCGGCCAGGCGCTGCGTCAATTTGTAGGCGATGTTACCGGCGTCGAGATCGGGGAAAATCAGCACGTTCGCTTTTCCCGCGACCGCGCTGCCCGGCGCTTTGCGCTGGCCGATGCTTTCGACCAGCGCGGCATCTCCTTGCAGCTCGCCGTCAATATTCAGATCCGTTCTTTTCTCGCGCGCGATATGCGTGGCGCGCTGCACTTTCTCGACTTTCGGGTGCTTGGCGCTGCCTTTGGTGGAAAACGAGAGCATCGCCACATACGGCTTTTCTCCGGTCAGCCGCTCGTGCGTCTGCGCCGCAGAAAGGGCAATTTCCGCGCTGCTCGGCGCTCGGGTCGGGAACGACGGCGCAATCGGCGAAGGTCAGCACGCGATCCTGCGGACTCACCATTTCAAATGTGCTGGAGACGACGGAGAAGCCCGGGGCGACGCCGATCAATTGCAGCGCGGCGCGCAAAACCTCGCCGGTGGTGTGAACCGAGCCGGCGACCGCGCCATCGGCGCGGCCGGCACGAACCAACGTGGCGGCGTAATACAGCGGCTGGCACATCGTTTCGCGCGCTTGCTTTTCCGTAATGCCTTTATCTTGCCGCAGTCGGAAATACAGTGAAGCATATTCTTCAAACGCCGCGTCTTGCTCCGGCGCGATAATTTCCAAACGCGAGGCCTCGCCACCTGCTTGTCGAGCGGCTTTCGCTACCGCCGCTCGATCACCAACCAAAATCGGGGTGAGCAAATGCTCGTCGAGAATTTTGAACGCCGCGCGCAAAACCCGCGGCTCTTCGGCTTCCGGGAACACGAGGCGCTGCCGCCGTTCTTTGGCGCGGGCGCGAATGTGAGTGAGGAATCTCATTTTCAATTATACACCATGCGAACGAATTGAGCAAGTAGCCACGCTTCACCGGCTGCGAGGCGAGATGAAAGTCAATTGAAAAACAGACTTCAAAATTACCCGATCATGAAAATCATGCCCTGCTTGCCAGTCCGCTCCACGCAGAGTTGCACGAATTCTTATATCGTTAGGCCAATGTTTGTAATTACTTACCAGCCTTCTTTTTGATGCGATTCTCAATGCCTTTTAAGCATGCGACGGAACGTCAATACTTGCAGCTCGTTTTCTTTTTGTTTCCTTTATTCTTCGGGAACTCTAATGACTTCTCCTTTACCAGCCTTAATATTTTGCTCTGCTATTCTGTATGCTCTCCCAGGAATGGCCGGGCTACTTTGATTTAGCTCATTTAGCTTGGAATTCAAGTCATGTAATTTCTTTTCTAACTCTTGTAGGTCTACCATTTCATTAAGAGATTCAATTCTGTAGAAAAAATCAGAATTATGGTACAATGTCTCATATGCTTTAGCTGAATTATGATGTATGCTTGCTTTCTTATGTGGATCAAGAAGTGTTATTAATGAAGTCAAGATTGCAACCAAGATAGAAATGCAACCGGCAACAAACTCGCTATTATTAACTTTGGAAAATGCCGCTGCGCCGGCAACTGCAGCTAAAATAGTAGTAGGAATTCCCAACAAATAGTTCCAGATGTACCAAGGTGTTTCTGCAGCGTAATGCCGTTCAGCAGCCCACAAGCTTTGTTCTTGTATTCTCTTTGCCTCTTGTCTGATTCGATCCATTGCATTTGCACTTGGCATAATTTGGTCTCACTCATCTATTTTGGCCTACCAGGTCTTATCCGCTCAATCCGTTTACAAAATTAGCAAGCGAAAATAAGCCGTTAACCTACCAGACCGGCGGTCTGGGTTACTTCTGCAGCTTTTGTTTCACCTGTGCTTCAACCAGCGGCGGCACGAAGCGGCTGATGTCGCCGCCGAACGTCGCCAGCTCTTTGACGATGGTCGAGTTCAAATAGGTGTACTTTTCGTTGGGCATCAAGAACACGGTGACGATGCCCTCGGAAATTTTGCGGTTGACCAGCGCCATTTGAAACTCGTACTCAAAATCAGAGATGGCGCGCAAGCCGCGGATGATGGCGCAAGCGCCGAGCCGATTGGCGTAGTCCACCAGCAAGCCGCCGAAACTGTCCACCTGCACGTTTTTAAAATCCTGCGTGATCTGGCGAATCAGCGCCACGCGCTCCTCGACGGTGAAAAGCGGGTTCTTAGCGGGATTGGTCGTCACCCCGATGGTGACATTATCGAACAGCATCATGGCGCGCTCGATGATGTCGAGATGGCCGTTGGTGATGGGATCGAAAGTTCCGGGATAAATGACGCGGCGCATCGCTCAGCTCACCTCGTAAAAGTTCAAGGCAGTTTCACCAACTTTACGGCGCAAAAAGCAGCGCAATTTCCCGGCGCTCGGCGCCAGCTCCAACCGCGCCGTTTCTTCGAGAACAGCCACGGCGCCGGCATTCAGCAAGCGGCTCTGCGCTAGTGCCTCGAGCAGGCGCTCGGAATATCCCAAATGATAAGGCGGGTCAGCCAAAAGAAGGTCGTAGGTGGGATTGCCATCCGTGGCGTTGGCGCGGTGCAAAAAAGCAAACGCATCCGCCACGATCACCCGGCCGTGATCTTCGAGATGCGTATGGCTGAGATTGCGCCGAATGCACTCCGCGGCGCGCCGGCTCTTTTCGACAAAGTCTACTTGCGCGGCGCCGCGGCTCAACGCTTCGATTCCCAAGGCGCCGGACCCGGCAAACAGGTCCAACCCGACGGCGCCACTGACCCTCCCCCCCAGCAGATCGAACAAGATCGTTCGCGTCCGATCACTCGTCGGCCGCGTCCACAAGCCGCGCGGCGCTTGAAGAAGATGTCCCTTGCGCGTTCCTGCTATTACCCGCATGCCGGATGATGGTCAAGTGTATTGCGGAGTGCAAAACCAACAGTCGCAGACTTTAGTTTTGCCCCGACCTTCCTTATTGTATTACTCCGGAAAAACTAGCATCCCGCCGCGGCGGGACGAAGATTTTTTAAAGGCAAAACCATTATGGGCAAAACAATTAAAAGCAAATAGTTTTGCCCTAAATCGTTTTGCCTTTGATCGATCGGTTGCGGCTGTTGCCGCGTTACGTATTTTACAAGGATAATCGGGGCACTCCGGTTACTCGACAAAATCAAACAACAACACCACGTCCAATTGGGCGCTACTCTGCGATTTGCGATCGGACGGGCTGACGATAATCTTGGAGGTGACGATGTTCGGCCCGGCATCCGCCAAGCTTTTGAGAAAACCAAAAACGCCTGTCCGGTCGCCGGAAAAATTGGCTTGCACCGGCGTGCGCGCCGTGCCGTCGCTCGAATACGCCTGGCTGACATCGAATAATTTCACCGCCAGACCGTTATCCGCGCCGAGCTTTTTGAGCCAGACTGAAAACGCTGTGAAACCCATGCGCTGCTGGCCTTGCGGTCCCATCGTGGCGGCGCGCTCGCTGACGCGCCCTAAAACCAGGGCGTTGCTCGATTCATTGCCCTTCGAGACGGTGCGAATATCTTCCGGCGAAGCATTGCGTCTCATGGCTTCCGTAATGTCCGCCACTGCCGAGGCCGAGGACGGCGGGAATTGCACGAGAAAGCTGTTGTTATTGCCGGAAAACGAGATCAACGCAAAATCCGCGCCGCCGAACGCCTGGCCCAGCGCGCCAACGGTATAAGCGCCGATTCGCGTCGAAGCAAATGTGCTGCTCGCCATCGGGAAAGTGGAAGGCCTGGATTCCGTATTTTCCGGTATCGCGACTGGCGGCTCCGGCTGCGTCGTGGAGGGTTGCGGCATCGTTTCAGCCACGTTGCCGGTTTCGGATGGCGTGCCGCTTCCTGCCATCATCGTGGTGTCGATCGGGGTCTCGCTGCCGGCCGCGGTTTCGCCGAGGCTGTCGATTTGCGCCAATTCACCGACATCAGACTGCGATTTGTCAGTGCCGCTTGTAATCATCAAAGAGACGGCCACCAAGGCGAGCAAAATCAAAATCGCCGCCAAAAGATAGGCCATATTTCGTGAAGAGCCGGCTGCCGGTGCGCTCATCGGCGAAGGCCGGGCATAGGCATTTCCCATCGGCTCACGAGGATACGTCCCGGACATCGGCTCGCGTGGAAAAGCCTCGGCCTTTTCTTCCTCGGCATACTCGCCGAGATCGAGGTTCACGGTTTGGGCGAGACTCTCTTCCGGCTGGCTCTCCTCACGGTTTTCCTCATCTCCCATGAGATTGATGTCAACCATTCGCCGCCTCCACACAATGATGAATAGCCATGATCATAATCCTTTTAAAGCTGCGCCAACCGGGATCACGAACGTTTCCGGCTGTGACTGAAAGATCGGATCGCTTCCCTGGCTGGCAAGTTTGATTTTCTTGAATGGATTGGCCCGATCGACCCGGACGTTGTGGGTGTTTTGCAAAGCTTCCAAAATCGTGTCAGTCACGCCGTCGCCGTATAGATAAACCGCGTTCATGTCTTCGACGCTCTTGCCCAGCTTGTAGTCGATGATGATGCGGCGCAGCTCTTTTGAGATCAAGCGCGCCCGATGCTCGTCGTCGTGCTTGCCCGTTTCGCTTTCGCCGTCTTGATGATAATCCAACTCCTGTGAAAGATGGAACGTCGCGCCTTTGATGATGGAAAACTGCAAATTGTCTTTGCGCACGTCGATCAACGCGATGTATTCGTCTTCGTTCACTTCGTAGTTGCCCGCCAAAACCCGTTGGGCGGCAAAAACGTCGACATCGATGGCCCGTAACTGCAAATCCGTATTCTTGAAAATTTCTTTGAGATAATCGATCACCATGCGCCGGGCCACGACGACGACGACCTGCTTGTAGTCCTTGGCGTTGTCGGCCGGCAGCGGCTCAAAATCGACGATATACTGATCCAAGGGATTGATCATAAGCTGCCTGACTTCCCAATGCACGTGGTTTTTCAGACGCTCGCCCTGCAGATTGGCGTCGATCGGAACCTTTTTGATCATCACCATGTTCGCGTCGAGAATGAACACGCCGGAGGAAACTTGAAAATCCGCGGTCTCGTAAAGACGGTTGATGTCTTCGGCATAGCGGCGGATCAGGGATTGGTCTTGCAGAGAAACGAAATTGAAGGCGGTGCGGACCCGTCCCTGAGAGAGCCGTGAGATGCGAGATTCACCCGCGACCTGCGCCGACTCTGCCATGCGCAGAGTCGTGCCGCGGATGCTGATGCCGACCATTCCTTGTGTTCCGGCACTTGTCATAAACTTTGCCTCACCTCACACTGAAGGTATCCGGTGAATCACTGCTTGAGTTCCCAACTTCTTTCGCTTTTTTCGATGCGACCGTGAATGAAACGTGAAACGTTGGGCAAAAACACAACGCGTCCAAGCCTGCCCGCCTCGCGACGCTTGCGGGCGCCACGGCGAGGGCTGCCAACGTTTCTTCCAAACTACTCGTCATCTTGCCTAGATTGGTCAGAGCGGCTTGTGAGGAGGAACGCGCCAACTGCAGGTTGCCTACCGCCGTCAACGTGCGCTTGACAACCTCCATTTTCAAAAAATAATCCTATAAGAGTATCGGCAAACCCCTGAATTTGCCGAAGGCTATCGAGCATTTTTCTCGCCTCGCGCAGCGGCAGCACGACGAGCGAATCGACCCGGCGCGCACAAAAAGATCAACACTTTGTACAGCAGCGAACCCTTGCCGTAGCGATCAGCAGACATGGTAGCGGAAATTCAAGAGAATGTCATTCCGGAAGAATATTTTAGTCCCCGGCACTTGTCTTGAGTTTGAACAGGCCACGCCCGTAGGGATTCCTTCTGAATGACATTCATCAAACCTGATTTTCTTTCCTTGCTCAAATCGCAATAACGCCAACCTACTTGACCACCAACAGCGGCACCAGCTTCGCGTATGTTTTTGCACCGATGCCTTTAACCTTGCGCAAGTCTTCGAGGCGCTTGAATCGGCCGTGCTCCTGGCGATACGCCACGATCCGTTTCGCCATCACCGGCCCGATTCCCGGCAGGCGCACGAGATCCGCTTCGACAGCCGTATTCACATCGAGCTGCGCCAAAATTGCTGCCGCTGATCTGGCTTTGGAATCAACCGCTTCTGTCAATGCAACGACACCGCTCGTATCGCGCGCGAGCGCCCTCGCATATTCCTCGAAGGCCGCCACTTCCGCCGGATTCACCGGCGGCAATGGCCGGCTCTGGCGATACCACCACACGAGGGCGCCTATGCCAAAAGCCGAGAGCAGCAACAGGATCGCTCTTTGCTCTTGCCGGGTAAACCCCCGCATTGCACCTACCTCATAGTTAGCCAGTTAGCTGGTTTGCCGGTTAACCCCGATCTTCCTTAATTTTTTTCGAAGGGAAGTCGGGGCGAACTGGCAAACCGGCCAACTTATTCAAAACAGCGCTTCTTTGATTTTGCTAAAAAATCCTTTTTCAATGCTGGGCGGCTTCACGCCGTCGCTCTCGGCCAATTGCTGAAACAAATCGCGCTCTTGCGGCGAAAGCTTGTTGGGAACCCAAACGACGATGCGCACGAGCTGATCGCCGCTGCCGTAGCCGTTCAAATGCGGAATGCCCTTGCTGCGCATGCGCAAGATCTTTCCCGACTGCGTTCCCGGCGCGATATCCAGCTTGGCCTTGCCATCGAGCGTCGGCACCTCCAGCACCTCGCCTAAAACCGCCTGCGGAATGCTCAACGGCAGATCATAGAGAATATCGTCGCCGTGCCGCTCGAAATACTCGTGCTCTTTCTCCTCGACGACGATCAAAAGATCTCCGGCCGGGCCGCCGCGCGGGCCGATATTGCCCTCGCCTCGCACCGTCAAATAGTTGCCCGCCGCCACCCCGGCAGGAATATCGATCGTGATCGTCTTCTCGCCCTCGACGCGGCCATCACCCCGGCAATCCGGGCAAGGATTCTTGACGATACGGCCTTCGCCGCGGCAATGATGGCACGTGCTCACGTTGATGAACTGGCCGAAGAACGAACGCGAAACCTGCCGCACTTCGCCGGTGCCGCGGCAAGTCGGGCAGATCACCTCCTGGCTGCCGCGCGCGTTGCCCGAGCCGGCGCACGCCTCGCACCGCACGAATTTGTGCAGCTTGATCTTCTTGTTGACGCCGGCGGCGATTTCTTCGAGCGCCAGCTTCAAAGGCACCTGGAGATCGTTGCCCCGCGGCTTCATCTCGCGCGTCCGTCCGCCGCCGCCCATTTGGCCGAAGAACTCGCCAAAAATTCCTTCGGACATGAACGTGCGCAACGCATCGGCCAGATCGAACTCGAAATCGCGCATGTGTTCGAATCCGCCGGCGCCGCGCAAGCCCGCATGGCCGAAACGATCGTAGCGCTCGCGCTTACCGTTGTCGCGCAAAACCTCGTAAGCCTCGGCGACCTCCTTGAACTGCTCCTCCGCCGTATGATCGCCGGGATTGCGGTCGGGATGATATTGCATCGCCTGCTTGCGATAGGCCTTTTTAATCTCCTCCTCGGAAGCCTCCCGCTTCACCCCGAGAACTTCGTAATAATCTCGCTTGCTCATGAAATAAATTTTTAAATTTACAATTTTAAATTTTCGATTTAAAATTGAATGTCGTCAGGCGCTCACAATGACCTTGGCCGGCCTGAGCACTTTATCGTGCAGCAAATAGCCTTTGGTATTTTCCTGCACCACAAGATTCGGCGCCCTGCCTTCCACCACCATTTGCATCATCGCCTCGTGGCGATTGGGATCAAATTCTTGCCCCACGGTTTCCATAGCCGTGACGCCGCGGTTCTGCAAGATTTTCAGCATATTTTGGTAAATCAGGCTCGCTCCTGCAACCAGGGTTTCATAATCCGTCGTCTCGCTGCTCGCGAGGGTCTTGGCGCCGGCTTCGAGGCCTTTACGGGCATGCAAAAAACGCCCCAAATCATCCACTACCGGCAGCAGTTCCACCAGCAAGCCGGCCACCGCGCCCTCGACGCGATTGGCAAAATCTCTTTCGAGTCGTTTGCGAAAATTTTCCACCTCGGCGGCCAACCGCAGGTAACGGTCTTTCAGCTCCGCGTGTACCGAGACCAGCCTGGCATGATCATCCTGCAAACGCGCCAGCTCGCGCTCTTTTTGCTCCAGTTCTTTGGCCTGCGCACGGCGCCGAAAATCAAATTTTTCCTTTTTAGGCTTTTCGGTTCCGACCGCGGCATCCGCCGGCGTTGGTCCGGCGGAAATCAGCTCCAGCGCGGCGCCGTCGCCATTTTCTGGCTCAAGAAGAATCTCGAAAGAATCGGTATCTTCCGTCATGACCGCCTCTGCCGTGCCCTCGACCGCAACACCGGCTGCTGTCGTATCATCAGTTTTCAATTCCGCCGGCGCCGCCCCGGACGGCATTGCCGTCGAATCCACCGGACTCTCATCGGATTTATCGGAATGATTGTTGGTTGCCTGATATGCTTCGTTTTGCATGATCCTTTTCTATCGTTTTGAGCAATTCCTATCTTACCGTCGAAGCTTGATTTTTCCCGAGAACTTCCGTTAAAATTTGGGCCATAAAATCAACCAGCGCCACCATCTTGGAATAACGAATGCGCGTCGGGCCGAGCACGCCGAGCGTGCCGTTGACGTTGCCGATATGATATGAGGTGGTGATCAAGCTGCAATGCTTGATCAGCTCGTCGCGGTTCTCGTCGCCGATCGCAATCGAAATTTTTTCCGAATCGTCGCCCTGCTCGAAGAGATGAACGAGAATCTCGCGATTTTCGAGCAGATTCAAAACTTTCGCTAACTGTTCGTGGTCGGTGAACTCCGGCTGGTTGACGATGTTGTTGGTGCCGCCAAAGTGCAGGCTGCGCCGCTCGCCGTCATCGAACAAAACGCCGGCCAAATCGATAATGCGGGCGATCAAATCAGCGTCGGCATCGCCGGCGTGGCGCATGCGGCGGTCCAACGATTGCTTGATCTCTTTCAAACTCAGGCCGTGCAAACGCTCGTTGATCACTTGCGCGGTTTTTTCCAGCACCTCGCGGGAGAACTCCGTGGCCGCTTCCATGACGATCGTCCGCACCAAGCCGGCCTTGATGGAAAGCACCATCAAAATCTTTTTCTCGGCAATCGACACCAGCTCGATCTTTTCAAAGACGCCCTGGTAAAATCGCGGCGACAGCACGACGCCAAGCTGCTTGGAGACGCGCGCCAGCACCTGTGAGGCCGCATCTAAAATGGTGTCGACGCTCAACGAAACGTGCTGCAGGTGATCGAGAATTTGATGCTTCTCCTGCTCGCTGAGCGTCTCGATCATCATGAGCGAATCGACGTAGAGGCGATAGCCTTTGTCGGTCGGAACGCGCCCCGCCGAAGTGTGCGGCTGGCTGACGTAGCCCATTTCTTCCAAATCCATCATCACATTCCGGATGGTGGCCGGGCTCATGTCCACGCCGCTTCTTTTAGCGAGATAGCGCGAGCCGACCGGCGCCGCATTGCGCACGAAATTTTCCACGATGGAGTTCAAAACGAGCCGCTCGCGCTCTTTCAATTTTTCTGCCGAATGTCCCATCGTCTTTGTCAAGGTTTGCCGATCTTACTTTTCGCCCAAATTTGGCTTTGCAAAACCGGGAAAGCTACAGATAAATTAAGATACTACTTTTGTTTGGGCTTGTCAAGAAAAATTCTGGATCGCTCCGGGGAAGATGTGTCAATAAAAACATAAGGTTTTTGGCGAATTCCGCCGATTTCTCGTCATTTACTTTTCCTTCTGTACCTTCTTCACCCGTCATTTGCGCTATCTCCCAATAAAAAAAGAAAGCCTCTCGGCGCGTCAAGGCGCCCAAAGGCTTTTGGTTAATTTGAAAAGTTTGCCGGTGGCCGTGAATAACATGTGCTTGGTCGAAGTCTTATCGCAGCAAACTCATCTTCCTTACCTGCGAAAAGCTTCCGGCGCGCAGTTGGCACAGATACACCCCACTTGCCACTAGCTTGCCATTTTTATCCTTCCCATCCCAGCGCACGTGATGATAACCGGCCTCGCGCTGCTCATCCACCAGCGTGCGAATTTCCGCGCCGACGACGTTGAAGATTTTCACTGCCACGTAGCTCGCTTGCGGAAGCTGAAAGCTAATCTCGGTTTCGGGATTAAACGGATTGGGGTAATTCTGCAACAAAGCAAATTCTTCGGGAACAGCGTCGCTCTCATTGGCGGCCTCGCTCTCATTTTGATTTGCCTTTGCCGCGGCCGCCTGGCTTGATGAGGCCGTGACGGCAAAACACTGCGAAAACTCCGAGGTGTTGTTGCTCGGATCGGTCGCAGTTGCAGTAATCCATTGGCCCCGGGCAACTTCAATCTCGAAGCGGGCCTTGAAGTTTGCTTTCCCACTGCCGTCAATCGTCACGTTCTTCGAGCCAAGAAATTTTTTGCCCTCGCCATGATTGGACGGATCACAGTCCGGGTTCGAGAAAAATTCGAGTCTGAAAGTGGTGTTCGGCGCGCTGTTGAGCGTTCCCTCAATGGTGATCTCGTCGTCATCGCTGTCGGTCGCAGTCAATACCGGAAAATTTTGTAAGTTGTTTGCGCCGGTATCGCCATCGCCCTCGTCGTTGGGGGTCAGGCCATCGGGGACAAGATCAATTCCTAAGCCCGTGTTCGAGTGAATCGAATTTGATGAAATCGCATTGTTCGTGCCGGAGCCAACGCCTACCCCACGGCCGTTAAAAGCGATCCGATTCTTGCTAACGGTGTTATTGCTGGCGTCTCCGAAAATGGCTATACCATCGTGGGCATTACCGAGCTCGCCGGTACCATTTGTCTTGGTGCCGATGAAATTGCCTTGCACGAGATTTCCCGTCGCGTTTTTGTCGTAAATAACGACGCCACTATTATTACCCGAAATGACGTTACGTGCCCCGGCCGTCGTTCCCCCGATTATGTTATTGGGAGCGTTTTGAATGAGCACGCCAGAATAGGAGTTGCCGAGTGCGATGGTGCCTGTGATATCGGTGCCAATGAGGTTACCTTGTACCCGGTTGCCCGTTGCATTAGGATTGATCATCCAAATGCCAATGCGGTTGTCACCCGAGATGAGGTTACCTGCCCCGCGCGCCGTTCCCCCGATCGTGTTACCTAGGGCATTGGCAATAGTCACACCAAAGAGGCCGTTGCCCAAATCTTTGGTACCAGTGACATCGGTGCCGATGAAATTGCCTTGCACAAGATTGCCCGTCGAGCCGCCTTCGCCAATACCAATGCCGAGGATATTATTAGCCGCGATGATGTTACGTGCCCTGCGCGTCGTCCCCCCCAATCAAATTGTTGGACGCGAATCTGATACTCACCCCTCCACCGGAGTTACCAAGAGCCACACCGCCTGTAAGATCAGTGCCAATGTAATTGCCCTTGACAACATTACCGCCGTTTGTCTCTAAAACGATTCCATCGCCACCGAAACGATTAATCACCAAATCCTGGACCGTGCTGCTTCCGGCCGTGATGTGCAATCCGTGTGTGCCCGGCCCGGCATTGGTTCCATCCAGCTCGATGATCGGCTTGCCCGCAAAACCCGGCTGCGTCGTGCCATCGATCACCACCGGCTCCATAATCGTCGGCAGCGCAGAGTGGGGCTGGATCGTGTGCGGCCCCGAACCAGGGATATTGAAACGAATCACATTCCGGCCGGGAGTGGCGTTGGCATCTAAAATTACTTGCCGCAGTGACCCCGGGCCACTGTCATTCGGTTGGTCACGATGAATGCCGTCTTTGGTGTTGCCGTGTGGAGGTGTAACTCAATGTAGTCAATGGCGATCCAATCGCCAAAGACCTGACCGGTGGTGTTGTTCTCTATTAATACTGTAAAAAGTGATGGCGAAAGATTATCGACCTGAAAAGTTACTTTTTTCCAGTTGTCGAATATCGCGCCAAACGGAGTGCCATGTGATACCCCAAGATCGGCAGAAAAGCCGCCGGAAAAAACCTTTTTACCATTCACGAGAATTCTCCCGACATAATCAGATTCTGGCCGGCCATAGTGATCATCCAGCACCAGAGAGATCAGAACTTCTGCAGACTTAACATGGCTCGGGAGAGAAACTCCTGAGAGGTCAAAATTCCATTGATCGCTTTCAGTAGAATACAAGATGTCTGACCGGCCATCTGCAACGCCATAATTTGGAAAGCCGCCAAGTTCCTTGCGCAGGGTCGTCAAGTCCCGGCTGGAAAAGGTTACCACCGCCGGGGGATCAGTGTGATGGACACTGCTGGTGTATGCCGGTGAAGTCTTGGGAATTTCCAACAAGAGCAGCATACTGGCGGCCAGTGCGAAATAACGTTTTGAGTTTTTCATGGGTGTTCTCCTTTACTGTTAAATTGTGTTAGAGCGCATTTGGAAAGTCACTGACCGGTCACTTTTTACGCACAAAATGTTCTACAATTCAACCACTTTAAGTGACCGGTCAGTCTCATTTTTGTACTTTTCAAACACCCTCTTAGACGAAAAGTGTTACACTAAAAATGCATAGAAAGTTTAGCTCCGATGGTTTTGCCGTTGGTTGCCAAGTCAAAACCAATAACTTGTTTAGCGGAATTAAACTCCAATAGATGTCCGTAAGACAGTTCCCTCTCTCTATTAATCCTGATGGCGGAAATGGGAGCATCAATTATTGACCATAAGTATGATGCACCTGCCACTCCGAGTCCGACCCACACCCACGTCGCCGCTTCGTTGTCGTCGGAGCCATAGGCACCTCCTGCAGCGGCGTATAAACCGAGTGTTAATCCACCTGCGTACAATACTTGCTGAATAGCTCCCTTGGTTATGTCGCCATTATAATATTGGCCCGCACCGGGTACGAGGCAAGACAAAACAAACGCCAAGACGGGAGATTTCTTGTCCCCTGTCCACGCTCCAGCAACTGGAAATTCTTTGGTAATATTCAAAACATCATCCATTTTGTAGACAAAGACATTGCCGTCTCCCGCTTGAACTTCAACAGAGACATTGGGCATTTGTTCGATTGTGAGGCCTCGAACGGCAGCGCCATTCTTAAGATAACCCACGTCTTGCATTGCCTGTTGAGAAAAGGCCACCTGGGCACGAGAAAGACAAAGCGCCAACAAGATACTAATGTAGACCTTCGACATAACTCCTCCTTGAATTGTTATTGTGTTCTTATAAGAAAGTCAAATCTATTCTGCAAAAAAGGTCCAATCTGTTCTGGAAAGAACGATGAGAAATTTGATAATCGATAACAATCCCACACAGGCTTCTAATATCAACTCTGTTTCTTCGTCCAGCACCGGCTCGCCTAATCTTTCCTCAGGAAGCGGTTGAGGAAAATGAATGGCGGTTGTTGGTTGCGCCTTGGGCCGAGCCGAAACATCTCCTGGCATGTCCATACGACAAATCAAAGAGGCGCCGGAGCCGTTTGCGGCAAGCTTCAAAGGGTTCGGCGCGATCCAGTCATTCGATCCACCGCCCAGCTTGGTAACATTCGCGGCGCAGGCGGCCTGCAGCAGAATGATGATCATCACCGCGCTTTTGAACATCTTCTGCCGAAAAGAAGTTTTGCTGAAGGTATTCATGGTTTGATTCTCCTTAAAGATTGGGCGGATGAAACAGTGTTTGGGTTTTCATATCAACAGCTAATTTGGTTATGACTTTGCACTCTTTCATTGCTGCCATCTTTTTTTATTTTGCCAGTCCGACCTACGCAGAAAGCCGTCTTCTTGAAACAAACAGAGGCGTAGTTGTACCGTTGCGCATTCGCAATGGATATTCCGTCGGCTCCAAAGCGTATTGTGGGCTTCAACAAAAACGACGTCCTTGCTCACCGGTAGCGTCATTCCCGCACCGACATTGCAGTCATGATGGCCGTTTCTCGAAATAGGACCCTCACTCCCCAGTGGGGACAATAGATCCCCCTGAAAACACTGCCTTAAAGATTGCACCCACGACGCCAAGTGCGGCCACCGTGGTCAGTGCGGCGCCATTAAGCGCCAGACCCGGCTTTGAACTCAACTTGTAGCCGAGATATATACCGACATTGCGCCGGCGGGGCGAGAAGTGGCGATACTGCACACCGTTGAAGTCGGAATAAGAGTAAAAAGGCTTCGTCGTTTCCAAGACTTCGACCATCACATTCACCGCCGCCCATTCACTAAAATTCAAGCTGGCGCCGCCGATAAAAGTCGATCGCTTGAGATCGGGATCGGTGCCCACAAAATCCTTGATGACCCATAAAGACGTGCCGCCGGAAAGATCCAAACTGGTTTTCGGATTGAGCCATTTTCGCAGGCGCAGCTTCACGCCGCCACGCAGGTTATGGCCGATATCCCAACCAGCAAAGTGCGTGAAGCCGAGGCCGTATTTCGCATTGAGGTTGTAGATGTACCCCAATTCCGAGGTCAAATAATGGCGGCCCGACACTTCCCATTCGTCATCAACCGTAACGGAATTTCCAATCATTGAGATGTATGCCTTTTTCAAAGGTGGCGTGATTTTATAGCCGTAGCCAAATTCCGTGATAAAGCAGGAGCGGCATTCCGGCGCCGGCTTGGCGCTCAGACAGAGCTGCGCGAAAAGAGATGAGGAAGAGAGGAATATTCCAAGCACGATTCCAGTAATTGCAAAAGAGTTCTTCATGGTCATGCCTCCATCAATTGACGAAACGATTAAGTGTTTGCGGATCGATTGCTATTTCCGCGTTTGAAGTGACGGCACCGACAATGCCCCCCACAATCGCTCCTGCACATCCTAACACGATTCCGCCTATCACCGCTTTTGCTTCAGCAGTGAATCAATTTGAATTCTCGTTATCTTGCCATGTCAAACCTTATGCCACTAGACCTGAAGGAAAACGTATCCGACATAACTTTGAAATTCTAATAACATTACGCCAGCCTGATCGCGTCATCAAAGGTGATGAAATCGGGGGCTTTCAAGTATTGGAGTTATGCGAAAGTAGACAGGGGTGTATGAAGAGCTATAACCGTGATGACCTTGCCTTTCAGAGGTTTCTTGTTGCTTCTGTTTACCGCTACTTTTCGTAATATTTGAACTCGTCTTTCCGCCATCCCGTATGAAATTCGTATTTGATGAGAGCGGTGGCGCCTGTTTTTATTTCCAACTGAAAGAGCTTGGGCTGTTGTGTGAACTCGCCTGCCCAACTGTCTTTTTCCTCTTCCACGTAGCCATGTTGGATTTTAACCTCGTGCTCTCCAGCTACCAAAAATAATGAGAAGAGCGTCAGCCATTGGTTCTCCTGCCTGACTGCCGGACTCATGCTCATCAACTCTCCGTCCACAAAGAGCCTGCAAACCTGATAATATACCGGTCTCTCAGTCATGGCAGCGTAGGTCAGTCGAAACCTGACTTCGAGTCTGCCCATGGCCTGCAACGGCACAGTCTCCTTCCCGATAAAACTTTTCAGAATTTCTATTCCAAGCTCATCAATTTTGTCAATAACTTTGGTCTCGTCGCCCTTGACGCTTTCGGCCACCAGGAGTTTGCCGGTTTTCACTTCGATGAGCCGGGCATCGAGGCGAAAGATGCCGCCGAAATGGGCAAAATTGCCCAGGACGATGATGTCGGCGCCCAGCCATTCCCCCACTTTGACCGCGCTCTCTTCTTTGACGATGCCAGCCTGCTCCAGCGCGAGGTTCTCAAAGGCTTTTTCTATCTGTAATCTCTCCACCAAAATGAGGTCCCTGGAGCGGGCCAGAGTGGTCATGAGCATGCTGGGCAGGCCGCGCACAAAATTGTCATATTGGGGATCAGTGTTATTGTCGAAATGCAGCACAGCCACCTTCTTCTGGACTTGGGAAAAACCCGTGGCCAGGCTGCACGGCATCAGAAGCAGGGAAAAAGCCAACACGAACTTGCTCTTCCACATCATAAAATTCCCTCGCAAAAAAAATCACAAGACGAAAAGATAGAGGCCAGAAAAATGAGCAGACTTCCATCCCGGCATGCTGATGATCATCATCTTTCTGGCCTTCATTTATGTCTTTAGTCCTTGCTACCTCGCAGACATGGCCCGCGCGATCCTCGGCAAGGGCAGGTTGACATTCAGACCTGCCTGGATGTGCATATCTCCGATGCCATGATAGTCGCCGCGATACAGAACGCCGGTATCCAGGGGCAGCCAGTCGAAAATAAAGTACCTCACGCCGGCTATGATCATCCAGACCTCGTCGATTTTCCCCTTATCGACTACAGGGTTTCCCTCGTCAAAATCGTACTCCGGAATGCTCTCATATTCCAGCATCAGGGAGGTCCTAGGGTTCACTTCAACTCGCAAGCCGGCAAAGGGGCTGAAAAGATTTTCGTTCACATAATCCCTGTCCTTCGCTTTTATTTCTTGAGGGGTTGGGGAAATGAACTCGCCCGTGGCGGTGTTTCTGGTTCTGATTCGCAAGTCGCTGATGCTGAGCCCGGTGTGCATGCTGACGGGTCCCAAGGTTTTGGAGGCCACGAAATAGAGCGTGGATACTCGTTTCTCGAATTTGACCTTGTCCCGCTCCTCCGAGTGCCAGGTGGAGCTGCGCAGGGCGCCGGCAATACCGGCGAAGGGGAATCTATTCCTTTCCGGCAGAAACTTCAATTTAAAGGCAACGGTTGGAATGGCGGCCGATCCTTTGGCAAGGCCGCTGACGATCCCGACGGTGCTGGCCTCGATTTCCGCCACGCCCCCCAAGCCGATGCTCACGCGCCCCAAAAAAGGTCTTCGTTCTTCCCGCATCTCGCCGATCACACTGCCTCCACCCAGACTGATTTCCAGCGGGCCGAGTACGTCAGCAGTGGGAATGAGGAAAAGGCGACGCGGATCCACCGGGCCCTCGTAGATTTTCACGGCTGGTTTATTCGGCCTCACCTCCTGAGGTCTGGCCATTGCCACTTTCTCAATCTTCTTCGGCGTTTCAGCCTCTTTGGCCTTGCGCTCGGCTTCCAGCCTCACCTGCTCGGCCTGTTTCGCCCTGGCTAATTGGGCCTCCTTCACGCGCACACGTGCGAGAGAATCATCGAGGGCGCTCTGCCGTGCCGCCGCCAGCTTCGTTTCGTGCTCGCGCTGCAATTCGGCCAGCCTGGCCTCTTTCATAGCCGTCAAATCAGCGCCACAATCGATGCAGAATTTGTAGGCCCAATCGTTTTCGTGTTTGCACGTGGTGCACTGGATGATTTTGGGCGCCGCGATTTGCGACAGCGCCGTGGTCGCTTCTGCCAGCAGCACGACCATGGCGAGAGCAACGATCAAAATCGATTTGACTGATGTTGATTTCATTGGTTTGCCTCCGTTAAAAAATGTTCTACCTTAATTTTGCACATATAAAAGTCAAACCCCGATTTTCCATTAGTTGCTGAAATCAATTTGGTGGCAGTTATGCTAAATCGGAGTTCTACAGCAATACGATGAACAACAAGCTGCCCGCCACCGCTCCCACCACCTTCAAAAAACCGCCAAGCGGGTCGGATTTGTGCTCATAGCGCGCCACATCTTTTGATGAAGCCGGGGCTTGCTGCACCGCGCGTTGAATTTTGTCTGTCAGCATGCGATCGAATTCCGGGTCGGCCAAAAGTGTGCGGACAAGCTCTTGTCGCACCAATGCCGTGCTGCTATCAATGTTACTTGGATTAGTCGTGAGACGCGGCGAAGCCGGATGGTCAGAGGCTTGGGCAAGCTTTGGCAATGCAGCACCGCATTGCGGACAAAAGCTCGCCTCCGGTTTGGCCTCAACGCCACACTGCGGACAAGAAATCTTGGTACTGGTCGCCGTGGTTTGTGATACACCGGCATACGGCCACAAAACGGCGAACAACAGGATGATAAAAAATAAAACAGCTCTCATAGTGCACCTCCTGAACTGAACATTGGATAAACCTTCGACATGGACTATTACGACCACTTTGAATCTACATCTCTCCATATCCTCCAAGAGAAAGCCAATCTCCTTTGAATTGCGCAACGATATAGAAAACAATTGCTATGTCGATGGCCGCACCAATACCAAACCCGGTCCATGCACCGTCCTTCTTTACCGGTATTTCCATTTGGCTGACGTTATCCATCGCCACCAGCGTTTTTCCGGCTTTGCCTTCGACCACAATCGCCGACAACACGGGAATTTTGCCTTCGAGGATCAGTCTTTTTAATGTCTCTCCGGCAATGACATGGCCTCCGCTGCCGGCAATTTTTGTGACAAAGGACAAAGGCAAATCGGAAAGTGTGGTCGTTCCTTTGAACTTGAACAAAACACGATCATGCCCAAAGCCCTCAAATATACCCTCCAACTTTTTTTCAGGCTCCTTCGCTTTTTCCAAGAAAAGCCCAATGTCGATTCTTTCGCCCAAGGCTGGCAGAAGAATTCCCTCCGCCTTTTGTTCCCGTGCTTGGGAGTAAATTGCCGCATATTGTTCGGCGGGAATGGGATCCAGTCCGGAGTATTTTCCGCTCAACCGGGTTCCATCTTTTAAGATGATCGTGATCCGGGTGCCTGGCGCAATGGTCATTACCTGCCAACCTGGAACGATCTTTTGGTTTGACTTCTCAGAATCAACGCTGGCACCGGTTGTCAGGCCAATCATGCTGCAGCCATTCAATGCCAATGTGGCGACAGCGACGATAACCAAGGCCAATTTAGATATGATTTTGCTCGTTATCATGATTTTTTCCTTAAATTGTGTTCTTATTTCTCAACCTTTTCGCATGACGCACGCATATCACGCAAGACGGATGCGCTATGCAGCGCTGGTTGATTTGTGCAAATTTGAAAAAACTTTGCTGAGTCAGCATTAGTCTCTAAGAAGTAAAATGTGTGCAAAAAAAGCAAAGATTTTTAACACGGAGAAAACAGAGCAAACAGAGATTAAAAAACTAAAGAGAATTTTCCAATCATTGCTTTCTCTGTTTGCTCTGTTTTCTCTTGTTAAGCTTTTTTGGTTGCGGCTCGTCCGCGTTGTGGGACATCGGTGCATCGATCATGGCTTCGATCATGGCGCTGCCTGCCGCTTCTATGGCGATCCTAATAGCTCACCATAAAAACAATCATTCCACCGATGAACATGATGGCATTTCCTACCTCTGCTCCTACTACCGCTCCTGTGACAACGCCTTGGATAACGTCCTTGAAGTCCGGATCATTCGATTCGTCATCTTTTGCACTCTGGTGTGCGACTAACCCCCCAATAACAGCTCCTGTTATTGTCGTTCCTACAAGCACTTTTTTTGCACCCGGCAGCATATCCCACGACTCGATCAACTCGATCACATTCAATACCTCTTCTACCTGTTGCAATGCCTCTTCCATCTGGTGCAATGTCTCTTCCACCTGGTTCACATTGTATTGTTCTTCATCACGAATCAGTTGAGCGTTTTGTGGCAAATGGACAGCCGTTGTTGGTTGAACTTTTGGCCGGGCCGAAACCTTTTCCGGCATATCGAAGCCACAAGTCAAAGCGGCGCCGGCGTCATTTGCATCATGCTTCGATTCGACTTTGCGGCGCTGCGCATGAGCATGCGATTTAGTCAAAGAGCTGCCGGAGCCATTTGCGGCAAGCTTCGATGATTTCGGCGCGGCCCGGTCTTTCGGTCCACCGCCAAGCTTTGTAACATTCGCGGCGCAGGCGGCCTGCAGCAGAATCATGATCATCACCGCGCCTTTGAACATCTTCTGCCGAAATGAATTTCTTTTGAAGGCGTTCATGGTTTGATTCTCCTTAGATTGGCGAATGAAACAGCGTTTGGGTTTTCATATCAACAACTCATTTGGTTTTTCATCCGATGAGCAAGTCAAATCTGATGCCACCCATTTTGATGGCAGAAATGTTTCTTTTGTGGATGCCGTACCTCTCAGATTCTTGTAACGTTATCTCACCCTGATAGATACGGCCATGGTCGTGAAGGCTATGGCTTTCTTGGGGCGGGGTTATGGGAAAGTAGGCAGTGGTGTATGAGAAATTATAACTTGCACGGCAGAGAATACGGGGCGGATAAATGATCTTCCGTACTTTCTTCTCCCGTCATTTGTGCTATCTCCCAATAAGTAAAAAAAGCCTTTCAGCGTTTTGACGCGCCGAAAGACTTTTGGGTTATTTTTGTAAAATTTATATGAAAAATTAAAACTCTGCCCGCTAGTTTGCTCGAGAGCACGCTTTGCTTGACAATGCCTTCTCGATTGCCGCCAGCAGAAGAAATGGCTCACTGCTCTTCATCAAAAAAATTCTTTTGCAGAAATCATTCTGGCACAACTTTTTTCAAGGCAAATCAAAACCTCGCTCGAAACTCAATATTAGTGCAAAGAGGTAGCCGAACTTGCTTGCAAAAGCTAATAATCGGATCCCAACGGCACTTCTTCCCATTGCGTGGTGCTGATTTGCAAACCGATGACAGTGCCGAGAAAAAGTCCGGCCGGCGCCCCGATAGCCATACCGGCAAGTGTGGGAAGCGCTGAATCCCCAAACCACGGGTCAGAAGCCCCGCTCACCGAGCCGATTGCGCCTCCTGCCAATGTCCCGACTACAAGCCCAATCCCGGCGCCCGCCCAGCCATTTCGTTTCGTTTCCCAGCAGACTTCCAAGCTGGCGATCGCGGCCAGAGGCACTTTGGCGCGTTTGCCTGATTTCTCAAGCGTCATGATGATCGCCTCATTGGAAACAGAATGATAAATACCGGAATCTTTGCGATTCGGTGTTTTCAATAGAGCAACACGAATCCGGTCGCCCGGCGCGAGGCTCGATAAATTCTGTGCTGTCACTTCAACGCATACGGTTAAAATGAGAATCAATGATAAAATTAAAAGTTTGGCAGTTTTCATTTGCATACTCCTTTTGATTAAAAAGTTATATCGCTGATTGATTAAAGATTGAATTCTCCACCAGCATCAGAGAAACAATCTTTAGCCGGCTTTAACTCACCTGCTCGTGAGTAAACCATGTCAAACCTTGTGCCATGCAAACCTCTTTTGTTGCATATCGCAGGACCGGTTAATTCTCATGTTCTTAACTCTTGAGAGGGGAGGAACGAAACTTTAAAAAAAGGTGGGGCAGGGCTGGCGGGATTATACAAAAGTAGACGCGTGTGTACGAAAAAGCATAAGCGCCATCACATTATTCCTTTGCAAGTCACGCGCCCGGCAGCGTGACGGTAAATGTGCTGCCAACGCCAATTTGGCTTTGCACTTGAATGGCGCCGTTTTGGGCTTCCACGAGCTTTTTGACAATATACAAACCAAGGCCCAGCCCCTTTTCCCGGATTTTCTTATTCTGAGCAACGCGCTCAAATTTTTCAAAAATAGCTTTTTGCTTTTCCGCCGGAATGCCCATGCCTTCGTCACGAACGGAGATGACGACCCGGCCTTCCGTCTCGCACGCATGGACGCTGACCGTTTTTCCCTCCGGTGAATATTTAATCGCGTTCTCAATCAAATTAGACAAAATTTCTTGCAAGGCATCCCGGTCCGCCTTGACTTGCAGCTCTTTGGAGACCTCGGTTTGCATCTGAAGGCTTTTGCCGGCAACCAGAGGCGTGACGGAATGAATCACCGTGTCGATCATTTCAGCGAGACACACGGACTCGGGAAGAATCTCGAGTTTGCCTGATTCGATTTTGCTCACATCGAGCAGGTTTTCGATCATCCGGCCCAGGTGCAAACTGCTCGCGTGGATGTCTTGGAGATAATGCTCAATTGGGGGCGGAGATTTTGCCGGAATGCCATCGATCAGGTTTTGCGCCGCCCAGCGAATGGCGGTCAAGGGCGTGCGCAACTCGTGCGAGACGAGCGAGATGAACTCCGATTTGAGCTGGCTTAAGGCTTCGAGTTTTTCCTTTTCGGCCCGCTCGTAAATGGCCATCTCCTGCAAACGAATCCGCTCGAGCGCGCTGAAAGCCTCGAGCGCGAACATCGACAACAATTCCAAATCTTCAACGGAGTACCTCGTGCCGGAGCGTTTCTGCCCGAACACGAGAAATCCCCAGTGGCCGGTGCTCATTTCCACCGGCAAAAGGATTTCCATGCGGGTCCGATCAAAATGTTCCAAAAGCCGCCGATAGGCCGCGGCACCGGAATCAGCACCCCCGGCTTTGGCTAAAGGCTTGGCGTGAGTTTTCGCCAACCGGATCACTTCATCCTGTTCGGCAAAGCCGAGCCAGTTTTTCTCTTCATCTTTCACCCCACGGCTGGCGGCAATCTCGAAAACGCCGTGGCGCGGCAGCAGCACCGCCATCTTTTCGAGCGGTATGGAGTTCTCGATGTGCGCCATTAATAACTCCAGGGTTTCGTCCCGGCTCTTGGCCGTCACCATTAACGGACTGAACGCGCTGATCGCCAACCGATAATTGTATTTAACCCGATAAAAAGTTCGATCGACAAATCGCTGAATTTTTTGTTTCGCCGGATGGAATATCAAAGCGGCAACTAGAGTGAAACTGATGGCGATGAAACTGTTGGCTTGCGGGCTTATGTCGTGAAGAAAATGGCCGGCCAAGCCGACGAGCAGCAAATAAAATCCAACGATCGCACCGGTTAAAAGGCTGTATACGATGCTGCGGTTGATGACGATCTCGACGTCAAACAGCTTGTATTTGACGATGGCAACCGCAAAGCTGAGCGGCGCCACGACGATCGCCAATTCGGCGATTTCTTCCGGAATGATCGGCGCGGCGTCGAGCAGATTGGGAAGCGTCCACAGCAGCATGAAAGGTGACGCGCCGACGGCAATTCCCCATAATATCCAGCGCGTTTTGTTCTTCTCGCTTTCGTCGTTCGCGGTGAAATAGGAGTGTACGACCGCCGCCATGGCCAGGAAAAAATAGATGACGATATAGCCGCGATGAAAGGTAAAAACCCGATGGTATTCACGAAACAGCGCCATATCAGCCGAGGATAGCGCGCGCCCATGAAAGATTTCGAGGGCGAGAACGAAAACGATGGCGGGAACATAAATCGCCCAATCTTGCAGCCGCGGTGAAGGGAGCAGCCTTTTATGGCGGGGAAAACTCAATAAAAAGTGCAACAACAGCGCGGGAAAAAACGGATAAACGAGATAATAGAACGCCGGCAAAAAATAGTTCCAGGGCTGGGCTCCCGCCGGCAGCCGCGCGGTGCCGACCATGACGAGGATTGTCAAGCTGAGCGTGAGAAGAAAGAAAAGACGCGCCGGTTTATCTTGGGGGCGGCGCAAAACAACCCATGTGCCCATTCCCCACAAACAAAAGCCGATGATGAAATTGATGATGAGATAACGCCGGCTATACCAATTTCCCCAAGGCTTGACGGACACCGTTGTGGCTTGGCCTTGCCGCAGTACCGTCGTCGTTACGTCGTCGTTGCGCGTTTTGCCGTCAAAGAGAAATTCGAGCTCCTCGTGATGTCGGAGCGGAATGCCATCGCTTCCGAGCAGAACATCCTTCTGCGACAAATCGACATCCGGTGCTAGAGTTTCTTTGACGGTAATTTGTTGCTCGCGGATTTCCCAAGTAAAGGGCAGGCCCGGCCGCACCCACGAACGCGTGATGCCGAAAATACCGATTGCCAGTACGATTAAACTCAAGCAGAGAAAGCCGTACCGTTCGCGCCAACTAAAGGTATGCGATTGTGCCATTACAAACATACCCTATAAAACGCAAAAGATTCCTGGCTAATTTTTGCGTTTACTCCCAAGGCGGACGAGCCGCAACCAAATTATCGGCTCACAAAAGCGAAATGCCACAAAACCGAAGATTTTAGTTTGTGAGCTTTTATTTTTGTGTCCAAAGTTTTTGCTTTTAAAGCAAAGATTTCACTCTTAATGGACTAATCACCCCATTGAATAAAACGCAACTGCAAAAGTGGAGGCACGCTTTCCAATCTCGCGGTTTCAACCGCGCCGAGCAATTGGCGCAAATAGCCGCGGAACGGCCCCAAGTTCAATCCGGCAAAATCCGGCGGCGCGGCTTCGAGCTTCACCAGCGCATTGTGCAAATGCTTGATCACGCCGTGGCGAATGCCGCGCTGCAATTGATGGTGCGCGGCCGCAGCTTGAATCAAGCCTTGCACGAAATATCGCCATGGCTCCGGATGACGCTGCCAAATTTTTTCCCACGCCTCGTGGGACTCCCAGAACTCGCCGGCATTGAACAACGCCACGCCTTCTGCCAGATCGGCGCGATCTTCCTCACTCAGCCGCGGCGTGAGCTGCAGCGCGGCGTTTCGGGGCGCCGGTTTCAGCCGGTACCGGCTCGACGATTTCGCCGAGGACGGTGCGGAAAGTCCACTCTTCGGCTTTGCGATAGCCTTCATCAAAATCCAACATTTCAATAGTTAGCCACGGGCAATATTTCACGCACAAGGTGCAGCCGATGCAACGCGGCAAATCCACTTCCACCAAACGATGCACCGTCGGATTCGTCGGGTCCGGTCCTGGCACGATTAAAATACAATCGGCCGGACAAAAATCAATACAAACTTGACAGCCGGTGCAGCCGGCCTGGTTGATCACCGCGAGCTGTTTTGGCCGCCGGGTTTTGCGCAGTTGAATGGGTTTGTCGTATTTCGGGTCTTTCAGCGCCATGCCAATCTCCTCCGCTATTCCGAGTTCGTGAGAGCAAAATGAATCAAATTCAATATGGAGCCTTGTTGAATGTTCAATTTATTCAAAAGACGGGGGAAAAGCAATGTTTTTTTACATCGCAGTTAACAACGGAAGAATTGTCTCCCGACTCGGTGTGTTCCAATCAATTGGCGCAAGGTTGCGAAGTATAGCAATCTCATGCACAATGGATCTAATCTCCACGAGATGCTTCCGATTCAAGCGCAGCCGTGCTTCAGTATATTCACCAGGTTTCGTAAGCGGTGCCCATGATCCATTCCGTTCTTCTCGGAAATGAACGGAAAAGCTCTCCTTGCAGAAATCAACAAATCGCTAGCCTCGTTCGCTTAACTCCGTAGTTGGCCACAACTGGCCTTTGTATTGGTTACAAACATGGCATGCGTAATAAAGGTTGTAGAAATCATTAATCAGCCCTGCAAACTTTGGACGTGACTTCGGTCGAAAATGATCCAACTCGAAATTCGCCTCGCCGCCAGCAATAATCTCATGCAAGAGGCAATAGGCACAGCATTCGCGAAAGTCTTCTCGAACAAAAGGGCGATATTTCGTGTAGTCATCAGTTTTCAGGGGAGACGTTCGACGGCGCAAGAAGACTGGCATTTATCTCACCTTTTAACGATCTTTGGTTAAGTCTTTCATTAGCTTATCTCGCTCAACGATCAATCGTTGAATTATAGTCTCATAGAACGGCCTTTCCGCTTTATCGAGCAAGCTCTCTAGAGATTCGAGTTCGAGCTGGTCCTTCTGAGTTAGAGATTGTTTGAACTTTTTATCAATCAACATCGCATGCCGTTCACGAGCTTGCCGGACGGATTGGCTCACTTTAAAGCCGATATTGGGGTCTAGTAAGGACTTTGCACCCTTTAAACTGGCTTTTTTGTGAGGCGAAGATTGCCTCCGGCGCTTTCCAAACCGCTGTTTTATCTCTTCCAATGCCAGCCCTCTCTTTGCGTCATAACGCGCCCGCGCGTTGTCCAACATCGCCATAAAATCAGAATTCTGAGAAAGCGAGAGGGCTTCTAAATCACCTTCATCCAAGCGGACCAATGCAAAAGAAATTTTGTCTTTATGGCGAAGGACAACGAAATCTTTACGAGCCAGCCTTATCAGCTCTGACAAATCCATGGAAGAATTTTGAACTGAAACGGTTGTCATATTTTAAACGCCTTTCCGCCAATGAATAGGCGCTTTCTTCTTTCTCTGCCAATTGCCAAAATGACCACTTCATTTCGTGGTTCATCGACATCATAAAATACACGAAAATAATCAACACTCAATTGCCATTTCGCCAACGGCTTCGAGCGAAGTTGCCTGCGATGCCGTGCAGGAACATCCGGCTGATTGAGAAGTTGCCTTTCGATTTCATCTAAAATAAGCGCCCGTTCTCTGGCGGTCAACTCGCCAAGATGCGCAGTCGCTTTATCTTCGAATCTTATCTGAAACGCCATATCAGCGCCTTCCAAGCGGGACTTGCTAAACTATCGAGGATTTTACTCAACCTTGCTCCACCCTGCCCTTCAAAAAGTTCGCAACAACGTCTTGGCGCAAAAAGTGGAAAGCCAAGGCAAAGCTTCTTTGTCGGCGCAACAATTAAATTCTCACGCCCGGCGCCTGAAGGCGCGACTACGAACTCTTCACCACTGCGCGGCCCGGATACACCGCGGACTCGCCGAGCAGCTCTTCGATGCGCAGCAGTTGGTTGTACTTGCAAATGCGGTCCGTGCGCGAGAGGCTGCCGGTTTTGATCTGTCCGGCGTTGGTGGCGACGGCGATGTCCGCAATCGTCGTGTCCTCCGTCTCGCCGGAGCGATGTGAGATCACCGCCGTATAGCCGGCGCGGTGCGCCATGTCGATGGCCGCCAACGTCTCGGTGAGCGAGCCGATTTGATTGACTTTCACCAAAATCGAATTGCCGATGCCTTTTTCAATGCCTTGTTTCAAGCGCTTCGTGTTTGTCACAAACAAATCGTCGCCGACGAGCTGCAGCTTGCTGCCGAAGCGCTCGGTGAATTTCTTCCAGCCCTCCCAATCATCTTCGGCCAAACCGTCTTCAATCGACACAATCGGATATTTGCTTTTCAAATTGGCGTAATAATCGATCATCTCTTCCGAGCTCAAGCTGCGATTCTCGGATTTCAAATCATACTTCTTCGTTTGCTTGTTATAAAACTCGCTCGAGGCCGGATCGAGTGCGATGAAAATATCCTCGCCCGGTTTATAGCCGGCGGCTTCGATGGCTTGCATGATCACTTGCAGCGCTTCTTCGTTGGATTTCAAATCCGGCGCGAAACCGCCTTCGTCGCCGACCGCGGTGTTGTAGCTCTTTTTCTTGAGCACGTTTTTTAAATTGTGAAAAATCTCCGCGCCCATGCGCAGCGCCTCGGCGAACGAGCCGGCGCCGGCGGGCATGACCATGAACTCCTGCAAGTCGACATTGTTGTCCGCGTGCGCCCCGCCGTTGATGATGTTCATCATCGGCACCGGCAATGTGCGGGCACCGACGCCGCCGAGATATTGAAACAACGGCAGATTGCTCGCCTGCGCCGCGGCTTTGCAAACGGCGAGCGACACACCGAGAATCGCATTGGCGCCGAGCTTGCCTTTGTTCTCGGTGCCGTCCAATTCGAGCATCGCGTTATCGATGGCCACCTGCTCGCGGGCTTCCATGCCGACGACTTCCGGCGCGATGATTTCATTCACATTTTTAACGGCCTGCAAAACCCCTTTGCCGAGAAAACGCTTTGCATCTTTATCGCGCAGTTCCAAAGCTTCATGCTCACCGGTGGAGGCGCCGCTTGGCACGGCGGCGCGCCCGACGATGTCATTCTCTAAAACTACATCGACTTCGATAGTAGGATTGCCGCGCGAATCTAGAATCTCGCGGGCGTGAACTTGAAAAATTGTAGGCATGGGTTCTCCTCTTTTGAAAAAGCGCGGAAAGCAAAGCGCGCAACATTGGCCCGACGAGTTGCACTCAGCCGATCGCGCTCTGTAAAAATAGTTCGTTCCGCTTATGTTTCCTTATGGAAGTGGGATTTCTATAAACGTTCCAGGCTGAATGAATTGCAACGATTGTTCAATAGCGGATATAAGCTGAGCGACAATGGGAACCTTGTTGCTGGGCAAAATAATCACGGCTAGTTTTTTGCCTGTGAGATTTTGCTGAAAGGGGAGATTTTGATCTGTCGAAACTAAAACGTCAAACTGACCTTCAGCCAAGTTGAGCAGCTTTCCATTTTTTATGCCCGCCCAACCCAGTTCTTGCAAGGTACGGATGAAAAATTGAGGCAACCGCTTTTTTACCAAACGGGGCGTGCATTCATCCAGCAAGATTTTCAATTTGGTTTCTCCAATCGCGCCAGAGTGGATTTGTAAAACTCAAGAATCTGCAGCACCTGCTCGCGCGTGACCGTGGGGAAATTATCGAGAAATTCATCCAATGTCAGGCCGGCTTCGAGATTGTTCATTAACGCGTCAACAGGCACACGTGTTCCTCGAAAAACAGGCGTGCCGCTGACAATCTCGGGATCAATTGTAATCGGCAGTCGCTCCAGCTCGCTTGCTTCAATCACTAACAGCATAAGGGTCCCTTTGGATGTGATGACAGCTCTTCATTTTTGTTTTTTTATCAAGAGAGAAAAGCGGATAAAAGTCACAACTGACGGATGAGTTCCAAATCAATTGAAAACTTCACCTTTGAAAAAATACGGAAATTTCTTGAAAAAATCAAGCCCTAACCTTGAGTTGTTCGACGCTCGACTCCTTGCGCTAGGCGTTTTAAATCATTTCAACCTTGATCAAATTCGTCGTGCTCTGCTCACTCGGCGGCACGCCGGCGGTGATCAGCACCGTGTCGCCGTTTTTGACCAATCCCGTAGCCAGCGCTTCCTGTTTACACAGATCGACCAGCTCGTCGGAAGTTTCGAGATATTCTTTGAAACAGAGGGGGTGAACGCCCCACACCAACGCCAGCGTGAGGAAGGTTTCTTTCCGATGGCACAACGCAATGATAGGAACGCGCGGCCGATAGCGCGCCACCATTCTGGCCGTCGTGCCGGAGCGCGTCGGCGTGAGAATCGCGGCCACATTTAAATCCTGCGCGATGCCCACCGCCGCATGGCAAACCGCAGCAGCAATAGCGAGCTTGCCATGATGCTCCTCCGTTGGCAGCCAATCCAACGACTGCAATTTGCTCTCCGTCGTGCGCAAAATCTTGTCCATGACTTGCACGGCTTGCAACGGATATTTTCCGATCGTGGTTTCTTCGGAGAGCATCACCGCATCGGTGCCGTCGAAAACGGCATTGGCCACGTCGTTCGCTTCGGCGCGCGTCGGCCGCGCTTCTTCGACCATGGATTTGAGCATTTGCGTCGCCGTGATCACCGGCTTGCCGGCGCGGTTGCACTTTTTAATAATATCTTTCTGCACCAACGGCACTTTTTCCAGCGGCGTTTCGACCGCCAGATCACCGCGCGCGATCATGATGCCGTCGGCGGCCTCGATGATGGCATCAATTTTTTCCAGCGCTTCGTGTTTTTCAATTTTGGCAATGACCGGCGCGGTGCGGTTTTTTGCGGCCATCATGTCTTTGACCAAACTCAAATCTTCCGGCTTCCGCACGAACGAAAGCGCGACGAAATCCACACCAGCCTCCAGGCCAAATTCGAGATCGGTTTTGTCTTTTTCCGTCAGCGCGGGAATATCGAGAAAAGTTTGCGGCAAATTGATGCCTTTGTGCGAGTTGAGCGGCCCGCCATCAATGACGCGGCAACGCAAGTCGGTGGCGTTCTTGTCAATCACTTCTAATTGTATCGAGCCATCCGCGAGCAGAATCTTCTCGCCGACATTGACATGCACCGGCAAATCCGGAAAAGTTACCGACACGGCGTGCTCGTCTCCCGGCACCAGTCGATTGGTGAGCACGAAAATCTGGCCCGGCTGCAAAACTACCGGCTTGTTCATCAATCCAGTGCGCAGCTTCGGTCCGCTGAGATCCTGCAAAATCGCAATCGGCAGCTTTTTCGCCTCGGCAAGCTCGCGAATGCGCGCGATCCGTTGCCGATGCTCGCCGTGCGTGCCGTGAGAAAAATTGAGGCGCGCGACGTTCATGCCGGCGTCCATCAAAGCCGCCAGCGTTTCCGGCGAGTCCGTGGCAGGACCGATGGTGCAAACGATTTTTGTACGGCGTGGGGTTGTCATGATGATTAATCGGGCACGGGAATGCCCTCGAAAATTTTGCTAACCGGCAGTTCAAAACCAGGTAAGAGCTCAGGAGCAGTCAAGACGTCACGAACCCGATGATATGTGGTTGACGTGGTACATACCCAGATTTCGCGTTTTTTGGGAAAAACCAGCCAAACCATCTGGACGCCTTGTTCGAGATACTCATCGACTTTGTCCATCATCTCTTCAGACTTCTCGTCCGGAGAAATAACTTCAATAGCGAGATCCGGTGCGCCAACCGGAAATCGATACCAGTTTTGGGGCGAACGTTCTTTCCTCACGAAAGCGACATCAGGAATTCGTGATTCGCTGGGTCGGTCCGGCCAAAGTCGGAAATTGGTTTCGGTCATGACGTAGCCAATAGGATGCTCATCCAGATAGAGATCAACCAGTTTGGCAATTTTGGTCTGTAGCATTCCATGCACAAAATTTGCCATTTTGTAAATCACCTTTCCGTTATAAAGTTCAGCCGGATAAGGGAGTGACATTCTTTCCAACTCATCAATCGTCACATCAGTACGCTGTTCGATGGGAAGGACTGTGTCGGCAGCATCCGAATAGGACTCGCGCGGCGGAGTTTTAAGCATCAGAGCATCAATCACCTCGGCCATTTCGATCTCCTATTTTAAGTTTAATAATTTACAAAAAAGAGATTGACAACCAAAGATAAATGAAAAATACCGGAAATGCAAGCAACAAGTAAGACGAAGGTTGGGAAGGCGAAGGGTGAAGAGTGAGGGGCGAAGAGCGCCCTTCGCCTTTCTCCCTTCGCTTTTCGCTCTTCTGCGCTTTGCCCTTTCTACGGCCAGTAGCGCGGGTCCTGGCTCCACGCCTGCTCCAGCGGCTTCAAGCGGTCTTTGTAGCGTTTGATGTTGAAGTTGAATCTATAGGCGAGGCGCAGGAAATCCGAAACGGCGTCATATTCCGGCTCGATCGGCGCGACGGCCAGAATCCGATCGATCATCGCATCAACGCGTTCATTCAGAAAAGAAAAAATCCGGTTCTGAATCGAGGGCTCGTCCAGCTCGAGCTTGAGCCGGTCGGCAATATCGACGAGCGCCAGAATTTCTTTGCACGACGCCGTCGCCGCGTTGTTGAACAAATGCTGCAGCCGCTGCTCGATCATTTCCTGAAAAACTCGCGAGGCGCTTTCGTTGTCGAGCTGCAGGCCGAGCCGCTGTGCCGCGCGCGCAATTTCGAGGCATGGTTTGTAGGCCTCGGGATCCGTAACGTTTCGCAGCTTCTCCATCTCTTCGCGCAAACGCTGGCTAAGCGTGTAACGCGCCGGCACCGAAAGCTCGGCAGGAAGAGCCGCGCCAAGTCCACGCAGCGCCTGCATCAGGTTGCGATATTGCGAGTAAATGTGCGAGTAAATCCCGCTGATTTCCGAAAGCCGGTCTTGGAGCAAAATGTCGATCACCTGCTGGCGCTCTTCCGCCAGCATGTCGCGCAGGTCGTAAGCCTCGCCGCCCCAGCGCCGGGGCAGCTCATCAACGATCTCGTGCTGGAGCTTGTGAAAATCATTGATCAGCGCCTCGCGGGACTCCGCATAATTCCACGAGCCGTCGTCGCGTTTGACAAAGCTTTTCACGCCCTCGCCGGCGCCGCGATTGACCAGGGCGAAGGCATACGCGCGCTTCACCGTCATGATGCCGGATTCCACTTCGGCGCGGCCGATCATAAACGTCGTGTCTTCGGTGCGCTTCTCCACGAGATCGGTGCGGTTGATCGTGTAATGATAGAGCCGCTCTCGGGCCGGCGCTCCCGCGAACAGCGTGCGAATCGCGTGCGTATTCACCAGGCGCATGAAAGAGACAATGGCCGGCCGCACCAATTTGCGATAAACGCCTTCCCCATTTTTGAAATCGTGATGATTGCTGCGCGCTTTTTTGAGATCGCTCAAAAATCGTGCTTCGTACGGTTGTCTGGTAATATGCTCCGCCAGCCGCACCGCGCGCGCGGCATATTGGATGACCTGCACGGTTTCGATGCCGGAAAGCTCGGTAAAAAACCAGCCGCAGCTCGTGTACATCAATTGCGCCTGGCGCTGCATTTCCATCAGATGGATCACCAGCAGGCGCTCGGTCTCGGAGAGCGGGTGCTTCTGATTTTTGTCGAGAAAACTCGCATAGCTTTCCGGCGTGCGCCGGAGAATGACTTCGATGTAATCATTCCGTGCTTCCCAAATATCATTGAGCAAATCCTGGCCTTTCTCCAAAGTCAGCGCCGCCAACTCGTCGCGCAAATTGTCCAAAGCCTGCCGCAACGGGCCGCGCCATTCTTGCGTCCACTCGCGCGGACCGTCGCCGCGGCAGCCGCAATTGCGATACCAGCGGCCGACGCCGTGCGCGCAGCTCCAAGCCGTGCCCTCGCCGTTCGGGCCTTCTTTGATTTCCACCTCCATCACCGGCGGATTCGCCGCGAGAAATTCGGCGTAATTGGTGACGCGAATGTGGCGGCGCGGCGCCTCGATGTTCAATAAAAACGCCAATCCCATATCGCCGTAGCGCTCGTGATGGCCGTAGGTTTCGCCGTCGGTCGCAATCGAGACCAACTCCGGACGGGTCGCTCCATTATTGCTGAAACAATTGTCGATGCTTTGCGCGAAATTTCCGGCGTCGCGCAGCAGGTGCTCGAAGCCAACGCCGCGCGACAGGCCGCCATCGTAGAAAAAAATGTCGAGGTAGCGCTCCGGCATGGAATGCCTCTCCGCATCCTTGTCAAACCACCGATAAGCTTGACGGGTATCAATTTCGCCGTGTTCGACTCCAATCCACTCGCCGGTTTGAAACGCTTTGATGATTGAGGGTTGCTGATTGCCGGTTGCTCGCTGCTGGTTGCCGGTCGCTGGTTGCGCGTTGCTGGTCGTATCGGCTTCGTGCTCGCTCGCACCTTGCTCTATTTCAGTAATAGCAAAACTGCGGAGGCGTTTGGCCTGATGTGGTGAGAGAATGACGAACTTCATGCCGTGCTCGACGAGCGCGCGCAGCGTGGCGTCGTTCACTGCGGTTTCAGGCAGCCACATCGCTTCCGGCTCGCGGTTGAAGCGGTAGCGAAAATCCGCGATGCCCCAGTACACTTGCGTCACTTTGTCGCGGGCGTTGCAGAGCGGTAAAATCGCGTGATTGTACGCCTGAGCAATGGCGTTGCCATGGCCGTGAAAACGCTCTACGCTCGCTTTGTCCGCTTCCAAAATGCGGCGATACGTCGCCGGACTGTAACGCTCGAGCCAGCTCAAGAGCGTCGGCCCAAAATTGAAGCTGACCTGGGCGTAATTATTGACGATATTGATGATGCGATTGGTGTGGTCGAGAATCCGCGCAAAAGCATTCGGGCGGTAACACTCGGCGTTGATGCGCTCGTTCCAATCGTGATACGGGTGGGCGCTGTCCTGCTTAACAATCGATTCGGTCCACGCATTCTCGCGGGGCGGCTGATAAAAATGGCCGTGAATGACCAGACATTTTTTCATGCAATATCCTTGAATATCTTCAACGTTTCACCTAGCGTCTAGGGCTGCAGGCGCAAAGCGCAGAAGGCCTAGCGCGTGCTGTGAAGAAAATCTCGGCACTATACCCTCTGCGCTTGTATTTAAAGAATACGAAATTTTGCTCAAAAGCGCAAGTCTCAAAAAGCGCGTTGGCTGACGCGGCAATCGCAGCGGCGAAGAAGTGACAAAAAGAAAACATTTGAAAACTTTTTCAAGGCGAGTTTGCAAAAATGGCGGCATGCGCGTATATGACTAAACAGTATCAGAAAACGGAGATTTTTCATCATGCGCAGGCAGCTTCGACAATTTCTCTTCCCGCTTTTAGCGGGAGGCATTTTCGCGACCGGCACACAGACGCTTGCCCAGGGACTGTTTCCCATGGGCGGGCGCGGCCTGTCCAATCTCAACGCGGCATGGGTACAAGAGCGCGGCCAATTTTCCATTCATGCTTTGGCGGCCAGCTATTATCAAACCGCGAAGCTGCCGAGGCAAACCGGTCGCAGTCCCGAGTTTGCAACATTTTGGGATATTCAAGGCAGCTTGGCGACGCACTACTCCTTCAGCCGGCGCCTGGAACTGACGCTCTCGCAAACGCTCTATCAGGACACGCATCACGACACCAAAGCCGCCAATTTTCCCGACGACCTTTATTTTGCCGCGAAGTTCGGCTCCTTTGGCGGCCTGCGGAGCAAGCTGCGTTGGGGCTTCATGACCAGCGCCCGCATTCCGTTCGCCAAGCAGCACAACGTCATTCTCGAAAACTACAGCGCCGGCAGCGTGGAGTTCGGTCTGCTCGGGCTGGTTTCGTTCAGCAAAGACGTTTTGATCCCTGAAAATGCTTTCAACTTTCATCTCAATTTCGGGTTTTGGCATCACAACGACACCGGCAAATTTCTCGTCGGCACGCGCAGCGACTCGTTCGCGGTGCTCGATCCGAGCCGCGCGCTGCTTTGGGGCGCCGGGTTCGCCATTCCCTCACACCAGTTCGATTTTACCTTCGAATTGTTCGGCCGCAATTTTCTCGTGCGCCCGCCGGTGACGGCTTATAGCCGCGAAGACTTCGCCTATTTCACGCCGGGGGTCACTTATCATCCGGTCCATTGGGCCGCGCTGAACGTTGCGTTCGACGTCCGGCTTTCATCGAATCAAGACGCGACGCAGTATCTCGCCGGCTTGAGTCAAGTGAATTCCGCGCTGCCGAGCTATCCGAATTGGCGTGTGCGCTTCGGCGCGCGCTTCGCGTTGAACCAGCCACCGCCGCCGCCGGGACAGAAGCCGCTTTTCGTCAGCGCCAACGGCCGCCTGGCGCCCGCGCACAAAACGCTCGAGAAACAGCTCACCGAAGAAAGGCGCAAAACTGAAACCGCCCAGGAAGAGCTGACGAAGATTCGCGACGAGCGCAAGCGGATGGAAACAATGCTGGCACGCCTGCGCACCTTGCTGAATTACGGCAAAACCCCCAATGGCACAACCCCGCAGAGCGGGGCGACGACGGAAACGCAAGAGAACGAACCCGTTATTAAAAAGGTGGAAAACGAGGAGGAGAAAAAACCGGAAAATAATCAGCAGCAATAAAAAATAAAAAAATGAAGCCGGGCTTGGGCGCGACGAGGTTTCAAATTTTGCAACCCTTGCTGCCCTAGTCCAACTTCGCAGCGTCATCACTGAATATACTTCCTCGCGCCAAGATAGCTGGCGGTGAGCCCCAACACCATCCCCGCGCCGATCAATCCCACGAACAAAAAATTCGGCAACTGCAGCGCCGTGCCAAGCTGGAATAGCAACAGGCGATACAGGAGATAAATAAATCCGGAGGCCAAAAACCCGCCAACGACGCCTTGCAGAAAGCCTTGCACCAACAACGGCCGGTAAACGAAGGCGCGAGTGGCGCCGACGAGTTGCATGATTTCAATGAAGCGGCGCTTGGCGTGAATGACCAAGCGCACGTCATTGACCACCAGCACGAGCGCGCCGAGACAAAACACCAGCCCCACCAGCGCGCCGGCGATCAGCGCGATCTGCACATAGCGATCCAATGCCAGCGCCAAATCGCGGCGATAGAACACTTCGTCCACGCCGCGCAGTTTCTCAATCGCGTTCGCAACGCGCTGGGCCGCGGCGCTATTTTGATAATTTTTTTGCAAAGAAATGCGAAACGAGGCCGGCAAAGGATTGCTATCGAGAATCTCGAGCAGGCTTTGTCCATCCTGGCTGCCGGTGCGGGCAAACTCGCGTTTGAAGATTTCCGCTGCTGCCTCCTTCGAGATGAATTGCGCTTCGGCCACACCGCCCACCGCCAAAATTTGCCGGCGCAATTCATCGGTGCCGGTTTTGTCGAGCGCATTGTCAACGAAAACCTCGAATTCGATGCGGCTGCGCACGGCATCAACCAGCGCGACGAGATTCAGCGCCGCCACAGCCAAGACCCCGATCATCACGAGCGCAAACGCCATGCTCATGATCGCGATGAACGACGCCAACTTGGCGCGGCGAAAACCATCGAGACCTTCACGCAGGCTGTAGAACAAGCTCCAGCTCAACGACCTTTCACCTCACCGCCCCAGTCTGCAGGCGTGGGGCTAAAATGTGAACTGCCGCTCAAGCGGCATGCGGGATTTTTAATGATGAGGCAATGCACCCAACGAAACTCATTCGCGAACGACGAATTATACAACATCGCATGCTGCAATTATAGATCACACCGAATGTCGAATTACTACGTCACTGCCTCCCAATAATCCATCAATCCAACACCCCAATATTCCTGGTTTATTTTCTTCCATCTTCCAACAACCGCTCGACAATCTTCACGGCGTCCACGCCCTCGGCATCGGCGTTGAAATTGGTCACGATGCGATGGCGCAGCACCGGCCTGGCCATGGAGCGCACGTCGTCGATATCCGGCGTGGGGCGGCCGTCGAGAATGGCGCGCGTTTTGGCGCCGAGAATGAGATATTGCGAAGCGCGCGGCCCGGCGCCCCAACTGATCCAATCTTTGATGTATTGCGGCGCGCCGTTTTCGTTCGGCCGCGTTTGGCGCACGAGATTGACGGCATAATCCACGACGTTGTCTGCCACCGGCACTTCGCGCACGAGCTTTTGCAGCTCGATGATCTTAGGCGCATCCAAAACGACTTTCAGCGAGGCTTCGCGCCCGCCGGTCGTGGTTTTCACGATTTGCTTTTCTTCATCCAAGCTCGGATAATTCACCCACAGATTGAACATGAAGCGATCAAGCTGCGCCTCCGGCAGCGGGTAGGTGCCCTCTTGCTCGATCGGGTTCTGCGTCGCGAGCACGAAAAACGGCTCTTCGAGTTTGTGCGTTTCGCCGGCCGCCGACACCTCGTGCTCCTGCATCGCCTGCAAGAGCGCGGCTTGCGTTTTCGGCGGCGTGCGGTTGATCTCGTCGGCAAGCACCATATTGGCGAATACCGGGCCGCGCACGAATCTGAAAGCCTTGCGGCCCGTGCTGGTGTCTTCTTCGATAATCTCCGTGCCGGTGATGTCCGAGGGCATCAAATCCGGCGTGAATTGAATGCGGTTGAATTTGAGCTGCAAGACGCGGGCGAGGGTGCTGATGAGCAGCGTTTTGGCCAGCCCCGGCACGCCGATGAGCAAACAATGGCCGCGCGCCAGCAGCGAGATCAACAGCTCGTTGATCACCTGACTTTGGCCGACGATCACTTTGCCGACTTCCCGCACGATGGTTTCGTGCGCGGCCTTGACTTCTTCGATGATGGACAAATCCTTTGATGATACGCTCATGCGAAAGTATGTGCTCCTTTCAAATGTCTCGTTTCATTCTTCTCGGGCTTCTATTCGTTATTTTTCGTTCCCTCGTGCTTCTTCGTTTGTTCGATGTGCGCTTCCGCCCATTTAATAACTTTTTCTGCCATCGCCAGAGCCAGTTTGTATTCAGGCTCAGTTACCGGGTCATAATCACCGGGATATCTTGTATCAACTGCATATACCGATAATTCGGCCGTTTCCTTGATCTCTTCCGGCACTATGATACCTGCGCCTTCAAGATGTTTTAAAAGCTTTGTCGTTCATAAATCACCTGGCCATACTTTGCTATATCTTTATAAATTAAAAACCGGTTGTCTTTCAATTGATCGAAACGCTCAGGGGTTTCAACGATGATGTCAACTGGCATGCCCGTATCATAAAGCAAACGATAAATCTGTTTGGCCAGGCTTCTTCTATGCGGCACACCGGTTTTGAGTACGCAAATGTCGTAATCACTTCGTTCTTCGTTATCACCTCTGGCCCTCGAGCCAAACAGGATAATACGATCCGGCTCGACTTCTCGAATGAGAATGTCAATGAGATGTCTTAAAGCAGAAGTCATACGACCATTCCTCAATTCATAACAATCTTGAAATATACACGCGCTTCATCAGTGGTTTCACGCACTTTTCGTTATGCGTCGAGCACCATGCTTTAAAAGTAACCATTGTTGCCCGAAAAAGCAACGTTTTTTCAGCCGGCGCAATGGCGATTTCACCCGGCTTCAACACCACTTCACGGCTGAAGCGTTCGCGCAGTTGCCGGCGCAGCTTGATGAGATTCTGCACCTGTGCCAGCACCTCTTTCGTTGTCGCCTCGGCAACCGGCAACAATTTCACATTCACCCCGCTCACGGAACGCGCGCCTTTGGCAACGGCTTCAGCCATGGCCTGGGTGTGGCCTTGCGCGGAGTAATAAACGCTGAGAACAGCCGTGGTTTCTTGACCGCTGCCCTGACCATCTACTAAAAGCAGCAAAGTTATTAAAAAGCCTTGAAAAAACCTTGACATTTCTTTGCCTTTCGTTGCGGTTCCCTTTTCGTTGCCGCGGCAAATTGAATGCGCTGCGGCGCCACCGGAATGCACAGCGCGCCGGATTGCGGAAGCTGTTTTTGCAATTGCTGGCAAATCGCGCTTTTGCCGGCGCCACCTTTGCGGCCGATGATGAATCGCTTCTCGCCGGAGAGCGCCATGCGATACGCCGGCGTTTTGATGAAATACTCGGAAAGGTGCGCACCGTTCTCGGCAACGTCATCGCCACAGAGCCTTCTGAGCATAAGCTGTTTCTCCTGCGAGTTTGCAAACAAACGGGGTCCCGAAAGGGCTTTTGCACCGCAACGAAAAGAGAACTGCAACGAAAAAAAACGGCAAAAATTTGTTGGAGTCGGCGTGATGGGGGAAAAGATGCAATGCTGCAGATGTCGGTCCCGTCACGGATTTATAGGCGAGAATAATATGCCATGGTTTTCGTGCAATGTCAAGGAGAAAACCGGCGGGCCCTCAAAATTTTCAAATGAAAATGAAAGACAATCAGCGAGAAGAAAAAAGATTCTTTCAGAATGACATTTTCCTTTGCTTTTGTAAAAATTAGAAAGATGCCGATAAATCGGGCTAGGAATTTAGCATCATTTATGATGCTAACACTTTTTAGCCTGATGATTGATCATCAGGCGATCATCAGGCTAATTATTCAAAATGAACCGCATCGGATCCGTGGCTTCGCCGTCCACCCATACTTCGTAGTGCAGGTGCGGGCCGGTGGCACGGCCGGTTTCACCGACGAGGCCGACGATGTCCCAGCGCTCGAGTTTTTGGCCGGCTTTGACTTTGATTTCGGAAAGATGGCCGTACAGCGTTTTGATGCCGTAACCGTGATTGATCACCACGGCCTTGCCATATCCGGAGCGGCGGCGGTAGGTCGTTTTCACAAATTCCACCACCCCGTTGGCCGGCGCAAACACTTCCGTACCGCGCGGCGCGCCGATGTCCAGACCCTGATGATGGCGGGTGCGGTAAACGAACGGATCCTTGCGCTTGCCGAAGAGATCGGTAATGCGGCCGCTCAACAGCGGCTTGATCGAGGGAATGTGTTCGAGTTGCTTGCGGCGGACCTCGAATTTCTTGACAATGGTTTTTTGCAACGCCTGCGTTTTGGTGAGATGCGCTTCCAATTGGGAAATCAGGTCGCCCCCGGCGCTCACGGCCTCGCCGGCATTGTTTTCCGCTGCTGCTTTTGTGGCGTGAATGAAGGAATTGGCGCGTTCTTTTTCCAGCAAATTTGGATAAATATTGTCTTCGTCGTCGACGAACGCCCCGCCGCCTTGGCCGTAAAAAACCGCCACTTCCCTCTCATTTTGCTCGGTGGAGGTCTTGTTGCTGTCCGTCCAGGCGAGGCCGAGCGGACCGCGTCTGGCGGAGCCGGATTGGCGCACTGGCTCCGCCCCTGTCAGGCCGGCGTCGGAGGCATTACCGCCTTCCGGGAGATTGCGAAATGCCGGCAATTCGTTTCTGTCCTCCGTCAATTCCAGAGCGTCTTCGCCATCCAAACCGTTGAGGCGTCGCCCCAGGTTTTGGACGCGCGTTTGCACCTGATTGAGGCGGTTACGCAGAATTTGCTGGTCATCAGTGAGGGAGATGAGCCGGTAGTTTTGCACGAGACGGGTAATGCCGTAGGCCGCCAATGTGGTCAATGCGCCGAAGATGCAGGCGAAGCCGAGCAGGATGCCGGTGAATTTGGCCGCGCTCAAATCGATTTGCCGGTAATCACTGCCCCAGGTGGAAAAGAAAACGAGGCGAACACGCCGGTGGGAAGTGGAGCGGTTATTAGCCCGCTGGCGGCCACGATCTTTCGGTTTCTCGTGCCGGTACGTTTTTCGCCGCCGGGGAAACAGGCGCTGCAAAAACGTAACGGCCGATGATTCCTGACGTCGTGAGTTGTGTTCCGGCTTGCTCATTTAGGCGCACTTCATCCTTTTTGAACCAACTGGTGCGGTGTAACGATCTGCAAGCAACCCAACAACCTCATGTTGTGGACATCGCCACGGCGGGCGTAACTTGCGCGCGTTGCCCCAGGGCATAGCCTGCGGCCGTAGCCTACGGCCGGCGGCTTCCTTGCGAAGCCCTCAGCCGAGCGGAGCTTTCAATTGACCGGGAATTATTCATAATTATACCGCCAATACGCGAAGATACGGAAAAGGACAAAAAAGAAGAACTCAATTCATTGCTTGGAATGGGAAACGAGTCCGAGTGCAAATCGGTGTCGGAATTCATTTTAGCCTTGGAAGTTTCGTTTCTGTAAAACTTAGCATTGGCGAAACCCCAATGCTTTTAGTAGTCTCGCCGAAGCCGGTTCATTCCCGGACAAGTTCACAAGGTAATTATGAAAACCCCGGCGCACCGGATAGTCGCGGCGCAAACCGTCAAAGTAGCGGCCACGCTCCTCGGCGCGCATATTCAAACCAGCGCGCAACCGGCGATCGTCAGCGGCAATATCGTAGGCATGTGGAATGACGCTTTGCAAAATTTCTTCGCTTCTTCTGCCGGCTGACGGCAACAAGATAAGCGGCTGGCCAACCGCCGGCAACGCGGTTGCGAGCTGCCACTGCGGCGCGACGCCGAGAAATTCGCACGCGGCGAGATAAATCTGCCACGTGCCGTTCAATTTTCCATCCAAAGAATAGCCCGCAATGTGGGGAGTGCCGATCTCAATCAAACGCAACAACTCCGAATCAATATCCGGCTCGTGTTCCCACACGTCGAGAATGGCGGCGGAGAGATGGCCGGATTGCAGCGCCGCTTTGAGCGCCGCATTGTCCACCACCGCACCGCGACTGGTGTTGATGAGCATGCTACCGCGTTTCATGGCGCGCAAACGCGCCGCATCGAATAAATGAACCGTGGCGTCCTCGCCCTCGTGAGTTAACGGCGTGTGCAACGTGATCATATCGGCTTCCATCAGCGCATCGAGCGGCAGGTATTGGGGATCGTGCGTTTGCCGAGCCAATGGCGGATCGTTGAGCAGGACACGCATGCCGAGCGCCGCGGCCATTCTCGCCACGCGGCTGCCGATGTGGCCCACGCCCACCACGCCGAGCGTCAATGGCGCGAGCGCTAATCCGTATGTGACGGCGTGATGCACCAAAGCCGCGACGACGTATTCGGCCACGGAGTCGGCATTGCTGCCGGCCGCGCTCACGAACGTGATGTTTTGTTGATCGAGAAACGCGGTGTCAACGTGATCCGTGCCGATCGTCGCCGTGCCGACGAAACGTACGGCAGTATTCTGCAGCAGCTTGGCGTTGACCGGCGTAATGGAACGCACGAGCAGGAAATTGGCATCCAACAAGGTTTCGCGCGTTATTGCCCGTCCGGGCAACAAACAGATTTCGCCGAGATGAGAAAAGGCCTCGCTTACGCCAGGGATGTTTTCGTCAGCAATGATTTTGTGCATGTATACTCCAACGATGAGAATGGAGGTCAGGCATACTTATTTTTTAAAATGTCATTGCGAGGCGTTTTTTGCCGAAGCAATCTGCTGGTTTTAAAAAGATTGCTTCGCTGAGAAACCCTCGCAATGACATTGGCCTTGACTCAAAAAGCAACTTTTGATTGGCATAAAGAAAAATGACTGCAAAAGTTGTTTGACTTTCATCAATTTCAAATTATATTTCAAAACGTTTGCAATCAAGAAAAATCATCATGCGATTATTGCCAAAACATTTGTTGTTCATTGCCGTGGTCTCGAGTGTTGTGGTGCTGAACCCCGCGGCGGCGTGGCCGCAGCAACGGCTCGATCAAATGCACCCGGCGGAAATCGACTCCCTGCTGCGCCGGACGAGCGCGGCCGAGCCAGATTTCCTTCAACGCCTGCTGATTTATTCCGAGCGCGCCAAAGGCACGCCATATCGCTGGTTTCCGCTCGGCGAGGGCGCGAAGGGCAAATATGACCGCGATCCGCTCATCGATTTCACGCGCGTCGATTGCCTCACCTTTTGCGAGCAAACCCTGGCGATGGTTTTGTCACAAAACGCCGGCGCGATGTTTACAACTTTGCAGCGTTTGCGCTATCGCGACGGCGACATCGACATTCGCAATCGCAACCACTTTACGATGGCGGACTGGCTTCCCAACAATTCCTGGCTGGTGGAAGACGTGACCTCGGCCATCGGCGGCGAGCTGATGGCGAGCATGACGAAAACCATCGACCGGGCGACAGCACTGCGCAAGAAAGGCGTGCCGGAAAAAGAATTGGCCGCCATCCCGCCGCCGCAAACCATGACGGTGCAATATATTCCGGAGGAAAATCTGCCGGCGCTCAAGGCTAAATTGCAAGGCGGCGAGATCGGCTGCGTCGTACAAAGCCGGCCGGGCATTATCGTGGCGCACCTCGGTTTCATTTTTCGCGATAGCGCCGACCGCGTCTTCTATCGCAATGCCTCCGCGCGCCCGGGCGTCAAGCGCGTGGTTGATGAAGATTTCGACGAGCTCGTGAAATTTCTAAAGCGCAATCCAAGCTGGGTGGGGATGATTTTCCTGCGCGTGCGGCCGGAATTCATGAACAGGCCTGAGATTGCAGCGCGCTCGCTTCTCAAACCGGTTGAGGCAAACGGCATTAAATAAAACGGCGAAAAAGTCTGCTTGACATTGTTGCAATATTTTTTAAATTGATATACGCATGCGCAACGATTCCGCCGTTAGGAATGTCATTTCGAAGGATTCTTTTTACAATCTCAATCGTCTTTTTGCGATGAAAAAGGGTTCCTTCGGAATGACATTTTTATTTTTATTGATCTGGCTTTGGCCAACAGCAGTCGGATTTGGACAAAATTCGGCCTCGGGACAAATCACCGACGGCTACATCCGGCAGGCCGGCTTCGATGTGCTGCACTACAATTTGAGCCTCAGCGTGTCGGATACGGACAACGTGATTCACGGCAGGGCCGCCATCACGGTTCGTCGCGTGGATTTGAACGACAGCACGCTGACGCTGGATTTCACGAACATGACCGTCATCGCGGTCCGGATTGGCGAAGCCGCGACGAAATTCTCTCCCGGTGCCGGCCGGCTCGAAGTGTTTTTGCCGCCTCGCCTTGACACCCTGAGTGTGACGATTCAATATTCAGGCGAGCCGAAGGACGGGCTTTACATTCGAGAAAATAAATTCAAGCGCCGGACGTTTTTTGCCGATAATTGGCCGGATCGCGCGCGCCACTGGTTCCCCGGCATTGATCATCCGAGCGACAAAGCCACGGTGGAATTTCACCTCACCGCGCCGGAGCGTTATGCGGTTGTCGCCAACGGCCAACTCGAGCAGGAGCGCCATAATTTGAACGGCACCCGAACGTGGGACTGGCGCGAGAATGCGCCGATTCCGACCTACTGCATGGTTTTCGGCGCCGCAGAATTTGCGATTCTCCATCTCGGCGAAGCGGTGAACGTTCCGGTGAGTTATTACGTTTTTCCCGGCGATGCGGCGGTGGCGAAAAAAAGCTTTGGCCGCACCGACCAAATTCTGCAATTCTTCACCAAGAACATCGGGCCGTATCCCTACGAGAAGCTGGCGCTGGTGCAATCCTCCACGCGCTTCGGCGGGATGGAAAATGCCAGCGCGATTTTTTTCGCCGAGGCGGCGCTGGGATCGCCGCGCACCGAGGGAACCTCGGCGCACGAGATCGCGCACCAGTGGTTTGGCGATTCGGTGACGGAAGCGGATTGGCACCATCTCTGGCTCAGCGAAGGCTTTGCGACGTATTTCGAGGCGTTGTTTTACGAGCACGCCGACGGCGAGGCGGCGTTTCGCGACGAGATGCGGCGCTTGCGCGACAACTATCTGGATTTTGCCGGCAAAAAGCTGGCGCCCATTCTCGACACCACGGTCACGAATTACTTCGATCTGCTCAACGCCAACAATTATCCCAAGGCGGCGTGGGTGCTGCACGCGCTGCGGCATCTCATCGGCACTGAGAGCTTTTGGCAAGGCATTCGCGATTATTATAAGACCTACAGAGATGGTATCGCATTGACTGATGATTTTCGCCGGATCATGGAGCGCGTGAGCGGCGAAGAACTCGATTGGTTTTTCAATCAATGGCTGCGGCAGCCGGGGCATCCGGTGATCAAAATGGAATGGCGCTGGCTGCCCAAAGAAAAATCTGTCGAGCTAATGCTGCGCCAAATTCAAGCCGGCACGTTTTTCCGTTTGCCGCTGGAGATCGAGATGGTCAGCGCGGGCGAAAAAACACGCCACACGGTGTGGATGGAAAAAACCGAAGTCCGGCTCAAATTGCCACACGACAAAAAGCCGGCGCAAGTCATCATCGATTCCGAAGAGAAAATTTTGATGACGATCGTTCAGTAGCGCAGACGGCCCGTCTGCTGGTGAGAGACTTCTTACATGCTGTTATTGCCTTTTGCCGCTCTGCTTCTCCAAATCGAAGCGCAAAAAATCATTATCATCGCCGTGCTGATCGGGCTGGGCTTGCTCGCGCTCTTTTTCTTTTATAGTGTCGCGGTGTTGTTGCTTTAATGGAGTGAAACCATGCAGCTCATCGGTCACATCAACGAAGACCAGGTGATGGCGCTGTATCTCGGCGAGCTGACCAACGACGAGGAGCAGCGCATGCACCGCCACGTCTCCGACTGCCCGGGCTGCAACCGTGAATTTTCGTTATACAGCGAGATTCTCTCCGGTGTGGAGACGCTCGTCAATCAGATGGGCGGCAGCCGGGCGCAGTTGCTCCGCGTCGCGATCAAAAATAAAATGCGCGAAAAACAAATTTATTATGAATTCATGCAGCATCCGCTGACCGGGCTGATGATGGCCGCCGTCACCGCGCAAGGGGTGTGCATGATTCAATTCACCGACAAAACGCCGTTTGAGATCGAAGAACTGCTGCGCGCCCGCCAGCCGGAGGCCTGGATCAAACGCGATCAACTGCTCACCGCGGCGATCAGAGAAGAATTGCAGTTGTATTTGCAGCGCAAGCTCAGCCGTTTCACCATTCCTGTCGATTGGCGTTTTGTCACCAGTGATTTTCAGCGCGAGGTGCTCCGGCTCACCTACAGAATTCCGTACGGCCAGGTTTATACCTACGGCGAGATCGCCAAAAAGCTGGGCAAGCCCAAAGCGGCGCAAGCCGTCGGCCAGGCGCTCGGCGCGAATCCGATTCCACTCGTCGTTCCCTGCCATCGCGTGCTGGCAAGTTCCGCCGGGCGGGACAAGCTCGGCGGCTTCTCCGGCCGGCCTGGAGAAGATGGCTTGAATCTCAAACGCCGCTTGTTGCAGCTCGAAGGCGTGCGTTGGCCCGGCAAAGACAAGCAGCTCACGCGGCAGATCGAGTTGTTTACCGATTGGATCGGATAACCCCCCGTCGCTGGCGCGCTGGAGTAATGGATTATTGGAATGTTGGAACCCATCAATCCAGTAATCCAATGCTCCATCATTCCATAGCTTCTTAATTCCCCGACTCCTTCTCTTCAATAAGAAACTCTCCCGCTATGGCCGTAAAGCCCTCGACGTTCGTGAAGGCCACCATCGGCGGATTTTTCTTGGAGCCTTTGATCGCGGCGCAACCCACCTCGCCCTTTTTGTTCACCGCAACAAACTTGTCGTTAAAATCGATTTTGACGCCTTGCCGCTGATTGATCTCGACGATGCGTTTGCAGGCCTCGAGACAGGCTTTGGTCGGATGCATCCCCTGCCGCATCAATGAGACGACATAAAAACTGCCACACGTCCGAATCACTTCTTCGCCGCGGCCGGTGGCGCCGGCGGCACCCACCTCGTTATCGACATACAAACCGGCGCCGATAATCGGCGAGTCGCCGATGCGGCCGGTAATTTTTCCGAACAAGCCGCTGGTCGTCGTGATGCCCGCCACATCGCCTTTCGCGTCGATGCCGAAAACGTTGATCGTACCGCTGGGGCGGCCGTTTTTGTCTTTATAAATGCCATCTGCCGGCGGCAGCCAATCGTCTTTGTCGCTCAAATTTTCTTTCCATTTCAACCAGATCAGGCGTGATTTTTCGGTGAGAAGATTTTCAATTTGAAAGCCGTGTGCGATCGCAAACTTTTGTGCTCCTGCCCCGACGAGCATCATGTGGTCGGTGCGTTCCATCACGATCCGCGCGACGCTGCACGGCGTTTTGATGCCTTCGAGACAAGCGACCGAGCCGGGCTTGTGCGTCGGGCCGTACATGCACGAGGCATCGAGCTGCACCACGCCTTCTTCATTCGGCAAGCCGCCATAACCGACGCTCATGTCTGCCGGATCAAGCTCGGGTACATTGGCGGATTTCTCAACGGCATCCATTACATTGCCGCCGGCAGCGAGAATCTCCCAGCCGGGGGCATTGACTTTGCGGCCCACCTCCTCGTCACGACCGCAGAGAATCACCGGCAGCTTGCCTCCGGCGACGGATTTCGCGCGGGTTTTGCTGGTGATGATGTTGGGAAAATTCAGCGCCGGCAACGCGGCGGTGAATTGCAAAAAACGTCTTCTGGAAAAAATTGTGGACATGGTTCCTCCTCGGTGAGTGTGATGATGTTACGGCCTTTTTAGTTTCTTTGTCTCTTTCTCAAAGTCACTTTCAAAATTCTGATCTTGTATAACGCGAAGTTTTGAATACTCCTCTTCGGCCAGCGTTTTGGCCACTTCGTGAGACACTTTGCCGGCATTGTTGAGTATATCATACTCGTTAAATTTCAGAAAAGCGTCAAGCTTACTCACCCAATCTTTCATCTTCATCGGAATCTGGCGCGACGCCTGATTTTCCGCATAATCGAGAAACATGGTGACGACGCGCTCAAGACTTTTGATTTCTTTTTCATTCAAATAATTTTTGGCGATGCTCACATCCGATTTCATGATTTTGCCGTGTGGTGCATTCTTCCACGTCGTCAGCCCCATATGGGGTTTCGCGGCGTCGGCGCGGCTGGCAACGATTTCTGCTGCAGTTTTTCCAGTGATTGCCCAGTGCAATTTGTTTTGCACGATTTTGAAAAAAGTCTGTGTGATTTCCGCATCTTTGTTGTAATCGATGCTGCATTGCTCATAGATGTCGGTGATCTTCAAATAGAAGCGCCGCTCGCTGGCGCGAATTTCGCGGATACGTTCAAGCAGTTCGTCGAAGTAATCTTTGCCAAAGCGCTTGCCCTGCTTGAGGCGTTCATCATCCAGCACGAAGCCTTTGATGATGAACTCGCGCAGAACTTGCGTCGCCCAAATGCGGAACTGCGTGGCCTGACGGCTGTTAACCCGATAGCCAACGGCGATGATGGCGTCCAGATTGTAGAAGTCGAGTTTTCGAGAAACTTCTCGGTCACCCTCCAGTTGAACTGTCAAAATTTCTTTGACAGTTGCCTCTCGCCGCAATTCCTCTGACTCGTAGATTTGTTGCAAATGGTAACTAACGACCTGTTTGGTGGTCCCGAATAGATCAGCCATGCGGTTGATGGTCAACCAAAAAGTTTCTTCCTGAAAAAACACCTCCACTTTTGCGACGCCGTCCGGCGTCGTGTAAAGGATGATTTCGCCTTCGCGCGTTTCTAAACTCTTGCGCGCACTTTTTTTCCGGCTCATAAAAGACTCCGACAGTCATTTAATTCTTGGCGACAATGACATCTGACTTGCGCGGCTTGTTTCCCGTCCAGCTCGTCAAACCCATGTTCGGCTTCGAGGCATCGGCGCGTTGGGCAACGATCTCCGCTGCCGTGTGTCCGTGCGCCGCCCAGTGCATTTTGTTCTGCACCGTCGCGAAGAACTTTTGCGACATTTCAACGTTGGGTTCGTAGTCGATGCTCGTCGCGTAAATATCGAGCACTTTGCGCCAAAACACTTTTTCCGACGAGCGAATATCCCGAATGCGGGCCAGCAACTCGTCGAAGTAGTTGCCGCCGCCAACCTGCTTGAGCCGCTCGTCGTCCAGCGTGAAACCTTTCACAATGTACTCGCGCAGCCGCTGCGTGGCCCAAATCCGAAACTGCGTGCCCCGATGCGACTTGACGCGGTAGCCGACGGAGATGATGACGTCGAGGTTGTAATGTCGCGTTTGGTAATTTTTCCCGTCGCTGGCAGTTGTCAAGAAATCCTTGACAACTGAGTCTTCGTGTAGTTCCCCTTCAGAAAAGATATTTTTGACGTGCAGACTAACATTCTGTTTCGTCGTCTGAAACAAATCGGCCATCTGATTCTGCGTCAGCCAAACGGTTTCGCGATCCAGCCGCACTTCGAGACGGGTTTTGCCGTCTTGGGTTTGGTAGATAATTAACTGCGACGGGCTGGGATTTTCTTCTGACACGAGTTTCATGGGGTTCTTTCTGTTCTCACACTATCATTTTCAATAATTTAATTTCCTCATCTGCGCTCATTCATTTTGCTCCAACCAAACTCGCAATGCGATCCAACTTTTCACTAACCTCCGAGTGCACTTCGTTTTTTTTCATAACGGCAGCAAGTCGATAAAACTTACTTTTGGGCATGGCATTATTTTTACCAAGCATTTTGTAAAAGTGCTCACGAGCGTTTTTGGGCACGTTGCCGGCGTAAACGACAAACGGTGACTCCGGAAAGCTTATCGCCGGATGTTCCAAAACTCTGGCCCACTCCAGCAGAATATCGATATCGGTGTAATCCTCCACGTAAAGCACACCGCATCGTTCTTTAGCCTGAAGATAATCCGAGCTGGGAATTTTTACCAAAGCCTTGCGGAGCTGCGAAGCTTCCTGTGAGCTGGCCAATGGGCGCGGATTATCGCCGAGAAAGGCGCAGATATTGGTATGGGCGGTTTCGTCCAGAATGACTTCAGAATGCGTGGAAATGATAAGTTGAGCGTCACGCTCGCCGGCTAATCGGCGCAACAGTCTATAGACGTCGCGTTGCCTAATAATCTCCAGATGGGCATCCGGCTCATCAAACAGCAGCACAGTCCCGGCTTGGTCATACAGAAAAGCCAGCAACAGCAGAACTTGGTGGAAACCACTGCCGCCCATGCCGAGATCCAGCTTGGTGTGAGGGTTCCGCCCGTTTTTTTTCGATAGGCCATTATAATATTCCACGACAATTTCCGCTCTGATTTTTTTATTTTCGGAATCTTGCACTTCACAATCATGCCAGAGAAATTTCATGTCACGCAGCGGCAATACGATGAGATCCGGGCGTGAGATAGCAACCCCCGTACGCAATGTCGCCTTGCTTTTAGCTTTGCCCCGTTTCTCAAGCCATTTCGTTAAGGCCAATCGCCAAACCGCGAGAGCTTGAATGGCAGTGGTTTTTCCTGAGTTATTCGGCCCGGCAAAAACCACATGTTCATCCAAGTTGATTGTAGTTTGTGTCAACTTTTTAAAATTCTTAATTGTGACACGAGTTATCATAATATAAACTCCATAATTTTATCCCAAAGCTTTTAGCCGCAATTGTAACGACCCGGCTTTGGCCAAAGGGCGTTTCTTTATTTTCGTTATTTCTTCCCCCTCATACTTAATCGCCCGATACGCCTTTAGCCGCTTTTTGAACATGCGCGCCAGCATTGGCACTTGGCTGTCCACGTAATCATAAATTCGCACTTCATCTTTTCCCGGATGGAGCCGAAGAATTCGCCCGGCATATTGCTCCAGTTTACCTTTGAAAGAAATTGGCATGGCGAGAAACAACGTGTCCAGCCGGCGATCATCAAAGCCTTCGCCGATATAAGCGCCGGTGGCGAGAATAACGCGACCTTCGGTTTCTGGAATGTTTTTGAGCTGTTGCATGATGGCATCGCGATCTTTAGCACTCTTGCCGCCGTGCAAGACGATGAGATTGCTCGTCACTTTTTTCAACATGCCGTGTAACAATTCGAGGTGCTCGCGACGCTCGGTCAGGATTAGAGGAAAACGCTTCTCTTGCAAGGCTTGGACAACATCATTAATGATCAACTGATTGCGGTTTTCGTTTACTATGAGGGCGTGCAGGATTTCGTGATGCGGTGTGTTTTGATGATCGGGCAAAACGAATCCGGTTTCCCGGCATATTAGCCTGCGTTTGAATGACCGCAAGGCCGTATCGTGAGCATCAATCTGGCAGTGCACCGGCCCGCACTGCATGGCAATGATCGGATGGTGGCCGTCGCGGCGATATGGCGTCGCCGTCAGGCCGGTCACGTATCGTGCGCGCACATTTTTCAAAACCTGCTCGAAAGAGAAGGCCGGAACGTGATGGCACTCATCGACAATGACATAGCCATACTCACCGACCCATTGATCGACTTCGTTTCCTCGAACCACGCTTTGCAGCATGGCAACATCGATTTTGCCGGTGCACGTATTTTTGCCGCCAGCGACGATGCCGATATCTTCAGACGGAAGGTGCAGAAACTCAGCCAACTGATTTTGCCATTGTTCCAGCAGTGGCTGGCGATGCGCCAAAATCAAAGTCGAGCGCTTCCGCTGCGCGATGAGATAAATTCCCACTACGGTTTTGCCAACGCCGGGCGGAGCCACGAATATTCCAATGTCATGTTGCAAAAGTTTGCCAACGGCATTTTCCTGAGCCTCGGTTAAATTTCCGTGAAATCCAACCTCGAGCGATTCGTCGTCAACTCGTTCATCTGTCGTCTCAATCACAACGTCAAACGGCTCCAGCAATGTTTGAAGCGTCTCCCAACAGCCGCGTGGAATCGCCAGATGTTGTGGGAACTCTTCGGCGCATGAGATGATGCGGGGAATGCGAAAGGTCGAGCGCCGCATGCGTTGTGCTTCATAAAATTTGGGATTTTGAAACGAGGCTAATCTTTTAATCTCGGCGAGGAAAGAGGGGGGGAGGCCAGCTTTTTCAACGTAAAGCCGGTCTGCAATAGTCACTCGGATTTGAGATGGAACGTGGTCGCGGAGATTGAGCAAAAAATCTTTACGAGCGCGTCGGGGAATCCACGGTTTGTCATCTTCTTTTGTCGAACTGAAAGCAACGCCAGTAATGCGGTTGTTTTTTGCGGCTTCATTGGCAAGCGTTTGAACTATGCTCAGATTCATCTTCCTAATCGAAGCCAAATAAGCCCATTGATCCGGATACGGCAAAAACTGCTCATCCAAAAATTCCGTATTGTCCTGCTTCCGCGCTTCTTTTTGCAGCGGCAGCGCGATGAGATTGCCAAATCCGCCTTTGGGCATGGTGTCCTGATTCGGAAACAGCCGCTCATAACTTTCCATGCTGAGCTGATGATGCCGGGACATGGTTTCGGTGATCAGGTAGGAGGCCATATTACGGGCGAGATAAGCCGGAACTGACTCTGAAAAGAAAATCCACACGTGCCCACCGTTGCCGGATCGCGACCTTTCCAGCGCCGCTGGAACATTCATCGATTTGCACACTTCGAGGAAAGCAGCGGCGTCATCTTTCCAATTAGCTTTGTCAAAATCAATTGCGAGGAAATAACAGGTTTCATCTTTACAGAGCGGATAAACGCCGATAATATGCTGCCCTTCGAGATGGGCGCGAATGACTTCGCGAGTGAGCGGAGCATATTTGCAGTTCGTGCATTTCACCTCGGGCTTGGTGCAAATTCCCGGCTGCCATTCGTACTCGCAAACCGGGCTATAGCCCTTCTTGCCGGTTTTCTTGCTTTCCCACAAACGCGCAAATACGTCATCGCGGCCACGGAAGAGATTGGCGAAAAGTTGGACTTTTTCTTCGGATGGAGAATACTTAGTAAACTGCTTACTGGCTGCATCTTCGTGGACGACAAGCTGGGAGCGCAAATTCTCCAAAGCAAAAGCAGCCTGCTGGCGCGCTTGATCTAAACGCGTTATCTCGGCTTCGACTTCGGCGATGGACTCGATAATTTGATTGCGTTCAGCCATAAAAAGATGAGCAAATAAACTTATTATAAAGGTCTATGATTTCTTAGGGCATGTTTCGCACTTGGTTTAAAATAGTTTACAACGCCACAAAGCTGTAACGACGTCTGTTAATCTGTTTTTTTACCATCTGCGACTCCGTTTTAGATCAGGGAATTCTAAGATCAAGTGATGACAGTGAAACGTCGCGGGGTATGCTTTTCCAATTGGAACACTGCGAACGTGACGAGACAGTTTCTGGGGACGCGATGGGAAGCCCGGATGGTTTTTGAGTTCGCACGGAACCTCCGTTGAAATGTTTTGAAATGTATCGCTAGGCGTACCGGATAGCAGGTAGCCGAGCATGGCCCCTTCGCTCGAAAACGGCGCATAGCGAAACTTGAGATAGTTGTTCCGAATGGCGCGAGCATATTCGGAAACTGCCACAGCGGTTTCCAATACCTTCGCCTCCAGTGGCCACATGATCCGTTCGTCCGCCCAAAGAATGAAGGCCACATCATTTTCAGGTGGCTGCGCGGGAGAGGCCTTCATCTTTTCGCGCTCGAAAGGAGTGTGTTGAACATAGAACGGTTCGTCACCCGACATGGCACTACAAATACGCGGCTCGAGCCGTTGGGTGATGCTGCGCTCTAAATCCCTTCCATCTATAGATGGATTGTCTCTCCTCATTTGGTCGTAAGCTTGCCAGACAAAGCCGAGCAAAATCGAGGATTGGTCACGGCACCATGCCTCAGCGAGGAGAACAAAATCGCGAGAAGGTACAAGCCCTCCACTCTGCAACTCGGATTGATCTTTAGTACTCATTTCCTATTGAGCTATTCGTTTCTTGTGGCTGCCTGCCAGCGCGCGAAATCGGCTGCCACTTCATCCGCATCGTGAAGCCCTATACTACGTGTCCAATAGCGGTGGGCATCCGGTTTTAGAATCAAAATCGTGGGCGCTCCATCACGGTGTTCATAAATTCTCACCACGCGTTGATGATAGATATTACTGACGGTTGTTTTCCGATTGCGTAGCCAAGTGCGGTTCAACACTTCAAGTTTGTTTAGGAGGTCTGTGGTATGTAACGAAGCGACACGAACCTGCTCGGCGGATCGCCGATTTAGCTCAAAAGCGATCAACCGATATGGCAGAAGTTCGTTGCCAGCTTCCTGAAAGATCGTCGCTGTAATGTTTTTGTCGTGCCCGAACCCGGCTTTGAGGACACGAATAAAGTACTCACAATAAAGACGGAGTTGCGGTTCTTCCAGCGAGTCGACCTTTCGCTGCGTTCGCCGTCGTCCTGGCGAGTTTTCAACACCTTTGAAATCTGGTAGCGTAATGTTGAAAAGATCCTCGACCAAAACCCATTCAGCATCTTTAAATTCGAAAGCTTCCCGGACACGACGATCCACATCTCCAAAGCTTCTCAAACCGTTGAACGTGTTCTCGCGCAGTTCTGGAATTGGAACTCGTAATAGTTCAGACACAAGTGGTTCCGGTCGGTAAGAAGAGAAACGACTACTTGTCAAGAGTAAAAAGTAAACTGCAAGAATGCTATTGTAGCTAAGACATGCAGCTTCAAGATCATTTCTGCGATTTTGCGGTAAATGAACGGTTACGTAGCTTTGCGTACACAACACGCCCTCTTCTGGTTCTGGGCTAATTAACCGTGCTTGAAATCGGTTGGTGGTTGTACGCCAACTTCTCTTGATTAGTAATTGAGGAGTAGAAAAAGCAGTAAAATCTGTAGAATCTTTTGAATGGATAAAGGGTTCTGTGAATTTGGGGAGCGTAGCGGGGTCGAGTGAGAACAAATCTACCGTTGTAAAATCGGGCTGCAGAAGAATCCTCCTTTCGGCAAGATCAGGACGTGGCTGTTGTCGGTTGCCAAATTCTATGCCTCTACGTGTCCATTCAGATGGTACACAGTTTTCAATATTCCTGAGATGTTTTAGACGCTGAATTAAGACTCTATCACGGAGATTGCCCCACAACAGAGTTGACCAAACTTCTGGAGCATTGGCTGCTTGATCTGGATAAAGACTTTTCACATCGACTGGCTCAACGACGATTTCGAACTCGTCCGCCAAGTCATCCGTTTGCTTGGGGCTGATATATGGAAAACATTCGTTGGTTACAGGTTGTGGCCTGAAAATCATTATGCACGATGGTGCGACTGATGTTTGTGTGGAATGGGTTTTGCGGTTAAAAACTTTGAATCGCAATGCTGAAAGATTGATAACCTCCTCAACACGAAAGATGGTAAAAAACTTTCGACGAAATTTACCCGCTGGGCCACCTCGATTGAAGAGAAGCGAACTGGCAGATTGGATCATTGCAATCTTTCCTCCTTGCTTCGCAAGTGCCGCAGCTTTCGGGAGGAAGAGTGTGCCGATTCCTTTATTTGCTACAGGCCACGAATGCGTCTCGTCATTTGCCCATTTCTTAGCAGCTTCGGTCAGCGACACTTTTTCACCCCACGGGGCGTTTCCAATCACTAGATCATAGCTGGCGGCATCATCTTTCGTGCGGAAGCCAATGCGGTTCTCCTCAAAAAAATCGGCGTTGATGAGCCGATGCTCGCGCATGGCCGGAAATGATACTTGCGACCAATAGTATTTCGGGTCAATCTCATCGCACATAGCAAGATAGAGACTGAACGAAGCGACGCGTACTGCATGCGGGTCTTTGTCCACCCCAAACAAATTCTTTTCCAGTATTCCGCGAAGCTTTTCAGCACGGATAGTTTGGTCGGGATGCGCCTTCCGCCAGCGATAAATCAGCCGTTGGAAAGCCTTCACAAGAAATATTCCAGAACCGCAAGCCGGATCGAGGATCTTCAAGTTCCATTCCTTGCCATCCCAAGGTAATACTCGGTCGAGAATAAAATCTACAAGGTGGGGTGGTGTGTAATAAATGCCCTCACCGGGTGCGCGCTCACTGACAAACGCCTCATAGATACTGCTGATAAACTCTAATGGAATGGCGTCAAAGGCATACTGCGGCCACAGGCAAAGCTGGCCAGATGGCATATCCAAGTCGCCTCGGATAAAGTCACGTAGCAGACGGAGATGTGGGGTTTTCACATACTCCTTCTCCTGCTTCCATCCGCGCGCGCGTTCTTGATGTGTATTGCCTTTGCCGGGGAAAAGATCACCGTTGAATTTGCCGTTTAGCCAATCAAAAAGGCGATAGGTTTCGTCATAATCGTCAAGGAGGCTGGAGAAATCCTTATGTTCCTTTTGAAGAATGCCTGTTTCGCAAAGACTAGCAAGCTTGGTCTGATTCAAAGCAGAATTACCTTGCGGGTCTTTGCGATCAAAAAGAAACTGAACGAAAACGATTCTAGCCAGAAGGTCGTGGCAAACATCGTCATTATTTAGCCCTTGCTTATGAAGCACGAGTCGGACATGCCGAAGATTACCTAATAGCATTTGATCGGCTCGTTGATCGCGGCGGAATCGTTCCGAGTGATCTTTGAAGAATTGGCCGGAAACGAGGTTGACCCAATGAAGTACATGCGTTGCCCGGTCAGAGATGTCAGTGGGATGAGATTCAGCTAAAACTGCGGTCGATAATTCCTGAACAACATAGTCCAGAAGTGGCCGATTCTCGGGTGGCTCACAGCATGTCCAAACGCGCAATAGATCGGGCTCGACTGTGACGACTGTCGGGCTGTGCGAGAAATTCCAAGCCAAGCGATGTAGTGCGCGGAGCGTTTGATCGCTTACTTTGCTATCGAACTCAGCGACAATAGCTAGTGGTGCTTCAGTATCTTTGGCTTGCGAATTGCGTAGAAGAACTCCGACTTTTACACTCGAAGCATCGGGATACCGAGAAATCGTTCTCTCGATTTTGGCTTGTGCTAATTTAGCAAAGACTTGCGCCCCCTCTCCGGAAGGGTTTCTAACCTCTTGCGGTGAGGGCCAGCCTAATCTTTCATGTGCCAGGGTAAGTGACATAGAAAGTATGCCTAAAGGGTTATTAGAAAATCGATCACAGCCCAATGTGGGCAAAGCCGAAGCATGCAATTTTATCTGTCCGTTCGCCTTCTTAAAATTGCTTTTGCAGTTTGCTTTCAAAACCTCGGCATCAAATACAGCGGAATCCCATCCCAGCGCGTGCTGATTTCGTGCAGGCTGAAGCCGCCGATGAAACGGTGTCTGACGCGCTCCAAGAGTTTCGGCTTGACGCGACCGACTTCGATGACATCCGGCTCAACCGTAATGTGCGCCATCTGTTTGGCGACTTCTATCGCACGGTCAAAGCCGCCAAGCTCGTCCACGAGGCCGCAGAGGAGGGCTTGACGGCCGGTCATGACCCGGCCGTCGGCAAATTGGCGCACTTTTTCGGGAGCAAGATTGCGGCCGCGCATGATGGCGTCGACGAATTGTTCGTAGGTGTCGTTGATCATTTCCTGCAGCATGCCGCGCTCGGAATCGGTCATGCCGCGATATGGCGCGGGCGTGTCTTTGAACTCGCCGGATTTCACCACTTCGGCGGTGACACCGACTTTGCTGAAAAGCTGGCTGAGATTGCGCGAGCGGATGATGACGCCGATCGAGCCGGTCACGGTGCCGGCATTGGCCAAAATGCGCTCGGCGGCCATCGACACGTAAACGCCGCCCGAAGCAGCAACGTCGCCCATCGAGGCAATGATCGGCATTTTCGTTTGCGTGCGAAATTTCCAAATCGCATCGTAAATCTCCTGCGTGGCGCCGACGGTGCCGCCGGGCGAATTGACCCGCATGACCAACGCTTTGGCCTTGAGGTGCTCCACATCTTCCAACGCCATGGACACGCGGCGCGGCAGTGAATCATCGTCACTTTCTTCAATGATGCCGTCGAGGCGCAAAAGCGCGATGCGCGGGATTTTTTTGCGGCGAAAACGAAACATGGTGCTTCCTTTAGTTTTACAAATGTTACTTCTTTTTGATATTCATTGCGGCAAAATTTTCAAATATGCCTGCATAGTATTAAACAACCCCATCTCCAAAGCCTCCGCGATGAGCGCGTGGCCGATGGACACTTCGAGTATGCCGGGGATCATGCAAAATTTGGCAAGATTTTGAAAATTCAGATCATGTCCGGCATTCACGCCCAAACCGATTTCTTGCGCGTGTTTCTAAGCAGCGCGACTTTGTTGAGATTTACACTGAGATTGGTCATATTTTACTCAACGCGGACGAGTCGCAACCAAAAAGATTATCGCTCACAGAAGTGGAACTCTCACGGAAGTGATTCTAATGAATTTCTTTCTGTGAGAGTTCTTTTTCCGTGAGCCAAATTTTTGCTTCTTCTGCCAGGCCGACGGATTACGTTTTTTCCATAACCGGACGCACCGTCAGGACGGTTTTTTCCTGATCACGCAAAATAGTGAGCGGCACCTCGCGGCCGATCAAATCATCGCTGAGCAGGCGGTGCAAACGATCCACTCCACCAACCGGTGTGTTGTTCAATCCGATAATGATATCGCCTTTGGCTAAACCGGCGCGTTCGGCGGGGCTGTCCGGCTCAACGGCCATAACCATAATACCGCGATTCACCGACAGCTCGTGAAAACGCACCAAGTAACGCGGAATCGGCCGATCCTGGCCTTGCAAGCCGAGAAAGCCTCGCACGATGCGGCTATCGCGAATGAGCCGCGCCACCACCCATTTCACCGTGTCGCTCGGAATCGCCAGACAAATTCCCTGCGCCGGCCGGATCACGGCGGTGTTGATGCCGATCACTTCGCCGCGACTGTTGGCCAACGGC
>Ga0247727_10000354_pt1 | contig 111544 bp, 97 predicted proteins | sample WisWelCaveWW1625_FD_202498 | JGI IMG/M metagenome (GOLD analysis project Ga0247727, IMG submission 202498) | Biofilm microbial communities from Wishing Well Cave, Virginia, United States - WW16-25 | ecosystem: Environmental > Aquatic > Deep subsurface > Groundwater > Cave microbial mat... | reverse complement strand
AAGGGGAATCACGACCTCGCTCTCGGGATTCTGCGCAACGTAGGCTTGAAACCCGGCCGCCGCGAGGTCGTGATTCCCCTTGAGGAGTTCGAGGTACGCCTTGTCGTACTGCGCGCGGCTGTCGGGCGCGACGGCCGCGTCCGCCGTGTCGGGCGCCGCGGCGCCCTCGCGCGTCGCGACGGCTCGCGGCCGGGGCCGCCCTTCGCCGCCTGACGACCCGATCTCCTGCTCGAGGATCTCGAGCCGGTCGCGCATCGACACGAGCCCGGTCGCCGATTCCGCGCGGAGCGAGCGCAGAAGTTCCGTCTGCTCGGAGAGCTGCGCCTCCAATGCCACGAGCCGCTTGAGCAGCTCTTCGTTCCGGGCCGTCAAGTCGACGACCTCGGCGCGCGTCTCCTCCGTGTACGAGGGCATCCGGACGAATTGCGCGCCCCAGCAACCGGTCAGGCTCGCTCCGAGAAGCGCCCCGCCGAGCGAGCGGAGCGCCGCCCGGCGCAATCCTCGCGGCGCGATCACGCTACCGCTTGACGAAGTGGCAGCGCCGGTTGACCGACCATGCCTCCTCGCTGCCCCGCGGGTCGAGCGGCCGCTCCTTCCCGTACGAGATGATGTCGAGGCGGTCCTGCGAGATGCCGTAGCTCGCGAGGAAATCGCGCGCCGTACGGGCCCGCTTTTCGCCGAGCGCCAGATTGTACTCGACGGTCCCCCGCTCGTCGCAGTGCCCTTCGATCAGGACGCGCGTGCTGCCGTTGTCCGTCAGCCAGCGGCCATTGTTCGTCAGGATCTCGCGATCGCCGCCGCGAAGATCGTACTGATCGAAATCGAAGTGGATGTCGGCGAGTTCCGAGATCGTCTCCGGGTCCATCGAGTTGTCGGGAACGCCGCCGCCCGGCGTGCTGGGGTTGTTCGGATCCCGCCTCGACACCTCAATAGTCGGGTCCGGTTCGGGCTTCGTCTTCGAGCCGCAGCCCGCGAGCGCGAGCGCGAGCGCGACGACGACCAAGAGATTGCGCGTTCGACGAAATGCCTCACCGTTCATGTGCCACACACTCCTTTCCTGCCGGACCCCCGGGCCCGGGCGCTTCGGTTTACCGACAATTCATTTCATCCTTCATCGTGAACTCGCGTTCGAAGACCAGGACGGAGCGAACGCGTCGAGTGACGCGGGCGTCAACGCGCGCTTCTCCGACCCGTCCGTTTCCATCACGACGATCGAGCGGCCCGCGCGGGCGCGACGCGAGGCGGCCAGATGCCGCGCGTCCGGCGCCCACGTCGGGTCCTCGAAAACGGCATCCCCCGTCGTGACGGGCGCGGTCGATCCCGAGGCCACGTCGAGCAGGTAGATGTCGAACCCCGTGTTCGTACGGGCAGCATACGCGATCCGCGGGTCGTCGGGGAGAGGCGCCCACACGGGCGAGTCGTTGTAGTCGCCCTCGAACGTGAGCCGCCGCGAATTGGCGCCGTCTGAATCCATCACGAAAATCTGCGGCGAGCCGGTGCGATCGGATGTGAACGCGATCTGGCGCCCGTCGGGCGACCAAGTCGGCGCCGTGTCGATCGCGCGGTTGTTCGTGAGGCGCGTGAGGCTCGTCCCGTCGCGGCGGATCGTGTAGACCTCCGAGTTGCCGTCCTTCGAAAGCGAAAGCGCGATCCGCCGTCCGTCGGCCGACCACGCGGCGGCCGTGTTCAGCCCCGGCTCGAGCGACACGACGCCGCCGGAGCTGCCGTCCGCGCGGATCCAGTAGACGCCGGCCGTCCCCTTCTTGAACGAGGTGTACAAGATTGCCTCGCCGTCGGGCGACCACGCGGGCGAGAGCGCGATCGATCGGTCGCGCGTGATCTGCGTCATCCCCTCGCCGTCGTAGTCCATCACGTACAGCTCTTGGCCTTCCTTCGTCCGCGCGACGAACGCGATCCGCGTCTGCGCGATCCCCCGCTCGCCCGTGATCGTGTTGATGATGTCGTCCGCGAAGCGATGCGCCGTCGCACGGAGCGTCGCTCCCTCGAAATCGTACCGGAGCTGGCGGATCGAGCGGCGCGACCCCGGCTCGACGAGCGACCCGACGAGCTTTAGGCCCTTCGAGCCGCGCGATACGACGGCCGAGACCTCCGCGTCGCCCAGCGGCCTCGACGCGGAATCTGCTTTCGTCGCGCCCGCGCCGAGCGGCTCGGTCACGCGGAAGATCCCGGAGTAGTCGAGGTCGTGCGCGACGATCTCGCCGATCCGCCGCGCGAACTCGGGGAGCGGCGGCACGTCTTCGGCCGCGGTGAACGGCGCGAGAATCACGACGCGCTTCCCCGTCTCGCCGCCTTTGCGTACGCCGAGATGGGCTTCGCGGGGCGGTTCGGTCGAGTCGGCGGTCTGCGCGCGCGCGCGGTCCGGCGCCGTGGCCGCCGCCGCGAACGCCGCCAGCAGCGCGGCCACTCCGAAGACCCGTCCCGTCCGCATCTACGGCGTGAACTCGAACTGGAAATGAACGCCGAGCGTTCCGTCGCGGAACTCTTCGGGAAGGCGCGGGAGTTCGGCGCGCTGCACGGCTCGGAGCGCGGTCGCGTCGAACAGCGACACCCCCGACGGCGTCTCGACTTCGGCGCGGACGATCCGCCCGTCCCGCTCGATCTGGAAGTGGACGACCGCGACGAGCGTCGCGCCGGCCGCGAGCCCAGGCGGCGGGTCCCACTCGCGCGCGATCTTGTCCTGGATCGTCACGAGGTAGTACGAGTACGTGAAGTCGGCCGCGTCAACGCCGATCGACCCGGAGCCGCCGCCCGGAAGCGTCGTCGGCCGCGCGGCCGGCGCTTCGACCTTCCCCTTGAACCCGCCGGTGCGTCGATCCTCTTTCGCTCCGTTCGAGTCCTTCGTCTCCTTCGCGTTCTTCGCGCCCTTCTCGGCCGCGGGCTTCGGCGGCTTCACCTTTTTCGTCGCGGGGACGGCCGTCGTCTCCTTCTTCGGCTTCGAGGCCTTGACCTGTTCCTTCGGCTTCTCGCGCGGCTCGGTCTTCGGCGCGACCGACGGCTGCGGCTTCAGCGGCTCGGTCTTCGGCGGCGTCGCCGCGAGCGCCGCCGCGCCACCCCGCTCGCCCGGAAACGACACGATGTGCGTGCGGTAGACGGGCGGGCGCGTCATGCGCGGCCGGCTCGTCGCGAACCCGACGAACCCGACGCAGAGCGCGCCATGCAGGACGCCCGAGAGGACGACGTACCGGAGCGGGCTACCCCCCACGGTTCTCCCTCTCCGACGGAGATTCCGAGACGAGGCCGACGTCGGTCAGCCCGGCTTTGTTCATCAGTGCCATCAGCTCGACGATGTAGCCGTACGGGAGCGTCTGATCGGCGCGAAGGAATACGGCCGTCTTCGAGCCCGCCGGATGGACGACCTTGAGATGCGCTTCGAGGTCCTCCCGCTTCACGGAGACGTCGTTGACGAGGATCGACCGATCGGGAAAGACCGAGACGACGAGCCCTTCGCTCGTCGCCAGCGGCTGGGCGTCCACCTTGGGGAGGTTGACTTCGACTCCGCCCTGAAGAAACGGCGCGGCGAGCATGAAGATGATCAGGAGGACGAGCGTCACGTCGATGAAGTTCGTGACGTTGATCTCAGCGATTAACGGGTAGTCTCTTCGTCTCATTCGTAACCCGCTCGCCGTACCGCACCTTGTCGACGAGGATTCCGGTGAACCGCTCGAGGTCCCCTTCGAGCGCGCGAAGGCGGCCGACGAAATGGTTGTACGCGATCGACGCGGGGATCGCCGCGGCGAGGCCCGCGGCGGTGACGACAAGCGCCTCGGCGATCCCGGGACCGACGGAGGCGATGCTGGCCGAGCCTTTCACGCCGATCGCGAGGAACGCCGTCATGATTCCCCATACGGTCCCGAACAGGCCGAGAAACGGCGAGACGTTCGCGACGGTGGCCAGGACGAGGAGCTGGTTCTCGTAGAGGTCGCGCTGGTCGGCAGCGGCGCGGTCAACCGCGCGCTCGACGCGGACATCGCGGTCGTCGGAGCCCGAGTCCGCGCCGTCGGTCGGGTAGGCCTCGCCCGGCAGGTTCTCGCCGAACGTCTCGGCGTACGACGCGGCGAGGAGCGCGCCCCACGGCGTGCCGCGCAGCCGCACGAACGCGAGGCCCGCTTCCGAGAGGCTCGGCAAGTTCCGGACGACGAGCTCGGCCTCGCGGAACCGCCGCGCCGTCCGCCGGAACGCGCGCGCCTTCTGCAAGATGATTCCCCAGGATACGATCGACAGGACGAGCAGGATGAGCATGATCGTCTTGACGACCGGCCCCGCGGAAGCGATGAGCGACGGGATCTCCCGCTCCACACCACCACCCACCGACGGGACCGCGGAGAGCATCGCCGCGGCTGAGATCATGCGCCACTCCTCGACACAGGGGCCAGACGGAAGCGGTCGGAGCTCTCGGGGGACATCACAACGCTCGCAACCCGCTTGACCGTGACAAACGCGGGACAGTATAGGGAGCGGTCGTTCCCGCCGTCAAGAAAAGGCGAAGGGCGGGGCGCCGAGGTCGATCGGCGATCCCCGCCCTTTTTCCAGCCTTGCGCCCGGGCGAACCCGGGCGGTCCTACCAGCGCGCGGTCGGCGCGAAGTTGATCGTCGTTTCCCCTCGCTTCCAGACGCTGCGGCGGGTCCTCGTGTTGTACACGCGCTGGCCGGCGGCCTGATCGCACCAGAATCGACCGAACCCGGCGATGCTCACGCCGCCCCGCAACATCGCGGACGATTTGATCGCGACGAAGCACGCGTTGACGACCATGCGGGCGGATGTCTTCGAGATCTGAGCCTTGTGGGCGACATGCAGGATGAGCTGCGACTTGTTCACTGGTAGGATCCCCCTTTCCGAAGTGGTGGCGCGCGCGCCGGGGCGATCGTCGTCTGAGGGCCGTGCGCGCGATCCAGCCTCGGGCGCACTCGCAGGGCGCATGCCACGATTCCGCTGAGGCGGCCGCCGCCGTAACCCGCGAACCGCGCACGGGCTACGGTCGCGGCTTCGCGCCGGGGAGGGCCGTCCCCGGTGCGCCCCGCAATGCGCGGGCGATGGGGTCATTGCAACATGCGAGCGAAAATCAGACTCGTCGTCGCGCTCTCCGCCGGGTCGCTCGGCCCGCTCCTTTGCGCCGCCCGCGGCGCGGAGGCGTCGAGCCCGTGGCTCCCGCCGCGCGGAGAGGCGATCGTTCGGGTCAAGCTCCTCGCGCACGAGACGGACCGAGCCTTCTGCCCGACCGAGTTCTCCGAGAGTTCGCCGGGGCTATGCGGCGATGGGGACCGCGTCCGGTATCCGCTGGAGGGGCGCGCGCGCGACCGCGGCGTCCTCTGCGAGGCGGAGGTCGGCGTCGCGGAGCGCGCGAGCCTCGACGCGCGGCTCACGTACTACGACCTCCGATTCGACGACCTCCTGACGCTGCGGCGATCGCGCGGGCTGGGCGATCTGACGCTCGGCGGGCGGGTCGCGCTCCTCCGCGGCCGCGCTCGCGCGGCGCCTTTCGCGGCGGTGAAGATCCCGCTCGCGGACGAGTCGATCGCGCCGGGGATTCTCGCGATCGGCGATCAACAGATCGACGTCGAGACCGGCCTCCACGCCGGCGGCGCGTTCGGATCCGCGTTCGCCGCGGCGCGCGCCGGATACCGGTTTCGCGCGCGGAACGACGCGACGGGGCGGCAGCCCGGAGACGAAGCGTTCTTCGCGCTCGACCTCGGCGCGCGCGCCGGACGCGTGCTGCTCCGATGCGGGTTCGACCGGCTCGCCGGAGAGGAGACGACCGTCGACAGCGTGGCGGCGGCCGGAAGCCTCGCCGGCGCGACGCGTCGCGTCGAACCGGGGAAGTCCGTGACGCGCGTCAGCCCCGGCGTCCTCGTCGCGGTCAGCGCAAGCGCGGAGATCGAGATCGGCGCGCTGATCCCGCTCGCGGGCCGCAACTACCCGGCCTCCGCGACTTTCGTCGTGGGGATCTCGCGGCGGTTTCGCCTGTGGCGCGAGCGCGGAGCTTAGCGATGCGCCGGGGCTGCGGGCTCGGCGGGCTCGGCGAGCCTAGCGCAGGAGCGTCATGCGGCGCGTGAACACTTCGCGCCCCGCATCGTAGAGGAGAAAATACGCTCCGGAGGCGACGGGGCCGCCCGCGTCATTCCGCCCGTCCCAGATCCGCACGCGCGGCCCGGCGGGCTCGAACCCGTTCGCGAGCGAGCGGACGAGCCGTCCCTCGATCGAGTAGATCGCGAGGCGGACGCGGGCGCCCGGGGCGGGCACGTCGTACCGGATCGCAGTCCGCGGGTTGAACGGATTGGGCGCGTTCGGATGGAGCGCCGCGCGCGCGGGCGCGGGGCCGCCGCCGATCTCGCCCGGAGCGAGCCAGAAGACCCCGCCGCCGCGCGTCTCGGCGATCGACCGGCCGGCGTCAGTCCAGGTCGGGAGCGCCGACCAGCCCTTCGCGCCGAGCCGGTAAACTTGCCATCCGCCCGGCGGCGACGACGGAGTCGGCGACGAAGCCGACGACGGCGGCGGCGCTGCGGGCGGCGCGATGCTCACCGACAGAGGAAGGTCGGGTTGGCCGGCGAGCGTCAGTTGGTATCCGGTCGCAGCTCCGCCCGGCGGCGCGTCGCCTCCCCACCCAGCCGCGCGAAGGTCCCCCGAAGCGAACGGGATCGCGACCGCACGCGCGTCGCCGCCGAACGCACCCGCCGGAATCGTCGCCGAGAACGCGCCGCCGTCGGACGAGATCGTGCCGCCCACCGCGCCGCGGAGCAAGTCGATCGTCACGTTTCGGACCGTCGTCCCGCAGTTCCCTTGGACGTCGCACGCGCGGATCTCGAAGCGCGCCTCGCCGATCCACCTCAAGACCATCCGGCTGAAGTAAACGCGCTCCCCGTTCGTAAAAACCGTCAGCGCGCTGTCGAGGTCTTCGAACTGGAAGCGGACCGTCGGCGGCGTCGAAGTCCTCTCATTGAAGACGAGGTAGAGATCCGCGTACGCGGTGATGAACGGGTTCGTGACAAGGCCGACGGCGATGTCGGGCGCGAGGCTGTCGACGGTGACGATCGTCGTCTCGAAGACGAGGAGGGCGCCGGCGTCCGCGACGAGGATCAGCCCCGGCAGGTCGTCGACTCCGCGGGCGCGGCCCGGCGTGTCGACCTCCGCGATGAGCGGCGGCTCCGTTCCGCTCTCGCGGATGTCGAACGCGGCGAACCCGGAGAATCCGTCCGCCGAGACGAGGAAGTTTCCGACGACGGTCACCGCTTCCGGGTTCGGAACGCTGATCAACGTGTTGACCTGAGAGATGCCGCGCGGGTCTTCGACAGCGAGGACAAGGATGCCGTCCCCGCCCGTCGCGATGTACATCAGCGACCCATCGATCACGGCGCTGAGGAACTCGGTGCCGGGCGCAATGTGCGCGCCGAGGTAGGTCGGCCGAACGACGGACGATGAAAAATCCCACGTCGTGATCATCGCCGGACGGTTTGCGCCGTCGCCGCGGAACTCCACGAACAGGACCGACCCGCGGAAGATGACCTCGCGGATGTTTCCCGCGTCGCCGACTCCCGACGATCCGAAGGCGGAGAAGCCGCTTCCGGCGAGTCGCGGGGCGGCCGGATCGGAGACGTCGACCACGTACACCGTGTCGGACGACCCGGCGCCGACGAGGTACGTGCCGAACGGCGTGACGGAATTGAAGAAGCTAATCCCGACACCGACCGCGCCGAGCGGCGTCATCTTCCCTTCGTCGTCGAGGCTCACGACGTGGATCGTTTCGTCGGCCGCGATGGCGCAGAGAGAGTCGCCGGAAAAAAACGTGACGGCGCGGATTCGCTCGCTAAAGCTGAGCGTGTCGGCAATCTCTATCGTCCCTTCGAGCGTCAGACGGAGCGACGTGACGTTTCCCGCGTTGTCCCCGACGACGATCGAGGAGTCCTGCGTCGCCACGGCGACGACGTTTCCCCCGACCTCGAACACGGAAGCTTGCGCAAGCTCCGGGATCGAGGTCCGGATGAAGACTTCGATTCCCGAGTAGCCCTCGATCAGGTACGCCCCTCCCGGGATCTGGACGGCCCAGACGACGGGCTCGAGCGTCAAGCCTTGCGCCACGAGCGCGAGCGAGTTGCCGTCGATCACGCCGAGCCGGTAGAAACCGCCGTTCGTTTGCGGAACGAGGACGAAGTCGCCGAGGAGCGCGGCGCGGGAGCCGCGCGGGAGGAAGATGCTGTCGAGCGGCGCGGGGGCCGCCGGGTCGGTGATGTCGTACAAGGTCAGCCAGCGGCTCCCCTCCGGTCCGGCAAGGATGACCATCCGCGCGGTCGTCGTATCGACGGAGAAATCCTTCGGGAAGTCGACGGGGATGATCGACGTTTGCACCGGAAACTCCGGGTCGGCGAGATCGAGGATGTAGATCCCGCCCTGGAATCGGAGCGCGTAGATGAGCCGGTCACCCGCGAACGCGACGCGCTGCACGGTCGAGTTGAAGATCGGAATCGGACGGAACGTGCTCAGCTCGCGCGGATTCTCGAGGTCGGAGATCCCGGCGACGAGGACGCCGCGCGGCCCATTTGCGACGACGACGAGCGTGTCCTGGATCGCCAGGTCGACCGCGACGCCGATCGATGGGAGCGTCCCGCGCGGCGTGATCGCCCCGCCGGGCTGGCCGGAGTAGACCTTGATCCCCACGCTGAGCACGCCCGCGACGACGACCGAATCGTGCGCCGCGACGCTCAGCGCCGTATCGGCGGCGATGGTGACCAGGTCTCCCAACTCCGGGCCGGGGGACGCGGGATAGCGGAACAGTCCCGAGTCGTACGCCGCGACGTAGAGAAAGTCGCCGTCGATTTGTCCGTGCCTCAGGAGGCTGCGAGGATTCTCGTTCTGTATGATCGCGAAATCGAGCGGGAGGAGGATCGTCGAAAACTCGATCCCGCCGTCCGCGTGAGCGACGGCGAGCGTCCGTCCGTCGATCGCCACGGCGGTGGCCGCGTTCCCGTCGAAACTGTCGAATAGGACCGCCGGCGCGCTCGTGTCGGCGAAAGCGTACGCGGCGAATCCGCTGTCGGTGGCGACGGCCAGGACGCCGTCTCCGATCGCCATCGACGCCGCCCTCCCGATGAGCGGGAGACGCGCGCGCTCCTCGAACCCGGTCCGGTCGCTCCCGCCGAATGCGAGAAGCTGGCGCCCGCCCGCCGTGGCGCCGTACACGTGCGCGCTGTCGCCCACGGCGACGTATATCGAGTCCGTGAAGAGCGTGTCGGAGACGGCGGGGAGTCCGTCCGGCCCGAGCGCGCACTCGAACAGACCAGACCGCCCGAAGACGAGGAGCTTCTGGCCGGCGAACGCAAGTCGGGCCTCGCGTGTCGGGATGCGGAGGGCGGCGAGGAGATTCGCCCCGCCCGCTTCGCTGAATCCATACGTGAAGAGCGTGTCGCCGCCCGTCGTGTAGACGAGGCTGTCGCGCGCCGCGACGCCAACCACTCTCGAAAACGCGGGGACCGTCCCGACGACACGCGGCGCAACCGGGTCCGATGCGTCGATCACCGCGACGCCGCGCGACGACATGTTCAAGTAGAAGAACGGACTCTGAACCGCGAACGACGACACCGTGGAATCGGGCGAGATCGTGAAGCTCGCGACGGCCGGCTCGAAAATGTCCGCGATGTCGAGAGTGAGAAACCCCTCCGCGACGGAGCAGTACGCGTACGGCCCGAGGAGCGCGATCCCATTCACGTTTGCCCAGAGGGCGCTCGAGCGGAGCTCGAACGTGCTCTCCTGAGCGAGGGCGCCGCCCGGCGCGGCCAGAGCGCAGGCAACGAGCGCGACGGCGAGGCCGCGCCTCATCACGCCTCTTCCGCGAGCTGCACGATGAACAGCAGAAGGTCCGGGACGAACGTGCGGCTCGACGGATTGAGGCCGTTCGAGGGCTCGATCTCGTCGACTTCGGCCAGCGCCGCGGAGTAGTTCCGGAGCCGGAAGTAGATCGTCGCGAGGAGCAGGCGGAGGCTGCGCGCGCTGACGTCTTCGTTGTGCTCGAAGACGTAGTCGGACCCGCCTTTCTGGATGGCCGTCTCGGCCATCAGGATCGCGGTGTCGTAGTCGGGGTTGGGGAGCGCCGCGAGGCAGTAGGCTTCGCCCGCGTACGCGGCCACGAGGCTCGTGTCGAGTCCGAGCGCCGTTTGGAAATCCAATGCCGCCGCGTCGATGTAGCCGAACTCGATGTTGAACCAACCGAGCCCGACGTAGCCTTCGGCGAACGCCGGGTCAATGCCGACGGCGCTGCGGAATTGGTTGATGTCGATCCGGCGGCCGGCCTCGTAGCCTGCCCATCCCAGCTCAGCCAAACAGGGGGGATCGCATCCGCCGTCTGTTCCGCCGTCGTCGATGATCCGCTGGACGCAGCCCGCGAGTAATACTGCGATCGCCGCTATCGACAGGAAAAATCGAATCGCGGAACGGGAGCGGCGTTCTGGTTCGGGTCGCATGACTCCTGGTCGGGGGGACGGCCGGGCGAGTCTACCACCGCCCATCGGAGCGGGGCAAACCGGGCGCTCGCGAGTCCCTTCCTGGTCTTACGGCCTGTCCGAGCGTCGGCTTGAGCAGCGCCGATCCCAGCAGAGACGTCCGGCGGCGCTCCTTGCCTGGCCGCGCGCCGCCGCACGCCCTCGCGGCGAAAGAAAAACCCCCGGGGCGGATGGCTACCGCCCCGGGGGTGACGATCGATTCCTCTGACTTGCGGGCTACAGCTTGTATGTCACCGTCACGTAGTTCGCGAGGCCTGCCGCGTTCCCGCCCACGAATTCGGGGCCGGACTCGAACATGCGGTTGTTCAGGACCGCGTCGATGATGAAGTCGCCCCAGTGAGCGCCCGCGCCGAGAGTCGTGGAGATGGCGCTCGCGCCCGAGCTGTTGTTGTCCTTCACGAACGTCCAGTTGAAGTCCCGATTGACCGAGCCGCGAATCGCGAGCCAGCTCGTCACGTCGTACTCCGCGCCCGCTGTCGCACGCGGGAGCTGGATCGTCATCCTGCGGTCCGAGCCCGAATCGCCCGTGTCGGCCGAAACGAACCCGACACCGACCGCGAGGAGGTACGTCACGCCCTCGCCGCCGCCCGCCTGGTCCATCCCTGCCATCGTGTAGTTGAACAGGTCGACGCTCGCCGCGAACGATGACGGCGCGTCGTCAGCCGCGCGGGTAGACGCCTTGACGTCCTTCTGGAAGCTACCGCCTGCGACCCAATGATTGAAGAACGGGAGGCCCATCTCCTTGCGGGCCGCCACGCCGACGCGGAACGCCGACTTGCTCTGCTCATCCAGATAGAGAGCGCCGAACGACGACATCGAAACGATTGCCGAGACATCCATGCCGCCGGCCGTCGTCATCCCAGCCGAGACGTCCAGGGCGGTGTTGCGGAGCGTCTTCGTATCAGCCGCGTCGGTGGTCGATCCATCCAGGCCCACCTGGCTCTCGGTCCCGAGCTGCACGTTGAATCCCTTGCCGTCGTTCGCCCAGCCGAAGTCGATCGCGGAGTGCGCCGCATCGGGCGCGTCCGCCGGATACCCGGCCGTCGACTTCAACATTTCGTGCGTGTCGCGCTGGTGCAAGATCGAGGGCGTCGGGAATCCGACGCGCCACTGCACGGTACCGCCCCACATCTCCCAGCTTGCGGCGCCGTACGTCTCGTTGTAACCGCCGACCGCCGGCTCGGGGACGGTCCCGCCGGGCGCGACGTTTTCGAGCGTGATCCGATGGTGCTTCGCGAGGCTCTGGGGAAAGAGTCCGATGTCCGAGTCATCCTCGTACAGGAACCCGATCTGGCCCGCCGCGAGAGCACGCTTCCTCGCCTCGCTCGCGAACACGAGGTTCGGGATGACCAGGAACACCAACAGCAACGCCAGGGTGGATCTGCGCATCATTTTCCTCCTTGCCTGTAAGTGGATGACAGGCCCGCCGACTTCCCAACCCATTCCGTCAGAAGACACTGCGCGAGCCGCTCCCGCTTTCACTTCGTTCTCCAACTCCGATCTATTTTAAATTGCTGACGCCGGCGCTGGCCGGCGGTCATCCGGTTTTGATCACGAGTTCATTCCGTAGACCGTGCTTCCCCCGGGCGGCGATCCCGTTCACCTCCTTTCGAAGCGGTTCGAGAGCCTTCCCTTCAGGCGGCGGTTTTCAAGGCCTCCCCCGTCAAGGGCCCAGGATCCAGCAGGTCACGCGATTTCCCCACACGCACCCCTCCGCAAACTTCGGGAAAAACTAAAGGCTACCCTTAAATGTGTCAACAGTTTTTTCAGATTTTTTCAAGCGCGAGAGCGAGAGTCGGATGGGGCCTAACGATCGACGATGCTGCGGTTTACGACGCTTCGATCGACCCTCGGGCCGCGCTTAATTGGCCGCTCCGAACGCGTTTCGGATGTGCTCGATCTCGGCCGAAGCCCCCCGGGTTTCTACGATCGCGACCACATCGAAACGACATGGGAGCCCTTCGAGACGGTGTTGCCGGAGGAATCCGCGGGCGCACGAGACGATCGCCGCTTGCTTCGCGTGATGCACCGCCGCGCCCGGCGAACCGAATGCGGCGGAACGTCGCAGCTTCACTTCGACGAACACGATGAACCCTTCGCCGCGCACGACGAGGTCGATTTCATTCCGCATGAACCGAAAGTTCGTCGAGAGGATTTCGAAGCCCGCGCGGACCAAGTACTCGGCCGCGAGCTGCTCGCCGTGATGTCCCGCTCCCTGAGTCGCTCCCCCCACCCCGTCCTCCCCCCGCGTCGCTAGTCGAGCAGTCGAAATGTCATCCGATGGATCGGCGACGGACCGAGCCGCCGGATCGCCGCGCGGTGATCGGCCGTCGGGTAGCCTTTGTGCCGCGCGAACCCGTAACCCGGATAGAGCCGATCGTACCGCGCCATCAGGAAGTCCCGGGTGACCTTCGCGACGATCGACTCCGCAGCGATCGAGACGGAGCGCTGATCACCACGAACGACGGCGGCCGTCGGGAGCGGCCGCGCCAGCGCGTCCCGCCCGTCAATCAACGCGAAGTCGGCCGGCGGGCGGAGCCGCCGGAGAGCTCTGGTCATCGCGAGCTTCGTGGCGCCGAGGATATTGACCCGGTCGATCACGGCCTGCGACGCGATCCCGACGCCCACGCCGCGGGCCGCTCGGAAGATGATCGGCACGAGCCGCTCGCGCTCGGCCGGTGTCAGGAGTTTCGAATCGCGGACGCCGTCGATCTCGGCTGACTCTCGGAGGACGACAGCGCACGCGACGACGGGGCCGGCGAGAGGGCCGCGGCCCGCCTCGTCGACTCCGGCAATCGCGCGGTACCCGAGGCGCGCGAAGCGGGTTTCGAACTCGAATGTCGGAAGAAGTGGCGGATCGAGGGCGATCGTCACGCGCCGCTATTCGCCGACGGGCGGGATCAAAACCGTCCGGCGCTTTTCGCGCACTCGGACAGCCTTCCCCTTTTTCTCCCGCAGATAGAAGAGCTTCGCGCGCCGGACGTGGCCCTGACGGGTCACTTCGAGCGACGCCAAAGTCGGCGATTGGATCGGAAAGATTCTCTCGACGCCGACGCCGTTCGAGATTTTCCGAACGGTGAACGTTTCGCGCGTCCTCTCGCCCCGCTTGCTGATCACGATCCCCTGGAAGATCTGAATCCGCTCCTTCTCGCCTTCGACGACCTTCACGCTGATCTTGACCGTGTCGCCGACGTTGAACGCGGGGAGATCGGTCCGCGAGTTGACGAGCCTCAACGCATTCTCGAGATTCATGGCGCTCACCTCTCCTGTGACTTCATCGATTCAGCCTGGATTTCGCTCAAGAGCCGGCGGTCTTCATCGGTCAAGCTCGCGCGCGCCAGAAGATCCGGCCGACGCTCGAGCGTCCGGCGCAGCGCTTCCCGCCGCCGCCAGCGCCGCACCTCTTCGTGGTGGCCCGACAACAGAACGGGCGGGACCGTGTGGCCACGGAACAGTTCAGGCCTCGTGTAGTAACCCGCGTCGAGGATCCCCTCGAAGAACGAATCGCTTCGCGCCGAGTCGGGGTCTCCGAGGACTCCGGGAAGGAGCCGAACCACCGCGTCCGCCACCACCATCGCGGGGAGCTCCCCGCCGGACAGGATATAGTCCCCGATCGAGATCTCCTCGTCAACGAGATTTTGGCGCACGCGCTCGTCGACCGCCTTGTACCGGCCGGCGATCAGGACGAGGCCCGGCTCGCGCGCGAGACGGACCGCGGCGTCGTGAGAGAACGGCGTCCCCTGCGGGCAAGTGAGGACAACGCGGGGGCGCGGCCCGTCCGGCGCGACGATCGACTCGACCGCCCGGAAAATCGGCTCCGGCTTGAGGACCATCCCCGCGAACCCGCCGTACGGCGCGTCGTCGACGACTCTGTGGCGGTCGTCGGTGAAATCGCGCGGGTTGACGAGCGAGAGCGAGACGAGCCCGCGCTCGATCGCGCCGGAGAGGATCCCCTCCGCGAGGAACCCGCGGAACATCTCGGGGAACAACGTGACGATGTGAATGCGCATCGGGAGACGGGCGGGCCGTTCGGCCGGGCCCGGAACCTCAGTCCGGAATCAGTCCCGGCAGCGGATCGATCACGACGCGCCGGCCATCGACGTCGACGAGTTTCACGATCGCGTCCACGGCGGGGATCATGAATTCGCCTCGCGGGCCCCGGGCGACCCAGACGTCGTTCCCCGGGTTCTCGATCACATCGACGATCGTGCCCAGGTCCTCGCCGGCTTCGGTCGTCACGACCAGCCCGATCAGTTGGTAGACGTAGCAGGCTCCGTCGGGAAGCGCCGGCGCCTCCGACGGCGGCAGGAGCAGAAAGTGCCCGCCCAGGCGGGCAACCTCTTCACGGTTGTCGATCCCTTCGAAACGGAGGACGAGCCGCTCGCCGAGACGCCGCGCTTCGGAAACACGAAGCTCGCGCACCGCGCCCGGCCCGCGCGCGACGAACACGCGGTTAAGACCTAAGAGCGTCTCGTCGCCCGTCGCCGCCGACACGCCTCGGACGAGGATGTCGCCCTTCACGCCGTGCGAACGGAGCGTCTCCCCGACGATCACGAGGTCTTCCCAGCGGGGCGCGGCGTCACTCACGGATCTCGAGAACCGCTCTCTTCCCCTCGCGCGCCGCCGTGGCGTTGAGGAGCGTCCTCATCGAGCGCGCCGTGCGGCCGTTCTTCCCGATCACCTTCCCGAGGTCGCCGCCGCTGACGCGAAGCTCGAGGATGATCGTCTTCTCCCGCTCGACTTGCGTGACCGTCACCGCGTCCGGGTTGTCCACGAGGGACTTGGCGATGTACTCGATCAGATCCTTCATCGGCGTCATCTAGGCTGCTCCCTCCCCGCGAGGTCCCGTCCGCGTACGCGGTCGCTACTCGGACTTCTCGGCCTCGGGTTCGGCCGCCGCGTCGGCAATCGCTTCGGCTTTCGCTTCGGTCTTCGCCTCCGCCTTGTCCTCGGTCTTCGCCGCGGCGCTCTTCGCGCGAGACTTCTTCGATACCTTCTGCGTCCGCTTCGCCGGGAAGATCAACATCTCGGTCGAGGCGACCTCGGCGATCGCTTCTCCCTTTTTCACCTTCTGCCACTCGGCGATAATTCCGACCTTCGAGAAAATCCTCTCGACCGTATCGGAAAGAATCGCTCCGTTCTTCATCCACTCGAACGCGCCCGCGCGGTCGACCTTGACGACGGCCGGCTGCTTCAACGGATCGTAGAAGCCGATCTCGGCGATCGTGCGGCCGTCGCGACGCTTCCTCGAATCCGCGACGACGATCCGATAGAACGGCGTGTTCGTGGTTCCTCGGCGTTGGAGCCGAATCTTGACTGACATGCCTCTCCTTTCACGGGACCCTCCGGGCCCCAGAGTTGGGTGAGTCTACCGCATTCGAAGGGAAAGCGGGCGGCCGCGCGCCCCGCGCAGCCGTTTCATCATTTTCTCCATCTCCTCGAACTCGCGCAGGAGCCGGTTGACGTCCTGCACGGTCGTGCCGCTGCCGCGGGCGATCCGCCGCCGGCGGCTCCCGTCGATGACGCGCGGCAGCTTCCGCTCTTTCGGCGTCATCGAGTCGATGATCGCCTCGACACGGCCGATATCCTTCTCGTCGACCTGCATGTTCGCCGGAAGTTTTCCCGCCATCCCGGGGATCATCTTGAGGACGCCGTCGAGCGGGCCCATCTTCCGGACCTGGCGCAGTTGGTCGCGGAAGTCGGACAGGTCGAATCGGTCCTTCCGGATCTTCTCGCCGAGCCGCTCGACCTCGTCCGCGTCGAACGCCTCTTGCGCCTTCTCGACGAGCGACAGGACGTCGCCCATCCCGAGGATCCGCGACGCGAGCCGCTCGGGATGGAAAACCTCGATCGTATCCGCGCCCTCGCCCGTCGTCATGAACTTGACCGGCACGCCGGTGACCGAACGGATCGCGAGCGCGGCGCCGCCGCGCGCGTCGCCGTCCATCTTCGTCAGGACGATCCCCGTCACGCCGAGCCGCTCGTGGAACGCGCGCGCGACGTTGACCGCGTCCTGCCCCGACATCCCGTCGACCGCGAGCAACACTTCGTGCGGATCGAAGGCGCGCTTCGCGCGCTCGAGCTCCTCCATCAGGCTTTCGTCGATCGCGAGCCGCCCCGCCGTGTCGAGGATGACGACATCGGCGAGCAGCGTCTCCGCCTCGCGGAGCGCGCGCCGCGCGACGTCAGCGGGATCGCGCATCGCTTCGTCGCCGACGAACAGGAGGCCCCCCTGGCCCGCGAGCTGCCGGAGCTGCTCGACGGCGGCGGGCCGCGCGAGGTCCGCGGCGGCGAGGAGCGCGCGCTTCCCCTTCTTCTTGAGGAGCGTGCCGAGCTTCCACGCGAGCGTCGTCTTCCCCGAACCCTGGAGCCCGGCCAACAGGACGCGCGTCGGCGGCTTCGACGCGAACGCGAGCCCCCGCGCCTCGCCGCCTAATAGATCGACAAGCGCGCGATGAACGACGCCGACGACCTGCTGGCCGGGCGACAGGCTCTCGAGGACTTCGTGGCCGACCGCGCCTTCGCGGACTTTGGCGACGAACTCCTTGACAACCTGGAAGTGGACGTCGGCCTCGAGGAGCGCAATCCGCACGTCGCGGAGCGCCTCGTCGACGTCTTTTTCCGTTAGCTTGCCGCGGCCGCGAAGCCGTTTGAAGATCGCTTCGAGCCGCTCGCTCAGCTGTCCCAGCACGCTACTCGTCTCCGTGCGCGCACTTCAGCTCGGACCAGAGCGCGAAACGCCGATCCGTCGAGAGTGACGCGGGAAAGTCCAGAAGCCCCGGTGTCGCGGTCGTTCCGCGGCCGTTCGAGGAGTGAGGGCGAGGGCGCCGGCCGCACTCGGCCGGGCCGGATCGGTAAGACGATCGAGGGATTGTCTCTACGACACCACGCCAACGGCGGACTCTACCATCCGGTCTTCCGGGACCGCAAGTCGAAAATCGGGCCGTCGATGTTAGAGTGGCCCGATGACCCTGCGGCAACCGACACTCGACCGGCGGCGTCTTCTCCTCGTCGGTCTCCTCTGGCTCGTCGTATCCCTCCTCCTTCTGATCACCTTTCGGCCGGAGCGCGATTTCGCGCTCTGGTGGACGATTTTCGACGCGGCGCACCTCCCGGTATTCGGCTCGATGGGTTGGGCGACGATCTGGGCGTTCCGCGAGCGGCGGTGGCCGCAGACGATCGCGGCCGTCGCGTTCGTCGCGGTGCTCGCGGCAGGGACCGAGGGAGCGCAGTTGTTCACCGGCCGCGACGCGACGCTGTCCGACCTCTTGTGGAACCTCGCCGGCGGGACGATCGGCGTCGCGCTCGGGCGGGCCGCGTTCGGCGCGCGGGCGGGAGCGCCGGCGTCGCCGATCGCCGCGGCCCTCCTCGGAGCGCTCGCACTCGGGCTCTTCGCGTTCGCGTCTGCGCCCGCCGTCCGCGAGGTCGCCGCGCTCGATCACTTCCGTCGCGCCTTCCCTGCGATCGGAGATTTCGAAACGCCGATCGAGCTCGTCTGGTGGCGGCGGAACGGCGGCGCGCGGATCGCGCGGACAGACGAAGGGTCTGCGACCGGCCGGTTCGCGCTGCGAGTCGAGCTGGGGCGAGGCCGTTATCCCGGCGTCGCCGTCGAGGGGCGCTCGTTCGATTGGGCCGGCTACGACACGCTCGCGTTTTGGGTCGACAACCCCGGGGAGAGCTTCCCACTCCTGGTGCGGGTCGACGACGATGGAGACTGTGATGAGTACGAAGACCGGTACAACGGCCGGTTCGTCGTGCCGCGGGGCGCGAGCCGGGTGGCGATCCCATTGGCCCGGGTAGAAACTGCGCCGCGCGCGCGGCGGATGCGGCTCTCGCGAATCCGCGGACTCTACGTTTTCGCCGAAGCCGCGACCACCCCCGCGTATTTCTTGATCGACGACGTGCGGGTCGGGCGGGCGGCGCAAAGCGCGAGCGGGCGGTAGCCGGCCGCTCGCGCGGCAGCCGCCGCTAGCCGGCGGCAGCGGCCGCTACTCGAGCCCCGCGATCGCGCGGACCGCGGCCGCCGGGTCGGCCGCGCGAAAGACCGCGTTGCCGGCGACGAGCAGGTCGGCGCCCGCGGCGACGCACGCCCGCGCCGTCTCCGCGTTGACGCCGCCGTCGACGGCGATCGCGAACGCGAGGCCGCGCGCCGCGCGCGCGCGCGCAAGCGTCTCGATCTTCGGGAGCGCGGACGGCAGGAACGCCTGCCCGCCAAACCCCGGCGAGACCGACATCACGAGGACCTGCGCGACTGAATCGAGGTGGGCCAGGACGCTCTCAACGGGCGTCTCGGGGTTGAGCGCGATCGACGGATCGGCGCCGAGGTGTCGGATCGCGAGGAGCGCTGCTGCCACGTCGGCCACCGCGCGCGGCTCGACGTGCACCGCGACCAGATCGCTCCCCGCGCGGACGAACGCCGCGAGGAGCGGCCCCGGCTCGACGACCATCAGGTGCGTCTCCAACCGCAGCGCCGTGATCCGATTGACCGCGTCGACGATCAGCGGGCCGAACGTGATGTTCGGCACGAACTGACCGTCCATCACGTCGAGATGAAGGACCGACACGCCCGCGCGCTCGACGACGCGGATCTCGTCGGCCAGCCGCGCGAAGTCCGCCGACAAGATCGACGGCGCGACGAGCGGGCGCTTCGGCGGCGCGGCGCCGGTCGTCATCGCTACCGCCCCGCGACGACGAGGTTGATCGGCTCGCCGGCGAGAATTCGGCTCCCCGGCAGCGGGCGTTGATCGACGACCGTTCCGTTCCGGACGCGCCGATCCTTTTCCTCGCGCACCTCCCCGATCGGAAACCCCGCGTCCTCGAGGAGCGTGGCGACGTCCTCGTAGCGGAGCCCCGTCAGGTCCGGCATCACGAACGCCTCGCGGCGCGGCCCGGCGGAGACGAGGAACTCGATCCGCTGGCCGCGCGCGACCCGCGCGCCGTGCGGCGGTGCGGTGGCGAGGATCCGATCAGCCGCGACGTCGCTCGAGGGGACGCGGATCGAGTCGCCCGCCGCGAACCCTTCGGCCAGCAGACGGAAGCCCGCCTCGCGCATCGTCGAGCCCTCGAGCGCCGGAACGACGGCCGCGTCGAGGCCCGTCGAGAGGATGACTTCGATCCGCCGGCCCCCCTTCACGCGACCGAGCGGCTTCGGATGCTGCGATACGATCCGGCCCGCGGGGAACAGGTTCGACGGGCGCTCGTTCTTGACGGCGATTTCGAGTCCGAGCGGGTCGAGTCGAGCCGACGCGTCGCGGGGCGTGAGTCCGGCGAGGTCGGGGACTTCGACTTCGTCGCCGTGACTGATCAGAAGACCCATCAAGAGATTCAACGCGACGATTCCGATCAGGAAAGCCCCGAGCGCCCCGCCGATCAAGATGGCGACCGCTCGCAAGCGCCGGCGCGTCATGACGACGGCCTCCGCAGCCGGCACGCGAAGGCGCCGTCCATGCCATGGCGATGCGGCCAGGCGCGAAGGACGTCTCGGCCGCCGCTGTCGGATCGACCGGCTCCGCCCCAGTGGCGGCCCGCGAGCGGGGCGCCGAACGCGGCGAGCGCGTCGGGGATCGGCTCGAGCCGGAACTCCGTGTGGCGCGACAGGAACGCGAGGACGACCGCCTCGTTCTCGTCCGGCAGGATCGAACAGGTCGAGTAAATGAGACGGCCGCCCGGGCGGACCCATCGCGCCGCGGCGTCGAGGATCTCGCCCTGGAGCGCGGCGAACCGCGCGATGTCGCTGTCGCGCTTCGTCCATCGGAGGTCGGCGTGCCGGCGCAGGACGCCGAGCCCCGAGCACGGCGCGTCGACGAGGACGGCATCGCACGCGACCGGGGCGAGGGCGCGCGCGTCGCCCGGCACGATCTCGACGCCCGCGATCCCGAGGCGGAGCGCGTTCTCGCGCAGTCGCGCGAGCCGAGCCGGCCGATCGACGGCGAGCACGCGCAACGGAGGGCCGCCGTCTTCGCCCGCGCCGCCGCGCTCCGCGATCGCGAGCGCCTTCCCGCCCGGGGACGCGCACAGGTCGGCGATCGTCTCGCCCGCCGCCGGCGCGACGAGGTCGGCGACGAGCATCGCGCTCTCGTCCTGCACGCTCGCGAGCCCTTCGCGGAGCACGCCCAGCGCCGGCAGGAACGGGCGGCCCGCGAGCCGCACGCCGTCGGGCGCGTGCGCGCACGGCTCGGCGGCCACGCCGTCCGCGGCCAGCCGCGCGAGGAGCGCCGCGCGCCCGCCCCGAAGGCGGTTCGCGCGGAGCGACACCGGCGGCACGACGTTTCCGCTCTCGAGGAAGAGCTCTGCGTTCGCGGCGCCGAGGATTTCGATCGCGCGGCGGACGATCCAATCGGGATACGAGTGGCGCACGCCGAGCGCGGCGATCGGATCGACCGGCGCTGCGTCCTCTGTCGGGCGGCGGACCGATATGTCAGATCTGACATACGCCGCGGAAGGAGAGGTCGGTGCGGGCGAGGTCGTCGCCACGGGTGAAGCCAACGCCTCCGCCGCGCCGCGCGCCGCGGGATTCGCGAGCGCGCGCAGGACCGCGTTCACGAAACCCGACGCGCGCTCGTGGCCGTGCCACCGCGCCAGCTCGACGGCGTCGTTCACGATCGCGTACGCGGGGACTCGCTCGAGGAAAAGGATTTGGTACGCGGCGCTCTCGAGGATCGCCCGGACGCGCGGCGCGAGCCCGCCGATGCCGCGCGCGGCGAGCGGCTCGAGCGCGTGCGCGAGGCGGCGGCGCATTCGCAGCGTACCGTTGACGATCTCGGCGAGGAGCGCGCGATCCTCGGCGACGAGCGGCTGCGTCGAGAGCGCGCGATCGAGGCGCGCGGCGACGGAGCCGAGGGGTCCGGCCAGAAGCTCGACCGCCAGCGCGCGCGCCGGGCTCACGGCCGGACGAACGCCTCCCCGATCGACAGCCGCGCGCCGCGAGCGAACTCGTCCCCCGCGATCGCTCGCCGCCCCGGCATCTTGATCCGCCGGATCAATAGGATTCCCCGCCCCGTCGCGACGACGATCCCCTCCGGCTCGATCGAGAGGATCCGGCCCGGCGCCGGGGGCGTCGCCGCGCCGCTCCTCTCCCCGATCGCTTGCGCCGCGAGAAGCGTCGCCGCCTGGCCGCGGAGACCCGTCCTCGCGGCGGGCCACGGCGTCATCGCGCGGACGAACCGGGCGATTTCCTCGGCGGGCCGTTCCCATTCGATCCAACCGTCCTCCTTTGTCAGACGCGGCGCGAGCGTTACGCCCGCGCTTGGCTGCGGCTCGCGCGGCGCCCGCCCGTCGAGCACGAGCCGCGCCGTTTCGACAAGCGCGTCGCGGCCGATCGCCGCCAATCGCGCCGTCAACTCGCCGGCCGTTTCCTCCGGGCCGATCGGCGTCTCGCGCGACAGGATCATCGCACCGGTGTCGAGTCCCTCGTCGATGAAAAACGTCGTGACGCCCGTCAGCGCATCGCCCGCGCGGATCGCCGACGCGATCGGCGCGGCGCCGCGCCACCGCGGAAGGAGCGACGCGTGGAGGTTCACCGCGCCGAACCGCGGGACCGCCAGCACCTCGCGCGTCAAGATCGCTCCGTACGCGACGACGAGCAAGAGTTCCGGCCCGCGCCGCGCCAACTCCGCCGCGAACGCCGCGTCGCGCGGCCGCTCCGGCGCGAGCGCCTCGATCCCGCACCGCGCCGCGAGCGCCGCGACGCGCGACGGCTCGGGCGCGTGCCCGCGGCCGCGCGGACGGTCGGGCCGCGTCACGACGAGCCCGACGGGGAGCCCCGCCGCGAGCAGCCCGTCTAAGTGGACCGCGGCGAACTCCGGCGTGCCGAAGAACGCGATCACTGGCGCGCCGCGCGCGCCTCCTCGCTCCGCTTGCGAATCTTCTCGAGCTGCCGGCGCAACAGCCGCTTCCTCAGCGGAGAGATCCGATCGACGATCAGGATCCCCTTCAGGTGGTCGATCTCGTGCAGAATAATCCGCGCGAGATACCCCTCCACGTCGAGGTCGATCGTCTCCCCCGTCGGCGCGACGCCGCGGATCCGGATCTTCGTGGCCCGCTCGATATCCTCTTCGATCTCCGGGAGCGAGAGGCACCCTTCGGACGACGCTTCGACCCCTTCCTCCTCGACGATCTCCGGGTTCGCGAGGATCAAGGGCTCCATCGACGCGACTTCCTCCGGAAGCTGCGCGACGAAGATCGCAACCGACTCGCCGATCTGCGGCGCAGCGAGGCCGACGCCGTTGGCCGCGCGCATCGTGTCGACCATGTCGCGGGCGAGAGCGCGGAGCGCGTCGTTCCACGCGCCGATCGGTTTCGCGCGCGCGCGGAGGACGGGGTCGCCGTACAAGCGGATCGCGCGGGCGGTCAACGGATCGCTCCGTTCACTCCACCGCTTCCCCCTTGCCGGCGAGAACTCCGGTCACCGCGCTCTTCAAGAACTCGACCTTCACGTTTTCGGCGATCTTGAGCACGACGCGATCGTCGTGGACGCCGGAGACCGTGCCGAGCATCCCGCCGGCGGTCGCGACGCGGTCGCCCTTTTGCAGAGCATCGATCATCTTCTGGTGCTCTTTCTGCTTCTTCTGTTGGGGCCGGATGATCAGGAAGTAGAAGATGAGAAAGATGAGAAGGAACGGGACGAGTTGCACGATCGCGGCGGCGGGTCCCGGGGCGGTCGCGCCCGCCGGGGTCCCTTGCGCCCATGCCGAGCTGGGATTCAAGATCGAGTCCTCCGTTGGTAAGGGGATTCTTCCGTGCGGGATTATAGTCGCGCGGGGGAAGCGGCTTCACTCCAATTATCGGATTGTCGGGTCGCTCCTACGCGGCGTCTCCCCGGAGACGCGCGAGCGTCTCCGAGCGAAACGCGCCGAACCGTCCGGCGACGATCGCCTCGCGCGAGCGGCGCATCAGCCGGAGATAGAACGCGAGCGAATGGAGCGACGCGAGCCGCATCGCGAGCATCTCGTCGACCGAGAAGAGATGTCGCAGGTACGCGCGGCTGACGCGGGCGCACGTCGCGCAGTCGCAGTCGGGGTCGAGCGGCGATTCGTCGCGCGCGTACGTGGCGTTCTTCACGACGAGCCGCCCGCGCGACGTGAACACGGTTCCCTTCCGCGCGTTCCGCGTCGGCATCACGCAGTCGAATAGGTCGACGCCGCGGGCGATCCCGTCGAGGAGGTCTTCCGGGAAGCCGACGCCCATCAGGTAGCGCGGCTGGTCCGCCGGAAGCGCGCTCGTCACCATCGACAGAACGTCGAGCATCGCTTCCTTCGGCTCGCCGACGGAGAGGCCGCCGACGGCGTAGCCGGGGAAGTCGAGGTCCATGGTCGCGGCGACGCTCTCGCGGCGGAGGTCCTCGTAGATCGCGCCCTGGACGATGCCGAACAGCGCGCACGGTCCGTCGAGGCGGCCCTGGAGGTCGAGCACGCGCCGGCGCGAGCGCGCGGCCCATGCGGTCGTGCGGCGGTGCGCGGCCGCCGCCTCGTCGTGCGACGCGGGCCAGCGCGCGCACTGATCGAACGCCATGATCACGTCGGCGCCGAGCGCGAGCTGGACGTCCATCGCCAGCTCGGGCGACAGAAACTGCGACGAGCCGTCGAGGTGCGAGCGAAACGTCACGCCGTCGTCCGTGATCTTGTTGAGCTTCGCGAGGCTCATCACCTGGAAGCCCCCTGAGTCGGTCAGGATCGCGCGATCCCACGACATGAAACGATGCAGCCCGCCGAGCGCGCGCACCGTCTCGTGGCCCGGCCGCAAGAACAGGTGGTACGTGTTCGACAGGACGATTCGCGCGTCGATCCCCTCGAGCTCCCACGGCGCGATCGTCTTGACGGCGGCCTGCGTCCCGACCGGCATAAACACGGGAGTCGGGACCGCGCCGTGCGGCGTCTCGAGGACTCCGGCGCGCGCGCCCGTCTCCGGGTCGGTGGCGTCGAGTCGGAACGAGACGCGGCCGCCGGGCGCTGGCACCGCGCCCGGCGCGCCCGGCGCGCCTTCCCGCGGCGCGCTCACGCGATCAGCATCGCGTCGCCGTACGACGCGAACCGGAACTCGCGCGCGAGCGCTTCGCGGTACGCGGCGAGGACCCGCTCGCGCCCGCCGAACGCGGCGACGAGGACGAGAAGCGAAGTGCGCGGCAAGTGGAAGTTCGTGACGAGCGCGTCGACCGCGCGAAAGCGGTGGCCGGGGCGGACGAACAGCGTCGTCTCGCGGGCGCCCGCACGCGGGACGCCGGTGCACGGGGCGCCGGCGCACGGGTCGCCCGCACGCGGCGCGTCCTCCGCGCCCGGCGCGTCGTCCCACGCCGACTCGAGCGCGCGGACGACGGTCGTGCCGACGGCGACGATCCGGCCGCCGCGCGCGCGTGTCTCGCGGAGCGCCGCGGCGGAATCTTCCGAGATCGCGTACGGTTCCGCGCCGAGCCGCACCGCGTCGAGCGTCTCCTCGCGAAGCGGCCGAAACGTCGGGAGCCCGACGGCGAGCGTGATCGGCACGACGCGCACGCCGGCGTCGCGCAACTCGGCAAGCAGCCGCCCCGTAAAGTGAAGCCCCGCTGTCGGTGCGGCGACCGCGCCCGGTTCGCGCGCGAACACCGTCTGGTAGTCTTCGCGGTCGGACGGCTCCGCCGGACGGCGGATGTACGGCGGGAGCGGCGGCTCCCCGCGGGCGGCGATGTACGCGCGGAGTTCGCCGCGATCGTTAGTCGCCGGCGCCGCCGCCGGCGCGAACTCGAGCGTCCGCTCGCCGAAAGCGCCCGTCTCGACGACGCGCGCCTCGGGCCCTCCGCCGTCGAGCGCGAGCCGCGCGCCGAGCGGTGCGCGCCGCGCCGGCTTGATCAGCGCGCGCCACCTGAGCGGCGCGACCTCGCGGAGAAGGAGGATCTCGACGGGCCGATCGCCGGCCCGCCCGCGCAGCCGCGCCGGAATCACGCGCGTGTCGTTGACGACGAGCGCATCGCCGGCGCGCAAGAACGCGCCGACCTCGCGGAAGATGCGCGCCTCGGTCCGGCCCGTAGCGCGGTCGAGCACGAGGAGCCGCGCCGCCTCGCGGTCCGCGAGCGGCCGCTGCGCGATCGCCGCTGGCGGAAGCTCGTAGTCGTACGCGGCGACGAGCTCGTCAGGGCGCTCGTGCGACGCCGCCCACGGCGTCACGCGTCCGAGAAGAGCGTGCCGGCGCGGCCGCGCGGCATCGCGACGCCGAGATGCTGGTACGCGAGCGGCGTCGCCTCGCGCCCGCGCTGCGTCCGATTCAGAAGCCCCATCTGGACGAGAAACGGCTCGTGGACTTCCTCGAGCGTCTCGCCTTCCTCGGAGCACGCGATCGCGAGCGTCCCGATCCCGACGGGACCGCCGCGGAACTTCTCGACCAGCACAGAGAGGATCCGCCGGTCCATGTCGTCGAGGCCCAGCCGATCGACGGCCATCCGGTCGAGCGCCGCGCGCGCGACCTCGCGCGTTACGCGGCCGTCTCCCTCGACTTCGGCGAAATCGCGGACGCGCCGGAGCAATCGGTTCGCAACGCGCGGCGTTCCGCGCGAGCGGCAGGCGATCTCGTCCTCGCCGCCGTCGTCGATCGGGATGGCCAGGAGCCGAGCGGAGCGGCGCACGATCCGCACGATGTCCTCCGGCCGGTAGTAATCGAGCCGGAACACGACGCCGAAGCGCGAGCGGAGCGGGCTCGACAGCATCCCCGCCCGAGTCGTCGCGCCGACGAGCGTGAACCGCTCGAGGTTAAGCTTGAGGCTTCGCGCGTTCGGCCCCTTGTCGATCAGGATGTCGATCGCGAACTCCTCCATCGCCGGATACAGGTACTCCTCGACGACGCGAGAAAGCCGGTGGATCTCGTCGACGAAGAAGATCGCGCGCGGCGAGAGGTTCGTCAGGACGCCGGCGAGGTCGGCGGGCCGCTCGATCACGGGACCCGAGGTCGCGCGCATCTCGACGCCCATCTCCTGCGACAGGATCCGCGCGAGCGTCGTCTTTCCGAGCCCGGGCGGCCCGGAGAAGAGGACGTGGTCGAGCGTCTCGCCCCGGCGCCGCGCGGCTTCGGCGAAGATCCGCAAGTTTGCGACGACCTTCTCCTGGCCGACGAAATCGTCGAGCGTCGTCGGCCGGACCGAATCGTCGAGCCCGCGGTCCTCGTCGGTCGGCGCGCCGCGCAACAGATCGCGGGGCGGCTCGTCGCGCGGGGCGCCGCCGGCGCCGCGAGCGCCCCCAGCGCCGCCGACCACTTTCCCGCGGATCGGACCTCGTGTCTTCTCGGCCATCGCCTCGGCCTCTCCCTCGTTACCGCGCTCCGCGCGCCAGCGCTGTGCGGACGATCTCTTCCGGCGTGAGGTCGCGACCCTTCTCGGCGCGGAGCACCTCGGCGACTTTCTCGCGCGCGTCCTTCATTCCGAGCGCCTCGAGCGCGAGCGCGGCCTCGTCGGCCGGACCGCCGATCGCGGCGCCGCCGCGCGCGCCGTCTTTCGAGAGCGGGGCGGTGATCTTCTCCTTCAGCTCGACGACAATCCGCTCCGCCGTCTTTCGCCCGACGCCGGATATTCGCGAGACCGCCCCGACGTTTTCGGTCGCGATCCATTCGCGCAAGTCCGTCACGCGCGCCGACGACAGGCACGCGAGCGCGAGCTTCGGCCCGACGCGGCTGACGGCGAGCAACGCGAGGAACAGCTCGCGCTCGTCGCGCGTCGCGAAGCCGTACAGCGCGACGACATCGGACCGCATCTGCACGTGGAGGTGCGTGTAGAGGAACACCTCGCGCCCTTCGTCGGGCACCCGGTCGAGCGACGAGAGGGGCACCGCGACGGCGAGGCCGACGCCACCGACCTCGACGACGAGCCCGGCCGCCGACTTCTCGACGACGACGCCGCGCACGTGCCCGATCACCGCCCGCACCTCATCGGATCGCCCGCGCGAGCGCGCCGGCGCGGGCGCGATGCGCGTGGCAGAGCGCGACGGCGAGCGCGTCCGACTCGTCGAGGCTCCGCGCGCCGGCGCCGAGACTCAGCAGCCGCTCGACCATCCGCGCGACCTGCTCTTTCGACGCGTTCCCGTTTCCCGTCACGGCGAGCTTCACCTCGCGCGGCGGATACTCGGTCACCGAAAGCCCGGCCGTCGCGACGGCGAGCAGGAGAACGCCGCGGACCTGCGAGATCTGCGCGACCGTCTTCACGTTTTTCGCGAGGAAGGCGTCCTCGATCGCGGCTTCGTCGGGCTGGTGCGCGAGGATGACGGCGCGGATTCCGTCGTGCACCGCGCGGAGTCGCTCGGAGAATGAATCGTCCGCCGGTGGCGCGACCGTCCCGGACGCGATCACGGAAACCGCTCCGCGCTCCGCGAGCACGACGCCGTAGCCCGTCGCACGGCTCCCCGGATCGATGCCGAGCACCCTCACGCCGCCCTCCTCACCGAACCGATCGACCCGCCGGGTTCGGACCGCGCCCTTCCCCGCCGAGAGGTTGCCTACTGAGCCTCGAGCTCGTCGAGGACCTCGTCCGGAATCTCGAGGTTCGACGAGACTTTCTGCACGTCGTCGTGCTCCTCGATCAAATCCAAGAGCCTCATCGCCTGGAGCGTCTCGCGCCGGTCGAGCGCGACCCGGTTCTGCGGGACGCGCGCCGTCTCGGCCGACGCGACGGCGACACCCGCGTTCGCGATCGCGGCACGGACCGACTCGCACTTCGCGGGCGGCGTCAGCACCTCCCACGAATCGCCGGAGTCCTTCACGTCGTCCGCGCCGGCTTCGAGCGCGGCCATCATCAGATCGTCCTCGCTCGCGCCGGACGATTTCTCGACGACGATCAAGCCCTTCTGGTCGAACATCCACGCAACGGAGCCGGCCTCGGCCAGCCGCCCGCTGTTCCGCGACAGGATGTGGCGGATCTCGGACGTCGTGCGGTTCCGGTTGTCGGTCAAGACGTCCACGAGGATCGCGACGCCGCCCGGCCCGTAACTTTCGTAGATCGACTCTTCGTACGTGACGCCGGGCAGCTCGCCCGTTCCCTTCTTGATCGCGCGCTCGACGTTGTCCGCCGGCATGTTGCTCTGCTTCGCGGCAGAGATCGCGCTCCGAAGCCGCGGGTTGCCGTTCGGATCGCCGCCGCCGTTGCGCGCGGCGACCGTGATCTCGCGGATCAGCTTCGTGAAGATGCGGCCGCGCTCCGCGTCCGCCTTCCCCTTCTTCCTCTTGATTGTCGCCCACTTTGAATGTCCTGACATGGCGTCTTCGTTCGGAACGGCCGCGCGGCCGTGTCGGAACTAATCCTCCTCGGTCTTCCTGCCGTGTTGCGACTCCGCGACGATCTTCTCCGCGATTTCCTTCGGCGTCTCGTCGTAGCGGGCGAGCGCCCGCTTATAGGTCCCGCGCCCTTGCGTCAGGGATCGGAGCTGCGTCGCGTACCGGTACAGCTCCGCGAGCGGCACGTGCGCCTTCACGACCTGGCGCGACCCGTTGCTCTCCATCCCGAGGATCTTCCCGCGCCGGCTCGACAGGTCGCCCATGATGTCGCCCATGTAATCCTCCGGCGTCGTGACCGAAATCTCCATGATCGGCTCGAGCAGGATCGGCCGCGCCTCGAGGATCGCTTTGCGGATCGCGAGCGAGCCGGCGATCTTGAACGCCATGTCGGACGAGTCGACGGCGTGGTACGAGCCGTCGTAGATCGACACCTTCACGTCGACGACCGGATAGCCGGCGAGGATTCCCATCCCGAGCGTCTCGATGACGCCCTTCTCGACGGCGGCGAGGTACTTCCCCGGAACGGCGCCGCCGACGACGTCGTCCACGAACTCGAACCCGACGCCGCGCGGCTGCGGCTCGACGTTGATCCACACGTCGCCGAACTGGCCGCGCCCGCCCGTCTGCTTCTTGTGCCGCCCCTGAATCTCGGTCGCCTTCCCTTTGATCGCCTCGCGGTACGGAATTCGCGGCGCGTGCAATTCGATCGCGACGCCGTAGCGCTCCTTCAGCCGCGCGGAGATGACGTCGAGGTGAATCTCCCCCATCCCGGAGAGGATCGTCTCGTGCGTCTCGCCGTCGACCATGTGCCGAAACGTCGGGTCTTCCTCGTGGATCCGGTGGAGCCCCGCGCCCATCTTCTCCTCGTCGCTCTTCTCGACGGCGCGCGCGGCGACGGAGTGGATCGGCTCGGGGAACTCGATCCCCGCCAGGACGATCGGGTCCGACTTCGGGCAGAGCGTGTGGCCGGTGAGCGATTCGCGGAGCTTGACCGCGCACGCGAAGTCGCCCGCCACAACGCGCGCGACCTCCTTGCGCTCCTTGCCGACCATCTTGAATAGCTGGCCGATCTTCTCGGCGCGCCCCTTCGTCGAGTTCATCACCTCGTGGCCCGCCTCGAGAACTCCCGAGTAGACGCGGATGAACGACAGTTCTCCGACGTGCGCCTCGGAGAGCGTCTTCCAGACGAGCGCGCTCATCGGCGCGGCCGTCGTGCGCGGGCGGGTCGTCTCGCCGTCGAGGGAATGGACGGGCGCGCGATCCATCGGCGAGCTGCACTCGGTCGAGACGAACTCGAGCAGGTTCGCGATGCCGAACGACGGCTTCCCGCACGCGACGAGGATCGGGTAGAGCTTCCCCTGATTGACGCCCTTTCGAAGCCCGACCGTGAACTCTTCCTCGGTGAGGTTCCCCCCCTCCTCGAAGAACTTCTCCGTCAGCTCGTCGTCGACCTCGGCGACCGCCTCGATCAACGCCTCGCGCGCCGCTTTCGCCGCCTCCGCGTGCGATGCGGGGACTTCGCCCACCTTCGCGTTTCCGCTTCCGTCCTTCACGAACGTGTACGCCTTCATGTGGACGAGGTCGATCAACCCCTCGAGCGTCTCCGCCTCGCCGATCGGGATCTGCACGGGGATCGCGACGCGCGAGAGGCGCTCCTTGAGCGCGCCCGCGATCTTGCCGAAGCTCGCGTGCGGCTTGTCGAGCTTCGTCGTCACGAACAGGATCGAGTGGCCGTCGGCGCGCGCCATCTCGAACGCGCGCTCCGCGCCGACGGAAAGGCCCGCCGTCGCATCGACCGCGATGATCGCGTTCCCCGCCACGCGCATCGCCGACACGACCTCGCCGACGAAGTCGTCGTAGCCCGGCGTGTCGATCAGGTTCACGTGGATGTCGTTCCAGTCGAAGCTGGCGAGCGCGGAGCGGATCGAGATCCGGCGCTTCTTCTCTTCTTCGTCGTAATCGAGGTGGGAGCTGCCGTCGTCCACGCTGCCGAGACGGGTCGTCGCCTTCGCGAACTGGAGGATCGCTTCCGCGAGGGAGGTCTTTCCCGACGAACCGTGGCCGACCAGAACGCAATTGCGGATCGCCTGCGGGCCGTACTCTTTCACGATCGGGATCTCCTTGAAGTGATGAAGAGGATCACGAGGGATTCCTGGGAGTGCGCTCGGGTCACCGGCTGTTGGGCGGGCGGTCGCGCCCGCCGGGGCATCGTATCACCGGGCGCGAGATGGAGTCAATAAAGCCTGGGAGAGTCTAGCGCGGTATCTGGAGCGCACTTCGGACGGCGAGCGCGCGCGGGCTCGCACCGCGCCCGAGCAACAGGGCCTCCGCGAGCCGCCGGCGCGCGAGCGCCGTGTCGCCGAGAGCGAGCGCGCGCGTCGCGTTCGCTGCCGCCATCTCGCCCGCGATCTCGGCGGCCATGTCGCCGGTCTTGCCGGCGGCCGCGCGCGTCGCGGCGCTCCATGACGGCATCGTGCCCGCGTAGAGCGCGGGCGGCGTCTCGCCCGGCCGCACGAGCCGCATCGCGAGACCCCACGGTTCCGATCGGTACGGCGCGACGAGCGCCGGCTCGACGTCGATCGTCGCGAACAGCGGCCGCGTCGTGTCGGCGTTGAGGATCGTGAAGATCATCCGTTCGTAGGCGGCCTGGATGCGCGCGCGATCGAACGGCTTCCCCGCCTCGAACGGCGCGAGGAGCGCGAGGAACGCGTCGGTCTCGCGGCGGGCCGCGGGCGCGAGGTCGGGCGCGGTGCGGCGCAGGAGCGGCGCGTACCACGAGCGGCGGAAGTGCTCCTGGTCGAGGACGGTCACGTCGGCGCGCACGCGCTCGACGAGCTGCAGCTCGATCGACGGCGAGACGACCAGATCCCAGAATCGCGACAGCACGATCGCGCGCGGCGGAAGCGGCTCGAGGATCGCGCGCGCGTACGACGTCGCGACCTCAGCCTCGGCGCGCTCGCGCCCCGCGTGCGTCCGCCACGAGAGTGCGGCCGGGACGAGGATGAGAGCGAGGAGGACGGGCGCGACCGCCGCCCGCGCGCCCTCCGCCCGCGCGCCCGCGGAACGCCGAATCCGATCGAGCGTCCACGCCGCGCCCTCCGCGATCCAGAAGACGATCACCAGGTTTATCGGAAGGAAGTAGATCGCGATGTCGTGGATCGAATAGCCCATCGTGTAGGCGAGAAACCCGAGGAAGAGCAAGAGGCTCGCGTGGAGCGCGCGGGGGGCGCGCCGCGCCAGACGCGCGAGCCCGAGTGGCGCCAACAGGAGCAAGACGGAAAACCCGCGCCACGCCTCCGACGCGAACGCCGAGAGGTTCTTGACCGCGGCGTCTGCGGACTCGAACATCCAGACGCGGTACTGCCACGCGAGAGTGTGGGAGAGGAACGCGTGGAGCGTCTCCGGGTTTCCCCAGTCGAGCGGCGGCTCGCACGCGGACCGGATCGGCAGGAACGCGTAGACGCTACGGCCGAGCGCGGCGAGCGCCACCGCGAGCGCCCACGTCTCCGCGCACCGCGTCGCGCGAACACCGAGATACAAGAGCGCGGGCACCGCGAGGAGAAGCGTCATGTGCACGCCGCTCCCGAGGCCGACGAGGTAAGCGCCGAGGAGGATCGCGCGGTCGGCGGAGATGCGCCTCGCGCCCGCTTCGTGCGCGAGGCGCAAGAGGGCCGCGAAGAACAGAAGCGAGAGCGCGTAGACCTCCGCGCTGCGCGCCGCGGCGAGAAACGCCGAGATCGACGACGCGAGGAGGAGGAGCGCGGCCGGGAGCAACCGCGCGCTGAGAGGATCGGCAGGCGATTTGACGGTTCGAGCGGCGGGCCGCGCGCGGCCGGCGCCCGCGAAGAGCGGCGCGAGCAGCGCGAGCGCAGCGATCCCCTCGAGCGCGGACAAAAGCGCGAGGCGCCACGAGAGCGACGGGCCGATCGGCACCGCCGCCGCGAGACGCGCGACAGAAGTCCACAGCGGATATCCCGTTGGGTGCGCGATCCCGAGAGTGTGCGCGACGGCCGCCAGCTCGCCGCCATCGACGGGCGAGATGCGCGCGGGGAGCGTCGCGACGAGCAACGCCGCCGCGACCGCGAGGGCCGCGAGCACCGGGAGCGCCGGGATCCGCATCCCCCGGACGGTTCAGTCGCCCGCGCTGCGGGCCGGCTCGCCCTCGCGCGGGGCGTCCGCGAACTTCTCCAGCCCGGGGAACGCCACGGGGTAGTTCCCAGTGAAGCACGCCGAGCAGTAGCCGGTCCCCGCGGGCGACGACGAAATCATCCCCTCGTGCGAGAGGTATCCGATGCTCGTCACGCCGAGGCGTTTCGCGATCTCTTCGATCGAGTGGTTCGCCGCGATCAACTGGCTCCGGTCGGGCGTGTCGATCCCGTAGTAGCAGGGCGAGATGATCGGAGGCGACGAGAGCCGAAGGTGAATTTCCTTCGCGCCTGCCCGCCACAACATGGTCACGAGCTTCCGCGAGGTCGTCCCGCGCACGATCGAATCGTCCACGATCACGAGCCGCTTCCCTTCGATCAACGATCGGACCGGGTTGAACTTGATCCTCACTCGGTCCTCGCGCATCTCCTGAGTTGGATGGATGAACGTCCTGCCGATGTAGTGGTTACGGATGAGGCCGAGCTCGAACGGGATGCCGCTCTTCTCGGCGAACCCGAGCGCAGCGGAGTTCGACGAGTCGGGCACGGCCATCACCGCGTCGGCGGCGACCGGGTGCTCGTGCGCGAGCTGCCGGCCGAGAGCGCGGCGCACCTGATCGACCGAGTGGCCCGCGACGATCGAGTCGGGCCGCGAGAAGTAGACATACTCGAAGATGCAGAGCTTCGACGGCTCGGACCACGGGAGGCGATGGCTGCGCACGGCGCCCGTACGGTCGAAGATCAGAATCTCGCCGCGCTCGATTTCGCGGACGAGCGTCGCGCCCACGATGTCGAGCGCGCACGACTCGGACGCGACGATGTGGCCGCCGCCGGGAATCGTGCCGTAGCAGAGCGGCCGGAACCCCCACGGGTCGCGAATCCCCCACAGCTCGTCGCGCGTCGCGACGGCGAGCGAGTAGGCGCCGCGGAGCGGGTGGAGCGCCTCGTCGAGGATCGCCTCCGCGCTCCGCTTCCGCGAGCGCGCGATCAATTGCAGGATGATCTCCGAGTCGGTCGTCGACTGGAAGACGGCGCCCGCCTCCTCGAGCACACGCCGGATCTCCTCGACGTTGACGAGGTTTCCGTTGTGCGCAAGCGCAACCTCTCCGCGGCGCCCCTTCGCGACGAGCGGCTGCGTGTTGTCGAGGCACGAGTCGCCGGTCGTCGAGTAACGGTTGTGGCCGATCGCGATGTCGCCCGCGAGGCCGTCGAGGATCGCGTCGTTGAAGATGTCGGCGACGAGGCCCTGCGCCTTGTGCGACCGCACGCGCTCGGCATCGAACGCGGCGATCCCCGAGCCCTCTTGCCCGCGGTGCTGGAGCGCGTAGAGCGCGAGGTGCGCGAGGCGCGCCGCCTTCGGCGTCCCGATCACGCCGACAACACCGCAGTGCTCTTTCAGGCGATCCATTCGTGCTCTCCCCCGCGCCCGCGAGTCGGCGCGCGCTGACGACACGCGATCAATCTATCAGGATCCCGACGTCTTGGTAGTGCGGGTTGAGAAGTAGCCCGCGGTCGCGGCGCGTCGTGACGCCGAGGGCGCTTGCGCGCGCGGCCGTCGCCTCGCGTCCCTCGTCGGGCAAGTCGAGGAGCCAGAGCGTCGCGCGGCGGACCGAGGCGGCGCGCAACTCCCAGTCGGTCTCGAGCGCTCGCGCGCACGCATCGCCCGCGCGATCGAGACGATCGCGGACGAGGAGGCCGACGATCCGGCGGCCGGGCGGCGCGTCGGGAACGCGGAGCGCGCCCTCCTCGAGCGACCAGCGTTCCTTGACGGGGTTCGCGAACAGCAGGGATTCGCGCGCGATCTCGGCGAGCCGTGCGCGCGCGGAGGCCGGGGCGGCCGACGCATCCGCCGCGCGCGCCGAGGCGCGCGCCTCCGTCGCCGCGCCGTCGAGCGCGATCTCCCAGACGGTCTCGCGCGACAGAGCGGCGAGGTCGCGCGCACCGAGCTCGTCCCGCAACACCTCGAGCGCCGAGATCGCCGCAAGGTCTTCGCCGCGGAGCGCCACGCGCAACACGAGCCGCGACGGCTCCCCCATCACCGCTCCTCCAAAAACGCACGCACCGACTCGAACAGCTTCCGCCCGGGGCCCGCCGCGTCGAGATCGGCGACGGAGCGCGCTGCGCGCCGGCGCGGGCCCCACGGCGCGTCGCACTCCGTCGGCACCTGAAAGAGCCACGAGGCTCGCTCCGGATGCGGCATGATCGCCGCGACGTTTCCTTCCGGGTTTCCGAGCGCGGCGATCCCGCCGAGCGATCCGTTCGGGTTCGTAGCGATGTCGTCGCGCGGCGCGCCCGCGGCATCGACGTAGCGGAGGAGCGCCTGGCCCGATTCGTTCAGGCGCGCGAGGACGCGCTCGCCGTCGGCTGCGACGAAACGCCCCTCGCCGTGCGCGATCGGGATCGGGATCGTCTCGCCCGGTTCGAGCGCGGCGGTCAGGATCGATCGGCGTGCGCGCGGATGCGGCGCCACGCGCACCCAGCGGCAGTCGTAGCCGCCGCGCGGGCTCGCGTTCGGCGCGAGCGCCATCTCGACCGCGCCCGCCGTAAGCCCGGGCACGAGCCCCGCCTCGACGAGAATCTGCGCGCCGTTGCAGATTCCGACGACGCCCTTCCCGGCCGCGGCCATCTCAGCGACGGCCGCGATGACCGGAAGCTTTGCCGCGAGAGCGCCGGCACGGACGCGGTCTTCGAACGCGAACCCGCCCGGAAGGATCGCGGCGTCGAACGCGACGAGCGCAGCGGCCGGTTCGTTCCACCGCATGATCTGGGGCGCGAGCCCGACCGCGGCGCACGCGCGCGCCGTCTCGCGCTCGCAATTCGAACCGGGGAGTTGGAGGATCGCGACGCGCTTCATCGCGCCTCTTCGTACGAAGGGAAAATCGGCGAGAGGCCGTTCTCCCACGCGGCGCGAAGGCGCGCGACGGGGATCGACGCGGCCGCGCCGCCGAAACCGTCGAGCGCGAGCGCAGCAGTGGGCGTCGTCTCCCCGATCGCGATCGCGTCGGCGCCCGCGGCGCGCGCGATCGCGACGACGGCGCTCACGTCCGGGCGCGCCACCTCGAGCACGTAGGCGCCGGATTCATTCCAGAGCAAGCCCGCATCGGCAAGCGCCGCTGGGAAGGCGCCGCGATCCAGTCGCGCGCCGAGGCCGCGCGACGGATCCGCGGCGATCGCCATCTCCGCGATCGCGAGGAGGAGCCCGCCGTCGCTCACGTCGTGCGCGGCGAGGACGAGCCGAGCGCGGATCGCCGCCTCAACGGCGCGCGCCCGCGCCGCTTCACCCGCGAGATCTGCGGCGGGGATCGGTCCGGCGCCCGCGATCAGGTCTGCCGCTGCAAGCGCGAACAGCGATCCGCCGAGTTCGGTCCCGCGCGCGCCGAGCAACACGAGCGCGCTCCCCGGCGACTTGAACGCGAGCGTCGTTGCGAGCGAGATCTCCTCGACGAGGCCGAACGTCGCGACGATCGGCGACGGCGCGATCGCGCGACCGGAGACCGACTGGTTGTAGAACGACACGTTGCCCGAGACGAACGGCAGCGGTGCGCCCGGATGATCGCGCAGCCCGAGCGCGCGGGCCGCCTCCGAAAGCCCCTCGATCGATTCTGAGAAGTCCCAGTAGACCTCGGGATCCTCCGGGCTACCGAAGTTTAGACAATCCGTGAGGCCGATCGGCGAACCGCCTGCCGCGACGACATTTCGAACTCCCTCGCAGACGGCGTGGCGCGCCGCCGCGCGTGGGTCGATTCGACCGAGCCGCGGGTTCCCGTCGAGCGAGACGGCGACGCCGAACGGCGCGTTCGGGATCGCGCGGAAGATCGACGCGTCCGACTCTCCCGGCCGCGCGACCGCACGCCCCTGCACTTCCGTGTCGTAGTAGCGGAAGACGAGCGCGCGCGACGCGGCGAGAGGAGAGCCGAGCGCCGATGCGAGGAGCGCGAGATGGTCCGCGGCGTTGCGGTGCGGCGCGGCGCCGCCGCGAGGCGGTGACGCGCTGTCCGGCGACGAGCGGCGCGGCGGTGACGCGTGGGGGCGATCCGGCGATGACGCGCCACGGCGATCCGGTGACGCCGCAACGGCCGCGCGCGCGCGCTGCCGCGCCGCGCGCTCCACCCGCACGCCCGCCACGAGCGCCTCGGTCGGCAGCTCCGCGACCGTCTCCCCGTGGCGCAGCAGACGAAACGTCGGCTCGCACAGGACGCGCCCGATGACGGACGCCCGCGCGCCGCGATGCACGCGCGGCAGCGCGAACGTTTCGTTGTAGATCGCGAGGACCTCGTCCGCGTGGCGCACCGGCACGACGAGCCCGAACCGCTCCTGCGTCTCTGCGCACGCGATCACCTCCGCCGGCAGATCCTCGTCGACGCGATGGACGCGATCGAGATCGACCTCCATCCCGAGCCCGCCCTTCGCGGCGATCTCTACCGCCATGCCGCCGAGCCCGCCCGCGCCCAAGTCTTTCATCCCGAACGGCGCGCCGAGCGCGCGGAGCCGCTCGAACACAGCGCCGTTCGCCTCGAACAGAACGCGCTTGAGGAACGGATCCGCCGCCTGCACCGCGCCGCGGTCCGTCTCGCACTTCTCCTCGTCGAGGACCCGCGAAGCGAGCGTCGCACCGCCGAGCCCGCTCCAGTCGGTCGGCTTGCCGACGAGAACGAAGGCGAAGTCGTCCGTCGCGGCTTCGCGCGGCGCGGCGCTCGGCACGATCGCGTCCGCTCGGACGAGGCCGAGCGCGACGACGTTCACGAGGACGTTCTCGTCGAACGACGAATCGAACACGACGTCGCCGCCGAGGTTCGGCACGCCGATCGCGTTCCCGTAGTGCCAGATTCCGGAGACGACCCCGCGCGCGATCTCGGCGACGCGGCGCGCGTTCGGCCCGGCCGGGTCGCCGAACCGGAGCCCGTCGAGAACGCCGATCACCTCGGCGCCCATGCAATTCACGTCGCGGACGATCCCGCCGATCCCTGTCGCCGCGCCCTCCTCGGGGACGACCTGCGACGGGTGGTTGTGGCTCTCGTGCGCGACGACGAGGCCCCACGACGCGCCGTCCCAGTCGGGGAGGCGAAGTATTCCTGCGTCTTCGCCCGGCCCGAGGATCACCGTCGGCGCGGCGGTCGGCAGCTTCCCCAGAAGCGCGCGGCTCGACTTGTACGAGCAGTGCTCGCTCCACTGCGCGTCGAACAGGAACAGCTCGACGCGCGTCGCTTCGCGGCCGATCAGCGCGGCGATCCGAGCGCGCTCCTCGGGCGACAGCGACAGACCGTCCGCGTACGCTCCGCTCACGCGCGAATCGCGATCGTCGCGCCGCTCACGCGCTCGCGTCCTCGATCCCTGAGCGGCGGAAGATCTCGCCGACGTGGCGGAGGAACGACTCCGGCGCGACGAGCGCGTCTAAGTCGGCGGCCGCGATCCGCGCCGCCACCTCCGGGTGCTCGCGCGCGAGCGCCGCGAGCGTGCCGGCGCCCTCGCGCACGCGCGCCGCGATCTCTTGCACGACGCGGTACGCCGCGTCGCGCTCCATCCCCGCGCGGACGAGCGCCAACAGGATCGCCTGTGATTGCGTCAGCCCGCGCGAGCGGTCGAGGTTCTCGCGCATCCGTTCCGGGTGAGCCACGAGACCGCCCACGATTTCCGTCATCTCGCGGAGCATGAAGTGAACGAGGCCGGCCGCCTCCGGCAAGATGATCCGCTCGGCCGACGAGTGCGAGATGTCCCGCTCATGCCAGAGCGCGACGTTCTCGAGCGCGGCGACGGCGTGGCCGCGCAGGACGCGGGCGAGACCGGCGACCCGCTCGCAGCGAACCGGGTTTTTCTTGTGCGGCATCGCCGAGGAGCCCTTCTGCGCCGACCCGAACGGCTCCTCCAGCTCGCCGACCTCGGTCATCTGGAGGTGGCGCACTTCGGTCGCGAACCGCTCGAGCGATGCGCCGGCGAGCGCGATCGCGCCGACGACCGCGGCGTGCCGCTCGCGCGGGACGATCTGCGAGGCGACGCGCGCCGGTGCGAGGCCGAGCCGCGCGCAGACGCGCTCCTCGACCGCCGGCGGGATCTGCGAGAACGTCCCGACCGCGCCGGAGAGCTTCCCGACGCGCGCGTCGTCGAACGCAGCGTCGAGCCGGCGGCTCGCGCGGCCGAGCTCGTCCCAGAAGAGGAGAAACTTCAGGCCGAGCGTGATCGGTTCGGCGTGGACGCCGTGAGTCCGGCCCGCCATCGGAAGATCGCGATGGCGGAGCGCCTGCGCGCGGACGGCGCCGCGGAGCGCCGCCATCTCCGCGCCGATCAGCGCGCCCGCTTCGCGCAGAAGCATCGCGAGCGCCGTGTCGAGGACGTCGGACGAGGTGAGCCCGTAGTGGAGCCATCGGCCGTCGGGCCCGACCGTCTCGGCGACGGCATCGACAAACGCGGCGAGGTCGTGGCCGAGCGAACGCTCCAGCTCGCGCATCCGGCCGAGGCTCGCGCTCCCGCGCGCACGGAGCGCGCGAGCGGCCTCGCGCGGGACGATCCCTTCGTCGGCCATCGCGTCGGCCGCCGCCAGCTCCACCTCGAGCCACGCGGCGAGGCGCCGCTCGTCCGTCCAAAGCGCCGCCATCTCGGGTGTCGCGTATCGGTCGAGCACGAGCCTCCGCTACCCGGAGCTCTTCGCCTCGCGCAGCGTCATCGACATCTCACGCTGCTCCCCCTCGCGGAGAATCTTCAGCGTGAGCGCGTCGCCGACCTTCGTGCCGAACAGCGCACGCCGCGCGTTCTGGATTCCTTCGACGATCTTCCCGTTCACGGCGAGGATGACGTCGCCGCGCCGCACGCCCGCGTCCGCCGCCGGGCTCCCCGGCTCGACGAACGACACGATCACGCCCGTCGGCCCCGGCATCCCGAGGTACTCAGCCAGGACCGGCGTCAATTCCTGAACGCGGACGCCGACCCAGACCTGGCGCACCTCGCCGTAGGCGATCAGCTCGTCCATCACGCGTTTCGCCGTCTCGATCGGGATCGCGAACCCGATCCCGATCGAACCGCCAGTCTTCGAAAAGATGAACGTGTTGACGCCGATCACTTCGCCGCGCGCGTTGACGAGCGGACCGCCCGAGTTGCCCTGGTTGATCGCCGCGTCGGTCTGGATCATGTCCTTGTACACGCCGGGCTGCTCTTCGGACTGGCGGATGTCGCGTCGCGTCGCGCTGACCACGCCCGCGGTCACGGTCGGCTCGCTATTCTCCAGCAGGAACCCGAACGGGTTGCCGATCGCGATCGCCCACTCGCCGATGATCAGGTCGTCGGAGCGGCCGAGCTGAGCGATCGGAAGATCGTCGCCGTCGATCTTGAGAAGCGCGACGTCGTACGTCTCGTCGCCGCCGACGAAGCTGGCCGGATACTCGCGGCCGTCGTTGAGCGTCACCTTGATTTCCGTCGCGTTCTTCACGACGTGCTCGTTCGTCAGAAGGTACCCGTCGTGAGTCACGAGGAAACCGGAGCCCATGCTGTGGTACCGCTGCGAGTACTCGCGGTACGGGTAGAACTGCCCGAAGAACTCGCGGAAGTGCGGGTCGTTCAGGGCAATCGCGGGAGGGCCGGTGCGGACGACGCGCACCTGCGTGACGGTGACGGTGACGACCGAGGGTCCGACGCGCTCCGCCGCGAGCGTGATCGCCGTGCGGCGCGACGCCGACGGATCGACCGGCGTCGTCCCGCTCTCGCCGACGGCCGAACCGGATAGGGTCGTTGCGGCGCCGTCGGACCCGATCGGGGTCGCCGCCGATTCGTTCGCGTGCTCGGCGCCGTCCGCCCTCGGCATGAGGAGACCGATCGCGACGCCCGCCCCGATCAGGAGCGTCGCGACCAGCGTCACCGTGAGCGCGCGGGATCGCGGTACGAACATCATGACTCCAGGATTTTCACTCCGGTCTTCTTGAAGTCCTCGATGAACCGCGCCGTTCCGCTGTCGGTCAGCGGATGCTGGAGCATCTGCTCGAACACCTTGAACGGAAGCGTCGCGATGTGCGCGCCGCATAGCGCCGCGTCGATGACGTGGATCGGGTTTCGGAGGCTCGCCGCCAACACCTCGGTCTCGAACCCGTAGTTATCGAAGATCAGGACGATGTCCCGCACGAGATCCATCCCCACGTGGCTGATGTCGTCCAGCCGCCCGAGGAACGGGCTGACGTACGACGCGCCCGCCTTCGCCGCGAGGAGCGCCTGATTCGCGGAGAAGATCAGCGTGACGTTCGTCGGGATTTTTTCGCGATGGAGACGGTTGACCGCCTTCAGTCCCTCGGCGCACATCGGGATCTTCACGACGATGTTGTCCGCGATCTCGCGGAGACGGTGTCCCTCGCGGACCATCGTCGGCGCGTCGAGCGCGATGACCTCCGCGTTGACGGGGCCGGGGACCATCTGTGCGATCGTTCGCATGTTTTCCCAGAAGTCGCCCTTCTCGCGCGACACGAGAGTCGGGTTCGTCGTGACGCCGTCGAGGACGCCCAGCTCGACGGCCGTCGCGATCTCCTTCAGGTTCGCGGTATCGAGGAATATCTTCATGGTGGACCTCCTTGGCCAGCGAAGGGGGGCGAAGCACGTTGGACAGAAATCTAGCCGATCGGAGAGAGAAAGTCTCGCCGATCTTCGTGGCGCGGACGGCGACCCCGCTTGCGCACCGGCGCGTCGAGATTCGTTCCCTGCGCCGTACGCTCCGCGCGCTTTCGCGCGCTCGCTCTCCACGCTTTGCCGCCCTCTCGATCCTGCGGCTTCGCCGCCGGATCGCCGGGCACCCGGCAAAGTCGTGAGGCCGGCTTCGGGAACGAATCCCGACCCGCCGCGGGGCTGCGATGGAGACTCGACAAGACGCGAGCCTGGCGCGGGCTTTCTCCGGTTCGGATCCCCAGCAACCGATGCGTGGCAAAGGCTGCGAGGCTAGCAGCGTTTCCCGTTTACAACAGGAGCGACATCTTGGACTGGATCGGTTCGTCTGCGTGGCTTTCGCCGCCATTGCCATTTCCGACGCGCCGACTTAGGCTGGCCGCACGCGCAGCAACCGCATCTTTCGACTGCAGTACATCGTGTCTTTAGCGAGCCCGCGAGAGCACGCCGCGCGCGGTTACCGCAGATGCCCACGAGGGGGAAGGAGGAGGAGTTGAGCGTCACGAGGATGCCGCGCCCGTACCAAGTTTTCATGCTCGCGCTCTGCCTCTACGCGCTCGTCGCCTTAGCAACCCAGGCTTTCCTTCCCCTCGATCCGGGGACCCGGCAGATTCTCGATATTGCCGACTACGGCGTGTGCATGCTCTTCCTAGTCGACTTCATCTTGAATCTGGCGACGGCGCCGAAGCGGATGGAATACCTGATACGTTGGGGGTGGATTGATCTTGCTTCCAGCATACCAGCTGTCCCAGCCCTCCGCTGGGGCCGCGCGGCACGGGTGCTGCGGATCTTCAGAGTCCTGCGTGGCGCGCGGTCAACCAAACTGCTGGCGAGCTTTGTACTGGAGCGCCGCGCAGAAGAGGCGTTCCTGGCTGCGGCGCTCCTCTCTCTGCTGCTCGTCGTCCTCAGCAGCGTCTCGATCCTTGAGTTCGAGCGCGGAGCGGACAGCAACATTAAGACGGCCCAGGACGCGCTGTGGTGGGCATACGTGACGATCACGACCGTAGGCTACGGCGACAAATACCCGGTGACTCCGGAAGGGCGGATCATCGCGGCGTTTCTCATGACGGCCGGAGTGGGGCTGTTCGGCACGTTCTCAGGTTTCGTTGCGTCATGGTTCTTGAAACCGGCCGCGGCCGAGCAAGAGGGCTAACTCGCCTCGCTAAGAGAGGAGATTCGCCAACTCCGGCATGCTGTCCAGCGAGGAGCGAGTGGAGAGGCTGGCTAGCCAAGGGCTGCACCCGTCGGAGGCTGTGGAGCGCCTAGCCGCGCGAGGCGTGCTGCCGCCACCCCCGATGGGCGAGTCCGAGGCTCTAGCCGCCTACCCACAGTGCTGATGGTACCCTTACAATCGAGATCGTTCGAGAAGTCAACTGGGGAGGGCGTATGGCCACTAAAATCCGGAAGCCGCTCCGTCGTTTTGCGCGGCACTTTCTTGAAGCGCGAGAGTCCGAGCTGAACGAGGCCGACACGGTTCTTCGTCTGTGCAAGTTCTTCGAGGACGTTCTTGGCTACGATGCGCTCTCCGACATCAGCCGTGAGGCTGAGATGAAGAGCAAGTACGTCGACGTGTGCTTGAAGATTGATGGACGCGTCCGGTTGCTCGTTGAAGCGAAGGGTTCTTCCGTTGCGTTGAGGGATCGCCATATCGACCAGGCACAAGCTTACGCGGCGCAAAACAACTTCCGCTGGGTATTGCTTACGAATGGCGTGGAGTGGCACCTCTACCACCTCAACTTCGAGGAAGGCATCGAATACGAGCGCGCGTTCGTCGCAACGCTCGCCACTGACGAGGGAATGGATGACGCCGCAGAGAAGCTTGCCTACCTTCACAAGAACGCGATCAAGAAGGGCGAGCTCGAGCAGTTCTGGGAGAAGGCTACTGCTCTTGGCCCGGCCTCGATTGGTAAGGCGCTCTTTAGCGAAAAACTCCTTCTATTGCTTCGGCGCGAGATCCGTCGGGACACCGGCATCCTGATTGATTCGGAGGATCTAGCTACCTCCGTCCACGGGATGCTCTCTCAGGAGGTACGCGAGGAGATCGGTCCCGCACGTGTCCGCAAGCGCCGACGCCCCACGAAGAAGGTTGCCGGCAAGCCGGCTGAACCGCCGGTACCATCCTCGGCAGGTTAGGCTCATGGGCCCGGCGGATGGTTTCGGCATTCTCCTGCGGGGGATACTCAGTCGTTCGAGCGGACGGGCAGGCTTCGCCTACTCGCCGCCAAGCTCATGATTGGGTCTCAATCGAGAAGACCAGCGGTGGACACGCCGCCACACATGGTGAGTAGCCTGCCAAGGACATCTCCTGGCCAGTAGCAGGTCTCGCCCTCGGGCGGATACGATGAAACTGGGAGGCACATCATGACCGGTGTTCTCGAGCGCAAACGCCAAGCGATATCCGAGGCTTGCGTGCGTCACGGGGTGTTGCGATTGGACGCGTTCGGCTCGGCTTTGCGCGATGACTTCAGGCCGGATGCGAGCGACCTAGACCTGCTCGTCGAGTTCCTGCCGATGGAGCCGTATGCCCGAGTCGATGCCTACTTCGGCATCCTCGAAGAACTCAGGGCCTTGTTGGGTATGGAGATCGACTTGGTCATGGCGGGGGCCGTCAAGAACCCGTACATCGCCCGCGACATCGAGCGCACGCGGCGGGTGTTGTATGGCGCATGATGCCCGCGCCTACTTGTCCGACATCATTGAGTCCTGTGACGCGATCACCGTCGCTGTCCGCGACCTCGATCTCGCCAGGTATGAAGGTAATCGTCTCGTCCGCTCGTCGGTGGAGCGCGAGTTCATCATCATCGGCGAGGCCACCGCGGCTCTCGCCCGGGTTGCACCGAAGGTGTTCGATGCAATCACGAGGGCGCGTCGGATTGTGGACTTCCGCAACCAACTGGCACACGAGTATCCGACCGTAGACAACGCTCTCGTGTGGGCGATCGTCGAGCACGATGTGCCGGTGCTTCGCCGCGAGTGCGCGGTGCTCATTACGAAGCATCGCCCCTGAGGACGAGGTGGGCTAACCACGGATTCCAGCGGCCGGTGCTGGCGCCGCCGCTGACCCGGAACGCGGATCGCCGGGATACCGGACCGCGACGAGACAAAGACCGCGGGCGGGGGCCGTCGGACCCGCCTGGCTCCGATCGCGCGACGCGATCACGCGATCCACGTCTTCGGGCGCGCGGCGGCCGCGGCCCACTTCGATCAGCGTGCCGACCATCGTGCGGACCATCCCGCGGAGGAAGCGGTCCGCTTCGAACTCCGCGATCAAGAGGCCGGGCTCTTCGCGCCACACGACACGCATCAAGTTCACCTCGCCGCTCTTCCCCTCGGGCGGTGACGTCGCGAACGCGATCATGTCGCGCGCGCCGATGAGACGCTCCGACGCGGCGCGCATCGACTCGATGTCGAGCCGCGCCCACATCTCCCACGCGTCGCGGCGCGACATTGGCGCGCGCCGGCGGACGATCCGGTACGCGTACAGCCGCGAGATCGCGTTGCGCCGGGCGCTCCAGCCGCGCGGCGCTTCCGTGACGCCGCGGACTGTGGCGTCGCGCGCGAGGCGCGCGTTGAGCGCGCGCCCGATCGTCGGCCCGTCGAGCGCGGTCGCCGAGTCGAAGCTCGCGACCTGCCCGAGCGCGTGGACGCCCCGGTCGGTTCGGCCCGCGCCGGTCACGCGCACGCGCTCGCCCGTCGCGGCGGCGATCGCGTCCTCGATCTCCCCCTGAACCGTCCGCCGGCCTGGCTGGACCTGCCAGCCGAAGAAGTCGGTCCCGTCGTACTCGACGGTCATCCGGAACGTGCGGGTGGCGGGCGCGGATTCGGGCGCGTCTGCGTGCGCGCGCGGCTCGGTCGGCGCGGGCGTTTCGATTGGCGCGGGCAGCCCATTCGGCACATGCGCGCCGGGCGGCCTCTCGCTCATCCCGCGCGCTCGGCAAGCGCGAGGACCACCGTCGCCACCGCGGCGAGCGCCGCCGCCCCGAGCGCGACCGCATCGCGCGCCCGAAATCGCAGCTCGACGTACGACACGCGCGGCGCGCCCGGCTCGTAGCCGCGCGCTTCGAGCGCGACGGCCAACTCCTCCGCCTTCCGGAACGCGCCCTCGACGAGCGGCACGAGGAGCGGGAGCAGGGAGCGTGCTCGCGCGAGCGGGCCGCGGCCGGGGCGCAGGCCGCGGGCGACCTGCGCGCGGCGGATCCTCTCCGCCTCGTCGACGAGCGTCGGCACGAAACGGAGCGCGATCGTCGCCACGAGAGCGAGGTCCTCGACGGGAACGCGGACGCGGCGGAGCGGCCGAGCCGTCGCCGCGAGCGCGTCGGCGAGGTCGACGGGCGACGTCGTCGCGGTGACGAGCGTCGCGAACAAGAGCGAAAGAAGGAGCGATGCCGAGAGCGCGAGCCCGCGGGCGAGGGCCTCCTCGGTGACGGCGAGCGGTCCGAGCCGCGCGATCGGCTCGGCGGCGCCCGGCAGGAACGCGACCTGGAACGCGAAGGTGATCAGGAGGAGCCAGCCGAGGCCTTGCGCCGTCGAGGCGAGATGAGAGAGAGGGAGGCGCGAAGCGCGAGCGGCGACGACGAACAGTGCGGCGACCGGCAGGAACGCCGGGGCCGAGCGGCAGACGACGAGCGCTCCGAGCGCGAGCGCGACCGCGGCGATTTTCGTCCGCGGGTCGAGGCGCGCGAGAGGCGAATCGACGGCGACGAATCGGCCGAGGATCAGGCGGTTCGCGGCGGTCATGAGTCGCGGCGGCCGCGCCGCGCGACGAACGGGATTGGCGCCAGCGCGCCCGCGACGGCCAAGAATGAGAGCGCGAGCGAGAGCTTCAAGCTCCAGTCTCCGTGGCGCGCGTAAAACGTCTGCACGCGGCGCGGGTCGAGCGGAACGACGAGGAGCGTCTCGACGAACAGCTCGCTCTCGGCGACGATCCTCCCGTACGGATCGGCGACGAGCGAGATCCCCGTATTCGCCGCCCGGACGAGGCTCACGCCGTCCTCGACAGTGCGCACGACGGACATCCGCGCGTGCTGCCACGCCGACGACGAGCGCCCGTACCACGCATCGTTCGTGATGTTCACGACGACGTCGGCGCCGCCGTTCACCAACCGGCGCGTCATCTCGGGGAAGATCGCCTCGAAGCAGATCGACACGCCGAAGCGGATGCCTGGGACTTCGAATTGCGTGTACTCGGTCCCCGGCGTGAAGTCCGCTTCGCCGAAGTCGACGTGCCGGAGCGCCGGGAAGATCGACTGAAACGGTAGCGCTTCGCCGAACGGCACGAGCCGAACTTTCTTGTACTCGCCGGCCTCGGTGCCGTCGGGCAGGACAAGGATCGCGGCGTTGTAGTAGACGCGCTCGTCGGGCGTGACCTCGGTGTCGGGGAAACCGAACAGCGCTGGGGCGCCCGTCCCGGCGATCAGCGTCTTCACGATCTTGAAATAGCCGCGCTCGTCGTGCAGGTACGCAGGGATCGCCGTCTCGGGCCAGACCGAGAGCGCGACGCCGCCGGGCGGGACTCGCCGGAGGAGCCGCGCGATGGCGTCGACGCTGCGATCCTTGAACTCCCAGTCCCACTTGATGCTGCTCGGGATGTTCGGCTGGACGATCGCAACGCGCGTCGGCGGATCGGCCGCGGGCGGATGCGCGCGAAGTCGGGCGGCGCCGGCCGCATGGAGCGCGACGACGATGGCGGCGGTTGCGACGACGGCAGCAGCGGCGGCTCGCGCGCGCCCGCGCGAGCGGAGCGTGACGGCGGCCGCGAGCGCGGCGTTCGCGCCCACGACGATCAGCGTCAGCCCATTGACGCCGACCCACGCCGCCGACTGCAAGAGCGGCCCGCTCGCCGCCAGCGCGTAGCCGACGTTTCCCCACGGGAAGCCGAGCGGCCCGCTCCCGCGCAGCCATTCGGTCGCGACCCAGAGCGGCGGCGCGAGGAACGCGAACGGAATCCGCGTCCGGCGCGCGCCCAAGACGACGAGGACGGCGAAGAGCGCCGGGTAGAGCGCGAGGTAGGCGACGAGGAGCGCGAATAGCGGGAGCATCACGACGCGGTGCGGAAGCTGCGGCGCGTCGAGCAGGACGAACCAATGTCCGAGGAGTACGAAGTAGCCGGCGCCGGCCGCGTAACCGGTCCGGTACGCGGCGCGAAGCGCGGCGCCGATCGGTCTCTCGCGGGCTTCAGCGATCCGGTGGAGCGCGACGAGGAACGGCGCCATCGCCGCGAACGCGAAGAACGCAAGGCCCCACGGTTGAAACGTCGCGCCGAGGAGGGCGCCCGAGAGGAGTGGAAGGACGAGGCCCCGCGCGCGGCCGCGACGGGGCGACTCGATCACGACCGAGGCGGAGCGTCGCGCACGGCGGAGGCCGCGGTCGTCGCCGCCGGAGGCTCGACCGTCGGGACTCCGACGGGGAGCGCGACGAGAAGCTCGTGGAGCGCGTCGCGGGCGCGCGCGAACCGCGGCAGCTCGGCGGCGTCGAGAGGCGCCCCGCCCAGAGACTCGAACCGGAGCGGATCGACCGGAACGCCGTTCCGTTCGACGTTGAAGTGGAGGTGCGGCCCGGTCGCAAGCCCCGTCGATCCGACGTAACCGATCACGTCCCCCTGCGAAATGCGCCGTCCCGGCCCGACCGCGAGCCCGATCCGCGAGAGGTGTCCGTACGCGGTCGAGATTCCGCCCGCGTGGCGGATCTCGACGCAGCGCCCGAGCCCGCCCAGCCAGCCCGCGCGCGCGACGATCCCGTCGGCGACGGCCGACACCGGCGTTCCGGTCGGAGCCGCGTAGTCGACTCCGAGATGCGGCCGCGTGTGCTTGAGGATCGGATGAAAGCGGCTCATCGTGAAGCGCGAGGTGATCCGCCGGTACGCGAGCGGCGAGCGAAGGAACGCGCGCTGGAGCGACTCGCCGTCGAGCGTGTAGTATCCGCCCTTCTTCGCGCCCTCGGGCTGGTAGTAGACGCCCGCGACCGTCCGGCCCGCCCGGCCGCCGACGCCGGCGGGAGCGTACTCGCCGAACAGCACCCGGCCGAGTTTCTTGAAGCGGTCGCCGTCGTAGTACGCCTCGACCACGTAGGAGAATCCGTCTCCCGGTTGGCACTCCGTGAAGAAGTCGAACGACCCGGCAAAAATGTCGGCGAACTGGCCGACCTCTTCCGCGCTTCCGCCCGCCTCGCGCACTGCCTCGTACAGCGAGCGGCGCAACGTCCCCTCACGGCGTACGACGTGCCGCACGAGCCGATCGGGAAGGATGAAAGCGGCGAGGTCCTGGCCGAGCGGCTCGACGCGGAAGCTCTCTCCCGTCGCGCGGTCGTACTCGAACCCGAGGAGCGACATCTCCGTGTCTAGGGCAATGCGGAAGATGTCGCCGGGACGCGCCCTTCGCGGGTCGAAGATCTTCCTCAAAGACCCGATGATCCGGTCGGACAGATTCGCGGAGAGGCCGTGGCGGCGGAGAGCGGACGCGAGGATGTCGCCGCTACGGATCACGCCGGCGATCTCCACGATCGGCGGCGCCGGCGCCGCGGTGTCCGGGGCGGCGACGGCAACGGGCGCGACGCATTCGGCGAGCGCCGCGGCCGCGAGCGCCGCTCGGTCCAGCCGCTCGCGCCACGCGCGCAGCCCGACGACGACGAGGCTCGCCATTACGAGCAAGAGAATGGCGCGTTTGTCGCTCATCACGATCCTCCGGAATTGCCGGCGGCCGGGGGGCCCTCACACGGGATGCTCGTCGGAGTCGAAATCAGTCGCGAAATCAGTCGGCGGAACCGGCGTTTTATATCAAACGAGCCACGGTGGGACAAGAGAAATGTTGGCCGGGCGGCGGCCCACGACGAGAAGCGACGATCGCGTGGACCGGGCCCGAGCCGTTGACACCCCGGAATGCCGCTGTTAGTTTCGCATTTCTTTCGACTCGTCCGCGTCCAGGAGATCATGGTGCTTCTCTCCGTCATCATCCCAGTTTACAACGAAGCTCCCACGATCTCGGCGCTGGTCGAGAAGGTCCTCGCCGTCCCGATCGAGAAAGAGCTGATCATCGTCGACGACGGCTCGACGGACGGCACCCGCGAGATCCTCGCCAAGATCGCCCGCCCCGAAGTCCGAGTCATCCTCCACGAGCGGAACCAGGGGAAAGGCGCCGCGATCCGTACGGCAATCGGTGAAGTCCGCGGCACCTTCACGATCATCCAGGACGCCGACCTCGAGTACGATCCGGCGGATTATCCGCGCCTCCTCAAGCCGATCCAAGACGGCGTCGCCGACGTCGTATACGGCTCGCGCTTCCTCGGCGGCGAACGCCGCGCCCTGCTCTTTACTCACGCGATCGGGAACCGAGTGCTCACGTTCCTGTCCAACGTCTGCACAAACCTGAATCTTACCGACATGGAGACCTGCTATAAGGTCTTCCGGTCGGACTTCATCAAGTCAATCAAGATTCGTTCCAACCGATTCAATTTCGAGCCGGAGATCACGGCAAAAATCGCGAAGCGGCGCGCCCGCGTCGTCGAGGTTCCGATCTCGTACTGGGGCCGCGACTACCACGAGGGGAAGAAGATTGGTTGGAAGGACGGCGTCTCGGCTCTCGTGACTATCGTCCGCTTCTGGTTGTTCGATTAGACGCGCGCACGCCGCGTCGCGACGGTTGCACGCCGATTCTCACGGTTTCTTCCGCTTCCTGCGAATCGCGTCGAGTCTTTCTCTGAGGATCTTCTCGAAACCGTCCCCCTTCGGTTCGTAGAACGTCTCGTTCTCCAAACCCTCGGGGAGATTCGTCTGCGCGTGGGCGGCATCGGGATCGTCGTGCGCGTAGGCGTAGCCCTTGCCGTAGCCGAGCTGCTCCATCAGGCGCGTCGGCGCGTTCCGGATGTGGAGCGGCACCGGCGGGTTCGGTCCGCGCGCGATCGTTTCGCGCGCGCTCTGCGACGCGCGGTAGACGGCGTTCGAGCGCGGCGCGAGCGCGAGGTAGATCGCGGCTTGCGCGAGGGCGAGCTCGCCTTCCGGAGTCCCGAGCCGCTGGTAGGTGTCCCACGCGGCGAGAGCGACGACGAGCGCTTGCGGGTCCGCGTTGCCGACGTCCTCGACGGCGAACCGCACCATCCGGCGCGCGAGAATCAGCGGCTCCTCTCCGGACGCAAGCATCCGTTCGAGCCAGTAGAGCGCGGCGTCGGCGTCGCTCGATCGGAGGCTCTTGTGGAGCGCGGAGAGGAGGTTGTAGTGCTCCTCGCCCGAGCGGTCGTAGAAAAGCGGCTTCGACTGGAGCGCTGACGCGAGGTCGTCGAGCGCCAGCGCGCGCGGCGCGAGGGTCGAGCTAGGCGCGCCGGCGCTCGCGGGATCCGCGCCGCTCGCGTTGCCTTCGCCGCTCGCGGTGCCCGCACCGCCCGTGGTGCCGGCGCCGCTCGCGCCGCTCTCCGCGCGCGCCGCATGCGCCGCGTGCGCCGCGAGGTCGAGGAGCGAGAGCGCGACGCGCGCGTCCCCTTCGGCCGCCTCGGCGAAGGCGCGGAGCACCTCGGGCGGCGCGGTCAGCCCGAGCGCCCCGAGGCCGCGCTCACGGTCGGCGAGCGCGCGCTCCAGTAGCGCGATCACCTCGTCGGGGGCGAGCTGGTTGAGGACGTAGACGCGGAGCCGCGAGAGGAGCGCCGCGTTCAGCGCGAACGATGGGTTCTCTGTCGTCGCGCCGATCAGGAGGATCGTCCCTCGCTCGACGTGCGGCAGGAAGGCGTCTTGCTGGGCCCGGTTGAACCGATGGATCTCGTCGACGAACAGGACGGTTCGCGACCCGCGGCGAAGAGCCCGACCGGCCTCGGCGACCGACTCGCGGATCTCCTTGATGCCGGAGAGGACGGCGGAGTACTCGACGAACCGAGCGCCGGCGGCGCCGGCATAAATCCGCGCGAGCGTTGTCTTCCCCGAACCGGGCGGGCCCCACAACACGAAAGAGAGAAGCTCGCGCCGCTCGATCGCGCGCCGGAGGATTCCGCCCGGGCCGACGAGAGGCGTCTGGCCGACGATCTCGTCGAGCGCGCGCGGGCGCATCCGATCGGCGAGCGGCGCCGCGAGATTCGGCGCGGCGGGGTTGAGCGCCGCCGAGTCGGGCGCGCTGCGCGGGCGCGGCTCGGGCTCTGGGAACAGCTCGATGCCGTCGGGAGGTTCGCGCGTCACGACGGATTCGCGTTGCGGGGATCGCGCGCGTCGTGCGCCAGCGCGCCGTCCACGATCGTGGCGAGGACTTGTGCGGGCGATCCGTCGCCGCCCGCCGCGCCCGCGATTTCCTCCGGCGACGCGGACAGGAGCGCGAAGTCGGCGGGCGCGCCCGGCGTGACGCGGCCGCGCGGCGGCGGCTCGCCCGCGATCCGCGAGCCCCACTCGGCGTAGCGGCGGAACGCCTCGAGCGGCTCGACGCGCTCCGACGGCTCCGGGTGCCGCGCCGCGGAGCGGATTCCGAACAACGGATCGATCGGCATCCCGTCCGATGAGAAGGCCAGCGGAACGCCCGCGCGGATCAGAGTCGCGAACGGGTTGAGACGTCGCGCGCGGTCCCGCCCGAGCCGGGTCGCGTACATCCCGCGGTCGCCCTGCCACGCGCCGACGAAGTTCGGCTGCGCGGCGACCGCGAGCCCGAGGCGCGCGAGACGATCGACCGCCGCGGCGTCGGGGACGAGCTCGACGTGCTCGAGCCGATGGCCGAGAGGATTTCCCGGCGCGATCGCGGCGGCTTCGAACCCGGAGAGCGCGGCGTCGATCGCCGCATCGCCGATCGCGTGGACGAGCGCGCGGAACCCGGCCCGCTCGATCTCCGCGACCCGCGCGGCAAGCGTCGCCGCATCGAGCAGCAGGAGACCGCGCGTGTCGGGCGCATCCGCGTACGGCTCGCGGAGCGCCGCCGTCCGCGCGCCGAGCGACCCGTCCGCGAACAGCTTGATCCCGCCGATCGCGAGCCGCCCGCCGGGCCCGACCCGCGTCCCCGTCCGCCAGCCGAGCGCCCGCGCGCGCGGCAAGTCTTCGTACAGGATGTGGAGCGTGATCCGAATCGGCAGACGCCCCTCCTCAGCGAGCGACAGGTACGCGAGGACGGACGGCCACGACGTGATCTCGTCCGCGGCCGCGATGCCGTGCGCGAGCGCGTGCCGCGCCCCGCGGAGGATCGCAGGGACGCGGTCCTCGGGCCTCGGCGCGAGGACGCGCGCGTCGAGCGACATCGCGGCATCCTCGAGGAGCAGGCCGGTCGCGGAGTCGATCAGCGCGGAATCGAACGGCGCGCCCGCGCCCGCACCATCGCCCCCGCCCTCTCGCCGCGCCGCCGCGATGAGCGCGAGCGCCGCGCCGTTGGCGACCGCCTTGTGCGTGCAGACGCGCCGGGCCACGATCGGCACGTCACGAGAGAGTCGGTCGAGGTCCGCGCGCTCGGGGAGCCGCGCGTCGGCCCATCCGCTCTCGTCGGCCCCCTCGCCGACGAGGAACGGGCTGTCGCGCGGGCCGTCGAGCGCTGCGTCGAGTCGCGCGAGCAACTCGTCGCGCGACCGCGCGCCGCCGAGCGCGACGCGACCGAGTGCGAGACCCGTCTGCGAGAGATGGACGTGCGCGTCGTGGAACGCCGGGACGAGGACGGCGCCCGCCGCGTCGAGCGCCTCTTCGCCGGCGCGCGCGGCCCGATCCTCGGGCTCGACGCGGACGACCCGCCCGCCGTCGACGACGACCGCGCGCCCCGACGGCGCGGCGGGATCGAGCGTGACGACGCGCGCGTTTCGGATCAAGTCCACGCGATTCCTCCGCGGGATCGTCCCGCTCACTCCGCTCGCCGCTCGATCCGCCGGCCGAGCAGGAACAGGAACGCGCCGAACGCAAGGAGCCCCAGCTCGCGGTACATCCCTTCCTGTTCCGTCATGCCGATCAGAAGGGCGATCGGAAGTATGAAGAGGCCGACGATCTGAAGCGACTTTCCGAGTACGTTGCGGAGGGACATCCGGCGCGGGGAGCGGCCGGGGCGGGCGCCCCGGAGGCCAGGTTCCTACAGGAGCTTCTTCACGTCCTCTTCGAAGACGCGCTTGTCGGTGTAGCCCCGATACACTTTCTGAATCCTCCCCTTCTTGTCGATGAGGAAGGTCGTCGGGATCGCGTTGATTCCGCCGTAGGCTTTGACGACCGCCTCATCCGCGAGGAGCGAAGTGAACAGCACGCCGTTCTGTTCGATGTATGGCTTCACGACCTGAGCCCCGCTCTGATCGAGGGACACGCCCACGATCTCCAGGCCCTTCTCCTTGTACGTGGCGTAGAGATCCTTGAGATGCGGCATCTCCATCCGGCAAGGCCCGCACCACGTCGCCCAAAAGTCGAGGAGGATCACCTTCCCCTTGAAATCTTTCATCGTGTAGCTCTTCCCGTCGATCCCGATCAGCTTGAAGTCGGGCGCCTTGTTCGCGTCCTTCGACTTCCCTTCGCACGCGACGGCGAACAACATGAGAATCGGGAAAAGAAGGAAGGCGCGTAGGATGCGATTCATCGATCGAGATCCTCCTGGGTCCGGGGACATGGCGGCAATATAACAGGCCGACTCCGGGGTGTCAAAGCGCGCGAGGCAAGCGCGCGAGGCCGCGCGCGCGGCCGCGCGGGGTCGGGTGCGAGGCTGGGCGCGGGGCGCGGGGCGCGCTCAACCCGGCCCGCGCTTCGGACGGGTGACGGCGAGGACTCGCCGGTCGGGACGCAGCCAGCGCCGCGCCGCGCCGAGGATCTGATCGGGAGTGACCGCGAGGACCCGCTCCTCGTATCGGTCGGCCTCCTCGAATCCGAGACCGAGGAGTTCGTAGCGCGCGGCGAGGCTCGCTTCGGCTCCGTTCGTCTGCCGGCCGATCGCCGCGTGCCCGATCAGCGCGTTCTGCGCGCGGACGACCTCGTCGGCGCCGACGCCGTCGTCGAGGAGCCGGGCGAACTCCCGATCGAGCGCGGCGCGCGCGCGGTCCTCCTTCTCGGGCGACGTGCCGATGTACGCGCCGATCACTCCAGCGCGCGCAAGCGGCCGGTAGTACATCCCCGTGTAGTAGCAGAGGCCTTCGCGGTCTCGCAGCGCGACGAACAGCCTATTCCCCATCCCGCTCATCACGGCGGAGAGGACCTGCAACGGGTACGCATCCTCGTGGCGCGCGGCGGGGCCGGGGAAACCGATCAGCAGGACATCTTGGTTGACGTCTCGCTCGAGCACGACCTCGCGGGGGGATGCGAGCGACTCGAACGTCACGGCCGGCGGCGGTGCGGGCGCGGAATCGGCGATACGGCCGCGGCTCGCGCCGCGCGGGTGCGCGTCGGAGAGCGCTTCGAGGAGCGCGCGCGCGCGCGCCACGACGGACGCCTCGTCGAAATCCCCGACGACGACGAACAGGAGGTTCTCCGCGCGGTAGAAGCGCTCGTGCCACGCGATCAGCTGCTCGCGGCGCAGATTCCGCACTGAGCCTGCGGTGCCGATGCCGGGCAATCCGTATGGGTCCGCGCCGAAGAGCGCGCGCTGAAACTCGCGCGAGGTTTTCTGGAACGGCTCGTCCTCCTCCTGGACGATGTCGGCGAGAAGAAGGCTTCGCTCGCTCTCGACGACCGCCGCGGGGAACGCCGGGTGCGCGAGGAGGTCCGCGAAGACCTCGAACGCGGGGTCGAGGAACCGCGCGAGCGTCTGAAACGAGATCCCCGAGAAATCGGCGCCGTACGCCGGAACGATCGTCGCTCCGAAGAGTTCCGACTCGCGCGCGATCTCCCCGCTCGTCCGCGACGTGGTCCCCTTAATCATCGCGCGATGCGTGAACGCGTTGACGCCGTTCGACTCCTCGGTCTCGTACGCCGTGCCGCCTCGGACAAACGCGGCGACCGCCACGCTCGGAAGGGCGCTGCGCCTCTTCGCGAGGAGCGTCGCGCCGCCGCCGAGCGGAATGCGGTGGAAAGTTTTCGCGGACGCGGCGTTCAACTCGGACCCGGCCGGCGCACCAACGCCGCGGGCCGCTCGACCCTCCCCGCCGCCTCCGGGTGGTGCACGAGGATCGAGCACTGCGGGAGATCGAAGAACGCGCCGGCGACTCGCCGCACATCGTCGCGGGTGATCGAGCCGACGATCTCGGGGTAGCGGTCCGCGAGCGTGACGTCGCCGCGCGCGAACGCGTGGCCGAGAGCATGCGCCTGCGCGTCGACCGTCTCCTGCGCGAGAACGTGCGAGCGCACCATGAAGTTCTTCGCCCTCTCGAGGTCCTCTTCGGTCGCGAGCGCGTCGCGGAACCGCGCGATCCCCTCATCCACGCCGAGAACGAGCGGGTCGAGCGCGTCGAGATCCGTCACCATGTCGAGCACGAAGATGCTCTCGCGCGAACCGGTCTCCTGAAGCACGGAGACCTCCGAGAGAAGACCGCGCTTCTCCAATAACTCCTGATGGATCCAGCTCGACCGCCCGCGCGCGAGGAGCCGCACCAACACGAGGATCGCGTACGTGTCGCGATCGGTTTCGGGTCCGGCGCGCCAGCCCATCTTCACGTAACACTTCGCGACGGGCCCTGGGGCCGCGCGGAACCGCGCCGCCCGCTGCGCCGGCTCGACGGGGAGCGCGGCGTCGGGGACGGGCGCGGCGCGCCACCCGCCGTACGCGGCTTCGGCGAGCGCGAGCGCCTCCGCTGCCGCGACGTCGCCGGCGATCACGAGCGCCGCGTTCCCCGGAACGTACCTCCGGTCGCGGTACGCGACGATCGCATCGCGCGGGGTCGTCCGAAGACTCTCGTCCGGACCGCCGATCGGCCTTCGATAGTTCGAGACCTCGAATGCGAGCGACATGAGCTTCTCCCACGTGTGGCCGAACCCGCTCGGCTGATCGCGGTACATCCGATTCTCCTCGATGATGACCGAGCGTTCGCGGTCTAGCTCGGCCTCGTCGAACGCGGAGTTCTGAATCGCGTCCGCCTGCACGTTGAACGCGACGCGAAGGCTCCGCGTCGGGACCGTGATGTAGTAGTTCGTCGTCTCGTACCCCGTCCCCGCGTTGAGCACGCCGCCCGCGTCGCGCACCTCGCGCGCTGCGACGCCCGGCCCGCGCCGCGCCGTCCCCTTGAACATCAGGTGCTCGATCCCGTGCGACCAGCCGAGGACCGAATCGTCCTCGTGGTTTGCGCCGACGCGGACCCAGAGGTTCACGGTCACGACGGGCGCTTTGCGATCCTCTCGTACGACGACGGTGAGGCCGTTCGGAAGGATTCGCGTGGCGAGGGGCCGGGTCATCTGGGGCGCGTCAGCCGATCGGCGCGGCGGCGCGAGAGCCGCGCGCGAGCGACGCGCGCTCGGGGCGCGTCAGCGGTCCGCGCCGCCGTACCCGTCAGGGTGCGCGCGGTGCCACGCCCACGCTGTCTCGAGGATCGGCGCGAGGTCGGGATAACGGGGCGTCCAGCCGAGATCACCGCGGACTCTCGCGGAGCCCGCGACGAGGACCGGCGGATCGCCCGAGCGGCGGCCGGCGATCGAGAACGGAATCTTCCGGCCGGTTGTCGTCTCGGCCATCCGGATCACCTCCAACACGGAGTACCCCTTCCCCGTTCCGAGGTTGAACGCGCGAAACGCGGGCCCCGCGTCGAGGACCTCGAGCGCGAGGATGTGCGCCTGCGACAAGTCGGTCACGTGGATGTAATCGCGGATGCACGAGCCGTCCGGAGTCGGATAGTCGTCGCCGAACACGTGCACCTCGCGCCGCCGGCCGAGCGCGACCGACAGGACGATCGGGATGAGGTGCGACTCGGGCCGATGGTCTTCGCCGAGCGCGCCGCCGGCGTCCGCGCCCGCCGCGTTGAAGTACCGGAGCGACGTCGAGCGAATTCCGTACGCGGCGCCGTAGTCGCGGAGCGCGCGCTCGAACGCGAGCTTCGTCTCGCCGTACGGGTTGACCGGGCTCTGCGGGTGATCCTCCGTAATCGGCGTCGCGACCGGGTCGCCGTACGTCGCGCACGTCGAGGAGAAGATGATCCGCCGGACGCCCTCCTCGCGCATCGCCTCGAGGAGCCCGACGCTCGCGCGGAGGTTGTTCCGGTAGTACTTGGCCGGATCGGCCACCGATTCGCCGACGCTGCACGACGCGGCAAAGTGGAGGACCGCTTCGATCCGCTCGTCGCGGAGGGTTCGGCGCACGAGCGCGGCGTCCTCGATGTCTCCCTCGACGAAGCCGCCGCCCGTGACGGCCGCGCGGTGCCCCTCGACGAGGTTGTCGACCGTCACGGGCCAGTGACCGCGGGCGAGGAGCTCCTTCACCGTGTGGCTTCCGATGTAGCCGGCCCCGCCGGTCACCAAGACGCGCATCCGACCTCCATCCCGAATCGCTCTAACGCTCTGAGATGACGATGCGCCGAGCCCGAGTCGCGAGATGATAAGGCCGCGCCCCGCCCCGCGGCGAGCCCGATCGCACGGGCGGCGCTGGCGGCCCGGGCGGCGCGGCCGGTCAGCGCGCCGCGGGCGTCGCGAGCGGCGCGGGGAGAGCCGCCGGACGGCCGCGCCCGGCGCGGATTTCCTCTTGACAGTACGCGACCCAGTTTGCGAGGATAGCCGTCAGCGCTTCGTGTCGACCCCGAGACCATGAAAGGCATCATCCTCGCCGGCGGCTCCGGCAGCCGCCTCCTCCCGCTGACGAAGGTCACCAACAAGCACCTGCTTCCTATCGGCCGCAAGCCGATGATCTATTACCCGATCGAAAAGCTCCGCGAGGCGGGGATCTTGGAGATCCTCGTCGTGACGGGCCGCGACCACATGGGCGACGTGATCAACCTTCTCGGAAGCGGCCGCGAGCTCGACGTGTCGTTCACGTACCGCGTCCAAGACGAAGCGGGCGGGATCGCGCAGGCGCTCGCGCTCGCCGAGAGATTCGTCGCCGGCGACCTTTGCGCCGTTGTCCTCGGCGACAACATTTTTCGCGCGAGCATTCGGCCCTACGCGGACGCATTTCACCGGCAAGGGCGCGGCGCCAAGATCCTCTTGAAGCGGGTCCACGATCCGGGCCGCTACGGCGTCGCGGAGGTCTCGCACGCCGACCGGAAGATTCTCTCGATCGAGGAGAAGCCGGCGAACCCGAAAAGCGACTACGCAGTGACCGGGATCTACATGTACGACGCCGAAGTGTTCGAGATCATTCGGACGCTCCGACCCTCCGGGCGAGGCGAGCTGGAGATCACCGACGTGAACAACGCGTACGTCAGCCGAGGATCGATGACCTGGGATGAGTTGGAGGGCGACTGGACCGACGCCGGGACGTTCGAATCGCTGAGCTATTCGAACCGACTCATGGCCGCCGAGGATGGCGCCTGATTCCCCTCAATTCTTGAACGATTTCTGCCGATTCAGGTGAGTACGAGTCGGAAGATCCGGCTCATGCGCCGGCAGCGCGGAGGGTTCGTCGAGCGATGAACATGAAAGAACGGAAGAAAGGGCCGGTCCGTCGCGGAGGCGCGCGGGGGCGTCCGCCTGCGCGCAAGGAAGGCGAGGGGAGCACGCCCGTTAAGAAGCGCGACGAGCGCGGGGATCAGAACTGGACGAAAAAATTCGAGGACGGCGATTTCGACGACTTCTTCGACGCTCCGCCGGGCGAGGACGAGATGGAAGAGAGTTTGGGCGAGGAGAAAGGCTCAGAGGACGACGAGGAAAAGAGTTAGGGCGAAGAACGACGCCCGACTGCGCGATCGACCGCACGACCGAGGGAGCCCGTTCCGGGATGCCGGTTCGGGCTTCTTGCGTTAGCGGCTCGGTTCCGACGGCTGGGCGGCCGCGGAGGGCGGCGCGGCCGCGGGGGGGGAGGCGGCCGGCGTCCCTCGGATGAATCGGTCGAGGTCTTCCTTCAAGACGCGCCAGCCGCGGCCGACGCGGCGAGCCGGGATCTCGCCCCGCCGGAAGTAGCGGCGGATCCCCGACGGCGAGACGCGCAGGTACGACGCGGCCTCCTCGGCAGTCCAGGCGCGCCCCTCGGGGAGCGGCTCGCCGCCGTTCGTCCCGAGAGACGTCGCTGCGGGCCGGCCGTGCGGAGTGTGCTGAGGCTGCGGCGCAGCGGCGGCTGCCGGCGGCGCGCCCGCCGACATCTGCGCGGCGCTCACGTCGGCGGACGGCGGCCTCTCCGGGAACGGAATGATCGAGGGCGGCGGCGCCACGCGCGGCGTCGGGCGCGAGAGGTCCGCGATCACCTCGCCGATCAGCGTCTCGTCGATCTTCCGCTTCCCCGCTCCGAATCCCAAGAGGAGCGCGTTCGCGCACAGCACGTTCACGAGCCGCGGAATCCCGCTCGAGTACTTGTAAATCAGATCGACGGCCGCGTCGGTGAACGACACGAGCCCCTTCGACTCCGCGATCGCGAGGCGATGATCGATGTAGCGGTTCGTCTCCGCGCGCGTCAGCGGCGACAGCGCGTACCGGATCGCGATCCGCTGGCGGATCTGGCGAAGGCTCGGCTCCTCGAGACGCTCCGCCAGCTCGGGCTGTCCGGCGAGGACGATCTGCAGGAGCTTTGCCTTCCGCGCCTCGAGGTTCGACAAGAGGCGAATCTTCTCGAGCATCTCGTGACTGAGATTCTGCCCTTCGTCGAACACGACGACGGCGTTTTTCTCTTCCTGATATTGCCGGATCAAAAATCGATTCAGACCGATCAACAGCGTCGCCTCCGAATCGCCCGTCACGCCCGTCTCGAAATCGTCGTGGATCATCTTGAGGAGCTCGACGAAGTTCATCGTCGTCGAGAACACGAACGCGGAGGCGAACTCCTTCGGGAGCCGCTCGAGGAACGCGTTGAGGAGCGTCGTCTTCCCCGTCCCGACTTCACCGGTCAGAAGGACGAAGCCCTTCCCGTACAGGACGCCGTACTCGAGATGCGCGAGCGCCTCGCGGTACCGATCGTCGAGAAACAGAAATTTCGGATCGGGCGTGACGTTGAACGGCTCCTCGGAAAACCCGTAGAAGCCAAGGTACATCGCGGGTTTCATACCGCCTCCAGGGGCGTGGCCGGTTGGACGCGGGGCGTTTCGGTTCCGCTCGGCACGCTCCGCGCGTCGGGCGCGCGGTCCGGTCCGATTATCGGCAGGTGCGTCACGACGCGCGAGCCGCTGCAGTAGCGCTCACGACCGGGCTCCGATCCGCGCGGCGCCGCGAGCCGCCTCGGCCCGCGTCGGGTCGCCAGCGCTCGTGATCCGGGTCCCCGCGCTCCCGGCGAGGGCCGCCTCGAGGCTCTCCGGGCTCGTGATCAGGACTTCGTCGCCTCCGCCGTCGATGAAGTGTAGCGCCGATTCGATCTTCGGCCCCATGCTTCCCGCGGGGAACTCCCCCTCCGCGAGCCAGCGCCGCATCTCGTTCGCGGAAGCGTGCCGAATCGGCGCGGCGTCGGGCTCACCGTAGTGGAGCACCACCTCGGGGACTTCGGTGAGGATCACGAACGCGCGGCAGCCGAGCGTCCGCCCGAGGAGCGCCGCGGCGCGGTCCTTGTCGACGACCGCGTCGATGCCGCGGAGCGACCCGTCGGCCGCGCGCGTGACCGGAATGCCGCCGCCCCCCGCGGCGATCACGACCGCGCCCGACTCGATCAGCGCGCGGATCGCGGGCGTCTCGACGATCTCGAGCGGCTCGGGCGACGCGACGACGCGCCGGTAGCCGCGCCCGCTGTCCTCGCGCATCACCCACTGCTGCGCGCGCTGGATCCGCGCCGCGTCCGACCACGAGAAGAACGGTCCGATCGGCTTCGTCGGGTCGAGGAACGCCGGGTCGTTCGCGTCGACGACGACCTGCGTGACGACCGCGACGACGGGCCGCGCCGCGCCGATTCGCGCGAGCTCGTTCCCGAGGACTTGCTGGAGCATGAACCCGATTCCGCCCTGCGAGTCGGCGCCGCAGACGAACAGCGGCATCGGAGGAATCAGATTTCGCGCCACCTCGTTCCGCAGAAGGATGTTTCCGACGATCGGGCCATTGCCGTGGGTCAGGACGACGCGCCGGCCCGCGCCGATCATCCGCGCGACGGGCGCGAGCGTGAGCCGCGCGTTCCGGTACTGCTCGTCGAGCGTGCCGTGCTCGCGGGAGCGAATGATCGCGTTCCCGCCGAGCGCGAGGATCATCGATGCGGCGGCGTCCGTCGACCCGCCCTCTGCGCCGCTCGGCACACCGTGCTCGGTCATCGCCTCGCCATCGCCGCCGCGGCCACGTCGGCGATCCGCGACAGCCCCTCGTCGATGTCGGCGATCGAGTTCGCGAACGAGACACGAACGTGTCCTTCGCCGCGCGCGCCGAAGCTCGTCCCCGGAACGACTGCGACGCCCGCCTCGAGCAGTCGCGCGGACGCTTCCTTCGCGGTCATCCCGAGCCCGCCGACGTCGGGGAACACGTAGAACGCGCCCGCGGGCGAGGCGCAGCGCACGCCGGGGATCCGCGCCATCCCTTCTACGATCCGCGCGCGCCGCTCAGAAAACTCGGCGACCATCGCGCGGTGCGGCGCGTCGTCACCCTCCAGGGCCGCGATTCCGCCGCGCTGCACGAACACCGACACGCACGTCGTCGTGTGCGTCATGAAGAGGCTGAAGCGCGAGATCATCGCAGCCGGCGCGAGGCCGTAGCCGAGCCGCCATCCCGTCATCGCGAACGTCTTCGAGAATCCGTCCAGGACGACCGTCCGTTCCTTCATCCCCGGAAACGAGGCGATCGAGCGATGCCGCCCCTCGTACACGATCCGCCCGTAGATCTCGTCGGAGAGGACCCAAAGGTCGTGACGCACGGCGATCTCGGCCAACGCGGCCAACTCGTCGTCGGTGTGAACGGCGCCAGTCGGGTTGTGCGGCGAGTTGACCATCAGGAGCCGCGTCCGCGAGGTGACGCTCGACACCAAGCTGTCGAGATCGAGGCGGCGCGGGTCGTGGCGGTCGAACCCGTACGTCACGGGCACCGCGCCGAGCAAGCGGATGCTCGTCGAGTAGATCGGGTATCCGGGGTCCGGGATGAGGACCTCGTCGCCCGCGTTGACGCACGCGAGAAGAGTGAACAGGAGGATCGGCTTCCCGCCGTGCGTGACGATCGTCTCGTCGGGCGAGTACGCGATCCCGAGACGACGCGTCGCGTCGGCCGCGATCGCTTCGCGGAGGGCGGGGACGCCGAACGTCGAAGTGTAGCGCGTCTCGCCGGCGCGAAGCGACGCCTCGAGGGCGCGCGCGACGTGCGCGGGCGTCGGGAAATCGGGCTCGCCGACCTCGAAGTGGATGACGCGAACGCCCCGGGCTTCGAGGGCCCGCGACTTTTGGGCCACTTCGAGCGACGTCTCGACGGAGAAGCCGTTCATCCTGTCGGCCAAGCGCACGCTGAGGAGTCTCCTGATGGCCGGCGCTCTTTTGGCAGCGCCCGATCCAAACGGCTTCCCCATGCTAAGAGGGGCCGCGCGGGGTGTCAACGCGGTTCGGAATCGACCGACTCCCCCCGTGCGGCGCGGCCGAGCTCGATCGCGAGACCGATTTCGGCGCGCGCGGCGCCGCCGCGCGGAGCGTGGAGCGCGAACGCGGCCGCGAGGCGGAGCGCGCGACCGAACGCGCGCTGCGTGGTGACGAGCGCCCGCCAGCCCGCCGTGCGCGGGCCGGACGCGAGCGCGACGGGTCGGACGACCCCCGGGAGGAACGCCTCGGCGATCCGCGGCACGGCGCCGGCGGAGTCGCCGCCGAAAACCGAGAGGGTGACGGCCGAGCGGAGCCCGGCCCGGCCGGCGAGCGCGAGCCTCGACTGCGCGAGGTGGCCGCGGACGACGCGGGTTTGGCCGCCGACCGATTCGCTCTCGGCGATCGCGTCGACGCGGACGCGCGCGGCGAGCCCGCGGCCGATCGGGCGCTCGACCTCGACGCGGGCCGCGTCGCGCACCTCCGTGCGCCGCGTTCGCCGCGAAACGCGCGCGGCGATCCGCTTCCCTTCGTGCGTCGATTCGGCCGAGAGGACGGTCTCGGTCCCGCGTTCGGTCTCCCCGTTCGCGCTGCGCGCGATGATCTCGTTCCACCGGTCGAAGTCCGCGGTGACGCGGAGGCGCCGCGCGCGCCACTCGACCGAGACGAGCCGGCCCGATTCGTTCGCGGAGCGGCCGAAGTGGCCGAGCGGCGCGGTGCGCAGGACGCGAAAGCCGGGTTCGAAGCGGCGATCGACTGCGGCGATCCGAGCCCGGTGGCCGGCCGCCTCGAGCGCGACGACACGGGCGCTCGCGCCACCCGCAACCGCGGCTCGCTCGACTGCGAGACGCACGGGCCCCCAACCGGCGCGGCCGTCGGCGCCGAAGACCTGTTCGCGGGCGCCCGCGGGGACCGAAGAACCCGAGCGCGGCGCGAGTCGCGGGTCGAACGCATCCGCGCGTCCCGTGACGCCGAGGCGCACGCCCGCCGGGAGCGCCGCCTCCGCGCGAATCGCGACGGTCCGCTCGCGCAGGCGATCGCGCGCCGACCGCTCGCGCGCCGTCCGGTGCAGGCCGGTCTCCGGGAGGCTCGTCACGCGGCCGTCGGAATCGCGGAGCGCGTCGCGGCGCGCATCCGAGTAGAGCCACGCGACGGCCCCGCGCGCGCCGCCCCACCAGCCGGCGGCGCCGGCCAAGTGGCCCTCCTCGCCGGCGCCGCGATGCGGCGAAAGCCCGCGCCCATCTCGGAGAGCCCGCCGCGCGATCGCGTCGCCCGTCCACGGCGCGCGCGCGGTCGAGAGAGTCAGGCCGAGTCCCCAGTCCACATCGAACGCGCCGGCGAGGAGCCGCGCGCGGCCGCGCCGCGCGTCGAGCCACGCCGCGCGGTAGTCGAACGCGCCGCGCTCCCCCGGGTCGCGCTCGGTCGTCGCTCCGAAGCGAACTCCCGCGCCGCGTCGAATCTCGGCGGTCTCCGCGAAACGCGAACCGCGCGCGAGGGCACCCGACTCGGCTCGCCAGACGACGCGGCCCGCGAGCCCCGCGAGACGCGCGGCTCCGTCGCCGGGCCTCTGTCTCTCCGCATCCGAAACGACCACGAACGGCCGCAGTCGCGCGAGAAACTCGCCGTCCACGCCAGAGATCGCGAGCAAGTCCTCGATCCGCCGAAACGGTCGGACCGCGCGCGCCGCTTCCGCCCGCGCGGCGAACCCGGGCGGCGCGCCCGGGACGTCGTCGAGCGGCGCGAGCGGATCGCTCGCCAAGTCGAGCGGCGCCTCGCGGGGCGCCTCCAGTCGATCGGCATCGGCGTCGGCCCCGCCGGGAGGTTCTTCGATTTCCTCGAGGGACATTGCGCCAGAGCCGCGGGGCGCGGCCAGACCGCCGCCGACGCTCAGGGCAACCGAGAGGAAAATCGTGGAGAAACGAGAGACGCGCCGCCGCCGCACCATCCGCCACCCCTGCGCCGCGCGGGCCGCCGCCCGCCGCGTCCGATCCGTCTCGATCCGATCCGGGCCGCGAGGGAGAGCGCCCCGAACAAAGTCGCGCGCAATCTACGGACGCGCCGCGGAGCGCGCAAGTGCGCCGCCCTTTGTCTTGACACACCTTCAACCCCTTGATAGCCTGCCGACCGAAATTGCCCACCCGATCCCTCGACTCACGAGGGCGAGGATCCCGGTTGAAGATTCCCCCTCTGCTCGCCGAGTCGTCCCTCAAATCGATCGAACGTCTGGCTGTCGCTTCGGCGCAGGCGCTGCTGGCGCTCGACTACGACGGCACGATCGTGCCGCTCGCGGAGAACCCGTCGGAGGCCGCGCTCCCCGAAGAGACGCGGGAAGTCCTGTGTCGTCTCGCCGGGCGGCCGCAAGCCGCACTGGCGATCATCTCCGGCCGCACACTCGCAGAAATCAAGAAGCTCGCGAAGCTCCCCGACGTCACGTACGCGGCGCTCAATGGCCTCGTCATCCTCGCGAACGGCGAGCGCGAGGACCACGAGGACTTGCCACGCGCCGAGCGGATCATGGTGCGGGTGCGCGAGGAGATCGACGGGAAGCTCCGCGAATGGGACGGACTCCGCGTCGAGGACCGGGGCGTCGCGCTCGCGCTCCACCACGGCCACCTCACGAAGAAGGACGCCGACGCGATCTCGGCACGCGCCGCCGAGCTGCTCGACGGCGAGCGCGTGCAGATCCTGCGCGGCCGGAACGTGATCGAGGTTCTTCCCGACGTCGCGTGGGACAAGGGCGTCGCCGTGCGGCGATTCATGGAGATGCATCGGATCGGCGGGACGCTCCCGCTCCTCGTGTGCGCCGGCGACGAGCCGATCGACACGCCCGCGCTCCACATGGCGCGCGATCTGGGGGGCGTCGCGATCGGCGTCGGCGCCGAGGCCGCGCGCTCAGGGAACTACCTCGCGAAAGATTCCTGCGAGGTGGTCCGGTTTCTCGATCTCCTCGACGGCTGGCTGGCGAGCCGGCCCGCGGCCGTTTAGGCCGAGTGGCCGGCGCGCCCAGGCCGATCAGCGTCGTCGTCCCCGCGTACAACGAGGCGGGCGCGATCGCCGCGTACCTCGCTGAGCTTTCGCGCGTGCTCGACGCGCGAGGCGCCGCGAGCGAGATCGTCGTCGTTGACGACGGTTCGCGAGACGGAACGGCCGGCGTGCTGGCCGGGATCGGCTCGGTCCGGACGCTCACGCACGAGCGAAACCGCGGCTACGGCGAGGCGCTCAAGACCGGCATCCAGCACGCGGCGTACGACGAGATCATCATCACCGACGCGGACGGGACGTACAGCCCCGCGGACATTCCGAAAATCCTCGCGGAGATCGATCGCGCCGACATGGTCGTCGGCGCCCGCGTCGGGCGCGGCGCGAAGATCCCGCTCGCGCGCCGGCCGGCGAAGTGGGTGTTGCGCGCGCTTGCGAACTTCCTGCTCGAGACGAACATCAAGGACCTCAACTCCGGGTTGCGGTATTTCCGGCGGAGCCAGGTGCTCGATCTCTTCCCGATCCTGCCGTCGGGGTTCTCGTTCACGACGACGGTGACGCTCGCGTTCCTGTCGCGCGGGAAGTCGGTCGTGTACGTCCCGATCGGGTACCACCGGCGCCACGGGACGTCGAAAATTCGCCCGATCCGCGACACGCTCAACTTTTTCGCTCTCGTCGTGAAGACGATCCTCTACTTCCGGCCGCTCCGAGTGTTTGCGCCGTTGTCGCTCGCGTTCTTGATCGCGGGCGCGGCGCTCCTCGCGTTCCATCTGATCGCGCACCACGCGATCTCGACGCTCGCGATCCTGCTCGGGCTGACGGGCGTCCACCTCGCGGCGATCGGCGCGATCGCGGACTTGATCGTCAACAAGCCGTAGCGACTGCCGACCCCGCCTGCCGCCGGCTTGCGGGGCGCAGCGAGCTCGCCCGGCGGGTCCTGTCGCTCGTCACCTCGCCCCCTACGGCAAGTCGCGCCGCTTTCGCACCCACCACTCGGTGACGAACAGCCCGACCATCGCGAGAAACAGGAGCGGATGGTTCCAGAGCGGGATCTCGCGGCGGACGTCGCGCGTTCGCTCCGGGAGGTCGATCCCGAGCGCGCCGCCCTTGTAGTCGGCGAGCGAGACGTACCGGCCGCCGGACGCATCGGCCATCGCGCGGAGCGTCGCTTCGTCCATCGTCGTCTCCTCGAACTCGGGGCTCCGCTCGGAGACGACGACCTCGCCCTTGTCGGACCCGAGCGAGAGGCCTTGGCGCGACGCATCGCCGCGGAAGCGGTACAGCCCCGGCGCAAGGTCAGCCGCGGCGCCGCGGTACTCGCCGGGGACGCCCGATGACGCGAGCGACACTTCGGCCGAGAACGTCGAGTCGTCGGCGCGCGTGAGCGTCACGCGGAGCGCGGCGTCGTCGACCGGGCGGTAGTTCTCGTCGAGGACCCGCGCGAAGAACCGGACGCGCTCGCCGCGGCGGAACGACGGCGCCTCGGGCCGCACCTCGGTCCGCTTGAACTCGTCGCGCGACACGAGCCAGCGGATCGCGTTGCCCCAGAGGTGCGCGGGCGCGTCGCCGGAGCGGCCGGCGCCCCACGTCAGGAACTCCCAGCGCCACACGCCGCGCCCCGCGACGAGGAGCGCGCGGCCGCCGCGGCGTGAAATCAGCAAGAGCGGCGCGCCGCTCGTCACGCCGGTCTCCGCCGCCGGATCAGCGCTCGGCGCGGCCGCCGCCCGCTCGCGGCCGTACGCGAGAATGACCGCGTCGGCCCGCGGCTCGCCGAGCGCCGCGACCCCCGCCAGCGGCGGGAGCGATCGCCAGAGCGCACGATTCGCGTCCGCTTCGGGCAACAACCGCGTCAGCGGATGGCCTTCCCCTTCGATCGAGAGCGCGGCGACAACCGGGCGCGTCGCGAGCGGCGCGCCCCGCTCCGACGGCGGCGCCGCGGGGAGCAGCGGCCACACTTCGGGCGGAATCCCGCGGAACCCTTGGTCGCCCGCGATGACGACGAGCGCGCCCTCGCGCCGTTCGACGAAGCTCGCGAGGAGCCGCGGCGAAAGCTGGCGGAACACGGCGGACGAGGGCGCGCCGAGCACGACGGCGTCATAGCGGTACAGAACCTCCTCGGAGATCGCGCCCGCCGGCGGGGCGTGTGCGCCCGCTCCCTTCCGGAGCGTCCCGGTCGCATCGGCGAACCACGCGTCGACCTCGATCCCTTCCTCCGCGGCGAGCGCGCGGCGCACGAACGCCATGTCGTACTCGGGGCGACCGAACAGGACGAGGACGCCGATCTTCTTCTTCAGAAGTTTCACGGCCACCGACTGCGCGTTGTTCTCCGCGGTCGCCTCGTCGGGGAGCGTCGGCAGGCGAACGGTCAGACGGCGAACGCCTTCGCCGTCGAGCGACGGACGGAAGCGAACTTCGGCCACCTCGCTCCCCTCGGGGAATCGGACGCTGTCGCGCGCGAGGACTGCGCCGTTCTCCTCGAGGAGCGCTTCGAATCGCTGGCCGCGCAGGCCGCGGCCGCGGAGGGTCGCGACGATCGGTGAAGGGACGCCCGCGTAGACGACTTCGCTCGCGAGGATCCCCGTGACTGCGAGGTCCTTCGCGGGCGCGGGGTCGCCGACGCCGATCGCGAACACCGGATGTCCGAACGCGCGCGCCGCCGCGACCGGATCGCCGCCCGCGGTCCGCACGCCGTCGCTCACGATCACGACGGCGTCGACGTCGCCCGCCTGCCGCGCGCCGCCGAGCGCCGCGGCGAGGTCGGTCGCGTCCGCGAGCCCGCCGAGGTCCGTCTTCGAATCGGCGCCGGCCACCGACTCGCCGCCGAACAGGAACGGGACGACGGTGTTCCGCTCAGCGAGGTCCGATTGGAGACCGCCGCCTTCGAGCAGACCGATCGCGGCGTCGCGGCGCGCGCCGCGCGAGCCCCCTGCCGCCGGAACGTCGGCGATCTCCATGCTCCGCGACGCGTCGAGCAAGAGCGCCACGACCGGCCGGCCACGCACCTCGCGCGTCAGGACGGCGACCGGTTCGCAGAGCGCGGCCACGAGCAGAAGGAGCGCCGCGGCTCGCAGCGCGGTGAGCCGCGCGCGGAGCGGCCCTGCGACCGCGGGCGTCGTTCGGCGGTAGGCGAAGTACGCCGCCAGGAGCGCGAGCGGAACGAGGAAGAGAGCGGCCTTCCCGGACAGCGTGAGCGCGAACCCGCTCACGGCGAGCGGCGTCGCGGGGGGACGGAGAGAGCCGGTCGGGGTCGGGCGGCGGCGGAGCGGCGCGGAACGGGCCGCCTAGTGAATGACGTTGACGATAGCCTTCGCGAAGTCGAAATCGGGATCCTGATCTTTCGTGTGGCACTTGAGGCACGAGGCTTCCGCGACCTCCACACCGCTGATCGCGTGGTCCGTCCCCATGCCGTGGCATTCCTCACACTGGACGCCCCACAGGTCGGGAGAAAGGCTGGACGTCGAATGGCCGCCGAGCATCGCGTAACCGGTCACGTGACACGGCAGGCAGGCGTGATTGTTCCAATCGTCGCCGTTGGCCAGCGTCTGGTAGGCGGTCGCGTGCTTCGTCCCGCTCCATTGCGCCCACTGCGAGACGTGGCAGTCCTTGCACGAGTTGGTGCCGAGATAATGCGCTCCCTTCATGTCGAGCCGCGAGGTCGTGTCCTCCACGGGAGCCTCAGGGATCTCGGCCGCCGCATCCTTCGCCTTCGACGAGTCGGCGCCGGCGCGAATCGTCGTCGTGCTTTTCTTGTTCCCGAACTCGTCGAGACTCAGCGCGTCGAACACGACGGTGCGGACCTTCGAGTTGATCGGGCTCTTGTCCTGATTCAGCGTGATCGTCGTGCCGGAGTGCGAGGTGATCTCCCCATTTTCGGAGACGACGCGGAGCGTGCCGAGCTTGTCCGAGCGCTGCCCGCACATCGCGAGGACCGCTCCCGGCTTTTCCGGCGCGGCGAGCGCGTTGGGGCCGTGTCCCGACACGACGACGTCGACTCCCGGGACGAGCGTCGCGATCTCCTTCGCCCGCTCGAGCCCCGTGTGCGCGAGGATGACAACGACGTCCGAGCGCTTCCGGACCTCGGGCAGGACATCCTTGATCGCGACGATCGGGTCGGTGACGACGATCTTTTCCTTCTCCATCATCCCCGGGTCGAGCCAGACGTACTGGCTGAAGTTCGCGCCGCGGTCCTCCTTCCCGAGCACGCCGATGATCCCGTACCGGGTCTTTCCCACCTTCTTGATCAGGTACGGCGCGAACGGACGCACACGCGGCTCGCCGGCGCGGAACAGGTTCGCGGCGACGATCGGGAAGCCGCCGCGAGCGGCCGCATCCTTGATGTAGTCGAGCCCGCGGCGCAGGTCCGACTCGCCGATCGTGACGGCGTCGTAGCCGATCATCCGCATGACCACGAGCATCAGATCGGTGTCGTAGCCGTACGCCTTGTCCGGCGTCCCGAGGAAATCCCCGGTGTCGACGACGAGCGTCGGCCCGAGCGCCCTGACGGAATCAATCACTCCTGCGCGGTTGGAAAGGTCCCCTTTCCCGGCGGAGTGTCAGCCGCAGGGCTTGAGCTCGCCGATCGTGTCCGAAGAGAAGACGATGTAGCTCTCCTTCGGACCGCCCTTCGCCAGGAACCCACAGCCTGCGCTGCCGGCCAAGACGATCAGCGTGATCAACAGTCGCTTCATGATCTCCTCGCGTTCCAGGGGGGATGAACGGTTCGACGAACGGGCGGATCGTATCACACGGAATATCGGACGGTCAAAGCGCAAGCACGAGTGGCTCGGCGCCGGCGGTCAGAAAGACTTCCGTCCGCGCTCGTATCCGACGTCCGGGTGCACTCGGATCTGCACGCGGAAATTGTACTCCCAGTTGCTTCCGTTGTAGTAGCCGGAGAACCGGCCCTCCCAGCAATGGAGGTCTCGCACGAGGACGAACCGCTGGGAGATGACGTCCCGCTCGCGAAGGTCGAAGAATGGCGCGTAGTCGAGCCGCCAGCCGCGAGTCAGGTTCATCCCGAGCTGGAGCGAGATCTTCTGATCTCCGCGCGTCCCCGGTCCCCTCTTCGAGTAGTTGTGCACGAGGGAGAGTCGCCACGGGCCCGCCTGCGACCCGCGACCGGTCCCGCCGCGGGCGCCCGATCCCGCGCCGTCGGAGGTCTCGCCGTAACCGGTCGTGCTCTTGGCCGACATGGTCTGAGGGTCCACCTGAAATCGGCCGGCGAGGCTGTCCGCCTTCGGCTCAACGGTCCGCTTCCGGAAAAACGTCTCGTCGATCGACGCCGAGTTGACGATCGATACGCTCTGAACGACTCGCTCGTACACGTTGTGCGAGGTCGAGAGCGTGACCTCGTAGAGCGCCGCGGGACGGAGCCGCACGCTCGTCGAGAGGCTGCTCCAAGCAAACTCTCCGCCCTTCAAGTTTCGCGAGATGCTCTGGCCGATGCTCATGAGGTCGTCGATCGAGCGCTCCTTCTCGCCCGATTTGAACTTTGCTTGGAAGGTGTGCTGGACAGAGATTCCGAGCGACTGGCCGCCGCGCGGCGTCCCGCCGATCCCGGAGACCGAGAGAAATCGATCGAGCCGATCTCCGTCGTCGAAGTACTGCGGCAGGTCGGGCGCGTACCGAAACGACACGCTGGGCGCAACGATGTGTCGCAGGCCGACGAGCGAGCCGAGATGAGGCCGCCACGTGCCGTACACGTTCGTGCTCGCCGACGTGCTCGCGCTCCAGACGCCGCGCCGCTCCCACCGCTCGCCGCGGGCGTCCTTGTCGAACATCGCCTCGCGGTAGTCGGCGCTGGGCGAGAGGCCGAGCCATCCGAACATCTTCATCGAGTTCGAGAGCGAGAACGATTCCTCGGTCGCGAAGTTTTCCGTCCGCCGCACGCTGTCGGGGAGCGCCGTTCTCTGGATGACGCGCTTGTCGCGCGCGTTGACGAGATTGGCGGACATGCCGACGTACGTCGTCCCGTACCACGGAGCGCCTCCCGGCCGGCTGCCGCCGCCGAGAATCGGGAAACGCGAAACCGAGTAGCGCAGGTTGGGGAGCCGCTCGGTGACGTCGCCGCGATCGAGGGCCTCGCGCCGCGTAACGTCGAGCGACAGCGATTGCGTCGCCCAGTTCTTCCGGAACGTGACGTCCGACTTCAGCTCGCGATTGAGATCCTCGACTGCCGTCCCAATGTCGCGGCGGTACGTCGCGTCGCTGACGAAGTCGGCGCGCGCAGTCAGGCTCGCCCGATCTCCCAGTTGCTGGTTGTGCGACCCATGCACGTCCCACCGCCGGCCCCCGCCCGCCGCGAGCGTTTCGCGGGAGTACGATGCCTGGGCCCTGCCCGACAACAAATAGCGGAGCGCGTAGTTCGATTCGAGATTCGCCGTCCACCGCGAGTTCTGGTAGAAGTCCCCCGTCAGCGCGAAGTCCACGTAGTCGTTCGTCGCCCAGTAGTAGCCGAGGTTCCGGACGAAGCGGCCGCGCCGTTCGCTGAATCCGAACTCGATCGCCGGGAGGAGGAATCCGGAGCGGCGGCCGTGCGCGAGCGGAAGGATGTAGAACGGGAGCGCGATGATCGGGACATCGCGGATGTACAGGACGACGGGGCGCGCGACCGACTTGTCGTCGAGGTAGACGCGCATCACTCGGCTCGCGAAGTGGTAGTGCGGAGGCTGAAGGTCGCACGACGTGTACGACCCGTGCCGCACGTCGAGCGTCGAGGCGTCCATCCGCACGACCTCGCCCCCTTCGAGGTAGCCGGTGTCGTAGTGCGTGCGTCCCTTGTAGACGATTCCCCGCGCCTCGTCGAGGTTGTAGCCCATCTGGCGGCCCTCGACTTCATCGCCGCCCTGCCGGAGGATTGGATTCCCCGATGCGAGGAGCGCCATCCGCTTCAGGTCGTAGTTCACCTCGTCGGCGCTGAGCGCCATCCCCTGATACTCCAGCGACGCGCCGCGCGACAGAACGATCCGCCGCTCCTTCGTCAGGAACTCGATCTCCTCGGCTTTGTAGCGCACGCGAGAGGAGGAATCCGCGCCGGCCGGCGCGGAGCCGGTCGAGTCCGCGGCGGCCGTCGAGTCCGCGGCGTCGCCGGTCGTGTTGGCGGCGGCGGTCGTCGTGTCGGCCGCGCGCGCGCCGGCGGAGTCCTCGCCCGCCGGCCGCTCCTCGGGCCGCGGCAAGTAGACGCCCTTCGCGTTCCCCAGGATTCGGACGCGGTCCGCGCCCTGCGCATCCGTGAACAGGATCAGCGTGTCGCCCGTGACTTCGTTCCGCTCGAGCAGCGCGCCGTCGAGCGTACGGCGCTCGGTCCGGCTCGTCATGTCGCCCCACACGACGGCGCGCCGGAGACTGTCGGCCTCGATCTCGAGGCGGATCGAATCGCCCGCGACGTCGTCGACGGCCCGCTCTTGAGGCTTCCCCTCGTCGGACACTCGCTCGTCGCGGGTCAACCGAGCCGACCCTTCGGCGAGGACTTCGCGCACCTCTTCGTCGGCGATCGAGAGGACGATCGTGTCGCCCGTCAGCTCGCGCCCCTCGCGGAACGCGCGCGGCGACTCGACGAGCTCCGCGCGCGTCCCGCCGGCGTCGATCCGCGCGACGCCCGCTTCGGCCGCGGTCGCGCCGCGCTCGATCCGGACGCGGCCGCGCGCCTCGGCGCCGCCCGACTCCTCTAGGTAGAGCGTATCCGCCGAGATCTTGCTCTCGACCTCGCCGTGAGAATCGAATCGCAGGAGCGTCGGCGAGTCTGTCAACCGGACACGCCCCGTCGAGAGGAGCGCGCCGCCGCCGCTCCCGCGCGCGCGCTCGTCGGAGTCGGTCAGGACAACGCGCCCGCGCGCCTCAGCCTCGTCCTGCGACAGAACGCGGAGCGAATCGGCGAAGAGCGTTTGGGGCCCCTCGATCACGCCGACTTCGCCCGTGAAGGTCGCGGTTTCTAGCTCCAGGTCGAACACGCCCCGGTCGGCGACGATCGTCTCCGTGCTGTCGATGACGAGCACGCCCTCGGGAAACTCGAGCCGCTCGGTCTGTCGGTTGACGACGGCCGCCGGGCCGAGGAGCCAACTCCCGTCGTGGAAGATCTCGACCGCGCCCTCGAACCGGCCGGTCTGGTCGGCGCCGACGTACACGCCGCGTGCGGCGCGCAGAAGCGTCTCGCCGGAGAAAAAGACGACGTGCCCATCGAGGAAAGTCGTGTCGCGGCCGGCGGACGAGCGGACTTCGAGCCGGTCGGCCGTCAGACGGTACGGGACGTCGGCGGCGGAGGTGGCGCGCGGGAACGCAGCGAGCGCGCACGCCGCGAGCGCGACGCACGCGGCGCGCACGACGCGCGCGACGAGCGCGACAGGAGCGGCGAGACCGAACGCGGCGCGGAAGAAGCGGGGCGGCGCGGAACGCCCAGACGGAGCCGCAGAGGGGCCTACCCGGACCCGCCCTCGCACTCGGTCTCCCTACCCATCCTTTCGTTCGGCCGTGAAGAACCGAAGAAGAGTCTCGAGCGTCTCGCGGAGCTGCCGCCGATGGACGATCATGTCGACCATCCCGTGCTCGAGGAGAAACTCGGACCGCTGAAATCCTTCGGGAAGCTCCTGCCCGATCGTCTGCTCGATCACGCGCGGCCCGGCGAACCCGATCAGCGCCTTCGGCTCGGCGATGATCACGTCGCCGAGCGAGGCGAACGACGCGGAGACGCCGCCCGTCGTGGGGTGCGTCAGGATCGAGATGTACGGAAGCCGCGCCTCGGAAAGCCGCGTGAGGATCGCGCTCGTCTTCGCCATCTGCATCAGCGAGAAGACGCCCTCCTGCATGCGCGCGCCGCCCGACGACGACAGGAGAATCACGGGGAGGCGGTCCTTGATCGCGCGCGACACGATCCGCGCGATCTTCTCGCCGACGACGGAGCCCATGCTCCCGCCGATGAACCGGAAATCGAGGAAGCAGACGGCGACGCGAATGCCTCCGACCGCGCCGATGCCGGAGATCGCCGCATCGTTCAGCCCGGTCTTCTCCTGCGTGGCGCGGAGCCGATCGGCGTACCGCTTCGAATCGCGGAAGTGGAGCGGGTCGGCCGGGGCGAGGTCGGGATCGACTTCTTGGAACGTGCCGGGGTCGAGAAGCGTCGCGACGTATTCCCACGACGAGATCGGGAAGTGGAAATCGCACTTCGGGCAGGTGAAGAGGTTCCGCTCCCACTCCTTGCGGTAGATGATCTCTTCGCACAGCCCGCACTTCAGCCAGAGGCCGCCCGGGAGTTCCTTCTTTTCCTGCGTCTTGAGTCCGCGGTGCGCTTTCTTAAACCAGGTCATCCGCCGTGCGCTCCCGGGACGGGGCGCGTCGTGATCTCGCGGAGCATCACCATCGCGTCCTCTCCGTTGTCGGGGTAGTAGCGCCGCCGCATCGCGACGGGCCGAAACCCGCTCCGCTCGTACAGCGCGATCGCCGCGACGTTCGACACGCGCACCTCGAGCGTCGCGTACGCCAACGCTTGCTCGCGGGCGACGTCGAGGAGGTGCGTCAGGATCGCGCGGCCGATCCCCCGTTTCTGCGCGGCGGGCGCGACGGCGAGGTTTCCGATGTGGAGCTCGTCGACGACCCGCCACGTGATGGCGTAGCCTACCACAGGCTCTCCGAGGCGCGCGACGCGCGGGATCGAGATCTCCTTGTCTTCGACCTCGACGAGGAACGCGCGGCGCGACCACGGAACCGAGAAGACCTCGCGCTCGATTGCGAGGACCTCCTCGAGGTCGTCACGGCGCATCGGTGCGATCGAGAGCCCGATGGGCGCTTCCACGCCGCTCCTCCGCTTGTGACGGCCGCAGGTAAACGGGTTCGAGGTCGGCGGGATCGATCGCCGATCCCTGGTCGACGCTCGCGAGAATCGCTACGAACTGGGCGATCCGGTCCCAAGGATAGAGCCGTGTCGAGATGCCGCGCTCCCCGAGCGCGGCCGAGACCTTCGCTGCCCCGGTGCCGACGACGCCAACCGGGGGGCGCGCGCCGACCCGATCGGGAGCCTGCAGCAGAGCCGCAACCTCAGTCGCGAGGTCCACGGCGTCTCCGAACACCGGATCGACGAATGGCTCGGGTAGGGTGAGCCCGATCCCGACACGAACTCCTCGCGGGCCCGCCCCACCGACGAGGACTGCGCAATAGACCGCGCCGTACACACCCTGGCCGCCGTCGATCGTCGGGACGATCAGCTGACGGATGGTGCTGCTCGGCCCCGGAGCAGGACGGTCGTCCGCGATTGCGAGGACGGCGGCGGCGGTCGATGCGAGCGCGAGGTGCGCCGGGATCGGCACGACGCGCACACCGAGCCCGACCGCGAGCCCTTGCGCGGTCGCGAGCCCGATCCGAAGGCTCGTGAAACGGCCCGGACCGATCGTCACGCCGATGAGCCCGATGTCGCGAACCGACCGGCCCGAGCGATCGAGGAGGGCGGCTAGCTCGGGGACGAGAGTTTCGGTGTGCCGTCCATGAGAGTCTACCTGGAGGGATTCGAGGTTCGTGTCGCCCTCGATCACCGCAATCCCGAGCTGATCCGTGCAGGAGTCGATCCCGAGGACGAGCGGCCCGCGCGGCGCCGCCGCACTATCCATCTTCGCCGCGTCCCGCGCCGCGGCGCTCCCGGCCGCCTCGCTCCGCGAGCGATCCGATCCGATCGATCGGCGCTTCGATCCGGATCCGCCGCGCCGTTCCGCCGAGGTCTTCGATCGCGACGTCGATCCGCTCCGCCGGCAACAGCCCGGCCGCGCGATCGCCCCATTCCACGAGGAATACGCCGCCGTCGGAGAAGCGGTCGGGGATTCCGACCTCGGCGAGTTGCCGCGCTCCGTCGAGTCGGTACAGATCGATGTGGTGCGCGAGGAGCCGTCCTTCGTACACGCGCTCGACCACAAACGTCGGGCTCTGACCGCCGCCCGCGGCGCCCAGACCGATCAGGACGCCGCGCACGAAGCGCGTCTTCCCGGCGCCGAGCTCCCCGACGACGCTCACGACGTCGCCGTCGACGAGCCCGCCGGCCAGCCGCGCGCCGATCGCTTCCGTCTCCTCGGGCGACGCCGACGCGAAAACGCGCCCCTCGCGCGCGCGCGCGCGCGCAGCCGCCGCCCTCACCGCACCCGCTTCGGCCGGAGCGTGACGCACGGGAGGACCATCTCTTCGAGCGAGATGCCCCCGTGCTGGAATGTTCCCTTGTACTGCCGCTCGTAGTCGTGAAACTTGGTCGGGTAGACGAAGTAGTAGTTTTCCTTCGCGAAGATGTAGTGCTTCGTGAGCGAGTCGGCGGGAAGCCGGAAGCGTTTCGGGTCCTTCAAGTGGAGCGCGTGCTTCGGGTCGCATCCGAGATTGTCGCCGTGCTTGTAGCGGAGGTTCGTCGATGTCTCCCGATTGCCGTACACGATCGTCGCCTTCTTCGCCACGACCGCGCCGTGATCGGTCGTGATGACCACGACCGCGTCGAGTTGCGCGATCGCGCGCAGGATGTCGAACAGCGCCGAGTGCTGGAACCACGAGCGCATCAAGCTTCGGAACGCGGATTCGTCGGGCGCCAGCTCGCGGAGGATCTCCGAATCGGACCGCCCGTGCGCCAGGATGTCGACGAAGTTGAACACGAGCGACACGAGCGGCACCGAGTAGAACGACGCGAGCTGCCGCTTGAGGTTTCCCGCCTCCTCCGTGTTGTAGATCTTCACGTACCGTGGCGCCGGGTACAGCTCGAGCTTCTTCCGCGCGAGGTATTCGTCGAGGAGCTGGCGTTCGTACCGGTTCTTGCTCCGCTCGTCGGTCGAGTTCTCTCCCCAATAGTCGGGGTGATGTTTCGCGATGTCGGCCGGGTAGAGCCCGGCGAAGAGCGCGTTCCGCGAGTACGGCGTCGCCGTCGGGAGGATCGAGCAGTAGTAGTTCGTCTCGACGTTGTAGAACGGCAACAGAAGCGACTCGATCGCGAGCCACTGGTCGAGCCGCATGCAATCGACGACGACGACGTAGACCTTCTTCCCCTCCTTGAGGTGCGGCAAAACGTGCGCGCTGAACAGGTCGGGCGAGAGGACCGGCCCTTCGCCGCCGTTCACCCATCCCTCGTAGTTCGTCTCGATGAACTTGGCGAACTCGGCGTTCGCCTCGCGCCGCATGTCTTCGTGAGTCTGGAGGAGGCCGACGTCGCGGTGCTTTTCGAACTCGATGTCCCAGCGGGCGAACCGGAGAGTTATGTCGACCCAGTCTTCCCACGTCGGCCGTCCGCCGATCGTCGCGCGGATCCGCGTGAACTCCTCGAGGTACTCCTGCGCGATCCCGCCCTCGCGGATCTTCTCGCGGTCGAGGATCTTCCGGAGCGCGGAGAGGACTTGGATCGGGTTGACCGGCTTGACCAAGTAGTCGGTGATCTGCTTGCGGATTGCCGAGGCGATCAGGTCCTCCTCTTCGCTCTTCGTGATCATCACGACCGGGACGGTCGGGTAACGGTCCTTGATCTCCTCGAGCGTCGAGAGGCCGTCGCGGCCGGGCATCATCTCGTCGAGGAGGACGGCGTCGAACCGGCCGGCGCCGATCTTCTCGAGCGCTTCGTCGCCGCTCCGGACGGGCGTCACCGTGAACCCGCGCTCCTCGAGGTACAGGATGTGCGGGCGGAACAGGTCGATCTCGTCGTCCGCCCACAGCACGCTTCGCTTCTGTTCCATGCTACGCAATCCCCTCCTCCGCCGAGCGGACCCGGCCCCTCTGGCGAGCGCCGTCGGCGCTCCGTGACGCGTCCACCGCCCCGGCGATCGGCGCGATCGGAAGCGACAACTCGAACACCGTTCCTTCGCCCGGCGCGCTCCGCGCGATCACGAGCTTTCCGTTGTGGTACTCCTCGACGATCCGCCGAGCGAGCGGGAGCCCGAGCCCCCAACCGCGGCGCTTCGTCGAGAAACCCGGTAGAAACGCCCGGCGCTGCTCGCCGGGGCTCATCCCCCGCCCGTTGTCCGCGAACGTGACCTTGATCCGATGCGCGGCGGGCTCGTAGCTCGTTCCGATCTCGATCGCGCCGCCGTGGCGGTCGATCGCGTCGAGCGAGTTCTTCACGAGGTTCTCGACGACCCACTCGATCAGCTCGCCGTTCATGAGAATTGGCGGCACGGGGTCGTAGTTCTCGCGGAGGTCGATGTCGCCGGAGAGCTGCGGGAACCGCCGCCGCAAATATTCGACGCTCGAGCGCAGGACGGGGACCAGATCTCCCTTCTGCAGGGTCGCCGCCGACCCGACGTGGCTGAACCGCGAGACGATCTTTTCGAGGCGGCGGAGGTCGGTTTCCGTTTCCGCGAGGATCTTGAGCATCTCGTCACGCGACGCGCCCCCGCCCCCGTCGGTGCTCGACAGCGCGCGCTCCTTGAGAATCTCGACCCAACCCATGAGCGACGAGATCGGCGTGCCGAGCTGGTGCGCGGTCTCCTTCGCCATGCCGACCCAGATCGATCGCTGCTCCGAGGTCTTCACGCTCCGGTAGCCGAAAAGGACGACCAGCAAAAACGTGGCGACCACGCCCGCCTGGACGAACGGAATCCATTTCAATTCCTTGATCAGGTCCGAATCGCCGAAGTGGACGTAACCCATCGGGTACAAATCCCCCGGACGGCGCATAGCGATCGGACGATGGTTCGAGTCCATCTTCCCCACGATCGCCAAGATCTCCTTCATCGTCGCATCGTGCGGGTCGCGCGGGTCGGTCAGATAAAACGTTTCGAAGGGGACGTCGGAGAGGTCGATCCCGATTCCCTTCCAGGTCCACGGGACGCCGCGCGAGTCGGTCACGATGATCGGGTAGTGCGACTCGCGCATCACCTCGTTGAAGATCTGGCGGACGCCTTCGTCCTGCGACGCGGGAACCGTCGCGACCGCGCAGAAGCGCGCGAACATATGCGCGAGCGTGTCCGATTGCCTCTCGAGTCGCGCGATCAGGTAGTTCGTGTAGACGAAAAACGCGAGGAAAACGAACCCGCCTCCGAGGAGGAGGTAGCCCTTCAGGACATCGATCGACGTTTGGGCGGCGCGGCTTCGCCCGCCGCGGGCAGCCGCTCTCTTCCCCTTCGACGGATCGGAAGTCATCGTCTCCCTTCGCGGAACTCCCCGAATGTAGCGTCTTTCCGCGAGGAGGGAAACCCCGGACCGGGGCGAGTCTCTACCCGATCACCTCGAGCCCGCCCATGTACGGCTGGAGCACCTTCGGCACGCGCACCGTCCGGTCGGGCGTCTGGTAGTTCTCGAGGATGCCGATGACGACGCGCGGGAGCGCGAGGCCGGAGCCGTTCAACGTGTGGACGAAGCGCGGCTTCTCTTTCTCGCCGGGCCGGTAGCGGATGTTGATCCGCCGCGCCTGGAAATCCTCGAAGTTGGAGCACGACGACACCTCGAGCCACTTCCCCGTCGCGGGGCTCATCACCTCCAGGTCGTAGCACTTCGCCGCCGCGAACGAGAGGTCGCCGGTGCAGAGCGCGAGGACGCGGTACGGAAGCTCGAGCAGGTCGAGCAGGCGCGTCGCGTTCCCGACGAGCGCCTCCAGCTCGTCGTACGAGGTCTCCGGCCGGACGAGCTTCACCATCTCCACCTTGTCGAACTGGTGGACGCGCGTCAGGCCGCGCGTGTCGCGCCCCGCGGCGCCCGCCTCGCGGCGGAAGCACGGCGTGTGCGCGACGTATTTCTTCGGCAGCTCCGCCGCGTCGAGGATCTCGTCGCGGTGGATGTTCGTGACCGGCACCTCCGCCGTCGGGATGAGGAACAGGTCGTCCTCGTCCGTGCGGTACATGTCCTCTTCCATCTTCGGGAGCTGGCCGGTCCCGGTCATCGTCTGGCGCGTGACGAGGTACGGCGGCGCGATCTCCTCGTAGCCGTGATCGCGCGTGTGGACATCGATCATCCACGAGATGAGCGCGCGCTCGAGCCGTGCGCCGACCCCGCGGAACAGAGGAAAGCCGCTCCCCGAGATCTTCGCCGCGCGGGCGAAGTCGAACAGGCCGAGCGCCTCGCCGATCTCCCAGTGAGGGACGACTCCGAAGGCGAACGAGAGTGCCGGCCCGCCGCGGCGCACCTCGACGTTGTCGGCAGCGTCGCGGCCGACCGGGGCGCTCTCGTGCGGAACGTTCGGGATCGTGAGCAGGAGGGTCTCGAGCCGCTCGGCCGCGTCGCGGATCCGCTCGTCGAGCGCGGCGATCCGCTCCGACGTGTCGCGCATCGCGACGATTCGCGCCGCGGCGTCCTCGCCCGCCCGCTTCGCACGTGCGATCTCTTCCGAGACGCGGTTCCGTTCCGCCTTGAGCGCGTCCGCCTCCTGGATCAGACGGCGCTGGTCGGCGTCGAGCGCGAGGACGTCATCGAGCGACAGCCCGGGGGCTTTCTTTCGCAGCGCGTCGCGAACAGCGTCCGGGTTTTCGCGGATGACGCGGAGGTCGAGCATCGGATCTCCTGTCGAGTGCGGAGGGCGGAGGGCGGAGGGCGGAGGGCGCGAGTGCGGGCGGCCGTTACCCGCGCGCGGCGGACGGAATCGTTCGCAAGATCGAGTCGCCGCCCTCTTCGAGGAGCCGCCGGCCGAGCGACCCGCCGATCGTCTCGGCCTCGTCGATCGTCCCCTCTTCCGAGTCGCGGACTATCCGCCGGCCGTCGGGCGAGGTGACCAGCGCCTCGAGCGAGAGGTCTTCGCCCATCGCCTCGCAGTACGCGGCGAACGGCGCCTCGATGACGCCTCGCACGGTCCGCAGGCACGCCCGCTCGGCGAGGACTGCGGCGCGCGCGACCGGGTCGTCGAGCAGATGGACGAACTCGCGCGTCTTCGCGTCCTTCTCGCGGACGCGGAGCGCGATCGCACCCTGGCCGGGCTCGGGGAGGCAGACGCTCGCCATCAGGATCTCCGCGACGCGGTCGGCCAGGCCGAGCCGCTCGAGTTCCGCGCCCGGAAGCACGAGCGCATCGAGCTCGCCGCGTTCGAACTTGGCGAGGCACGCCTCCGGATCGCCCGCCGTATCGATGACGACGATGTCGGCGCGGTGCGAGAGGAGCTGCGCGCGCCGGTGGAGGCCGCACGTCCCGACGCGGGACCCGCGCGGCAGGTCCTCGAACCCGATCCCCTCGGGCGCGACGAGGACGTCGAACGGAAGCTCCCGCGTCGGAACGGCGGCGAGCGCGAGGCCGGCGACATCTTCGAGCGGAAGGCGCTTCGCGGACTGGGCGGCGACGTCGATCGTGCCGCCGAGGAGCGCGTCGTCGATTTCCTTCGAGCCGGAGGCGCGCTCGGCGCCGCGCGCGATGACGACGTATTCGACTTTGAGGTGCGGGCGAAGCCGCCGCAACTCGCCGCCGACCCAGCGCGCTTCCGCCTGGCTCAGGTTCGAGCGGCCGCTCCCGATGACGACGCGGTGCAGGTCAGTCATCCTCGCTCCGATCCTCTCTGCGCGCGTGTCGTGCTCGATGTGTCACGCGGCGCGGCCGCAGTCTAGCACGGAGTTTTCGGAAGCGTCAACGCAACGGGCGGAATGTGCGAGGCGGGATGCGCGAGGACTGATGTGCGATGCGGGATCTGCAACCGGCGCGACGGATGTCGCGACCGGAATCGCGTCCGGCTAACCGACCGGGACTCTCGAGAGCCCTCGGCCGAGCAGCGTGAACAGGATCGTGCACGCCGTTGCGCCGGCGACGAGGAGCACCGGGCTCGCGAGCGTCGCGAGCGTCACCGCAGTCGCGCCGAGGACGAGCGACGCGACGTGGAACACGAGCGCCGCGCTCGGGACCGAGCGGAGCAGGCGGAGAATCCGGTGCGACGTGTGGTCCTTCCCCGGCTTCGAAATCGCGCGGCCCTCGAGGAGCCGGACCGCGACGACGAACGTGATGTCGAAGATCGGGACGCCGAGGACGATGACCGGAACGAGCAGGTACGCGAGCGATGACTTGTCCCACGTCGACATCAGGCCGAGCGCTGCGAGGAGATACCCCAAGAAGAGGCTCCCCGCATCGCCGAGGAAGATGCGCGCGGGGCTCCAATTCCAGCGGAGGAAGCCGAGCGCGCTCCCCGCGACGATCGCGGCGACGAGCGCGGGGTAAGGCTGGCCGCCGACGAGTCCGACGACCGCGAACGCAAGGCCGGCGAGGAGCGTCGTCCCGGCCGCGAGCCCGTCGAGGCCGTCGAGGAAGTTCACCGCGTTGATGATCCCGACGGTCCAGACCAGGCAGAGGACGAGCGCGATCGGAGAGTTGCCGATCAGACCGTCCGTGTTTCCGGTCAGGACGAGGCAGGCGGCGGCGATGATCTGGCCGAACAGTTTGCCGCCGACCGAGAGTCCGAAGCGATCGTCAACAAGGCCGACGATGAAGATCACGACGGCCCCGACGAGGAACCCGGCCCGCGCGCCATCGATCCGCGCGCCGACGAGCGTGCCGACGAGAAGGAGCACGAGGAGCGTCGCGGAGAAGACCGCCAATCCGCCGAGCAGCGGCGTCGGCTTCGCGTGGACTTTCCGGCCGTTCGGTATGTCGTAGAAACCGAGCCGGTGGGCAAGCCGGATCGCGACCGGCGTGAGAAGGATGACACCGGCAGCGGTCAGAATGAAGGATATGGCGAGCGTCGATGCAGTGATCGTCACGTTGTGGCCTCGATGCCCCGATCGGGAGCAAGCGGACTATAGCGCACAAATCGGCTTTCCGAAAGCTCTCTTAGACGCAAAGCGGTGCGAGTTTAGGAGGGAGCCCGAATGATGTCAAGCAAAGTGTGGGCCGAGGGTGCCGGGGATTCCCGAAGGTCCTTGAGGCTCGCGAGGACTCTTCCGGCGCCATCTCAATCACCGTGTAGCCGCGTGAAGGTCGAAACCCCGGCGACGACCCTGTCGGCCTCGGCGTCGGTCATCTCCGGGAACAGCGGGAGCGAAAGGACCTCGGCCGCCGCCCGATCCGTGACGGGGAACGCGGACGGATCGGGAACGAATCGGCGGAGCGCGGGCTGGCGATGGACGCCGAGCGGATAGTGAATCCCCGCCTCGATCCCGAGGTCGAGAAGGTGTTGCCGGAGCTCCTCGCGATGCGCCGTTCGGACGGTGTAGAGGTGGTAGACGTGCTCGTTCGACGGAGCGACGGCGGGGAGGCCGAGCGGCAGGCCGGCGAGGGCCGAGTCGAATCGGGCGGCGAGCGCGCGCCGGCGCGCCGTCCACGCGTCGAGGTGCGGGAGCTTCGCAAGGAGGAACGCCGCCTGGAGCGCATCGAGCCGGCTGTTCAGCCCGAACTCGTCGTGATGATACTTGCGGCGCGAGCCGTGATCGCGGAGCGCGCGGAGCCGATCGCCGTCGGCCGCGCGGCGCGCGAACACCATCCCGCCGTCGCCGAGCGCGCCGAGATTCTTCGTCGGGTAGAACGAGAGCGCGGCGAAGTCGCCGAGAGAGCCGGCCGGCCGGCCGCCGCGCGAGGCGCCGAGCGCTTGGGCCATGTCTTCGATTATCGGGAGCGCGCCGCCGGCGGCCGGCCCGCCCTCGCCTCGCGCTGGCCCGCCCCCGCCTCGCGCCGCCCCTCCCACTCCCGCGGCCAATGCCTCCATCGGCGCGCACTGTCCGTACAGATGCACAGGGATGATCGCCCGGGTCCGCTGTGTGATCCGCGCGGCCGCCTGCTCGACGTCGATCAGGAGCGTGCGCGGCTCGACATCGACGAGAACCGGAGTCGCGCCCGCGAGGAGCACGGCCTCGGCCGTCGCGAAAAACGTGAACGCCGGGAGGATGACTTCGTCGCCCGGGCCGATGTCGAGCGCGCGCAGCGCCATGTAGATCGCGTCGGTGCCCGAATGGACGGCGACCGCGACGGCGGTTCCGACGCGCGCGACGAGCGCCTCCTCGAGCGCGGCGACCGGCGCGCCGAGGATGAAACCAGCGCTCCCGACGATTTCGTCGAGCGCGCGATGGAACTCTGGAAGGAGCGCCGCGTGCTGGCGACGGAGCGCGAGCCCCGCGCCGATCCGCTCGTCGCCGCTCACGCGCCTCGGCCCCGCTCCCCCACTACTTCTCGCCCCCCACTCCTTCTCTCCCCCACTACTTCTCTTGGTTCTTGAGAAGTTGCGCCGCCGGGACTTCGCGGAAGTCGGCCGCCGGCACGCCCGCGACAATCCGCCCCGCGGGCACGTCGCGCGTCACGACCGCGCCCGCCGCGACGAGCCCGTCCTCGTGCACGGTGATTCCGGGGAGCAGGACCGCGCCGCCTCCGACGCGCGCGCCTGTCTTGAGCGTGCAGCCCTTGCGATGCTTGAACCGCTCCTTCGACCGCCCGAGGAAGTTGTCGTTCGTCGTGACGACGTACGGCGCGACGAAACAGTAGTCGCCGACGTCGGACTCGCCCGTGATGTAACAGTTCGCCTCGAGCTTCGTGTGGTGGCCGACGCGGACGCGGTTCTCGACGTACACGCCGCGGCCCACGATCGTGAACGCGCCGATCGTGACGTCCTCGCGGATCGACACGAGGTCGGCGACGAACACCGCCTCGCCGAGCTGCGCGCCCCGATAGATCACGGTCGACGAGCCGACGACGCACCGCGCGCCGAGGACGCAGTGCGGCAGCGCGTCCGCGACCGCGAGCGTCCCGAACGCCGGCCGCACCGGCCGCCGCCCGATCACCGCGTTGTCCGCGATCACCGAGCCCGCGCCGATCTCCGTGTCGGCCAGGATCACGACGTTGTGCCCGATCCGGACGCCGTCGCCGATCGTGACGTTCTCCTCGGCGACGAAGTTCGCGCCGTGCGTGACGCCGGCGCCGAGGCGGGCGGTCGGGTGGATCGTTGCGGTCATCGATCGAGTCTCCTCCTGCTCGCGATCATTGACACGGTCCCCAGTTTCCGGGAAGATGAGCAACTTCGGGAATGATTCCCGCGCGGCCGTGGCGGTGAAGCCTCATCATCCATGAAACTCCTCTTCGTCGTCAACTCCGTGAGGTACTTCGTCCAGCACCGCCTCTCACTCGCAAAGCGTGCGTCCGCTAGCGGCTACGAAGTCTCCGTCGCCGCGGAACCCGACGACCCTCACTCTCTAGAGCTCGTCCGGGCGGCGCGGATTGGCTTCTTCCCGCTCCCCCAGTCCCCGATGCGGCTCGACCCGGTCGGGGAGCTTCGTTCGTTCCTCGCCCTTAGGCGAGTGCTCCGCAAACTCCAGCCGGCCCTCGTCCACAGCATGACGATCAAGTCCGTCGTCTACAGCGGGATCCTTTCGCGGGCGCTCCACACCCCGATGCTCGCACTCATCCCCGGACGCGGCACGGCCTTCGTGAGCGGAGGCGCGCGCGGGAAAGTACTCAAGTGGACCGCGTGCACCCTCTACCGGCTGGCGCTTCGGCACGTCGGGAGCTTCGTCTGCTTCGAGAACATGGAAGACAAAGCGTTCTTCGAAGACCTGAAGATCGTCGATGACCGCCGCTCCTACCGAATGATGGGGAGCGGCGTGGACGTGGAGAAGTACTTCTACACACCCTACGACACGAGAAGAGGCGCTCCCCGAGTCGTCATGCTCGCCTCCCGAATGCTCAGGAATAAGGGGGTCCTCGAGTTCATCGCCTCTGCGAGCCTGGTCCGGCTCAAGCACCCGGACGCCGTGTTCAAGCTGGTTGGCGAACCGGACCCGCGAAATCCCGAGTCCCTGTCCAAGGAAGAACTAGAGGAACAGTGTATGGCGAGTGGAATCGAATACCTCGGCTTTCAGCGAGATATGCCCAGGGTCCTCTCCCAGTGTCACATATTCTGCTTGCCGAGCTACTACGCTGAAGGAGTCCCCGTCTCGGTCCTCGAGGCCGCCGCGATGGGAAAAGCCGTGGTGACGACCGATATGCCGGGTTGTCGGGACGCGGTTCTCGACGGACAGACCGGCCTTCTCGTGCGACCCAGGTCCGCGTGTGACCTCGCGGAGGCCATCATCAAGCTGATCGATTCGCCAGAGTTGTGCGCAGTCTTCGCGAGCAAGGGTCGGCGGCGCGTCGAACAGCTTTTCCGAGACGACGAGGTTCACAGGCGGTACCTCGAGATCTACGCTCAGTTGGTGTCGCATCCCGATGGAGGCCACAGGTCCGCACCACGGCCCTGACATCGCGCGGCGCGGCGCCGGCGCGAGCGGGTATGGATTATCGCCCTCGCGGGCGAATCGAATCATCGGTATCCTCCCCGACTATTGATCGGGCCGGGCGAACCTCGGCCCGCAGGAGGCTGACGATGAGAGCACCGAGATTCCAATGGGTAGCGGCCTTGTTCGCACTGTTGCTTCTGTGGGGATGTCAGGGAGAGCGAGGAGCCCTGGGGCTGACGGGGCCGGAAGGTCCTGCTGGCCCGCAGGGCCCCACGGGTCCACCGGGAGATCCGGGACCCGGTGTGATCGTGACTTACGGCGGGGAGTTCCAAACATCTCCCCTACGGGTGCCGCTCGCCCCGCTCACGCTCGATACGGAGGACCTGCCGCTCGTAGTTGTTTACTTCGAAGATTGCAACGGCGGAACGTGGCACCTGATCGGAGACGTGAACGATCCCGACACGTTCTGGACGCCGGCCTCCGACGGAAACGCGATTTTCCTCTACGACTACGGCGCGCGGTACTGTCGGTACCGCATTGTTATCTTGCTCGACGAGCCGGGCTCGAATGAGCCGGAAGAATCCGGCCATGGCCCTATCGGAGGACGGTGATTTTCCGGACCGCGCTCTCTTTTCCCGAACTGAGCCGGACAAAGTAGATTCCTGGCGTCACACCCGCGCCCGTGTCGTCCCGCGAATCCCATCCGCCAGACCACGCCCCGTCACCCAGGGTGCCCGTACCAAGCGTTCGCACGAGACGTCCGGCAGAGTCAAAGATCCGGATTGATGCCCTCTGCGCTCGCGGCCAGCCGGCGGTGAGCTCGACGACGCCGTGCCCAGGATTCGGCCCCCTCGTTTGGAGCGAGAGCGCACGCGCGGACGCCGATCGCGACGCCGCGATTCCCGTGGAATCGGCAACGATCTTGTAGACGATTCCGGCGCTCAAGTCACAGAGGTACAACTCTCCCAGGGCATCCTCCCCGAATGAGGAAATGTATCGGAGCTGGACTCCGGACCCTTCGATCTCATCGGTCCGATCGGTGATTTCAGTCGCGACGCCGTCTACCATGCGAAGCGTCCAGACGTCGTAGCCCGAATCGGCGCAGAAGTCCGCGAGAAAGTAGGATCCCTCGAGTCCTGGGATCCCGGCTCCGCGATAGACGTAGCCTCCCACGATCGCGCAGAACAGCTTCTCCTCCGAGTGCTCGAAGAGAGCGAGCGGCTTGACTAGGCCCGAGGTGTCACATGGATCGGGGCAATAGAAGATCTCCTCCCCCTCGAGCTTGTCCCAGCCGTAGTTCTCCCCGCCCGGGCTCGACGCCGGCTGGAAGTTCACTTCCTCCCAGCGTGTGTACCCGACGTCGGCGATGTAGAGGTCGCCCGTCGCGCGATCGAACGAGCAACGCCACGGGTTTCGAAGCCCCCGCGACCAGAACTCGTTTTTGGGGCTCGGCGAGTCTGCGTATGGATTCGTCGGAGGAATGTCATAGGGGAATGCGCCATCGACGTCGAGTCGGAGGATTTTCCCGCTTCGTATCCCATCGCGCTGCGCGTGCCAACTGTATGAGCCATCGCCACGCGCGAGGTACAGATATCCATCCGGCCCGAACCCAATCCATCCGCCGAAGTGAATCGGCGCCGTCGAGGGGAAGTAGATGATATCGATCCCCGACGTCGTGTCGGCCCGGTCCGGGTCGGCAGAGACGCGGTACCTTCGCACCGCGCTCCCTCCTGCGCGCGAATAGGAAACGTAGAAGTAGTCGTTCGCCGCGTAGTTCGGGTGGAACGCCATCGAGAAGAGGCCCTTCTCCCCACCGCCGTCGAGATCTCGGAGGGTCAGGAATGGCGTGGGCAGGAGCGCGCCCTCTCTCACGATCTTGATCTTTCCCGACTCCTGTTCCAAGACGAAGAGTCGCGTCGAGTCGCCAGGTGGCGCCGTGAGGTAAACCGGCTCTTCGAGCCCGCTCACCACCGGCATCGCCGTGACCCTGGGCGAGGCGCTCGCAGCCGGATTCATTCGGAGAATGCACAGCGCCCCCGTGACGAGCGCGAGACGACGCAACCTTGGTCTCATGCCTTGCCCTCCGACTCCGGGCGGCGATTCTCCCACGGCCCGAGCTTCTTGTAGAGCGCGATGTAAGCATCGACCATCGCGGCGCTCGTGTAGCTCTTCAGGAATCCCAGCCGCGCGCGTGCGCCGAGCTGGGCTGCGAGCGCGCGATCGTCGAGAAGCTGCGAGATTGCGCCGGACAGCGCGGAAACGTCGCCGGGGGGCGTGAGGAGTCCACACGCGCCGTCGCCGAATCTGCCTAGAAGTTCGGGGACCCCACCGACTGCCGTCGCGACGATCGGCTTTCCGAGCGCCATCGCTTCGACGATGGCCATCGGAAGCCCCTCAGAACTCGACGCGAGAACGAAGACGTTCGCCCGCTCGAGAAACGGGAGCGTGTCTTCCTGTCGGCCCCAAAACGTCACGGCTGCAGAAATGCCGAGGCGCGCCGCCTCCGCACGGAGCGCTTCCTCCTCAGGGCCCGTGCCGATCGACCAGACTCTGAGCCTCGGGAACCGCACCCGCAACGCGGCCGCGGCGCGCAGCACGTCGGCGGTCCGCTTCACGGGGACGAGCCGGCCGACGGTGCACAGAATCGGGCCGTCGGCTCCGCCGCCCAGGCCAGTCGGCTGCGGGCCCGGGCGCTCCTCGGCGCCCGCGGCGCAATCCGCGCGACGCCGACGGTCAACGTCCGCGGAGGAGAGCGTGGAGTGCGGCAGGACGGCCAGCCGGTTCGCCGGCGCCCCCCGTGACACGAGAACGTCACGCGTCCCGTGCGAGACTGCGACAATCGAGCGGAAAAGTGAGAACGAGGCGCGCTCGAGAGCGCGGTGCGCCGGCCCCATCCAGGATCCGTCATCGTACCGAGTGGAGACCAGGCGCGTCTGGCCGGCCCATCTTGCCGCCCATCCGCCGACGCAGTCGGAGATGAACAGGTGTGTATGGACAAGATTGTGGCCTCCGCGCCGGATCACCTCGGGAAGCGAAGCGGCTCGGGAAATGCTCGCGAGCCCCTCGAGACCGAGGTGTTCGACGCGGATCCCTCGGTCGCGGAACGCGCCGGTCAGTTCTCGCGGCCCCTTGAGCGATAGCAGCAGCTGGTCGGCCCCGGCGTCGCGCAAGCCGGGAAGGAGTGCCAGAAGAATCTGCTCCGCGCCACCGAACTCCAGCGAGTTCGTGACGTGGAGCGCCCGGAGTCCGGCGAGCGGACGCATAGGTCAGGCTCGCGCCGCGGTCCGGACGACATAGGCAAAGAGTCGCGCGAACGCCCAAGGGCGGCCCCGGAACCGCCTTCCGACCGAGGGGATCAAGACGAGCGCAGAATAGCCGAGCGTCCGCCACGCGGCAACGATCGCCCAGACGAGGTCGACGGCAAACCTCCGACGACTGGATCCGCGGGCAAAGAAGAGACGCGACGCCTCGACTGCGTGGCGGTACGACGTGAACGGGTCGCGGCCAACCGACGCGTGAGCGGCGTGAAAAACGCGGGCCTCCGGGACATACAGCAGAAGGTAGCCCGCGCGGCCGAATCGCTGACACCAATCAACGTCTTCGTAGAAGAGGAAGTAGCGTTCGTCCATGCCTCCGACCCTTGCAACGGCCTCACGCGCGACGAGAAGACACGCACCGGAGAGACAATCCACTCTCCTCCTCGACCGGTGGTCCCATCGTCCGAGCAAGTAGCGATCGAACGGCGGTACGCCGCGGAGCACGCGAGTGAGAAACATTCCTTCGAACAGGAGATCGCGGATGCGGGGGATGTTCCGAGCCGCATAGAAGTCGAGCCTTCCGCGCTCGTCGACGAGGGCCGGACCGGCCGCGGCGACACCCTCGGAGCCATCGAGCGCTGCGTCGAGTGCGGCGAGCGAGCCCGGCAGGAGCACGGCATCCGGGTTGAGGAGGAGGACTCGGTCTCCCGTCGCTTCGGCGAGTCCTCGGTTGACGGCCCGAGCGAACCCAACGTTTTCGTTATTCGACAGAAACTGTGCGCGCGTGTCGGTCCGGAGTACGGCCGCGAGCGTCCCGTCCGTCGAGGCGTTGTCGACGACGAGAATCTCGATCGCGTCACCTCCCTCGCGACGGATGGAGCCGAGGCAACCGCTGATCGTCGATTCGGCGTTCCAGGTGACGACGACCGCAGAGTGAGTGCTCATCGAGCCGCGACGAGAGTCGGGGGGGCCGCGCCCAGCGGGCGAGCCTCCGCGACGATGGAGGCGAGAGCAATGAAGGCTCCCAGCAGCGCCATGAGCGAGAAATTGCCGATCGCGATCGTCATGCCCTGCGTGAAGAATCCGACGAGGAATGCGAAGACGGCGCAGGCGGCCTCGCGTTGGGTGAGATCCTGATTGCGCCGTCCCTGCGAAAGCCCTCGCACCCCGTTCCGGAACGCCGCGTACACGAGCGCGGCGTACAGGAGCAGCCCGGGAATGCCCGACTCGACGCCCCGCTCGAGCAGGAAATTCTCGGAAGTAAAGGCGACCGCCAAATCGTAGGAGAGTCGGTGACCGCGCCGGATCGCCTCTTCGACGGAGCCGAGACCGACTCCGAGGATCGGGTTGTCGCGGATCAGATCGACCGCGCTCCGGTAGAGGATGAGTCGCGCGGGAAGGGATGACGCGAATCCTCCGAACACGCCCACGATCTTCAAGCGGAACGGCTCCGGCATCGCTCCGACGGCGACGGCCGCCGCGGGTGGTACGAGGAGCAGCAGTGCGGGCCGCGCGACGAGCAACGCGGTGAGGCCGCCGACGAGCGCGCCCAGGAGTGCGCCGACCGACGCGGTCCGGAACAAGGCGGCGAGAGCCAGCAGAGCGCCGACGAGCGCAAGCAGGCGAGTCCAGCCGCTCCGGGCCGCGGCGAGCCGTGCGAGGCTCGAGCAGAAGACAACGTTCGTGTAGAGCGCGAAATAGAGGGCGTTGTCGAACGTTGAGAACGCGCGCAGGAACGGTTTCGATCCGAGGTAGACGAGGGCGTGCGGCGCCCAATCGGGAACCATCCGCTCCGGAAGCGTCGTTTGCACTATTCCGTACGCGAGGACCGGGAGGCTTGTCGCGATCATCCAGTCGATGAAGCCGAGAACTTGGCGGGGCGAAGAGACGCGCGACCGAACGACCCAAAATCCGCCGAACAGCATCGCAGAGAGGATCCAGTGGGCTACTCCCCGGGGAAGGTCGAGCGTGTACGCGAGGTTGAGTAGCCCAAGCGCGAGGATGAGGACCAAGGCGAGCGACTCGAATCGGCCGTGCGGGGCCAGCGACTTTCCCGCGAGCAACCCTGCAGCATCCGCCGCTAGGAGCCCGAGGAGGACGACGTGGAGGATGGAGAACGAGATGGTCCCCACGACATCCACAGCGAGCGGGATCGCAAGCGGGATCGCGATGACAAACAGTACGAGCGAGAGTGGGAGACGATCGATCCGCGTAGCAACCGACGCGAGGGCGACCGCGCCGTCCTCGCGGGCGACACGACTCACTCTCCGCGAGGCCCAGCCAACCGCGCGGCGGCCGCACGCCATCTGTCGACCTCGGCGCCCGAGGCGAGCGCGACGGCGGCCGCGTAATAGACGATGTGAAACGCGACGGACGCGAGGAGGATCGCCAGGACTACGACGGCGCGCTTCGGCCTCGACTTCTTGATCGGCGGAGTCGCGGGATCGAGCAGATCGATCCGGGTCGTCTCGCGGGCTTCGTCGATCCGCGCCTTCTCGAGCTGCCCCGCGAGCAGGAGGAACGACTCTTCCTGCGTCTTGACGTCGAGGAGGAGGCGGACATACCGACTCGCCTCGGCCGGGAAATCCTCCATCGGGATCAGGAGCTTCCGATCCGAATCGCCCGCAACCGCGAATTGTAGGCCTTCGAGCTGACGATTGATGGCCGCGATGTTCGTCGCGAGCTCGCGGACGACCGGATTCTGCTCGGTCGAATAGGCGCGCAGCGACCCGAGCCGCACCTCTGCGGTCGTCCGGTCCTCGAGCAGCCTCCCGACCAGTTCGATCAATCCCTTCGTCTGCTCCGTCACCTCGATGAGCCCGGTCGACTCTTGGAATGCGCGCAATGAATCCATGCTCGCCGCGAGCGCAGCGCGTGTCGAGTCGACCCGTGTCTGGACGAACACCCGCGACTGATGAGCGCGCGAGCGATTGTGCGTCAAGGAGAGCCGCTGCAGTTCCTCAACACAGGCATTCGCGATCCGCGCCGCAAGCGCCGGATCGTGGTCCTCGACGCGGACCTCGACGAACCCCTCCGGGGTTTCCTGCGCGACGAGACGTTTGCGAAACTTCAGGAACGCTTTCTCGCGATTCTTCGCCTTGTAGGGGCGTAGCAAGTCGAGGCTGTCGATGACCGCAAGACCGACGGCGCGGCTCTTTAGCATGCCGATCAGAATCGTGTTCGGCGTGACGGATCCCTCGAGTGAAATCGAAGAGAGGAGCCGCCGTGTCGCGGGCGAGGAGAGGACGCTCTCGAGCCCCTGAGTCTCCTTCTGATCGGGCGGGAAGATGACGGCGCGCGCCGCGTACCACTTCGGAAGGAGGACCGCGATCGTCACCGCGGCAACGGCAACGACGATGTGATTTCGGACGACGCGCCGCCGCGACGCGGCGATTCGTTCGAAGACGTCGATCAATCGGACGGACCCCGTCGGAGCGTCCAACGCTAGGCCTCTCCGAGCACGAGCCAGATCCCGCGCGCGCCGAGCGTCAATTCGAGATCCGATCGATCACGAGGTAGATCGTCAAGACCTGCCCTGTGAGCGCAAGACCGTCCTTAAACATCTCCCAGTATTTCCGCTCCGGTTTCTCCGGGACCCAGATCGTGTCGCCAGGCTCCAGGCGTTTCGCCTTTTTCGCCGATATCCATTCACCGGTGCGGCCTGTGATCACGCGCGTCTTGCCCTTCGCCGCGCGCCACCCGTATCCGCCTGCCCGTTCGATGTACCACTTCACCGGCTTGCCTTCGTCGAAGGCGATCGCACCAGGCGACGCCACTTGGCCCGCGACCTTGACGGCTTCCGTCGCAGTCGGCACATCGATGACATCCCCACGCCGCAGCGGAACGTCCTCCGCCGACTGGCCGCGAAGAAAAAACGCCTCGAAGTCGACGACAACGCGGCCGGCGTGCTCGCGCGAGCGAAGCTTGAAGTACTCGTACTCGTCGCGCGTCATGTCGCCGACGTCGATCTGCTTGAGCCGCTCGAACTCCGGGTCGACGATGATGATCCCGATGGCACGCGTCAGCGTCGCCTCGTGGACCGACGCATCGGGTGTGAACCCGCCCGCGCGCTCGATAACGCCGGCGAGCGTCTCGCGCCCCTCGTCGATCACGTAGACGCCAGGGTAACGGACCTCTCCGCGCACCTCGACGGGCCGTCTGATGTGCCAATCGGGAATCGTGTACACCGTGATCTGATCGCCGGCGATCGCGGGCGTGCTCGCGCCCGGCCCGTCGAGGTCAACGGTGATCGCCTCAGTTTCCGGATCGGATGGCCCGCGGAACCGGCGAAGCTGGAGGCGCGAGCGATCCGCGCCCGGCATCGTGCCGCCGGCGAGCCGAATAATGTCGGCGATCGTTTCCCCCTCGAGGATCTCGTAGTCGCCGGGCCGGCCGACGCTCCCGTGCAACACGGCCCTCTCCCCCGCGAACGGAACGATGACGCGATCGCCATCCTGAAGGAACGGGTTCGCGCTCCGCTCGCCGAGGATGTAGAACGCGACAAGGTCAACGCGCACGGCGGAGCCATCGCCCCGCTCGACGCGAATCGTGCGCCACGAACCCTTCGCGCTGACGTTCCCAGCCTCGTCGAGAACGGTGCTCACGCGCGTGGCTCCGTGCGCGGTGTAGTTGCCGGGCCTCTCGACTGCGCCCAGCACGTAGACCTCGAAGCGGCGCACCTCGACGAGATCGAGGCGCACGTCGACGCCGCGATAAAAGGGTTTGAGCGCATCTCGGAGCGCGTCTTGCGCCCCGTCGATCGTCAGCCCCGCGACGCGGAGGCCGACGGCCGGCGGAACGAGGAGCGTCCCCTCGGCGGTGACGAGCGTCTCTTGCGCGCGCTGGACCGCGCCGCTCAGAGTGACGGCGAGACGATCTCCGGGCCCGAGAATGTACTGCGCGCGGTCGACGGGCCCTTCGATCGTCTCCGGCCGCGACAGGTCCTGCTCGCGTCGATCGCGCGCGCGCTCATCTTTCGCCTCGTCCGTTTCTTTGTCGGAGGCGGGCGCCCGGGGCGCGAACATCTCGGAGAGAGGGTGTCCGGATCGGGGCGCCGCGAGCGCGCGCGGCGCACCGCCCGCGACGAGCGTGACGCCCGCGACGAGCGCCCCTCCCGCGACGAGAGCGACCACAGCCGCGAACCTCAACGTCCGCTCGCCCCCGCCCCGGCTCCCGAGTCCGCCTGCGGCCCGCGGCTCGCGCGAAACCACTCGATCGTCGTCGCGAGCCCTTCGCGGAGCGGAACGCGAGGCTCCCATCCGAGAATCCGCCGCGCCTTCGAGATGTCCGGCTGCCGCACCTTCGGGTCATCCTGCGGGAGAGATTGGTAGATGATCGCGCTCTTCGATCCGGTGAGCGCGAGGATCTCGCGCGCGAAATCGAGCACCGTCATCTCGACTGGGTTCCCGATGTTCACCGGCTCGACCTCGCTCGACATCAGGAGCCGGTAGATTCCGTCGATCAGGTCCGACACGTAGCAGAACGAGCGCGTCTGCTTTCCGTCGCCGAACACGGTGAGCGGCTCGCCGGCGAGCGCCTGTCCGATGAACGCGGGCACGACGCGGCCGTCACGCGCGCGCATCCGGGGGCCGTACGTGTTGAAGATCCGGACGATCCGCGTGTCGACACCGTGCGCGCGGTGGTACGCCATCGTGATCGCTTCGCCGAAGCGCTTCGCCTCGTCGTACACGCCGCGCGGGCCAATCGGGTTGACGTTTCCCCAGTAGCTCTCCTGTTGCGGGTGGACTTCGGGGTCGCCGTACACTTCGGAGGTCGACGCAAGCAGGAATCGCGCGCCCTTCTGCTTCGCGAGGCCGAGCGCCTTGTGCGTCCCGAGCGCGCCGACCTTGAGCGTCTGGATCGGCAGCTCGAGGTAGTCGATCGGCGACGCGGGCGACGCGAAGTGCATCACCGCGTCGAGCCCGCCCTCGACGTACGTGTAATTCGTAACGTCGTGGTGGATGAAGTGGAACTCGGGCCGTCCGAGCAGATGCGCGATGTTCGACATGTTCCCTGTGATCAGGTTGTCCATCCCGATCACGGAATGCCCCTCAACGATCAAACGATCGGAGAGGTGCGAGCCGAGGAACCCCGCCGCGCCGGTGACGAGAACTTTCACGAGTCGCCTCCGCTCGCTCCGGGGCTCACGCTCACGCGGGCTTCGCTCCGCGGAGTCGATCGCCATAGTGCGTCTCATAGTACGCGCGGAACGAGCCGTCCTTGATCGGCCGCCACCACGACTCGTGCTCGCGGTACCAGCGGACGGTCTCCGGCAGTCCGCGCGCGAACGTGTGCTGCGGCTTCCATCCGAGCCGCGCGCGGATCTTCGCGGTGTCGACGGCGTGCCGCCGGATGTGGCCCGGCCGGTCGGTCACGAGGCGGATCGCGTCTTTCGCGCGGCCCGTCTCAGCGACGATCCGGTCGGCGATCTGCAAGATCGTCAGCTCCTCGCCGGTGCCGACGTTGAACACTTCCCCGTCGACGCCCGGCGCTTCGAGGAGCATCCCAAGCGCGCGGCAGTGGTCCTCGACGTGGACCCAGTCGCGCGTGTTCGTCCCGCTGCCGTACACCGGGAGCGGCTCGCCCGAGAGCGCGTTTGTGACGAACAAGGGAATCATTTTCTCCGGGTACTGGTACGGCCCGTAGTTGTTCGAGCATCGCGAGATGACGACGGGCGCGCCGTGCGTGACGAAGTACGAGAACGCGAGCCGGTCGCCGCCCGCCTTCGACGCAGCGTACGGGCTCGCGGGCATCAGCGGGCCGTCCTCGCGGCACGGCGTGTCGCCGGCCTCCCCGTACACCTCGTCGGTCGAGATCTGGAGGAACCGCGCGACGCCCCGCTCGCGCGCGGCCTCGAGCAACACGTACGCGCCGTACGTGTCGGTCTTGACGAACGAGCCCGCGTCGGCGATCGAGCGGTCGACGTGCGTCTCCGCCGCGAAGTTGACGACGAGGTCCGACTCGGCGACGAGCGCGCGGACGATTTCCGGATCGCAGATGTCGCCCTTCACGAACCGGAAGCGCGGATCGTTCCGGACCGGGTCGAGGTTCGCCGGATTCCCTGCGTACGTCAGCTTGTCGAGGACGGTGACCTCGTAGCCGTCGCGCGCCAGCAAGTAGTGCACGAAGTTCGCGCCGATGAACCCGGCGCCTCCGGTGACGAGGGTGCGCATCGCGCCCCCGCGGCCTCCCCCGCGTCGCGCTTCCGTCGGCGCCGCCATCGGATCAGCCGTCCTTCCGGTCCCAGTCGTACGGGATGTCGTTGTCGTGCGGGTCGATCCGAAACTCGTCGGGTTCGGAGTACTCGTACTTGTGCGTCGGGATGTTGAGGAGGTACGCGGGCTCGACACCGATCCCTTTCAACCCGTGGATCACGAGCGGCGGAATGACGACGAGCGTCGGGTTCCTCTCGCCGAGGAAGAACTCGTTCACCTCGCCGCGCGTCGGCGACGTCTCGCGGTCGTCGTACAGCACGACCTTCGCCATTCCCTTCAAGACCGTGAAGTAATCCTGCTGGCGTTTGTGGTAGTGCCATCCCTTGACGATGCCCGGATACGCGACCGTCAGGTACGCCTGACCGAATCGCTCGAAGATCGGGTCGTCCTCGCGGAGGATCTCCATCAGGAACCCGCGCTCGTCAGGAATCAACTTCAGCGCCTTCGTGCGCACGCCGAGGATCACTTCGGGCCTCCCTCCGCGCTCGCGTCGACGTCGCGGCGGCCGATCGAGTAGTACCGGAAGCCGTGCTCGCGCATTCGATCGAGCGGGTAGACGTTCCGCGCGTCGACGACGACCGCGCTCCGCATCAGCTTCGCCAGCCGAGGCAAGTCGAGCTCGCGAAACTCGTTCCACTCGGTCATGAGGATCAGGAGATCGGCGCCCGACGCGGCGTCGTAGGCGTCCGTTGCGAAATGAACGCCGGGGAGGAGCTTCCGCGCGCCGTCCATCGCCACGGGGTCGAACGCGCGGACCTTCGCGCCGTCGGCGAGGAGCGCTTCGATCACCGTGATCGCCGGCGCGTCGCGGATGTCGTCGGTGCTCGGCTTGAACGCGAGCCCGAGGACGGCGACCGACTTTCCCGCGAGAGAACCGGCTGCGAGAGATCCGCCCGCGATCGCGCCGCCCGCTGGCGCGCCGCCCGCCCGCCGCGCCTTCTCGACGACGTAGTCGCGCTGCCGCCGGTTCGCCTCGATCGCCGCTTTCACGATCCGCATCTCGACGCCCGCCCGCTCGCCGATCCCGACGAGCGCGAGCGTGTCTTTCGGGAAGCACGAGCCGCCGTACCCGGCGCCCGCGTGGAGAAACTTCCCGCCGATCCTCTTGTCGAGCCCCATCGCCTTCGAGACCGTCGCGACGTCAGCGCCGACCCGGTCGCACAGCTGCGCGATCTCGTTCACGAATGAAATCTTCGTCGCGAGGAACGCGTTCGACGCGTACTTGATCATCTCCGCGGTTGGAACGTCCGTGTGGACGATCGGCGTCTCGAGCAGGAAGAGCGGCTTGTAAACCTCGGCGACCGCGTCGCGCCCCCGCTCCGACGACGCGCCGATGATGATCCGGTCGGGCCGCATGAAATCCTCGATCGCGCTCCCCTCGCGCAGGAACTCCGGGTTCGACACGACGTCGAACTCGGTCGGCTTCGGCTGCGCCTCGCGGATCCACTTCGCGACTTGCGCGCCCGTCCCGGTCGGGACCGTGCTCTTCGTGACGATCGCCTTGTACCCGTTCATCGCGCGGCCGATTCCGCGCGCGACCTCTTCGACCTGGCGGAGGTCCGCTTCGCCCTCGGTTCCGCTCGGCGTGCCGACCGCGATGAACAGGACCTCGCATCCCGCAACCGTCTCCGCGAGCGACGTCGAAAACGAGAGCCGGTTGCGCGACAGGTTGCGCGCGACGAGCTCCTCGAGACCCGGCTCGAAGAACGGAACCTTCCCCTGCCGGAGAAGGCGGATCTTCTCCTCGACGACGTCGACGCAGACGACTTGATTGCCGAAGTCGGCCAGGCAGGCCCCGGTGACGAGGCCGACGTAGCCCGTGCCGACGATTCCGATCTTCTTCACGGGATGGGGAGACTAGCCTTTCTTCTGGTATTCCTTGAGGAAGCTGTGGAACTCCTGACAGTGCGTCTCTTCTTCGGCCAGGAGCCGGATGCAGGTGTCCTGCGTGACGTAGTCGATCCCCTCGCAGAGGCGGATCGTGAGATTGTATTGCGCGATCGCCGCATCCTCCGCCTCGATCACGCCGCGGATGACGGCGGTCACGTCGGTCGAGCTGCGCGGCGGCTGGAGCCTCGCTTGGCCGGGCGTGAACGCCGCGGATCCCTGCACTTTTCCGCCAAGCTCTTTGATCCGCTTGCCGAGCGTCTGCGCGTGTCCGATTTCGACCGGAATGTCCATGAGGAGCGACTTCTTGATCTCCTCCGCGCGGACGCCGTCCAAGTTGATCGAGTTCGCGATGTAGTTGAGCGTCGTCTCGATCTCCATCCAGTACGCGGCGTTGAGCGCGGCGATGATCGCGGCGCGCGGGTTGAGCGGCTTGGCGGGCTTCGCGGCGGGGGCGGCGGCCGAAGCCTTCGCCGCCGCGGCCGACTTGGCCGGCGCCGCGGACTTCTTGCTCTTGGAAGCAGCCATATCGAGATCCTCCTAGGTCAGATTCGAGTGGGGGTGTTTCGACTTCCGGGCATGGTATCAGCCTGCCGGCGAGGTCGCAAGGCGAAGGTCGGGGCGACCGTGGCGCAGATGGCGCCGAGGGCGATGGGGTGGCCACGGCGGATGGCTCCCCTCGCGAGAAAGACATCTCGGGCCGGCTGGCACTGCTGGCGACGCTCGGGTCCGCTTTATTCCGCCTTAGGCCACCCCATCGCCCTCGGCGCTTGGATCAGCGAACGATGACGACTCTCCTCGTGCGGGTCGCGCCGCCGGCCTCGAGGCGGAAGAAGTATACGCCCGACGCGACGGCGCGGTCTTGCGCGTCGCGGCCATCCCAGCGTAGCGTCACGGTCCCCTGCTGGCGGCTTCGATCGAGGAGCGTCGCGACGCGACGGCCTTGCGCGTCGAACACGGCGAGCGTCACGTCGGCGGGCGCGGCGAGAGTGAACGCGACTTCGGTGCCGCTCGCGCCGGCGGGGTTCGGCGCGGTCGCTAGCGCGGACGCCGCGGCGCCGCCGGGCGGGACCGGGCCGTCGACCCCAGACGGGATCGAGCCGGCGTCCGCTGGGTTCGAGCCCGCGAGGATTTCGTCCCGGTCGCCGAACGTGTCGCCGTCGCGGTCGACGCCGATCCGCGAACCGCTCCCGACGGGGACGCCGGTGTACGTCAGCTCGGCGCCGGCCGCCGCGCCCGCGCGGAGCGCGCCTTCGGAGGTCGTCCCGTCGATCGACCGGTCGGATCGAAACTGTCCGCCGCCGGAGTACACGAAGCCGCGCGCGACGCCGCCGACTCTGCCCTTCACGACAAGGTCGATGTCTCCGAGGTCGGCCTGCGTCATCAGCGCGCCGATCCGAGCGATCACGCCCGCGTCGTTCTTGTTCACCCCGTCGACGGTCTGCTGCGCGCCGACCGCCGGCGCCATCCCCGTGTCGAACGCGAGCAGAAACGCCTCGACGTCGCGCCGCTGCGCGTCGCTCGCGAACTGAAAGACTGGGCGCCTTAGGAACGTGAGCAGCTCGTCGTCGCTTCCGTCGTGCAGAAAGCCGAACCCCCGCTTCTGCGGGCCGGGACCGTCGGTGAATCCGGTCTTCTCGTAAAGGTTTCGGCAGTGGGGCACCTTGAACGCCTGGCTCTCTTGGAGCACGGGACCCGGAATGATCAGCGCGCTCGACCCGGGCGCGACGCGCGCCTCTTCATTCTGCGGCGCGCTCTGATGGCAATCTTGGCAACGAAGGCTCGAGTCGTGCTGAAAGTTGACGAACTCGATCCGCCCGCGCTCCGCGCTCGCCGCGGGGAGCGACGGGTTCGGATAAGTGCGGTCCAAGTTCTGATTCGGGTTCGGCGGGTAGACGACCGTCATGATGAAATCCGTGAACGCCTGCATGTCGGACGCGGAGAGCGTGTCGGCAGCGCCCATCAGCGATTGGAACGCCGGGTTGAACTTGAAGAAGTCGGCGCGGTCGCCTCGCCAATGAAGCGGCAACCCGCCCGCGAGGCCGCGAAGACTCTGCGTCGTCATCGGCCCTTTCATCGGATGAAAATCGGGAACTCCGATCTGGCCGGACGGCTCCATTTGCCCCTGCGGGTTCCCGAGGTCCCACGCGATGTTGTCGAAGTTCGCGAACGCGTGGCACGACGCGCACGCGAGATCGCCGTGCTCCGAGGAGATCCGCGCGTCGTAAAGAAACCGCCTCCCCGCCGTCACGACGGATGGCTCCGGATCGAACCCGAGGCCGACCTCTCCGACCTTCGCGTTCGTCGCTGTGCTCACGATGGCGACCGTGTTCGTAAATCGATTCAGGACGTACGCGCGGGCGTGCGCGTCGTCGACTGCGACGGCGGTCGGGCCTTCGCCGACATCGATCCGCGCGGTCACGCCGCCGGCGGCGTCGAGCACGGCGACCTTGCCCGAGCCGAGCGCGGCCAAGTAGAGCCGCGCGCCCGCGGCGTCCCAATCGCCGCCGTTCGGCTGCGAGAGCGACAGCGCGATCTCCGACGGCGGCCCCGGCATCGTGTCGTACGCGATGTGCGCGTTGAGGTGGATCGGCGCGACGGCGCCGGCCCCCGCGGGGTCGATCGTCGTGATCCGGTTCCGCGCGAATCGGCCGCGCGCGTACGGCTCGAAACGGACGAGGTTCGCCGCCTCGGTGTTCGCGACGTACAGAACCCCGGTCGCGGGATTGACGGTGAGATTGAAATTGAGCGTGCCGACTCCCGTGAAATACCGCGTCACGCTCGGCGCCGCCGCATTCGCGTCGATCTCGGCGACGTCGTCGTCGGGAAGCGAATAGGGAATTGGCGCCGATGCCGCCCAGTTCTTCGCGCCGGTCTCGTCGATCCACTGCGTCCCCGTCCACTCGACGATCAGCCCGACCGCGGGTGCGGCCGGTAGCGAGGCGGCCTTCGGTGGGTTGGGCGCGGGGGGCCCTCCGCCCGAGGTCACCTCGGCCGCGCTGAGGATGCTCGTCCGGTTCCCCGACTCGAAGATCGCGGCGTACACCTTCGACTTCTGCGGATCGTTGCTCGTCGCCAGCGCGCGCGGGTCGCTGCCGAACAGCGCGATCGTCGCGATCGGCGCGCCGAGCGCAATCGGGTCGTACACCTTGACCGCGTCCTCTTGCGACACGCAGACGAACGCTCGCCCGGCGGCGCCGGCGAACACGACGTCGGTCGGCTCATCGCCGACCGCGAGCGTCGCGCGGACGTTCATCGTGGAGAGGTCGATGACGCTCACGTCGTCGCTCAGATGATTGACGACCCAGACTTCGGAAGGCGTTCGCTGCCGGACCGAAACCGGTTCGAGCCCGACGGGCACCTCCGCTTCGATCGCGAGACCCTCGGCCGTGACGGCGAAGACCGTCAGCCGGTTGTCGGGCGTGTTGACCGCGAAAAGGCGAGCGCCATCGCCGGAGAGCGCGAGCGGATGGATCTGATGGCTCTCGAAATTGGTGAAGGTCGAGGCGGGCGCGGTGGGCGCGGCGGACGCAGGCGGCGTGACGGGCGCGCCGGCTGCGATCACGATGACGACGGCGGGCACGGAGAGAGCGAGGATCGCGCGAATGGGGTCGCTCCTTGGCAGGAGGAATGGCCTCGATGGTATCACACGCTGCGCGGGCCCGTCATGCGCGAGCGCAGCGCGGGCGCGGCGCGTGAGCTGCGCCGCCGCGGCGCAGCCTCACCGACCGCGCGGCGTCAGTTCCCGCCGACGGTCACCGTCCCGGACGGTAGAGTCGATGAGCGATTCGTCATCGCGCGAAGCGCTGGCCCGCGCGAGATGAGGACCGTGGCCGAGGGAACCGGCTCGGGGTTCCGCTCGAGCGCGATAACTTGTCGCGGACCGAGCGAATCGATCCGACCGTTCTCGAAAACGCGCACGAGAAACGGCGCGGAGTCCGGATCGGGGTTCGGCTCTACCGTCAGGAACACGGCGAAGTTTCCGTTGTCGAGGTCGAGCGGCGCGGGAGCGCTCGGACTCGGCAGGATGAACTCTTGTCCGGGATAGCGCGGCCCGTCCGCATGTCCGTTCCGATCGAGATCGACGCCGAACGTGTCGGCGGTCGCGCCGGCCCGATCGTTGTCCGCAGCGCCCGGCGACACGAATCGCCCGGTCGAGTAGTCGTCGCCGCTCGACGCGTCGTGAACCCACGCCTCGAACGACCAGCCATTATGAAGGATCGGAAGGACGAACCCGTTGCTGTCCGGATCATCCGCGGCCGTGCTCGGCCGGAAGAACCAGACGCCGCGCGCGAACCCGGCGGAATCAGGGTTCGTGAAGGTGTTCAGGAAGTAGACGCCGCGGAACGCAGGGTTGCTGAACGTGTTTCGGTTCGTGAGGATCGAATCCGCCGAAAGGGTCGCCGTCGAATCGATGAGCGCTCCGTCGATCATCCGGCTACGGCTAGGAATCGTATCGTTGTCCCCCGCCGCCTCGACCGTCACAAAAATCCGCGTCGAAAGGAGGAGATCGCCGGGAACGTCGAACGCGTCGATCGGATTCCCGGAAAGGTCGAGCGTCTGGCCCGATGCGTCGACCCGGAACTTTCCGATCGACCGCGTCCCAACGCCGACGCGGAGCGCCCACGCTTCGAAATGGCCAGCGCCGATCGGCCCAAATCCGCTGAGCGCGAACGCGACGCGGCTCGTCCCGGGCGGGATCTCGGCATCGAGCGGTTGGATGAAGAACGGCGAAGCCGAGATGTCTGGATTCGGCTCGACGGAGAGGAACGCGCCGAACCCGCCGTCGTCGAGCAAGAGAGGCGGGATGTTTCCCGACGAATCGACGAAGTCCTGCGCCGGGAACGCGAACCCATCCCCGCGGCCGTCGCCGTTCGCGTCGTCGCCGAACGATCCGGCTGTCGAGCCCGCGCGATCCGAGTCGAAGCCGGTCGCCGTCGCGAAGCGGCCGATCGAGTAATTGATCGGCCCGCTCGCGGTCGGACGCCGGATCCAACCCTCGTAAGTCCAGCCCGGCGGCAGCGCGGGGAGAGCGAGTCCCGGACCGACCGACGGTTCTCCGGGCGGAAGGCTCGGCATGTCAACCCAGGCGATCCCTCGGTTGAAATCGGTCGGAGAGGCGGTCGTGGGCGTGTCGAGCACGAATGATCCCGTCGCACCGGAGAACGAAACGTTCAAGCCGGAGACGTCTCCGACCGAGAGCGCCGCGCTGCCGGCGCTCAGCGCTCCGCCGACTAAGCGCGATCCGCTCGGCTGCGGGTCGGCATCGTTGTCCGGCTCGAGCGAAACGAAGACTCGGGTCGCCGCGGCGAGAACGACGCCGGCCGGCGCGCGCAGGATGGCGTCGTCGATCACTCCGCCCGCGAGGTCTACGATCCGGCCGGAGGCGTCGACGCGAAACTTCCCGCCGCTCCGCGCGATCCCGTCGATCACGAACCAGATTTCGTAGTGAGCCGGGCTCGGGTCGCCGAGGCCGGAGAAGGCGAGCTGAAACTCGTCGCGATCGAGCGACCGCCCGCCGCCCGGAGGGTTCGCGCTGTTGTCGTTCGAACCGCAGCCCGCGAGCAGCGCCGGCGCGAGCGAAGCGAGAGCGACGAGAACGAGGAGCTTCCGGGTCCGCACCGTCATCGTCGTCGGAGCGTATCGACCGCCGCCGGAGACCTCAAGGGAAAAATCCCCTTGCCCGTCCATTCCGCGGCTCCCTATATTGCGGCTAATCCTGAAGCTAAACTGTCCCCAGAGAGCGGAGAGTGCGAGTGTCCGGAGTTCGTCGATTTCGAACGCCTCTGCTCGTCCTGCTCGCCGCGCTGCTCGCGGTCCCGGTCGTCGTCCGGATCGTTTTTCCGAAACAGAAACTGATTCGGATGCTCGTGTCACAGGTCGAGACGTCGACCGCGTGGCGCGCCTCGGTCGGGGACGCGTCGATCGGCCTGTTCCCGCCCTCGATTCGGATCGAGGATCTGGCCCTCTCGGGCGACCCGGCCTACGAGGATTCGTCCGAGATCCGGATCCCGCGCGCGCGCGCGCAGGCCGACCTCGGCTCGTTTTTTCGCGGAAGCCTCCAGGTGACCCGCGTGACGATCGAGCGTCCGGTCGTGCGCCTCGCGACCGCGCGGCGCGCGGCGGGAATGGCCGGGCGCGAAGCGGCGCGGGATAGGGCGCAGCCGAAGAGCGGATTCCCGCTCGCGCTTTCGCTGTCGCGACTCGAGATCATCGACGGGTCGTTCGCGTTCCGCGACACGACGGGGTTCGCGATGACGCTCGACTCGCTCGCGGGCTCGATGTCGATCAGTGCGGCGCGCGGATTCGAGCGGATCGTCATTCCGGGTTCGCTTTCCTCCGGAAGCGTCGCGGTCACGATGCCGATCGCGCGGCCGGCGGCACCGCCGGGCACGGCCTCGCCGGGCGCGGCCCCCGCGGCGCGCGTTCCGTCGGATTCCGCGCAGACGATTTCCGTCGGCGGGCTGCGGGCAGCGGGCGAGTTTCGCGTCGCGTACCTCCCGAGAGAAAACATCCTCGAGATCGAGAGCGCCGCAATTCGCGTCAACGAACTTCCGGCGACCGTATCCGGCCGCGTGACGGCGCTCGATTCGATTCCGATCTCAGAGATCGTCGTCGAAGCCAAGGACGCGTCGATCGCCGCGCTCCTCTCGCTCGTGCCCGACGACGTGCTCGCGCAGAAGTCGCAGCTCGACGCGGCGGGGACCGCGACGATCGTCGCGCGGTTTACCGGGCCGATGGCGCCTCCGGGCGCGATGCGGGTCGAGGGGAGCGCCGTGATCGCCGGCGGCCGCGTCGCGTACAGGGGCCTCCCGGGCGCGGTCGAAGCGCTCGCGGCGTCCGTGCGCTTCACGCAGGATCGTGTCGACATCGACTCGCTCGCCGCTCTGTTCGAAGGCGAACCGCTCCGGGTGAAAGGCGCGATCGTCCTGGCCGCGGTCCCGACCGTCGACCTCGACATCGACGGCGTCCTTCCGCTCGACCGAATTGGCAAGTGGCCCGTCTTGACGGCGGTCGAGGCGCTCGGCGGAACGGTCCGCCTCCGCGTCCACGCCGCGGGCCCCGCCTCTCCCCCGCAAGCGTTGCGCCTCGACGGCGCGATCGACTTCGAGAACGTCCGCGCGACGCCGCGCGGGTGGAGCGCGCCGATCGAGGGGATTTCGGGGCGTGTCCGCCTCGCCGGCAACGTCGCGACGATCGACGGGCTCGTCGCGAAGATCGGCGCGTCCGATCTTCGCATCGACGGGTCGGTCACCGACCCGCTCGCGAAGCGCCCGAACGCGCGCCTTGCGATCGTGTCGCGCATGCTCGATCTCGACGCGCTCGCGGTCGCTGCCGGCGCTCCGCCCGCGGCCCCGGCCGGCGCGGCGGCCATCGCCGCGCCGCTTCTGCTTCCCGAGCTTCCGGACGCGCTCGCGACGATCGAGATCCGGGCCGACAGCCTCGTCGCGCAGAAGATCGGGATCCGCGATGCGCGCGGGCGCGCGACGCTCGAGAACCGAGCCCTCCACGCGGTGTTCACGGCGGGCGCGATTCGCGTCCCAGAAACGCCGCTCTCCGACGCGCGCGCCGACGTCACGATCAAAGATCGGAGGCTTTCCGGCGACGTGTCCGCCGCGCGAGTCCAAGTCGGCAAAGTCCCGCTCTCCGAGCTGTCGGCGAAAATCGCCATCACGCCCGACGGCGTCGTCGACATCACCGGGGGCCGCGCGCGCGCATTTTCCGGATCGCTCGCGGGCGACGTTCGCATCGCGCTCGGCGGCGCCGAGCCGCGCTACACGTTCCGTGTGAAGGGGACGGACCTCGAGATGAACGATTTTCTGTCCCGCCTCACGCCGCTGAAGGACGCGTTCTTCGGCAAGATGGAGCTGGCCGGCGATTTCGAGGGCGAGGGACTCACGGCGGCAGAGGCGGTCGCGAAGCTCAAGGCGACCGGCACTGCGCTCGCCGCGAACGGGCGGGTCACGCCCAACCCGGTTCTCGCCCAGTTGGCCCAGCTCCTCGGCGTCGCCGAACTGCGGCAGATCAACTTCCGCACGATGAAGTCGGGGTTCCGGGTCGGCGGCGGCCGCGTGTCCGTCGACGATTTCGCGATCGACGCGCCCGACGCGAAGTGGAACCTCGCGGGCTCCGTCGGCTTCGACGGAACGCTCGACTACCGGCTCGACATCCGCTTGTCGAAGCCGCTCGCGGACCGCGCGATCGCCAGGGCCGGCGATTTCGCGCGCGCGTTCGCCGACGAGAAGGGCGAGTTGCTCGTGCCGCTCGTGATCGGCGGGACGGCGCTCTCCCCGAGCGTCACGGTCGACGTCTCGAAGGCGATGTCGCGCGCGCGGGGCAACACGCTCCGCGACGCCGCGCGCTCGCTCGGCGTCAGCGACAGCGTGATCAAGGATCCGATCAAAGCGCTGAACGATCCAAAGGCGATCAGCGGGCTGTTGGATCGGCTCGGCGGGAAGAAGAGCGCCGTGCCCGACTGCACGGCCGCGCGGGACACGACCCGCTAGTCAGTTCTCCCCGCGCGGCGCGGCGCGTCCGTCACGGTTCGCCTCATACGTCCGCCGGCGCTCCGCGATCGCCCCGGCGAGTTCCTTCTGGCCCGCCGCGAGCGCGCCCTTCTCCGCCAGCGATGCGGCGCGCGCGGCCTCGTCGAATCGCCCCGCCTCGGCGAACCCCTCGGCGAGCGCGACGCGCGCGTGAACGTGCGCCGGGTCGATCCGGACGGCTTCCGCGAACTCGGCAATCGCTTCATCCTCCCGGCGCGCGGCGTTGAGAGCGAGGCCCCGATTGAAGTGCGTCGCCGCAGACCGTGGGTTGATCCGATCCGCGCGCGCAAGCTCCGTCAACGCGTCGTCGATTCTGCCCTGCAGCGTGTAGCCAAAGCCGAGATTGTTGTGAGCGTCGGCGGAGAACGGGTCGAGGCGCGTGGCCTCTTCCAACTCCCTGACCCCCTCATCGACGAGATGAAGCGAGATCAGCGCGCTCCCGAGGTTGATGTGCGCCTGTGCGTGCTGCGGCAAGAGCCGCACCGCCTCGCGAAGCGGAACGACGGCATCGTGCGGTCGCCCCATCGCCAGGAGAACGGCGCCGATGTTCGACCGCGCCACGCCCGATTCGGGTCGATAGGCGAGGGCGGCCGTGTACTGCTCCAGCGCTTCGGGCAACCTGCGCTCCTGCTCCAGGAGGTAACCGAGATGGATTCTCGCCGTCGCGGACTGGGGTCGCTTCGCGAGCACGTCGATCCAAATCGTTCGCTCGTCGCGGTAGACCTCATTTCGATCGCGTGTGGCCGCGCCGAGCGCCAGCGCGGCGGCGAGGAGTATGGCGAGGGCGAGACGATCAGCGAACGGAGGAGCCGATCGGTCGCCTCGCGCACCGGCGGCCGCGCGCCGCCCGAGCGCTCGCGCGCCCGCCTCGGCGGAGAGGACCGCGCATGCGACGACGGCCGCGAGCGGGAGGTACATCCGGCGTTCCGCGACGATCTCCGACGGAATCGGCAAGACGCTCGATGTCGGCGCGAGGATCAGGAAGAACCAGGCGCCCGCGAACCCGAGCCTTGGATGCTTCCGCTGGAGCCAAACGGTCAGCGCGAGCAGCGCGAGAGCGGCGACGCCGGGGAGAGCGGCCCCGGCCAGGCCGCGCGCGATCGGCCAATCGTCGTACGCGATCGACAGGGGCGCCGGCCAAACCGAAAGCCGCAGGTAGTGGACGAGGACTCCGGCCTGGGTTCTGAAGTAGTCGATCGGCCTCAGCACGAGCGCGAGGTCCGACGCGCGCTGAGTCGATGGGGTCAGCCAGACGAGCGAGACGACGACGAGCCACGTCGCGGCGAGCGCGGCATACGCGCGGCCGCGCGCGCGAAGCGCGGCTCGGAATGACCCGCTCAGGAACGCGCGGTCGTACAGCAGGGCAAGGATCGGAGCGACGACCATGACCTCCTTCGACGCCATCCCGAGAGTGCACGCGATGACGGAGAGCGCGAGCCAGCGGTTCGGACGCGCGGACTCCGCTGCCCGCACGACGCCGTAAATCGTCAGCAGGAGAAACAGGCTCATCAGGAGCTCGGTTCTCTGGACGGTGTAATCGACCGCGTCGGTGAGGAGCGGATGGACGCTCCAGAGGAGTGCAGCGGCCGCGGCGATCGAGTGCGGGCGCAACGCGCTCGGGTCCGAGGCGCCCGGGCGGCGATTTTTTCGCATCGGCCCGCGCAGCGACCGCAAGAGGAGCGCGAAGAGGAGCAGGGTCGCTCCGCAGTGAATCGCCAGATTCACCGCGTGATAACCGCGAACGTCGAGTCCGCCGATCGCATAGTTTGCGGCGAGAGAAAGGCCGACGACGGGGCGCCGCGCCACGGAAGCGTCGGGCGGAGCCGACAGGACGAATGCCGGCGGCCACAGAGCCCGGATGTGCGGGTTGTCGCGGATGGCTCGGTGATCGTCGAAGACGAAACTCCCGTGAAAGCTGTTTCCGTAGACGAGAAGGTTGGCGGCGAGGAGGAAGACGATGAAGACGGCGCGCCGCCCGCTCGACGGTTCCAAAGGCGTTCCACCTCGGTCCGGTCACTTTGGGACAACGACGGGGAGCCCGGACTGGGCTCCCCGCGTCACGAAATGAGCCGTGCTGGGATCGAACCAGCGACCACCTGATTAAAAGTCAGATGCTCTACCAACTGAGCTAACGGCTCGTGATCGATTCGACACTGTCCGGCGATCGCGCTGCGATCTGTGTCCAGCCGGATCGGGCCGCGCGGCGGCGGCCATCATAGCGCGATCTTAGGCGATGCGGAAAGTCGCGTCGCGCTCGCTTCCGACGGAGACGACGCCGAGCGGCGCGCCCGACAGGGCCGTGAGCCGCTCGACATAGGCGCGCGCTCGCGCCGGGAGGTCGGCGACGCGGCGCGCTCCGCCCGTCGGCTCGCGCCAGCCGGGCCACTCCTCGTACACAGGCCGGCACGCGGCGAGAGAGCGCGCGTCGGCCGGGAACTCGTCCGTGCGGCGTCCGTCGATTTCGTACGCGACGCAGACGAGAATCCGCTCCCACTCGTCGAGGACGTCGAGCTTCGTCACCGCGATCTCCGTCGCGCCGTTGACGCGCGCGGCGTAACGCGCGGCCGGCCCGTCGAACCAGCCGACGCGTCGCTTCCGCCCGGTCGTCGCGCCGAACTCGACGCCCGCCGCGACGAGCCGCTCCGATTCGTCGCCCGACATCTCCGTCGGGAACGGCCCGGCGCCGACGCGCGTCGCGTACGCCTTGTAAACCGCGAGCACTCGGCCGATCGCCCACGGCGCGATGCCGACTGACGGCGCGGCGCCCGCGGCCGTCGTGTTCGACGACGTGACGTACGGGTAGGTCCCGCAATCGAGGTCGAGGAGCGTCCCCTGCGCGCCCTCGAGCAGGATCCGCTCCCCGCGGTCGAGGGCGCCGCGCGCCAGCGACCCGACATCGGCGACGAACGGCGCGAGCCGCTCCGCGGCGTCGAGCGCCGGATCGAGCGCCGCGTCGGAGAGCGGCTCCGCGCCGTACACGCCGGCGAGCACGCGGTTTCCCGCGGCGTGCGCATCGCGCGCGCGCGCGCGGAAACGCTCGGCGTCGAGCACGTCGCCGGCGCGCACGCCGCGGCGCGCTGCGCGGTCCTCGTACGCGGGGCCGATCCCGCGTCCCGTCGTCCCGATCGGCGTCCCGCCGCGCGCCGCCTCGGCCGCGCGGTCGATCGCCTTGTGATGCGGAAGGACGAGATGGCACGCGGGCGCGACGAACAGCCGCCCACGAACCGCGACGCCAAGCGACTCGAGGAACGCGACCTCCTCGAGGAGAGCGATCGGGTCGGCGACGACGCCGCTCGCGATCGCGCACCGCGGGGAGGGCGCGAGGATGCCGGACGGGATCAAGTGGAGGACCGATTTCCGCCCGCCGACGACGATCGTGTGGCCCGCGTTCGCGCCGCCCTGGTAGCGCACGACCCAGTCGTGCTCGGGAGCGAGGAAGTCGACGATCTTCCCCTTCCCTTCGTCGCCCCACTGGGCGCCGACGACGGCGAGCGCGGGCACGAGATCAGGCCGAGGGGACGGGGCGCATCGGGAGCGGGCTGAGCGGCGCGCGACGCCGGCCTATGACGCGGTCCGCGCCGGCGCGCCTTGCGCCTGCGCGAACGACTCGAGCGCTGCGGCGACGCCCGCGCCGGACCGCACCGGGTAGCCGAGTTCGAGCAGGACGAGCTCGAGCGCCGTGAGGACCGCGGTCATGTCGGTCTCGTGGTAGTCGCCGAGGTGTCCGATCCGGAAGATTTTCCCCTTCAGCTCGGACAC